>Ga0247837_1009017_pt1 | contig 12192 bp, 13 predicted proteins | sample LaCtaG_2_FD_187115 | JGI IMG/M metagenome (GOLD analysis project Ga0247837, IMG submission 187115) | Freshwater microbial communities from meromictic Lake La Cruz, Castile-La Mancha, Spain - LaCruzMarch2015_14.5m | ecosystem: Environmental > Aquatic > Freshwater > Lake | place: Spain: Castile-La...
TCGTGCGCCGTGATCGTGGCGAACGGCTTCGGCATGCTGCGCAACGCATTCGGGGAGGTCATGGATGAACGGGTCTCCATCGAGCTCCTCCGGGCACTGGAAGACCGCACCCGAAGCGTTCCAGGAGTTCGAAGCTGTGAAAAGTGCCGCATTCGGAAGAGCGGCATGGATTTCATCGCGGACCTGCATGTTCGCGTCGACGGCTCATCCACCGTTCAGGCCGGTCACGAGATCTCTCACGCGGTCAAGCGCGCGCTGCTCGATTCCACCCCGGGATTGACGGACGTGACGATTCATATCGAGCCCGAAGCCCCGGCGACCCGCGATGGGGGCTGACGGGCCGTTCGTTTCTCAAGAAAGCCCGGACGGCCGCACGGACTCCTTTGTGAGGCCCCCGTCGGCTGAGTCTCTCAGCCTAACCCAACTTCGCCGACTGGGGGCATTTGCGGAGGTTGGAGCCGCATGGATGCGAGATTGATGGCAAATGGTCGGCACTACGGCCGGGGCTATTTGTGGATGTTTGTCTGGGAGTGGATTGGGGGAGTGGCCTGCTCGGGGAGTTGGCTTTTGAGTTCTCAAAGCGGGACGCCAGAAGGGGGTCCGCAACGAATGGCACTAAGTTAAGCCCCGAAGGGGATTTATCCCTTAGCCCAGGGCAAGCGTCAGCGCCACCCTGGGTACTGGGTAGAACGTGTCTCTGCCCTGAAGGGGCAGCATCCCGATCCGCCGTTAACTTAGCGCCATTCGGGTCAGCAACTGTCTTAAGTTGCAAGGGAGAAAGAGGGAAGGGGGGATTGGTTTGGTTCGCGGCCTCGCGGCTTCGGGTGAACCCCCTTTACTCCTCCAAAATCGCAAACCATCTCCGGTCCAACTCCTGCAATCCGCCGTCCACCTGCAACTTAAGGAATGCTTCGTTGATAATCTTCCGGTTCGGACTGCCGATCGGCAGCGCAAAGCCGTAGGCACTCCGATCAAAGGTCGGTCCGGTCAGTCTCAGCTTCAACCCCGGATTCGTTGCAAGATAGTAGCGAAGGATCGGCTCGTCGTAGACCACCCCCCTCACCCTCCCAGCCTCCAAAGCCGCGATCGCATCCTCGACCGTTCGGAACCCCACCACATTGAACGCGGCCCGCGTCAGATAGGACTCCGAACTGCTGCCCGCAATTGTTCCCACGGACGATCCCCGCAAGTCTGAAACATCGGCCACCTCGTTCGAAAGCGTCGTGGCCGTCATAGCTGCGGATAAGGACGCCGTGATGAACGCAGTGAGGAAAATACCGCCGATCATCCAGACGATCGCCACAACCCGACCCGCGATGCCCACCGGCGCCTTGTTTTCACACCCGCCACTGATGAGCGTCGCTACCGCCCACCAAACCGACTCCCCGATGCCCTTTCGATAGCCTTCGGGAAAGCTCTCCGGATTGATCCGGCGTTCGAAGAACCAAAGCACGTTTGACACGGCCAACACCGTCAGGAGAATGATGCCGCAAACCTTCCAGATTTCCCCGGTTAGCAGAACCTGAAAAGCGGCTAATCCGCCGTTGTTGCCCGACGACCGCGCGAGCACCTGCAGGCCCGATTCGTAAAAGGGGTGGCTGAAGTCCAACAATTTTTCACGCTCCGGAGTGATACTGATCGCCCCCATCCCGACGTCTGCCTGACCGGTGCGCACCAATTCGATCAGTCCCGGGATCGAATCCACCGTCTTCATCTCGAACTGGAGCCCCGCCTCTGCAGCGATGCGCTTCCAGAGGTCGATCGTGTAACCCTGCAGTTCGCCGTTCTCTTCAAATGCGAACGGACGCACCGGTTTCACGACAATCTTCAAAACGCCGGGTGGAGCCGCGACTTCGGCAGCGAAACCGGCCGTGGGAAGTGCCAGGCAGGCGGTAACAACGATCAGAATCGCACGGACAGAAGGAGATATCATCGCGGAGTAGCGGAAGGCATAGAACACGTTTGCGATTTAGGGCGAGGCATTTTCGGTTAAAATCTCGTGAACCCGACCTCTTCGCGTCTCCGACACTTCGCGCGAGCCATGCACGCCCTTCCCCATGAGCCACCTTGAAACCCTTAAAAAAAGGGGTATACCTTTCGAAAACTGCTGGGTCGGTCCGCGTTTACGACCACAAACTTGCGCGCTGCGATGCACGACCGATCGTATTAACTTTATCCCCAGACGCCTCACCCATGAGCCAAACTTCTCCCGTTCCCCTGCCAACACTCCCTGCCTCGCCTACGAAGCTGGATTACAGCCTGACCGGGGTGAACGCATCGCTTGCCGTGGAGCGCGGCCTAGCCGAGGCGGAGTGGTACCAATGTCCTGTCCCCCGCGAGACGATGCGCAAGCTTCTGGAGCGCCGCGACGGTCCCGCATTGCGGGATACGGTGCTTTGGTTCGCCCTGATCCTCGGTTCCGCGGCGGCAACGGTCGCACTCTGGGGCACATGGTGGGCGCTCATTCCCCTCGCACTCTACGGCGCGTTGTATGCGTCGACGTCAGACTCTCGCTGGCACGAGGCCGGCCACGGCACGGCATTCAAGACGGATTGGATGAACAACGCCCTGTACGAGATTGCGTCGTTCATGGTCATGCGGGAATCCACCGTTTGGCGGTGGAGCCACACCCGGCATCACAGCGACACGATCATTGTCGGGCGCGATCCGGAAATCGCCGTTCCACGCCCGCCTGATGTCGCGGGCATCGTGAAGGGTTTTTTTGCCCTTCCAGGATATCCAAAATACTTCACCCACGTTTTTCTTCACGCAACGGGGCGGATGACCGCAGACGAGCGCACATTCATCCCGGAGTCCGAGTTCGAAAAAATCTACCTGCGCGCCCGCATTTACGTCCTCATTTACGCGGGGGTCATTGGCGTCGCCATCGCGACCCGCAGCATCCTCCCCCTGCTGTTCGTCGGACTTAGTAACGTTTACGGGTCGTGGTTGATGAGCATTTACGGACTGACGCAGCACGCGGGACTCGCGGAAAATGTGCTGGACCACCGGTTGAACTGCCGAACCGTCTACATGAATCCAATCCATCGGTATCTGTACTGGAACATGAACTATCACGTGGAGCATCATATGTTTCCGTTGGTGCCCTATCATGCGCTCCCGCAGCTTCACGAGGTGGTGAAGGCGGACTGTCCGACTCCATATCCCGGCCTCATCGCGGCATGGAAAGAGATCATCCCCGCCGTACTCCGGCAGGTTAAGGATCCGGCATATCACGTGAAGCGAGTACTTCCGAATTCCGTCGCCACCGACCTCCATATCCTCAAGGATCCTAACGATCCCGCGATTCCGGTGCCCGACGTTGCGCCGGATGCCGAGGGGTGGATCGAGGTCTGTGCAGCTGCCGACCTCGGCCCTTCGGATGTCCTGCGTTTCGACCATGGGAAGAAAACATTTGCGCTGATTCGCGACGCCGCCGGTTCGTTGTTTGCAACGGATGGAATCTGCACGCATGGAAACACCCACCTTGCGGGCGGGTTAGTGAAAGACAACATCATCGAATGTCCCAAACACAACGGGCGATTCCATCTTGCGGACGGTTCCCCCGCCCGGCCTCCGGTCTGCAGGGGGCTTGCGACTTATCCGCTGCAGGAACGAAGTGGACGACTTTACCTCAATCTGGACCGGATGGGCGGGGCTGGAGCCCGGAAGACCAAAGCGGTCACCCTGCGCGTGGTGAGCAATCGCAGTGTGGCGACGTTCATTAAGGAACTGGTGTTGGAACCCGTGTCGGGAAATGACACCGTGGCGTTCACACCGGGCGATTACATTCAGTTGGATATCCCGACGTACGACCGAATTTCATTCCGGGATTTTGATATCCCGGCGCCCTATGCCGAGGTTTGGGAGCGTCAGCATGTATTTGACCTGTCGGTGTCAAACCCGGATCGGTCGGCACGCAACAATTATTCGATCGCCAGCAACTTAAAGACCGAGCCTTTCCTGCGTTTCAATGTCCGGATCGCCACCCCGCCGCCCGGCCAGGATTGTCCTCCGGGCGTGGGATCGAGTTACGTTTTTAATCTGCGCGCGGGCGATATTGTCACTGCCTCCGGACCATTTGGGGATTTCCATATCAAGCCCACTCAAAAGGAAATGGTGTACATCGGCGGGGGCGCCGGGATGGCCCCGCTAAGGGCTCATCTGTCCCATCTCTTCGAGACCGAGCACACATCCAGGCGGGTTAGTTTTTGGTATGGCGCCCGCTCCAGCCAGGAGCTGTTTTACGTGGATTATTTCGAAGCGCTCGCTGCCGCGCACCGGAACTTCCGCTTTCAGCTCGCGCTTTCGGCTCCTCTTCCCGATGACAAGTGGACCGGCCACACGGGGTTCATCCATGAAGTCGTCCTCGCGCAATACCTCGCCACGCATGCGAGCCCGAAGGCCATCGAGTACTACCTCTGCGGACCTCCCATGATGATCAAAGCCTGCACGCGGATGCTCTCGGAGCTTAAGGTCCCTGCGCATCAGATCGCGTACGATGAGTTTTAGCCCGAGGGGCGATCACATGCAGATTCCGGGTGGAACCCCGTTGGGGTTCTGGCCCGAATGGCCCGAATGGCCCGAATGGCCCGAATGGCCCGAATGGCGCGCATGGAACGCCATCGACGATCGCATCAATCGACAAACGACGCCTACGTCCGCCCCGTTGGGGCGGAGTAATCGTGGCGTCGCGGCATCACCCAGGGTTGCGCTTCGCTGCACCCTGGGCTGTCCACGTCCATGCCTTCGGCATGGTTCGACCTGCCAAATCCTCTCCGCACGTCACGATCGGCGACTTCTGCAAAGCGAATGACTGGAATGGAAAGACCCATCGTGCTTATGGATCATCGATTTTCAAATGAGCGTCAGATGCATGGACAGAAGCTTCGGAAGCCATCTTTTGCCTCAGCACTCATCAACCCTCGATCACAATATCGTGCCGGAATGCATCGATCGCGGTCTCCCCTACTTTACTCGTATCGTAGTACGCGTAGCCTCCCACCCCCAGCGCGCCGAGCAAAGGAACCCATCGGGCGAGGGTCTTTGCGATCAGTTGTTGGGTGACCGCAACTCCGATCCGCTTCAGGACTCGCTGAAGCACGCGCACCGCCACACGTCGGACCACCAGGCGCTCCCCCACGCGCACAACCATATCGCGCAGGAACATCGCAGAACCGTGTTTGAAAAGGCAGAACACCATCATCTCCCTTGTGAGCAACCCGGTCTTCCCGTAGATCGCAGCAACGTCCGCCACCATTTGCTTTTGAATCTGCCAGATGGCGAGCAGGTCGGGCACGATGGTGGCAAAACCGACCGGACCCGGAGGCAAAGCCAGTGCCCCTGAGAGGGCCGCAGCCCGCATCGCGGCGCCTTGAACAACCTCCCTCGCGCGCGCGTCGGGGTCCTGATGCCGCGACTCAAAAGACAGGGGAATCTTCGACACGAGTTCCAGCAGGAGCGTGTGGAGTTTCCCGGGATCAAGTGGTGGCGGGCATCCGGAGGTAGGCGTCGGCATAACCTAGCCTGAACATATCCCAGCTCCCGTTCCTCTCCAAGCTCGGATCGCCAAACCCGCTCCCTCCCCTTCAACAGCTTTCGCGGCCTTCGCGTCTTCGCGTGTCCCCTCAGAGCTGCGGGGCATCCCTGCCGAACGCTTCGCGAATCTCCGCACGGATCCCTTCGAGCCGGAAGGGTTTCGGAAGAAATCCATCCATTCCCGCCGCGAGACAACGCTCCCGGTCGCTTTCGTACGCGTTCGCCGTCAGCGCCACGATCCGCGGCTGACGTTTGAGCGGAAGCTTGCGAATCTCCAGCGTGCTCGTGATGCCATCCATTCCGGGCATCTGCATGTCCATCAGGACGAGGTCAAACTCCTTCTCCGCAATCAAGGCCAGCGCCGACTTTCCGCCGTCCGCCTGTGCGGAACGGTGTCCGAGCCTCTGCAAAAGCGCCGAGGCCACCGTGCGGTTGATTTCGTTGTCATCGACGACCAAAACTCGCAGCCCTCGAATCTCGGAGACCTCCGGTGCAACGGAGTTCGCCGCCTTGGATACCATGCCCGATTCAAACCGCGCGTCCACGCGGAACTCCGTTCGCCCCGGAATGGAATCTGCCGTGATGTCGCCCCCCATGGCACGTGCCAACCGCCGGCAAATCGCCAGGCCCAGACCCGTCCCGCCAAACTTCCGCGTAATGGACGAGTCCTCCTGACTGAACGGCTCGAAGAGGTCGGCGGCAGACTCCATGGCAAAACCGATTCCGGAATCGACCACCGACACCCAGAGGCGCCATCCCTCGCCTTCCGGACGTGCCGAGGCGGACAATTGAATCCCCCCCGTGGCAGTGAACTTCACCGCATTCGAAAGCAGATTGGAAATGATCTGACAAAAGCGGAGACTATCGCCACGCACCACGGGCGGGAGGTCGGAGAAGGAACCGGATAACGTCAAACCCTTTGCATCGGTTTGGGGTCGAAACGTCTCCACGGTCACTCGCAGCTCTGCAGCCGGGTCGAATTCCCGCATTTCCAGATCGAGTCGACCCGCCTCGATTTTGGAAAAGTCCAGAAGGTCGTTGATGAGGGATAGTAGCGACTGGCCGCTGTGGATGAGCAGTTCGAGATGTTTCTCCTGCTCCGGGTTGAGCGGGGTTGTCGTGAGGGCATCGGCAAGACCGATCACCGCGTTGAGCGGCGTGCGCATTTCGTGGCTCATCGTTGCCAAGAAGTCGCTCTTTGCCCGCGTGGCAGCCTCAGCGACTTCCAGTGCTTCGCGAAGCTCGGAGGTTCTTTGAGCGACCGTCGACTCCAATTCGACCGCCTGGCTGCGGAGGAGTTCGTTGGACTTGTAGAGCTCGAGACTCTTGGCCTCCAGGAAAGCCTCGGCCTCACGTCGGGCCACGCGCTCGCGTTCCGCGCGCCGCAGCGCCCGTCGCAGTTGATCCTCTACGCTTTGCGCAGGATGAAGCATATCGGCTTGCCCGGTTCGTCAAGATCCACACGCTCGTACGTTACCACTCCGGACTCCCCAAAATACCCGATGCACGCTTCCAGCAACCCTTCCGCGAGGTCGCCAAGATGGCGGTCGGAACGATACTTCACCCGGAGGATTTTCTCCGTGTGCTCCAAAACCTCAAACTTGGGCAACTCTGCGTCCGCATAGAGCTTGCGAACCTCCACATGAATCACCGCGTCGATGCTGGCAACAAAATCGAGCGACGACGTCATGTTCTCGAAAAACCCTGGGTACAACGTGGCGAACTGACCGAGCAGATAGCGACCGTACGCTCGCAGGAGATCCGGAACCGGAGTGCCGCTCATTTCGGATAACGTGGAGACGAGAGCGACCATCTCGTGGTGATCATAGGTCCCGACCGCCGTGTAGGCTCCACCGGAAGGAACTCCGGAGGATTCGATCATTTGGTCGGCAAAATCGGTCGACCATGTCTGCTCGACCATTTCGATGAACTTCGTAAAGACGATACCTTTCACGGGGAACTAAGGGTGTATCGAAAACCGCCGCTTTCGCCAATGGGAATTCTCAAATGCCCCGGACCGGTTGGAGCAAGCGAATCCAAATCTCTTTGGGTAAATCCCCACCGGGGATCCGCAGATCGCCAAACATGCGCGCGACGTGGTTCTACCGAAGCCAGCGTAACCCCGCGTCCCAAATTGTGCAGGATTCGAACCGGGCGGACCTCAGTTTCAGATGAACGTCAGCTGACCACGCGCAATACCTTGAGGTAAATGCCGATGGCGTCGTCCACACGAAGCTCTCGCGGATTCGGATCCATGAGTCGGTCAACGCGCAGGGCATCCTCCGCCAACTGACCGATATCCTCTCGGGGCACCGCTGTTTGGTTCAGCAGGGCGCGCAGCCCGATGCTTTCGGCAAGCGCGTCGAGTCGGTCTGCAAAGGCATCCGGTGGCAGCGCGCCCCATCCGAGTGCCTGGCTGAACTCCGCGAAATCGGCCGCACATACCGGTGCGTTGTGACGCATGAGTTCTCCCGCAAAGCATCCGATGATGACTCCGTGCGGGATGTGGTAACGGCCGCCCAGGGGCATCGCGAGACCGTGGACCGCGCAGCACGACCCGTTGGCAAAAGCCATGCCAGCCAGGTGAGATCCAACCGCCATTCCATCCCGCGCCGCGGTATTCTTCGGATCGGCACAAACGACCTCGATGGAGTGCCCGATGTGGCGCGCCGCTCCCAGCGCAACGCTGCGCCCGAGCGGCGTGGCGTTTTTTGAAATGAATCCCTCCAGTGCATGAACGAGCGCGTCCATGCCAGTGGCCGCGGTGACGTGTGGAGGCAAGCCATCGGTGAGCGCCGGATCCACGATGGCGATGTCCGGAAGGATCCGCGGATCCACGACGCCCGTTTTGGTGCCGGCCGCGGTGTCCGTGAGAATCGCGACAAACGTGGTCTCCGATCCGGTACCTGCCGTGGTGGGGATCAACACGGTCGGCAACCCTCGCCCGCCCGCTTTCCCGATTCCGATAAAATCAACCGCCGCCCTCGCATGTCTGGCGCAGAGCGCGGCGACCTTGGCCGCATCCATCACACTTCCGCCGCCAAGCCCCACCACGACATCCGCCCCGCTCGCGATGATCCGCTGCGCGATGCGGTCGACCACTTCGATCGGCGGCTCCGCCGGCACCGCCGTGAAGGTGTCCGCCAGCCCACCGGACTTGATGAGGGACTCCGAAACCTTTTCCAGCAGTCCGGCGCGTGCGACGCCCTCGTCGCTCACGATGAACGCCCGGCCCCAGCCTTGGTCGCGGCAGATGGTGTCGAGAGCAAGGCTGCGGTCCCGGCCGAAGATCACACAGCGGGGAAGATGGGTCTGGAAGGAGGGAGGAGTTTTCATGCGTTTGCTACCCGCATTTTCTGGCGAACGGCGGGAGATTTGTCCCGCCTGAAGATCGGGAAACGAGGGTTTTTGGGGCGCGCGGCGACGCAGCGACGCAGCGGTCGAAACGTGTTTCGTAAACTTCCCGTGGGAGCGGAGCTGGGAGCCGCTTTGCTCTCAAAGGGGAATCGTGGCCGCCCCTCGTCTTCGCCAAGTTCCTGGGGTCATGCCGGTCCGGGCGGAAAAATTTCGGTAGAAACTCGCGAGATTGTCGAATCCACAGGCATACGCGCTGCCGGCGATCGTTTGGGCGGAGGCACTCGTTGGGGTTCGGCTTGCTGCGGACGCGTCCCGGGCGGCCCGCCGACTGGCCCGGCTCGAGGCCATTCGCAAGGTGACGGGCATCGAAGATTTCACCCCCGTCGTTGCCGAGCACTATGCGGACATTTTTACCGAACTTTCAAAGGCCGGGACCCTGATTCCCCAGAATGACATTGCCGTTGCGGCCACTGCCCGGACCCTAGCCTTCGGCGTCCTCGTGGGTCCGAGCGACGAGGCCCACTTTCGCAAGGTCGAGGGATTGCAGGTTCGTGTTTTGAAGTAACGATCCTTTCCCCTACCCTGTGAACTCATTGACCGGGTCTGGAGCCCGCTCGCATTGTCGTCACCCCTCCCCTCGCTGCGAACCCAACGCCTTTTATGACAGGAGCAACGAGTCCATCCTATGTCGTAGTTGCACAATTGTCGTGCATGACATTTGTTGTGCAGCACGTTATCCTTCGCCATGGTCAAAAATTTGACTCTAAAACTTGATGATGCACTGCTCAAGGAAGCGCGGAAAGCAGCGGTGGACGATGATGCTTCACTCTCTGCCTGGGTAGCCCGCTTGATTGTGGAACATCTGGGAAAGAGGGAACGGTACCGTGCCGCTAAGCGGGCGGCCCTCAAGCATCTTGAAACAGGGTTTGAACTGCAACCCGGGCGCTTCACCCGAGAAGAGTTACATGAGCGCTGAGCGGATTTTCTATGATGCCAATGTATTGGTGTACGCACACGACCGCAGTGAAACTGCCAAGCACGAGCAGGCGAAGCGAATCGTATCGGAGGCATGGAGCGCCAAGCGATATCCAGCGCTAAGCATACAAGTCCTTCAGGAAACTCATGTAACCCTCGTACGCAAGGGTCTCGATCCACGACTATCCTCCAAGATCGTCCTCAATTACCTCGAATGGGAGCTGGTCGAGAATCGGGAATCGTTGTTTCGAACTGCGCTTGAATTCCAAGTTGAGTTTCAATTGTCCTTTTGGGACGCAAGCATCCTCGCGGCTGCCGTGTCTGCCGGAGTCGATGAACTTTGGTCGGAGGATTTCCAGACCGGCCGTAGGTTTCACGGGGTCCGAGTCGTCAACCCGTTTCTGACAATCTGAGGTGGGTGGGGTTTCATTGCTTGGGCCTTTTGATCTCCTGGGTCGAGTGGGGACGCTATCCCATCAACTCGGTCCCGATCTTCGTTGGCCATTACTGGCTACCTGATAGACTCGATAGGGCTCCGCGCGCACCAGACGTCGCCATCCTTGATTACCGTGTCGCCGAAGGAGGCTGTCTGACCGCCTACCGCTGGGACGGTGAGCAGGTTCTGGAGCCCTCACGCTTCGTCGTTGTCGATAAAGGCTGGGTTAGATCTTCCCCGTCCAATTGTCCGATGCAACGTCAGGGGACAACCAATTCCGGTCTGAACTACCCGAGTTTCATTCCCAGCAGCCCGGCAGCCTGTCGCATACGGGAATCGGTGCTGAGGACCTCATTGCACCCGGCCAATCGGGCCGTGGCGAGATGGAGTCCGTCCATTGTGCGCAGCGGAACCACCGGGTCGCAGGCATAGCACAAGGAGGCAATTCGCCGAGCTTCCTCCTGTACATCTTCTCCGAAGGGCAGCAGGGCAAAACGTCCCAGGCGTACGTCATTTGAAAACTTCTCGAAAAGAAGGGGGGCCGCCCCGGTCCCGATCTCGCCCCGAAGCTCTTTCTGATGAAATGCGAAAGCCAGTTCAGAGACGGTAACAACAGAGGAAAGGATCGGTTCCGTGGCCACATCAATCCGGCCCAGATACAATCGCGAATCAGTCTCCCGGCAGTAAAGCTTCAGGACGCAGGAAGTGTCCCAATACGCAGCCATCTACCAGCGATCTCCGCGCAAATCCTCGAGAACCGATTGTCCGGTGGTAGCTGAAGGGCATTGAGCGGACTGGATGGCTTCAAGTTCCTGCGACCATGCCGCCATATTTTGAGAGGCCTTAACAACATGCGCAGCAATGAGCCTGGCCTTAGGCCGCCCGCGCACCGTAATGAGCACCTCCTCGCCTCCCGCGGCCCGCTCGACGAATTCACTGAGTTTTGCCTTGGATTCCCGAAGAGTTGCGATCATGTGACCAACGTAGTCACCTGCGTCGCATTTTCAAGTGAAACCCCACCGTAGGGGTCGATGGACTCCGGCAGATCGGCGGCGTGCAGGAACGATCCAACCTTACGGACGATCTGTTGACGGATCGGGTCAACCTCAAACGGCGCTTGGAACCACTTTTTGCTTGCTGCTCCAAATACTCCCGGGCTTTGCCCTCACCATTTCCGCCATGACGGGAATCCATCGGCTGAATGACAAAAGGTCGGTATCCCTCGACTAAGAATCTTGGACCATTCCAACGCGTTCACGGTTTGAGCGAGCCATAGGTCAGGAAGTTGCCGGGGAAAGAATGCGGATTTGGGGGAAATACGTGCGCAGGTACCCTCGGTCGTCCGTGGCCAGCGCCGCCGCTTGGGTGGCGGCATGGGCAGCAACGAGAAAATCGGGAAGAATTGTTGTGCGCGGTCCACCCTCATTGCGGTAGTCCCGAAAGATTCTACCCGCGAGGTTCGCCGCATCTTCGGTGAGTGCGCTGTGGCGGAGATTGAGATCCAGGAGCGCCGAGCGGCACGCGTCGTCAGCCGGGAAAAATGAACGAATTTCTGCGAACACGACGGAGGAGATCAGAAGAGACGCCGCCTCAGATGCAGTTTGAAGACATTCCAACCAGAGTTCACCCTTCGGCTCCCCCTTGAAAATCGCAAGCAAGACGGAGGTATCGACCGCAACGGCACTCATTGGTTTTTGGCTTTCAGTCGCCCCTTCGGCAACTCGATCGGGCCACGCAGCTCGTCGAGTAAATCTGTTACGCTACGGCCTCCCAGCTCGGCCTTCAGGCAGCCGAACACCTTCGTCTGCTTGCGGCGATCCACGACCTTGCGCAGACGAATCCCGTCGTCAGCAGGTGCAAAATCCACCTGTGCGCCTGGCTCAATC
>Ga0247837_1009021_pt1 | contig 12189 bp, 14 predicted proteins | sample LaCtaG_2_FD_187115 | JGI IMG/M metagenome (GOLD analysis project Ga0247837, IMG submission 187115) | Freshwater microbial communities from meromictic Lake La Cruz, Castile-La Mancha, Spain - LaCruzMarch2015_14.5m | ecosystem: Environmental > Aquatic > Freshwater > Lake | place: Spain: Castile-La...
CAATGGATAGCTTATTTGCCAACACATACCTTGCGCACAAAGGTGCAGCAAGCGAAGTTGAACTAAAAACATTGGAAGCCTTAAAAGCAAAAATTCCAACTGAACTTTATGAAACAATGACCAAAACCGGGTTTGTACCAGCGCGTACAAAAGGTGATGGCGATCAACGAACCAATTTGGAAATTGCTGGCAAATTGCTAGATGATGCCGGTTGGAAAGTTGTAAAAGGGATGCGCACTAACAGTAAGGGCGAGCCTTTAAAAGTTGAGCTTATGTACAAAGACACAAAGCTTGAAAAAATCACATTGGCGTTGAAAGAAAGCTTGCGCAAATTGGGCGTTGAGCTGGTTATTCGCGTTATGGATAATGCTCAGTACGAAACCCGTGTTGATGACCGTGACTTTGACATGATTATTCATGCCTGTGCGAATAGCTTGTCACCAGGGGTTGAGCAAGTGTTTTACTATTCTCAAAAAATGGCAGACACAAAAGGCAGCAGCAATTATGGCGGCCTGAAAGATCCAATCGCAGAACAATTAGCCATAAGCCTGGCTGATGCAAAAACACCTGAAGAATTAACTGAACGCGCCCATACGTTGGATAGATATTTAATGAATATGTATTATTTCATTCCCATGTTCTATGACAACACCAGTCGTTTCGCTTATTGGGTAAATAACATAGCATTCCCAGAAGTTAATCCAAAAGTAGGCACAAATGTAATGGCTTATGGATGGAAACCAGAAGTGGCTGCAGCACCAACTACTGGTTGCGCAACAGACGGAATTTTCTGCAGAATTAAGTCTTTTGTGAAGTCATTGTTTTAGGCAGTAATGTCGCTTTCTATTATCATTCCCGTGCAGGCACACTAGTGTGTTTTTCACGGGACAACTTGTTAAAGCGTTTTAAAAAACCATTTGCTATTTAAAATTCTCAGCAGTACATTGCCATCTGTGAGCCTTTCTGAGCAAAGAGAAACATGTATCGTTTACTCGCTTTATTTTTCATCATGCATGGTTTGCATGCTTCTACACCTTCTCAATTTTTTGAACCTGAAATTGAAGACGAATTACTAAAATACCAAGAGTGTATATATCCCTCTTTGCCCCCTAAGCGTTACGAAACTCCGAACACCTCTCCCAGTGTATCTCCACCTAATTGCGGTGAAATTGTCGATGAGCGATTTAAAATGGTTCCAATACAACCAGATTTTGCGGAACCAATGGCTTCAGCTTATGGATGCTCTATAACCATGAAATATTATGGAAAAGGACAAACCGTAGACGTTAACGAAGTGCATAAACGATTTGAAAAACAAGCTAGCCTGCAAAATTCTGAACAAAATCCTACTTCTCGTGGTTGGGGGATCATTACCCACGAAGGGGTAAGTGGTGTGGTTTTTGCTTACAAACCAAGATCTTGTTCAAAAACTAAAAAAGAATTAGAAGTAGCACGCATTCTAGTACCTGCAGTACAAGGACACGGATTAGGTGGAGCAGTGCTTGAAGCTGTGTTTGAATATATTCCAGATGCAACTTGGAGAGCAAAATCTGATCCAGAAAATGTAGCATCTTGGAAATCGAGAGAAAAAGTTGGATTTACACACGTAGAAACGAAATTTGATAAGCAAGATCGGGCCATTAGAAGATTTGATCAGCGCCCTTCAAATAATGAAATAGAAGGCAAAACTCAAATTAGGTTTAGTTATAGTGGCGACATTTTTTCCTTAGCAAGCTTGGAACGTGAGTATGCTGACCAATGCCTAGGCGAAGATAAAATCTTTATAGATAAAAGCCGAACACACTTCCCACCCATCGAAGTGGCTCCATCTGAAAGAATTTCTCCTGTGGGTGTAGATGAGCTTATCCATGAAGAAGTCAGTCAGAGCAAGACACAGAAAAAAAAGAAGAAGCAGAAAAATCCTCTCAAAATTAAGTTACCTGCTTAGGTTTGAGGGCATGTAAAAAAAATAAAAAAACTAATTGCAATTTAAAATTTTTATTATTATATTTTGCTCAACAAGTTTTAATTGACGGAGAAGAACATGAAATGTTTACTCGCTTCGTTTTTAATAATGCATGTGTTACATGCTTCTACACATTCCCAACATCTTCAAGACCAATTACCAGAATATGAAAATAGAAGCGCATCTCCCATTCTACGTAGTGTGTCTCCTGTTTGTGAAATTATCGATGATCATTTTATACTGTCTCCGGTACAACAAAGTGACGTTAAAGCAATAGCCCCCTTTTTAAAAAACCGAAAAGTCATGAAGTTTTATGGCACAGGAAGACCAATGGGATTAAAAGAAGTAGAAGGCAGGGTTACAAGGCTAGAGCAACAGCGATATTCTGAACCAGAACCCACTTCTCGGGGGTGGGTAATCAAGACTTATGAAGGAATATGCGGAGTACTTTTTTCTTACCCATCAAAATTCAGCTCAACAACGCAACAAGTCTGGGAAATAGCTAGAATTTTAGCGCTTTCTGCACAAGGAAAAGGGCTAGGTAGCGATGTGCTTAATGCCTTGTTTGATCATTTTCCACACTTGGGATGGAGCGGAAAATCGCATCCGGACAACATTGCCTCACGTATATCGAGAGCAAACGTTGGGTTCGTCCACGTAGAAACAAGGTACGATGAGCAAGATCGCGCTATTAGAATATTTGATAGGCGTCCTTCTAATAATGAAATTGATGGCAGAATACAAATTTACTTTCCTTATAGCGGCAACACTGTTTCTTTGGCGAGCTTGGCAGAAGAATTATCACTCGCAGAGCTGTTAAGCTTCACAACTAAGCGAACCTATGTACGTCCCTTAACCTTGCAAGATTTAGAGCAAGAGAACATAAAAGCCATTATTAATGACTACAAGAGTAAAATATCAGCCTCCGCAATACTAAATTTAGTTTTCAACCAAGAAGCCACTCTTAAAAAAACATGCATCAATCAATTACTTCATCATTTAAATGTTGACCCTATCATTTACGGAATCTTTAAAAAAGGTAGCAATGAATTTATGGTTCTGCTTCGTATAAAAGCACTGAAGCGTGATCCTTCCGATGACCTTTCTAAAAAACTATTTAAATGTTTATTAAAGGTAGATGAAAACTGCACAAATAAGCATTTCCACAATTACTACAAGAAGTACAGAAAAGAAATTGCAGATATTTTTTTTGAGCATTATCAAAACTACAGATTGATTCCTCGAAGAGAATTTGATTTAGACTCTGCTCTTTTCGGAGGGATATTTGAGTCTGAAAATGAGAGCTTTATATCAGCGAAAATACGTAGTATTTTAGCATATAAAAGTTTGCGTGCTGACTATATAGTCAATACTCCAGAGGTTGCAAAACCTCTCACAATAGATAAAGTAGAGGGCAATGAGCTTTCTCGCCCACCTTCTGAAGTCACTAAAATAGAAAAAGACTCTTCACCAAGAAGTGTAGATGAGATCTACGAAATGGTATGAAATTATAAAATTTATCGTGTATATTACGGTATGCGCCTAGCCTTATACCAACCAGAAATACCACAAAACGTGGGCACCCTAATTCGCTTAGGTGCCTGCGTCGGCGTGCCTATTGATATTATTGAACCCACTGGTTTTGTGTGGAGCGATAAGCACCTAAAACGCGCCGGCATGGACTATGCAGATTTGGCCAACGTTGAACGCTTTGAAAGCTGGGACGTCTATAAAAACCTGCGCACCACCCAGCGCATTATATTGCTTGATACCAAAGCCGAACAAAGCTATTGGGATTTCACTTTTCAACCAGATGATATATTAATGATCGGCCGTGAAAGCTGCGGCGTCCCTGAAGATGTTTACCAATCAATTCCCAACCGGGTGCGCATTCCTATGCTACCCGACCGCAGGTCCTTGAACATGGCCATTGCAGGTGCTATGGTGCTGGCAGAAAGTTTACGTCAGTTGAACCATGACCATTCCTCCCCCTTACGCTGAAGACTTACACAACTGGTATTTAGATTTACAAAACAGAATTTGCCAATCCCTGGAAGCTATTGAACAAGAATCGCTAGCGCTTGATATGTACAATGCATGGGAACCGCAACAGTTTGAAAAAAGACCGTGGGATTTTGCGCAATCAGGTGGTGGACGCATGGGCATTTTGCAAAAAGGTCGCGTGTTTGAAAAAGCTGGCGTGAATGTCTCATGTGTGTGGGGGGAGTTTGCAAAAGAATTTGCAGCTCAAATTCCAGGTGCCAGTGAAGACCCACGGTTTTGGGCTTGTGGCATTTCATTGGTCATTCATCCACGTAACCCTTATGTACCCATTGTGCACATGAATACGCGCCATATTATTACTACAAAATCATGGTTTGGTGGGGGCTGATTTAACACCTTGCATTCCTTTTGAAGAAGACACACAAACCTTTCATCAGGCATTTAAAGAATGCTGCGATGGGCATGACGCAAGCTATTATGATAAATTCAAAACCTGGTGTGATGAGTATTTTTATCTGTCTCATCGCAAAGAAGCGCGCGGCATTGGCGGCATTTTTTACGATTACCACAATACCAATAATTTTGAAGCTGATCGTGCATTCAACAACAGCGTAGGGCAGACTTTTCTTGAGACATATCCGCTAATTGTGCGACGTCGTATGGCACAAGCGTGGGGTGAAGCTGAGCTGCAAACATTGCAGCACAAACGCGGACGCTATGTTGAATTTAACCTGATTCACGACCGAGGCACTAAATTTGGCCTGCAAACCGGCGGCAATACTGAAGCAATTTTAATGTCGCTGCCGCCAACTGCAAGCTGGGCTGCATGAGGCATTTTTTTCTTGTGTTTAAAACAATAATAGTTATATTCAGGTTATTGTGAATCTTTAAAGAGAATTAAATGAAGCTATCAAAAATATTGTTTCTAAGCTCACTTTTTCTTGCTGCTTTGGAAAATGCAGTAAACGCAGCGGGGGAAGAAGAGAGAATTGGTGATCCACTTAGCGAGATCACACATGCCCTTAAAAATGAGCAACTGCGAGATCCAAAATTCGCTCAATTTATGCTTGAAGAAGTGCCCGTTCCCCCTGTTTTTTTAGCAAGAACAATAGTAACTATACCTATTATAGAAAAGCTAATATTTTCGGATATGTATTTTCAACTTAAGCAAAGAGGCACCCCAGGAGCGATGATGGTTGTCCCAAATTATTTACTGAAACTAACGCCAGAACACCTTTATACTCATCTTCCATTAGGAAGACATGTGCTCATCACTCAAGCAGTTGCCGACAAATTGGCTGAACACCTATGCACGCTACCTTTGTTGGTTATTCGTCTTCCAGAACTGTATGTCCCCAATCAAGCCAGAGAATGACAAAGAATTTATAGAACTGGATTGTATGTTGAAAGAGTACCGAGGGGTATAAAGGTAACGGGAGAGGAGCGCAGCGACGTCATGATCCAGTGAATAATATCATTTTCTATTTCATCAACCTAAGATTTATTATATAAAATTCTTTTCAAATTGCTTGTATCTTCTGAGATGTGTTTAAAACCTTCTAAGAGATCAGTTGCAAATTTTTCATAAGGTTCGCATGACGAAATAATAACTTTCTGATTTTTAGTGAGTAGTATATGCGATAAATACAATTCTCTAGCATAAGTTAAATCATTATCAGCCCAACCAGGAACCCCATAAAGACCATCAACAATAACGGCGTCGTACCCCTTAAAATATCTCAGGTGATTAGGAGGCAAAAGACCGTAAGAAGTGAAACATTTACTTTGAAAATAGTCGTACATATCATTATTTAGAAGCAAAACTCTTTTCTTTTGTGAGGCGAGTTCAGAAGCTGCAGCAACAGCCAGATGCATTGCATTACTAATTTTTGGGCCCAAGTAAAAAAGCTTAGATTCTGCGGTCTGCGGAAGTGCCGTGAAGGCTTTTAATTGGTCAAGAATTTTCTGATCTTGAGCAAAGTCTATTGGGTAGTTATTAAAACGAGCATGTTGCTTTTGCAGGTAACTCTGTTGACCATCAATGCCACCAAAAAACCTGGTACGTAGTGAAATATTTCTTGTCGCTACGTGAACGGGGCGTCTAACAAACTCTGTCCCCAGCTGATTGAGTGTATGGTTGAGAGCTGCTTCACCTGCATGAAAACCCAGCAAGCAAAGCAGCAAAAATTTAATGAACATACGTTTTTTCAATCCCATATTTTCCAAAATTTTAATGTATCCATGCACAATCCAATCAGAAATTGTAGTGGTTTACAATGCTGCCAATCACTCTATTTTATAGGGGGGATGTCTTACGAAAAAATCACCTGAAGTTTCACTTATCTAAGTGTTTGTTGATATAGTCCATCAATGTGCCTGAACCTACCCCGGATTGCATTTCATACCTCAGGGTTATTATTTGGTTAATGTCATCTATTTCAATGTAGTAAATTTTTTGATTTTTGGTGACCCAAACAATCTTCGTTGCGGTTTCTTGCTTTGTGTTGGTGTTTTGTGTATAGGTGAGTTGTCAATATTTTTAACCTAAATGAGAAAAATGATGAATAAATATTTAATTGCAATGATTGCTATGTTGACCGGCCCACTTCTTTGTATGGACGTGGAATCACTAGAAGTCGATACTGTAACAACGACCTATTATGATGCGTATCCTCAAGAAGACAAAGATCACATACAGCAGATAATTACTCAACTTCCGGTACATCTTCAAGAAGATCTTGCATGGACTTATACATGGGATACGCGTTCTGGGGATGGCCCCTTGTTTAAAAAAGATCGAAATATTGAGTTGTGTTTTTCTCAAAAAATTGATGGGCAAGATAAGTTTAAGGGTTTGGCTCATGTAGTAAATTGTAAACTGCATTGGATTTTCCCCATTGATGAGGCTGTAAAAGACTCGCCAGACCTGAAAATAGGGATGACGGGCTTGTCTGTCATTAATAAAAAAGGACTTGTCATGCGTAAAACAGAACATGGAGAGACATACCACTATGCTGTCATCGGTCAAGAAAGTTTTGGCATGAGGGTTTTAGATTGTATTGAAAAAGGTTTACTGGTTAGAAGATATACTAATCTTCTTAAAGACATGGCAATCGAACAACAAAAGAAACTTGATGAATTCGGTTCAAAGCAAGAACTTAGTCGCTTTACTTCAAATCCAAATGAATTTTGCGGAGAACCAGTGGAGACTAACGTGACTCTTCGTGTATTGGAAATTGCAATTAACGAAGGGAAATTTAAGTACCCTGCAAATCAAAATGCCGCTCGTGATTTTATTGCTCTAAAAATATTAAATGTTAAATATGCAGGACCAAGTGACATTGAAAATGCATATTCTAGTTTAGTTTTAGCTGCTCCTAAAACGAAACGTGCGTATGATAAGTGTGTGCGAAAATACAATGAGGCTAGAAACTATTTGCTTCGACGTAAATAACTTATTCCGGACACTAGCGAAAGCTGGGTCCATTGACTTTACAAAAAAAGGCTGTCGTGCGTACTGCATGCCAGCCTTTTGTATAAAATGCGGAACAGTTACTTACGCACTCTTCTAACTTAATAATTTTTGCTCGAAGGTCACATCAATCAGAAATTGTAGTGGTTTACAATGCTGCTAATCGCTCTATTTTATAGGGGGGATGTCTTAAGAAAAAATCACCCAAAGCTTCACTTATCTAAGTGCTTGTTGATATAGTCCATCAATGTGCCTGAACCTACCCCGGATTGCATTTCAGACCTCAGGGTTATTATTTGGTTAATGTCATCTATTTCAATGTAGTAAATTTTTTGATTTTTGGTGACCCAAACAATCTTCGTTGCTGGCGATGAATTTTTTGTAAATTGGGTTACAACGGCAAAGTCGTCTCCCCTGGCTTCGCCCACGGGATCTCTTGTAAGTTCGGCATCTGTCATTGCTGATAATTTGCCTTCTCCTGCATAGAAATGAAGTAAGTACTGTTTTAAGTATTGCTTCACTTTAGCTTGCTCTGCAGGTGATAAATTTTTGTACCCTAAGTGCGCAAACACAGCGTGCGCAGTACGTTCAATGTCTAAAAATTTATTCACGTATTCACTAAGCTGATGACGCTTTTCCACGTGGGACAAACTATCGTCATTAACAATTTCAAGACATGTATCAACCAGGTTTTTGATAAACTTAACTGATTCGGCTTTGCTGTTTTTTACCGTATTAGCTTCCATTTCAGAATGTAGTGCCGATGCCGAAAGTAAGCATGCAAACATACACATGAAAACTGTCACAAAGATTTTTTGTCTTTTATTTTTTGTGGTTTTCTTTTTCATGATGAGGCTCCTTTTCATTCGCTTAAATGAGGTGTGAGACTCTGATGGAGCTAGCCCCGAAAGGCTAGCTTTTTAGGTAGTGGTTATACCATTTCAAGGTTGTTTTGAACCTCCTGAACGCCTGGCACAGCAAAGGCTGCATCGTTTGCTTCTTTATATTCAAACCAAGAGCTTACAGGGCCTGATAAACACACTCTTTTTCCTTCTACTCTGACCTTTATTTTATGGGCATGAAGTGCTGCATTTCTTTGAAATTCTCGCTCTATTTGTTTTTCAACATCTTGCACTTTAAAAGTGGTAGAGGGTTTTAATGTAATTGCATTTATTACATTTTCGACGCCATAGAGTGACCTTACATCGTTGTAAGCCCGTGTTCTTTGAGTGTTGAAGGCAACTTCCCCACTAAGTGTCACAATTGCATCCTCAACAACAACTTTTATAGTATCTGTGGGTATTGCTATATCCCATTCAAGGGCAGTGACAGCAGCTTGCGCTATTGCTTGATCATTACGTTTCAGATGGGTAGAAAGGTTTACCCGAAGTTCATTAACCACCCCTTTAACGCCCCATACTTTTTTCACAATGTCAGCAGCATGAATTTTTCCAAAGTAGCTTGGGACTGTACCGCTTAGGGTCACAATTCCATCGTCTACATTTACAATTATACCCTTTTCATCTACCCAAATGTCTAGCAAAAGTTTGTTCTGTACGTAGTCTTTCAATTTGTTATTATTCATGATGTTTCACCCTCGATTTAACGTTTCTACCGGTGAGAGCCTGGGCTTTAAGGGAGGAAATCAAAACGTTAATTTTTAAGGAAATATCACGTGAATTTGGGAAGTTGAATACAAAAAAAACTCCACCGGCGATGTGCCCAGTGGAGTGTTGTGGTGTGTTGTGATTGGCTGATCAGTTGCTGACTATTTCGTTCTGTGCATTTCCCGGAGTCTCGGCCATGGCCATAAGAATGATTCCATTAATCTCCTGCACTCTGCTTAAGCAAGTAGTGTGATCTTCTCCAACCAATCCAGCACGCAATGCATCGAGAAGATGAGTGAAGGAAGCAACTATATCACCTGCATCATTATAGACATCGGCTAATTCATAGTGGCAAATCGCTTTATCTTCTCCAACCAATTCAGGCATCGCTAGTGCTGTTGTATAGTGAGTTAGTGCAGCATCAAAATTTCCTTGCTTGTAATAGACATAGGCTAAATCACCAAGGTAAATAGCTTTAGCTATGCCATCCAATTCAGGTATAGCTAGAGTAAATTGTTCGATGGCAGCACCAAAATTTCCTTGTACATAATAGTGAAAGGCCAAATTTCTGTGGCTAATCGCTCTAGCTATTCCAAACAAGTCAGGTGCTATTTCTGATGTATATCGAGTAACAAGTTGATTCATCTGATCAGTACCTGCTAAATCAGTATTTATTGGAACGCGTCGAATGTGAGTGAATTCGTTTATACCAACAAATTCACCATCAATAACAACACCAATTTCTGCTCCAAAGCTAGCATTCATTGAAAAAGCAGCGGTTAAAAGTAGAATTTTTAAATATTTCCTAGTCTTTCCTAGTGTTTAATATTCATATGTTTGTAATATAGTTGCTTAACAATTGAATTACAATAAAAGGAAATTTTTTCAAAAATAAACATACCTGCTTCGCAAGCGATTCTAAAAAGCAAAAACTCCACCAGCGATGTGCCCAGTGGAGTTTTGCATTATGTTACGATTGATTTATCAGTTGATGTTAGGTTCTCGAAGTTGTTGAGCCTGAGCTCTAATCAATAAAGCTTCACAATTTATGCTGTCTTGTCCTGTCAATTCAGGCATCGCTAGTGCAGACGTTAAGTGATCTATAGCTGCAGCGTAATTTCTTACTTTGCAATGAAGACGTGCCAAGTCATAAAGACAAGTCGCCCTAGCTTCTCCAGACAATCCAGTGAGTTGATCACTCTGTATCTCTATGTGATAGTTAGTGTCGGCTATATCAACCTGATTCAACGCATTTTCCAATTGCTGCTGGCAATAAGCCCTACTTTGTCCAACCAATTCAGGCATATCTAGCGCTGTTTGATAAAACATTATGGCGCCAATAAAGCTACCTTTCCTATAAAGGTCATCTCCAAAGGCGACATATGAACTTGCTTGCTCATCTTCCAACCCTTGCCCAGCACCAAAGCCAACATTCATAGAAAGTACAGTACTTAAAAGTAGAATTTTTAAATATTTCATGGTCTTTTCTTGTGTTTTGTTCATATGTTTGAAATATAGTGACTGAATAATTCAATTACAAGGTTTTGCGTAACTTACTAATTTATAGGGGTATTGTAAACCCACGGAGCGTGCCCCGTGGGAATTAGTTTGGGTTGATATTGCCTTCTTAACTTTGGCTAGATGGTGATGCTAGTTTAACCACGAGCTTTAATAATACAATCAAAGCATGTCTCTCGCGCTTCTCCAGTTAATCCTTCTTTTTCATGTATCTTTATTGCTGCAATGAATTGGTCCAGCGCATCTACGAATTTGTTTTCCTTAAAATATACAAACCCAAAATTAAGATGGTATAGCGCTTTGTCAGATGAGCGTAAATCAGGCATAGCTAAAAGCGCATTAAATTGAGCTCTGGCATCATCGAAATTATTTTCTTCTAAATAGGAACGCGCCAAAATAAAAGTGAAATGTTCTCTGTCGTGTGTAGATAGTTCAGGCTTGGAAAGTGCTTCGGTCAACTTAATATTAGCCTCTTTGCGCTTGCGTTTTAAAAAATCTAAATATCCATCATGAGCGAGATCCTTTGCGCTTTTTTCTCCAGGTACAGAAGTCTTCTCTTGAAATCTAACTTTCTTTACAGGAGGCTTCCCACCATTGTCGCCACCAAGTGCTGGTATCACTGATTGTGCAACTAATTGGTCCTGCGCATCAGTGTTATCTTGAAGTCTAGCTCTCTTTGCAGGAGGCATACCATCATTGCCATTGTCATCATCACCGGCCCCAAAGCCTGCATTCATAAAAAGTGCTGTAGTTAAAAGTAGAATATTGAAATGTTTCATGGTTTAGCGTGATTTATGTTCGTATTATCGAAATATAGTTACTTAACAATTGAATTACAAATAAAAACAAATTTTTTTTCAAAAATATGTTTTCTTTTTAAGAGCTTCTAAAAAATAACACTCCACCGAGCGATGTGCCCAGTGGAGATTTGCACACATTTACTAGCTAATGCTATTTAGTAGTCTTATCTATTTCTTCACGGGCTTTTTTTCACGAAACCCTTCAAAGGCCAAATTCATCAGAGTCGCACAAATCTTTCTTTTTTCTTGATCCAATTCACGCATGTCAAGTGCTTTATTGAGTTTACCTAAGGCAATAGAAAAAGCTCCCTTCCTATAATAAGCATGCCCCAAATAAGCAAGGCAATTCGCTTTGGCTTCTCCAACCAATCCAGGCAATGCATGCATAAGATTAGTGATGTCAGAAACCTACTCTTCTCCTTCTAAATAGGCATAGCCTAATAGAACTCGGCAATCTGCTCTAGCTGTTCCAACCAATTCAGGTATAGCTAGTGCTGCTGTATAGTGATTAATGGCTTTAACAAAATCCCCTAGATTGTAATAAGCATGGGCTAAATTAGCATGGCAAATAGCTCTATCACTTCCAATCAATTCAGGAATATCTAGCGCCGCTGTAAATTCTACTATGGCACTAGGGAGGTTGTTTTGACTAGAATAGGTCTTCCCCAAAGTAACATGACAATTATCATTGTCGCCACCATTTGCAGCAAAGCTGGCATTCATAAAAAGTGCAGCAGTTAAAAGTATATTTTTTAAATATTTCATAGTCTTTCTCGTGTTTATTGTTCATATGTTTCAAATATAGTTATTGAATAATTAAAT
>Ga0247837_1009026_pt1 | contig 12183 bp, 5 predicted proteins | sample LaCtaG_2_FD_187115 | JGI IMG/M metagenome (GOLD analysis project Ga0247837, IMG submission 187115) | Freshwater microbial communities from meromictic Lake La Cruz, Castile-La Mancha, Spain - LaCruzMarch2015_14.5m | ecosystem: Environmental > Aquatic > Freshwater > Lake | place: Spain: Castile-La...
GGTGCAGGATCAATGGTTACAGATGGAGAAGAAGTATAGCCCGAACCACCACCTGTTAAGCTTATGCTTGTAATTCTTCCACCAGATACATTTGCAGATGCAGTTGCTGTTGTTCCACCCGATAAGGTTGGAGCCGAAATAGTTACATTTGGAGTGCTTGTATAACCACTTCCTGAATTAACCACAGCTACAGAAACAACAGAACCACCACCACCAACAGTGGCTGATACTGAAGCACCTCCACCTGAACTTAAAGTAATAATTGGTTCTGACGAGTAACCATTTCCACCATTTGTAATGTTAATAGCTGTAACTACACCGCTGTTTACTATTGCAGTGGCTGTAGCACCTGAACCACCACCACCAGTTATGGTTACTTTAGGGGCAGCCACATAACCTGTTCCTCCACTAGTTATGTTAATTCTATCTAATTGTCCGCTGCCCGAAATAGAAGCAAAGGCAGTGGCTCCTGAACCAGATAAAAACAACACTTCGGCACCTCCTGCACTTGGAATAGGGGTTGGGGTTTGGTCTGGGCTAAAAATTGTTCTATAAGATGTTGTTCTGTTAAAACCAGATACACCTGTATTCTCATAAACTTTTTGATCGGTAACTAAATCGGAAGAAGTTATTTTAAATGGCAATCCAGCAATACCAGCAGGAATTGTCATATTATAAGAGCCACTAGCATCGGTGCTGTCGTAAAAAAATCCATCATAAGCAAATTGAACAATTTTTCCACTGTTCAGTGCTGCTAGTATTCCAGTGTTTTTTACATTAATATAGTTAGCTTTAAATGCCGAATCGTTGGCATCAATGCTTGCTGTAATGGCAGTGTTAGCGGGAACAGATTCTTTAGTTGCATTAGTTAAATCACTTTGAAATGTAACCTTGCCCGATATAGTTGCAGTTGAAAAATCGTTTCTTATTTTAAAAATAGGAACAATGTTGGCAATGTCTAATTGCTTGCCGTTGGTTTCAGTTACCGAACCATTAGCAGAAACTAAGTAGTTTAAGGTAGTGTATTCGTCTTTTACAATGCTCACGGCAATAAGTCCTTTATACACTCCACTAAAAGAGGCAATGCCCTGAACATTTGTTGTGTTCTGAACTGTTCTATCACCTTGAGTAATAGTAATTTTTGCACCTTCAACGCTTGATGAGTTTGTTTTTCCCATACCTACCGAATAGTAATTTCCTGAAATTACCATTACTGAGTAATTTACTTTTACACTGTAATCTATTTCGTAATCGAGTGGCGATTTCGTAGTGGTGGATCCTGGTATGGTAGTAGTTTTTTCTACAGTTTCTTTTGCACATGAGCTAATAATTGCTACTGCAATAATTGCTGTTAATAATTTAATTGTTTTTTTCATTGTTTTTGTTTTTTATGTTATTTGTTTTTGTTTTTATGTTGTTTTATTTGTCTTGAACAAGATTACCAGATTACTAGATAGACAAGATTTTTTGATTACAATCTTGACCATCCTGTAATCCTTTAATCGTGTTCAGAATTCTTTTTTTGTCTTAAACAAGATTACCAGATTACTAGATAGGAAAAATTTTTTTTTTACAATCTTGTCGATCCTGTAATCCTTTAATCGTGTTCAGATATTGTTATCTGTAGAAGTGGGAGTTTCGGTTATTGAGCGAAGTCGAAATACCGAAACGCCACTTCGACTAAACTTAGTGACCGATTGAAATTACAGAACTTTAATCAATAGTTCGTTATATTCGCCAAGGCTTGGCAATAAAAGCATAAACCGTTAGTAAAAATAAAAGTATATTGTTTATTTCATTTTATTTATTTGTTTAAACTTAAGTGTATAAAAATAAGTTGTTAATCTTCAGGCGGATAAAAAGGTCTTCCTTGTTTGTCAACATAAAGGTATTTGTTATCTTTTTTTACCTTACACATCCCTTTGTAAAACTCTTCAACTTTATCATAGTTATTGGGAATTATAAAACTATTGTTTTTATCTATAAAACCCCACTTACCACCTTTTTTTGCTTTTGCTAATCCATCAATAAATTCACCTAATGCTTCGTAAGTTATAGGAATAACATATTCACCTTTTTTGTCAATAAACCCCCATTTACTATTAAGTTTTATCCTAGCTATTTCATCTTTAGAGAAATCAAAAGCTTTTTCATATTTAGGCTCAATTACCAGAATGTTACCTTTGTTAATATAGCCCCATTTGTTTTCTATTTTTACTGCCGCCATTCCTTGTTTAAAGTTTCGAGCATCATTATAAGTCATAGGTATATATAATTTACTATTGGCATCCATGTAACCATCTAATCCGTTTGCACCTTTTATTGGATAAAGGTCTTTTCTGTTTTGTTGAATTATGGTTTCGACCCTAGTTTTTTGAGGGTAATTACTATATTTTTTTAAAAAAGTAACATAGCTTGATGTGTCTAAGTCATTAATTTCTAATTCGTAAATTCTATCCCATGCTAATTCAATATTAGAATTTTTTGGATATTTATTTATAAAACTTACGTAAGCAATTGGTGTTTGTTCTTTAGTAGTTAAATTGTAAATTTTATCTTCTGCATCTTTTAAATAAACTGAATTAGGGTAATTTGTTAAAAAACTCAAATAACTCTCTACTGTACCTTCAGCTGTTTTGGATTCAAATAAAACTTTTTCATATTTTAATCTAGCATCTTCAATGAATGGACTTTTAGGAAAATCGTTTATAAATTTGTTATAGCTTTCTACGGAACCATCTTTGGTTGCATTTTCAAATAATATTCTATCATAAATTTGAGTAGCTTTTTCAATATGTTTGCCATTAGGATAACTTTTAATATAACTTGCATAACTATCAACTGTTTTGTCTTTAGTTATAAATTCAAATAATGTCAATTGATATGCATCGTTAGCTAAATTGTATTGATCTGCATCAATATATTTATCTATAAATTCTTTATAAGCAGTATGACTACCTTCAGATTTTGCTTTTTCGTAAGCCATTTCATTTCGTTTTGCCTTCATTAAATCAAATAACTTTTTATCGTAAGCATATTTATTCAAATAAGAAGTATAAGCCTCAATAGAATTAGCTAATTTAGCCTTTTCGGCTGCCAAACTTTCAATCAATAGAATATGATCCAAAATAGAGTTTTCACTTATTTGGAACTCGGTTAATTGTTTTTGATCTTTAGAATTAGCTGATGCAGATACAAAATTATTTTTTGCAACTACTACTTTATCATATGCCATTTCTATATTATATTCTTGTGCATTATCTTTAGCAGCATAGAATTTCGATAAACCAAAATTAGCAGCTACATCCATGGGTTTTTCAAACAGTACTTTTTCAAAGCTTAATTTAGCTTTTGCATAATTTTTTTCGGTAAGATATTTAAATCCTTTGTCTATATCGCCTGCAAAAGCAGTTTTTATAATTAACAATAAAGTAAATAATGTGTATATATTTTTATTTTTCATAATTTTAGTATTGATATAAAATGCTGTTTTTGTATTGGTCAGAACCTATAATATTTGGATTTTGTTCAGTCCCAAGTTTTCTGGAAATTACAGGAACACCATTAGAATTATTTTTATCGGAAATGTATTCAAAAATTTCGGCATACGAAATTTTTCTATCTTTATTCAGATCGCATTTCTTATCTTGAATGGCCTTTAAAAGACAATAAGTAAAAAGACCATGTTTTTTGTCTTCATATTCGTTTGAAACTCCTGAGCCACTAGATGCAGCTAGAACAATACCATTTTTTATTATATTATTTGCTTCTTCAACTGGAATCATTCCTGGCTTAATTCCTGGAATAATAGAGCCAGAAAAGCAAGCATCTATTATAACAGTATACGACTTAGCTGGTATTTTAGATAAATTTTCGTAAAATGTTTCAAAGGAGTATCCACCGTTGTGGATGTATTTAGGTTCGGCATCTACGGGCATAAAATACTGTTTTTTATCTTTTAATCCTGGTACCCCATGGCCTGTATAATATATAAATACATCCGATTTATTAGGGGTAATATTATCTGCCAGTTTACCATTTGGCGAAAACAAAGTTAGAAAAGAACCTTGGGTTGCGTTTTCAACTTTTATAATATTTTCTTGTTTGTAACCTAAAGTTTTTACAAGGTATTTTTCTATGGTATTCAAGTCGTTTATGGCATATTTTATCGATGCTGCATTTTTGTAGTCCCTATTACCAATTATAACTGCCCAAGCTTCGTTATTTTTAATATTCGATTCAAAAATATCCAAATCAATATCAGAGTTTCCATAAACCACATTCGATATAGTTGGGTTTTTTGCATCTGCTTTAAACTCATTGAAATCAACTTCAAAATCATCTGTATTCAATGTCCTATTGTTAAATTTTATATTGTTTAATTCTTTGTCGTCATAAACATATTCTTCACCATTATCGGGGTTCGAAATTTCAATGTAAGTAAGTTTATACTTATCGTTATTTAACACAAACTTTGGATTTAAGTAATTAATATCTTGAAGATTTTCAATAAAAGATAAATACTCCTCACCACTTGGTATGGAAACATAAATGGGGTTAAGGTTTAAAAAACTAATTTGAAGTACTTCGTTTTCATCATCGTAATCTGCACCAGGATTATTGAAATTTATTTCATCTTTTCCTACGGTTAAAATTGCTTTAGTTAACAATTCGTTTTTCACTTTTTTTATAGCGCTTTTATCATCGTTTCTGTTGCTCCATTCCCTAATGTCTTCTGTTGGCTTTTTTTGTTTCCATAAATCAAACTCTTGTATAATAAATTTAGAAATTTTTTCTGATTTTAACTCTTCTTTGCTAATAGTAATTGCATTGCTGTAAGCATAAATTTTTTGCGCAATTAAATTGTTTTGGTTCAATAAAAACAATACAATTAAATAAATACAATTTTTCATATTTTGTTTTCCTTTCTTTTTTTATTCAATAACACTGCTTACACATCTAAAACCAACATCTTGATAGCTATTGTTTTTAGTACTTGTTGTTCTATAATTAATATTCATATCGTTTTGGGAAGTTATAAAGCTACCACCTCTTACACCTCCTGTATTCAAATTTTGGGTTTGTGTGTTTAAATGCGATGACAAGTCAATATTACACCACTCTGAAACATTACCAAATAAATGATAAAAGCCTAATTTATTTGAATTTAAAGAACTAACCTCATGATATGAGTTAAAGGAATTTTCTCTAAACCAAGCATTTTCAGTAGGTAAATTAAGAATTGGGTACTCAAAACAATTAGTAGCCATAACCTCCCATTCTATGTCAGTTGGCAATCTTTTCTTTTTCCATTCACAATATTTTGAAGCATCATTATAACTAATAAATATGATTGGATTATTTTCAACTAGTTCCATGTTTATTTTTTTTAAATTGGAATTGTATTTCCAATTATAATTTTCGTTTTTTTCAAAAGATCCGTTTATAATTGCATAAGCATTTCCACTAGCTTCTGCATCTGTTTCATAATTAATTTCAGCTACAAATTTTTTGAAATCACTATAACAAACCTCTTTTCTATCGGCATAAAAACTCTTTATTTCATATACCAAGCTATTTAAAGTGTCTTTTTTACTGCCTCCAACAATTAATACCATTCCTTCTTTATTTTTTGGTATTGCAGTTATTTTAAAACGAGCATTTTCAATTAATAAATCAGTTTTTACATTAAATGGATTCCAATTTATTTTTTTTGCAATTCCTGGTTTTACAATAAATCCTATATCTCCGGCTGCGTCTGTTATTTTAAATAGCAATTTGTCATCTTGAAATAAAAACAATTCGATAAAAAATATTGAATCATTTTTATTTAACGAAGTTAGGTCATATTTGATCTCAACACCTCCATTTGGAATCCTTCTAGCTAACACATTAGCTATTTCTTGGCTTAAAGCATTTTTGCCGATTGTAAATACAATCAAAATGATATAAAAGTACTTTTTTTTCATTATTTTCTAAATTTTTCAAAAGTCAAATCAATATTTTTCACCTCAATTTCGTTATTTAAAGCTCTTTCATTTCCTAACCATGCGTTAAATTCTTCTGTTTTTAACCCTTTTGGTAATTCATAACCAGGATATTTTTTTTTAAATTCATCAGTTACTTTTATTTCGTAAATAGATGGTTTGTTTAAGGTTTTTTTTGAAAATATAACAAACAATCTTGAAAATTCTTTTCCTCCCGCTACTGCAACATTAAATGGCAATGTTTTTAAACCTTCCACTTTGATTAAGGTATTTTTACTAAAAAAAACATATTCTATGTCGGCATTAATTGGAACACCACCTTCAAAAATCAATAATGAATTTTCGGAAGGAAGAAAGCGATTACAAATATGTACACCTTCTATTTCTTGATCCAAATATATGTTTACAAACCCACTGTTGGGGGAATTAATTGTTAAATAAACGTTTTCTCCATCATAAAACGAAGTGGTTTTACACTTTACAGCTTCATTTTCGCAACTACTGGTGAAGGTTTTTATGTTTATAGGTGCTTCTTTTTTTTCTTTTGCTTCAAACGTAATATTGCAAATAACCTCACGCCTTATTTCGTAATTACCATCAATTTTTACCTTTTTTTCCGGTTCTTTAAATTCCTTACTTATTTCTTTTACAAACTCTCCTTTTACAAGCCTGTTTGAAATACTTGAAAATGATGAACTACTTTCTACTTTAGTACCCTTGGTTTCGTTCTTTATATAAGTAGAGTTGCCTTGAAATATTACTTGACCATACTGCTTTTCAATCCCATTGATTATGGCCAGGTCTTCGCATTTTTTTCTAATACTTTCCAAACTTTCACTAGAAGGCCACTCTAATGATGCTGAGCCTTTAACAATATCAATGTTTTGCCCATCTACCGAAAAAGTAGAAAGGCAAAACACTAATAAAAATATCCTTATTATTTTTTTCAAAACAGGTAATTTTTTTAAACAACTATTCGTTAATACCCATAATTTTCTCAAGCTTCTCTTCGTTCAGTTTTAGCTTCTCTTTCAACTCTTTTCTAACGATTTTCTTAGCAATATCCATCGACTGGCGTCTGTCGTAAAACACACGAACTTGAACTTCAATATTTTTGTCTCCTACATTTCTATAAATTTTAAAAGCAGGGTCAATAAAACCCAACTCTGTGGCTATCATATTTTTTGCCGATTGAACGATGTCGCCAGTTGAAGCAGCTTCCTCTCTACTTAATTGTGCATTACCAATATTGGCCGACACCAAAGAACTTACACTGGTTTGAATTTCCCCAGCTAAATTAAGTTTTGCAAACTCTAAAGCAGCCATTTCACCAGCAGTTTTGCTTTCGGCTACTTGGTTTCCATCTGCATAAAGGTATATTCTGTTACCTTTTTCGTCTCTGTCTAACTGACGTTCGAACGATTCTTGAAACATCTTTTCTAATGGTAAACTACCTGGAGCTACATCCCAACCCATTTTACGATACTTTTTTGCTTCGCGTTGAGCTTCTTTAGAAGCTTTAGCTTTGATTTCTTTTTTCAACTCTTTTTTTGTCATTTGTCCAAACGACATAGTTGCTGCTGTTAGTAAGCAAATTGATAATAATAGTACTTTTTTCATGATTTTTTTTGTTTAAATTGACTGTTTAGATTTTTTGATTTTATTGTTTTATTTATTATACAATTATATTGTTTTTTTTTATATTCAATATTAATTTATAGTTATTTACTCACCACTACTTTACTTTTACTCAACTCTCCGTTTGCGGTTTGTGTTTGGATTAAATACACACCATTAGCTAAACCAGATAAATCAATTTCGGTATAGATATGTTTATCAGTTTTTGTTTGATTATATACCAATTTTCCAGTTATATCAAATACATTGATGTTTTCAATTGCTTGGCTTGATGAAATAGTTACTATTCCTGAAGTTGGGTTAGGATAAATACTAATCATATTGATTTTATTTATTTCATTTATTCCTGTAATACCATCTTGTATAATTACAAATTTCTTGCTGATAGTGCCTGCAGTTGCCGAAATAATAGCAGTTCTTGCAGAACCATTATTTGCAGTTGTAGTAATATTAACAGTTCCATTGCCTGAACCAGTCGTTGGGCTAACATTAGCCCAAGCTTGGTTTATGCTAAGTGTCCAACTGCGATTACTGATTATATTTTCAGTAAAATTATTGGTAGTATTTGGGATATAAGCAGTATCTGCACTAAAGCTAAACACGTCTGCCACACTTCCTGCTTGAGTAATGGTTAAGGTTTGGGTTAATGAACCTGCTGTAAAAGTTATTATAGCTGTTCTTGCAGTTTGGCTGCCATTAGCCGTTAACAAAATATTTACTACTGTATTTCCTGTTCCAGAACTACTGCTTAAAGTTGCCCAAGTTTGATTAGAACTTGCTGTCCAACTGCTATTGCTTGTAACAGTTATTGGATTTGAACTTGCACTACTTGTAGCATTTATACTGGTAGGATTAATAGATAAAGTTATATTTCCGATACTAACCAACAAAAATACCGTATCGCCTTTGCAACCATTGGTGTTTATTTCCACAACATTTACACTTCCAACACCCGCATTAGCTCCCCAAGTTATCGAAATACTGTTAGTACCATTACCACTATTAATTATTCCATTATTAACAAACCAGTTATAACTTGACCCAACGGTATTTGCTACACTATAAATTTGAGTTGAATTGATAAAAATATTTGCATTGCCATTAATTACACTAGTATTTGGCTTACTTAATTCTGAAACTGAAATAGTATTTAATGAAAAGGCATTACATCCATTATCTATGTTTACTTTTAATTTGTAATCACCACTGTTTTTGGCATAAAGTGTTGAATTTGTTTTACCGTTTAAGTTAATTCCATCTTTTTGCCATTGGTAACTATAGCCAGAATTAGGGGTAATCAACATAACACTATCACCTGCACAAAAAGTAGTGTTACCAGAGTTGCTTATACTTATTGAATCAAGTGTAAGTTTTGATATCATTTTATTTCCATTGTTGAATTTGTTACCCGCAACAAAGGCTGTTCTACTGTTCACAAAAGAAATTTTTCCTCCGCTTAAATTGGAAGTGTTTTGAACCAAATGCCAAGTCAAGCCGCTATCTACCGACATGGAAACACCTTGTATGTTCCAGTAACGTCCGCCACTAAGCAACATATTGGGTTTGTTTGGAACAAATGAAATGAAATTAGAATTATCGCCTAAAATAACTCCTTTGTAAGGAATTTTATTCCAACTAATACCTCCATCCAATGTTCTTACTAATTTCGAAGTATAACCATTGTTTATGGTAGCAATTCCATAATTTTGGTTATAAAAAGTAACTGTTTTAACAACATAGTCACTTGAGTCAATCTTATATACAGTCCAGTTTTGTCCTTTGTCGATAGTTTTATATATTTTTCCCTTGGTTGATGTAAACCAAAGTGTATTGCCATAAGATGAATAAATGCCTTGAATACCATATTCTCCTGTTACGGAATTAGGACCAGTAGTTCTTGTCCAAGAAGTGCCTCCGTTATTGGTATAATAGGTAGCAAATGTGTTATTTAAATTATTATCTGGGTCACATAAAAGTATCCCTTCGCTAGCATTAAAAAAATGCACATTGTTTGAATAAAAAGAAGTATTATATTGATTTATCCAAGTAACCCCTCCATTTGTGGTTTTGAAAAGTATACCTTGATATAAAGAGTCGAAGCCCGAAACCCATGCAGTTAAGGAGTCTAATGCAAACATTGAATTATAAGTAATGCTAACCGCAGAACTAATTTGATAATTGTTCCAAGTTAGCCCCGCATCAGAGCTTCTTAAAACGCTATTTGATGTATAAGCCCAAATATTGTTACTATTTATAACTTTAATGTCCTTTACATAAGTACTTATGTCAAAGCTACCGCTTACTACTATACCTGATAAATAGTTATTTGCTGTTTTTTTAACTCTAATGGATAAAGTATCAGAATTACTTCCGCAACCTAGATTAGATAGTGCTTGAACATAATAATATCCCGATGTATTTAGGCTTTTAGTTGGCAAGGTATCTGGTAGGGGATTGTTATCATAATCATACCAACGATACTTAATACTTGTCTGAACATTTGAAACCGAAATACTTGTGTTTTGTCCTTCGCACAAATTACTATTGCTGTTGTTTAGTATTGGCATATTGGGTTTTGAATTTTCAATCATTGAATATTCTACTGAATCTGATCCGCAATTATTACTTACAACTATTTTTACTGCCCCTGTACCCCATGCCCAAAAGTTAGATAATGAAGTATTATCAAGTTGTAAAATATTGTTTAAATAAACTTTCATTGAATTTACTGATACATTATTGGCAAGCGATACTGTAAAGTCTAAGGTGTCTCCTGTACATTTTTCTGCAGTTTGTTCAATACCTGTCCTTCTATTTTTAATAACTGATTTTAAAATAGGGCGAGTGTTTACTCCAATATATTGATATGAAGTGTCGCGGGGACTGGTTGAAATTACCCTTAAATTAAAACTTTTAGTAAGCCATGAAGGTTTGGTTATATACTTGTTCACATTATTAGAAATACTTAAGCTGTCAAATAGGGTGGCAGCATTAATAAAACTAGTTTGATTAATGGTTGTATCAATCTGAATAACGTATCTATTGCCTGAAAACATATTAGGTAAATTACTAATAGTATTAATAAAAAAACCCGCATCGGTATTGCAAATAATATTTCCATTGTTGAATATTTTTTTGGAAGCGGCTTTTATATCTTGGCAATTTCCGAATATAAAAGCAGGTAATATAGTATCGAAAGCAGGAACAGTAAAAAATCTATTATAAATTCCCAAACCTACTGTGCAACTGCCACTAAAATTTTCATCAGGGCCCCAAGTGTTTCCATTTACGAATTTATATTCAACATAAGTTCCAGGTGCTAAAATGGTATCTTTATAATAAATATTAGAACCTGCGTTAGTTAAAACACTTTTGGCAGGATCCCATCCTTGAAAATTTCCTGCAACATGAATGCCCTGGCTACTCACATTAATAAATGAAGCGTCTATTTGGAATCTTACATTTACTGGATTTAAAGTAAATTTTTGATAATAGATAGAAGCAGTATCAAATGCTACATTTACATCGGTATTTAAGCCCTGCCTATTCATTTTTTGCCAAACAATATGAAGGTAATTGTCGTTCGACTTAGCTAAGCAAGGATAAATGTTTTCTATTCCATTCTGTCCATCAGTGGTTAGAGGAATAATATTCGTAAATGTAGCTCCATTATTTGAACTTTGAATGGCATATAAATCCTTAAATCCGTTATTATTAGCCCCTCTGCCATCAAACACTACTGAAAGTTTTTGATAGTTGAAATCGTATGATGAACTAAGCGAACCTATTATTCCCGTGGTGTAATTGTATCCAATAGCACTGCTTCCTAAACCAACAATGGATGAAATGGAATTTGGTTGCATATTATCATTCCAATACATTAAACTGTCTGTTGCACTATAGAAAATCCATGAGTCATCTGTGCTATCTTGGTCAAAAATAACCATTTTACCAGCAAAAAAATGCACCTGAGAGTTATTTCCAATACATACTGAGTGATAATTACTTGGTGTTACAAAATCGCTAAATATTTTTTTACCATTAATATAAGGTAGGGGAGCACTATTAATTACTTTTGTTGTAAATGTGCTACCACTATTGGTTGATTTATACAAAACTGTTTTATTGGTATTACCACCTATTACAATGGCAATTGTATTGCCTTTGGCATCTATTGAATAGCTATCAGATGAAAAATTCCAAAAAAATCCTCCTAAAGAATCACTACCTGAAAGCATTACACCATTTATATCCCAAGATAAGCCTGCATTGGTTGAGCGATAGTATTTTATGTGTCTATTTGTTCCATATTGCGAATTTAAACAAATCATGTGTATGGTATCGCCCCCAGAGCAAACCGCTCTAGGCCACATACCTTGAAAACTTGTTGTATTCATTGTCCATGAACTAGTGCCATTAGCTCTTCTATTCATTATTAAACTATCCATTCCACCATCGTGTGCCACAATAAATTGTTTGCCTGTAGCAGTAACAACCAATGCTGGAAATCCAGTTCTTCTGCTTTCTACCCTGCTTGTAGGCAAAGATTGCCAATTGG
>Ga0247837_1009027_pt1 | contig 12182 bp, 8 predicted proteins | sample LaCtaG_2_FD_187115 | JGI IMG/M metagenome (GOLD analysis project Ga0247837, IMG submission 187115) | Freshwater microbial communities from meromictic Lake La Cruz, Castile-La Mancha, Spain - LaCruzMarch2015_14.5m | ecosystem: Environmental > Aquatic > Freshwater > Lake | place: Spain: Castile-La...
CCGGATGTAGGTGTATTCAACGATCCGGAAGTCGTATGGCGCATGTACAACAAAGAACACCACATCGGCGTCATCGTCCAGTCGCCCCATTACGAACGCATACTTGAATTGCTCGACCGCTATGCCGAACGGGTGCAGGCCGATTTTCACGCCAGCGCACCCGCTCCGGAACGGCCAACTGCGTGAATTTGTTTATTTGTGGATTTGTTTATTTGTGGATTTGTTTATTTGGTTATTTGTAATTTTTCAAATAAACAAATCCACAAATAAACCATTTATCAAAACTTAAAACCGAAGGTCAGCAAAAACTCATTGTTTCGGTTGTCCAAGCTGGCCACTGGAGCGCCGGTGTAGGCAGTGAGTGCCCCGTCTGACGCAAAATGGCGATAACCCAGATCAATATAGAAACCTTCGACCCGCACGCCAACCCCGCCGGTGATGGCGGTATCAAAGCCAGTTTCATCGGCGCCCGGTCGGCCAAGCAAATTGGCACCGCCGCGCAGGCGAAAATCGTCTAAAGCCCATTCGGCACCAAAACGCAGGTTGGTCGCTGTGCGGTAATTGCGTTGTATTTGGTTGTTGACCTCCCGCTCTTGCAGCGCAAAATCAGCGTTGGGGGTGTTGGGATCAAAATTATAGCGACTCGAACTATAGTCTACCCACTCCACATCTGCACTCACAAAACCGTTTTTCCCAATGACCACCGCGCCGCCGGCGTTTGCCCTCCAGGGGGTGCGCAGACGGTAGTCGAACACCCCGTCTGGTGAAAATATGGTTTCTCCATCTACCGAAACGTTGTTGATTGTGTACGAATAGGAAAATGTGGAGCTGTAATTATCCGTCAACGAATACCAGGTAGGGGTATGAAAGGAAGCGCCCAGGCGGAACATCTGTGTGAAGTGGTATATGAATCCCATTTTGACGTCGAAGCCCACCCCGTCGGTGTTGAGGTAATTTGTTTGCCGCAGGTCGTCAAAAAACGGAACGGCATCTGTAGGGTCGCTTTCGCTGTAGTCGGCTTCTTGTTCATACCGCAAAATGGGTACACCCAGCGTCATGCCAACCATGAGTTTTTCGGCATAATTGCCACCGATGGAAAAAAGCATTTCGTTTACGCCGCCTCTGGTAGTGGCCGTTTGCAGGCGGTTGATGCGGGCCTGGGGGTCGCTAATAAAATCGTAAGACAAATAACCGTTTTGGTCGGCGTACAGCGCGTTGGCATCCCACGCTAAGCGGGTGCCAAACGGATCAAAGCCTTCTTCGGTGCCGCCGTTGGCCAACACCGCATTGGCTTCGTCAAAGTATCCGTTGGTGATGGTACCGTTTGCATTTCCCTGATAAAAAATGGCTTGGCTAAAATCGGCCTGGCGGTTGAATCCAAGTCCAACGTTTACCGTTTTCCATTTGCCGCTGCGGGGCATGCTGTGAAAAATCAGCCCCGCATTGTCCAGGTTAAAACTGGACTTTTCATCCCGAAGCGAAGGCTCGCCGGGCAATGCGGCATCGGTAGCCGCAAAACGGAGCGAGGGAGTAAGCACAAACTCGCTTGTGCGGTACAGGGCAATGCCAGCGGGGTTCTGGCTCAGGGCACCAAAATCGGCACCCAGTGCGGTAAAAGCGCCACCAACACCCATAAAACGCGCTGTACCGCCCGGACGGATGTAGGAATATCGAAGTGCATCAGTAGCCGTTTGTGCTGTGACATATGCGCTGAAGCCCATGGCAATGAAAAAAAGGACCTTTTTCATAGATAAAATGTTTTCAAAGGGTACGCATTGGCGGTACCTGTATGATTGTGCGTTTTTCAAAAAAGGGCAGAAAATGTGGGGGAATTGGCGCCATGTGGAATACAAACTCCCACATGGCGCTGAAAGATAACGGGTTTAGTTGCGGCCTTTACCACCGCTTGAACCGGAAGATTTGTTGCTGCTCGATGGACGACTACCGCCCGACGATGACCCACCAGAGGGCCGGCTGCTGCTGTTGCTCCTGTTCATCGAGCCTGAAGACGGACTTGAACTGCGTTCGGATTTTTCGTAGGAACGGGAAGGTTGACTGCTGCTGCGCTCAGGCTTGTCGGTAGAACGCGGCTCACTGCTGCTTTGCTGGCGGCGGCTTGGGGTGATTTCGCGCGACGATGGTTGTGATCGTTGTACGTCATTATCAGCGGGCGCGGTTGAGCGGGTCGGCCTGTCCACATTATTGGAGGGCTCTGTGCGTTGAACATCGCTGCTGGGAGGAGTAGGCCTTACCGGTGTCCTCACGTTGTCGGCAGGTTGTGAGCGCTGCAAGTCGTTGCCAGACGGAGCTGTTTGAACGGGTGTTCTGGTGTTGCCGGGTGAAGTAGACCGCTGTACGTCATTTCCTGTTGGCGCAGTGCGCACGGGCGTTTGGGTGTTGCGCGCAGGGGTAGTAGCTTGGACGTTGGAAGAAGGTTGTACACCTCTTGTTTTCCCTTGGTCGTTATTGATGCTGCGGGTGTCGGCAGGCAGCTTGATGATCTCTGCCGGCGTTTCGGATGCTACCAGGCGTCCGCGTGAATTATTGGACTCAATGGCGGCATAGCGGGTGTTGTTGATCTGTGCACCACCCTTGCGGGGGCCCACATACGTTTGGGGTGCATAGCCGTTGTTGTTGCCGTTGTCGTTGTACACGTAGTAGTTGTTTACCCAAACGTTGCCGGGGCAGTAGTAAGGGTTGTAGCCATTCCAGGTCCAGTAGGGGTCGTAGAAATAGTTGTTGTACACACCCCAGTTGTTCCACGGGCTCCAGCCCCAACCGATATTTGCGTTAAAGCCCCAGGGCGACCAGCCCAGATTCACGCCGGGGCCCCAGTTGTTCCACCGATTCCACCTGCGCCAGCCGGGATAGCCGCCATAGAAGCCGCCATACGAGTAAATGGAAGCACCGGGCAGGTAGAACGGATCGTAGAAGTACATGTCTACAAACAGTGGGTCGTAGTAATCAACTGTTCTTGTCGGACGGTGGAAGCGGTTGATGCGGGAAGAATACTCGTACGCGTAATCGCTTTCGGAATATTCGTCGTACTCGTCGTCCCCGGTGTAACGGGGCGTGACATTGTTCTGTTCAACCACTACCGGCGGTTTGTAGTCGGTGGATGGATCGAAGTAGAGATCGTCCTGTGCTGCTAAGGAAGTACCCAGCAGGGCGAGGAGCATGGACCAAATCAGCCTATTTTTTCTCATGATTGAATGTGTTGAAGGTGCAGAGCGGTTGTTCATGTTTAACGCCTCAAAAGTAGTAGCTTTGCGCCTGCCGAACGGTTAACGGCAACTTAAAGCTTTTGCTCCGGGCTGTTAAAGTTCGCTAAAATTCCTTTAAGTGGAACGTTAAATGTTAAACTTCGTTTATTAGACGCACATTTTATCCAAAAGTAAATGGCAAAAGAAATTACTCCCCGCACCGAGGACTATTCTCAATGGTATTTAGACATTGTGCAAAAGGCACGCATGGCCGACAATTCACCTGTACGCGGCTGCATGGTCATCAAGCCGCACGGGTTTGCCATTTGGGAAAAAATGCGCGACGCCCTGGATGTCATGTTTAAAGAAACGGGACACGTCAATGCATACTTTCCGTTGTTTATCCCAAAAAGTTTTTTGAGCAAAGAAGCGGCTCACATTGAGGGCTTTGCCAAGGAGTGCGCCGTCGTGACCCACTATCGACTCAAAAACGATCCCAATGGCGGCGGGGTGATCGTAGACCCGGAAGCCAAGTTGGAAGAAGAGCTGATTGTAAGGCCGACTTCCGAAACCATCATCTGGGATACTTACCGCAACTGGATACAGAGCTATCGCGACCTGCCCCTGCTCATCAACCAATGGGCCAACGTGGTGCGCTGGGAAATGCGCACCCGTCCCTTCCTCCGCACCACCGAGTTCCTGTGGCAGGAAGGCCATACGGCACACGCGAGCTCCGCAGAAGCAATGGAAGAGGCACGCCGCATGCTCGACGTGTACGTCACCTTTGCTGAGGAATATATGGCCATGCCTGTGATCAAAGGGGTAAAAACAGCCAACGAACGTTTTGCCGGTGCCGAAGAAACGTTCTGCATTGAAGCGCTTATGCAAGACGGCAAAGCGTTGCAAGCGGGTACGTCGCACTTTCTGGGTCAAAATTTTGCCAAAGCATTCGACGTCACTTTCCTAAACAGGGAAAACCAGCAGGAGCACGTTTGGGCTACTTCCTGGGGTGTATCGACACGCCTGATCGGTGGGCTCATCATGACCCACTCCGACGATGACGGCCTGGTGCTTCCGCCCAAATTAGCACCCTATCAGGTGGTCATTATCCCTATTCCTAAGCCTGCGCCAGAACTGACGGAGGTTGCCGAACGCATTGCAGCCGCGCTTAAAGCCAAGGGCGTGGCTGTCAAAATAGACAACGACGATCAAAACCGCCCGGGCTTCAAGTTTGCCGAATACGAAATGATCGGCATTCCTGTTCGCCTCGGCTTGGGCGCAAGAGACCTCGCCAACAACATGGTGGAAGTAGCCCGGCGCGATACCAAAGAAAAATCCAACGTACCCCTCGACGGCATTGCAGATTACGTGTTTGACCTCCTGCATGAAATCCAGGCCAATCTGTTCAACCGCGCCAAAGCTTTCCGCGACGAACACATCACCCGTGTGGATACCTGGGAGGCGTTTATGGATGTGCTGGAAAACAAGGGCGGGTTTATATCTGCCCACTGGGACGGCACTACCGAAACTGAATTGGACATCAAGGAAATCAGCAAAGCGACCATCAGGTGTATTCCATTGGACAATCCGCCTGAACCGGGTGCCTGCATCCGAAGCGGTAAACCCAGCAACCAAAGGGTGTTGTTTGCCCGATCGTATTAATTTTTCAAAATATTCTTCGGAAACAGGAACCGAAAAGACGGACAAGCCGTTCATTCTTTTGTATCTGAAAAAAATGAACGCATGATTACACGCGCATTTACTTCCTGGTTAGGCGCCTACCGGGGCATCCCGCAGGATGTCTGGTTTTTGGCCCTTGTCAATTTGATCAACCGTTGCGGGAGCATGGTCATCGCTTTTATGACCCTTTACCTCACGCAGCGTTTGGCCTTCACCATTGAGCAAGCTGGCTATGTGCTGGGTTTTTTTGGCGTAGGCGCTTTATGCGGCGCATATTTGGGAGGGTGGTTGACAGACACATTCGGATACCGGCGCATTCAATTCTGGAGCCTGATTCTAAATGGCCTGATGCTGCTGGTGATCGTTTGGGTGAGGGGCTTTTGGCCCATGTGTGCAGCCATATTGGTTCTCAGCCTGATTTCCGAAACCTTCAGACCTGCCAATGCAGTGGCCATTCAACGCCACAGTACGCCGGAAACCCGCCAACGCTCCATTTCCCTGTACCGGATGTCGGTCAACCTGGGTTGGGCTGTTGCGCCTGCTTTGGGCGGGGTGTTGGCCTCTATAAGCTGGAACTGGCTGTTTTGGATCGATGGCATGACCTGCATCGTTGCCGGTTTTGCTCTTATGCTGTTGTTGCCCAACAAACGGGTGGATGCGGCAATAGCCGAGGCAAAAGCAGCGGGCACACCCGACGACGTCAATCCTTACCGTGACCGGGTATATTGGGCATTTTTGGCATTTACCTTTTTAGGGGCCATGGTGTTTATGCAATTGATATGGACCATTCCGGTTTTTTTCAAGGAAACATATCACTGGGATGAATGGCACATTGGCTTGGTGGCAGCGCTCAATGGCATCATTGTGTTTGTGGTGGAGATGCCTTTGGTCAGTCGCCTGGATGGACGTCGGGCACCGCTGGGTTTTGTCAGAACCGGGCTGGTGCTTTACGGATTGTCATACTTCATTTTTCTGACGCCGCTTTGGCCGCTGATGGCTGCCCTGGTATTCACCCTGGCGATTTCGGTCGGAGAAATATTTGTGATGCCGTTCAGCACCAATTTTGTGTACGGGCGTACAGGGGCCCAGCATGCAGGGAAATACCTCGGGTTGTACACCATGGCGTACTCGGTATCCAACATTGCAGCGCCTTTGCTGGGCACACAAGTGATTGCGCGCTGGGGTTTTGATGTATTGTGGATGCTCTTGATCGGGTTTTCGGCCATCAGCTGGCTCGGATTCAGAGCCCTGGATCGGCACATACAAACCTCCGTTGCGACTGGTTTTATACCAGTCGAAACGGAGGGAGAATCGGTGAAGCCTGTCGCGACAGAGGGAATGCAAGCACCAGAGGCCAATACTCCGGAATACGCTTAACGGAAATTCCGCCTTCCGCATTCCGCATTCCCGTTGTATCTTCGCGTCATGTCCCGTCAGAACAAATACCTCTGTATCCATGGCCATTTTTATCAACCACCGCGCGAGAACGCATGGTTGGAGATCATAGAGCAACAGGAAAGTGCACGTCCGTGGCACGATTGGAACGCCCGCATTAACTTTGAATGTTATGCACCCAATGGTGCTGCACGCATTTTGGGCGAAGACGGGCTGATCAAGCGGATTCGAAACAATTATTCCCGCATTTCTTTCAATTTTGGCCCCACGTTGCTCACCTGGATGCAAAGTGCCGATCCGGAGGCGTATGATTTGATGCTGGAAGGCGACCGGCTCAGCCTGGAGCGATATGGCGGACACGGCAATGCACTTGCACAGGTACACAGCCATCTTATTATGCCTTTGTGCAATGCACGGGATAAAGTGACGCAAGTATACTGGGGCGTACGCGATTTTGAGTATCGCTTCGGGCGTTATCCGGAAGGCATTTGGTTGGCAGAAACGGCAGTGGATATGGCCACCCTGGAGGCTGTAGCCAGCCACGGTTTGCTGTTTACCATATTGGCACCGGGGCAAGCAAAGGCCGTCCGCAAAGTAGGCTCAACAGCGTGGCAAACGGTAAGTGCCGACACAATAGATACCCGCCGGCCGTATTGGTGCACCCTGCCCAGCGGCCGGCGGATTGCCTTGTTTTTCTACCACGGAGGTGTGGCGCAGGATGTGGCTTTTAACCACCTGTTAAACAACGGCCGCACGTTTGCGCATCGGCTTTTGTCGGTATTTGACGAAAAAGACAAAAATCCGCAGTTGGCGCACATTGCTACCGACGGTGAAAGCTACGGACACCACCACCGATACGGCGAAATGGCCCTCGCCGATGCGGTGCACTATATTGAGGAAAACGACTTAGCCACAATGACCAATTACGGTCAGTACTTAGAGTTGTTTCCACCAGAAAACGAAGTACAGATTCATGAAAACTCCTCCTGGAGCTGTGTACACGGGGTAGAGCGATGGCGCGACAATTGCGGCTGCAACACCGGTGGGCATCCGGGCTGGCACCAGCGCTGGCGCAAACCCCTGCGGGAAACACTGAACTGGCTGCGCGACAAACTCGTTCCGCTCTATGAACACCGAGCCGCTCAACTTCTGCGCGATCCCTGGGCCGCCCGAAACGATTATATCGAGGTGATTTTAAGGCGCAGCCCTGGTGCGGCCAACGAATTTTTGAAAAAACATGCCCGCAGGGTACTGAGCCCACAAGAAGAAACCCAAGTGTTGCGCTTGTTGGAGTTGCAGCGCCATGCGATGCTGATGTTTACCAGTTGTGGCTGGTTTTTCGACGAGATATCGGGCATAGAAACCAATCAGATTCTGCAATATGCCCTGCGGGCCATGGACTATGCACAGGATGTATTCGGGGAGTCGTTTCACAAAGAATTTACCGACAGGCTGGCTGCCGCACCGAGCAACAAGTACCCGAACGGCGCGGTGAGTTATCAGCAAAATGTGCTCACCACCAGCGTCGATCTGGAACGGGTAGCCACACACTTTGCCGTGGCTTCTCTGTTTGAACCCGACCCATCACAGCTTGATTTGTACAATTATTACGCAGAAGTGGAGTTTTTTGAGCGCCTCGTAGCGGGTACGCCAATGTTTGTTGTCGGGCGACTGCAAATTCGTTCAAAGCTTACCCGGGCGGCCAAGATGTACAACTACGCCGTATTATACCTGGGCCAGCAACACATCATTGGCAACATCAGCAGCATCATGAACAGGGCTACTTTCGACATCATGTACGAACGCAGCAGCGCCGCTTTCCACAGTGCTGAAATGGGCGACCTGATCGGTATTTTGCAGGAATATTTTGGGCCGACCAAATTTACGCTCACCAGCCTGCTGGCAGACGAAAAGATCAAGTACATCCGGGCCATCACATCGAGCAGCCTGCAATTGGCGGAGTCCAACTTCCGCAACGTATTCAACGACAATTACCAGCTCATCACCGGTTTGGTTAAAACCAGCCTGCCCTTGCCAGAAGCCTGGCGCAGTGTTTCTACGTATGTCTTGAATGCCGATTTGGTGCATTTTTTCGAAAATGGGGCCATCCACGATACCCAAACGCTGCGCCGTATTGCTGACGACCTGAAACGCTGGAACATCCCGCTGACCGACGAAGAGACCATTCGACACTCCATCGGGCTTCGGCTCGACCGGGAAATTGATATGCTGGATACCAACGAAATGTCCCTTCCCCGTTTGCAATGGCTCAACAACGTCATGGCTATTCTGAACGAAATGCAGATCAAACCCGACCTTTGGAAAAGCCAAAACCGGTTCTACAGACTCACCAAGGGGTACCGCAAGGGCACATGGGTGTTTGCCAATAATGACTGGCAAGTGGCGTTTGAACGTTTGGCCGCCCAATTGCGGGTACGCGTATACAAAGAGGAAGGAATCGAAGCTTAACCCCGCAACCGTAACTTTTTTTCAATTCATGGAGCAAAAAGATAAAAATGCACCGGAAACCGGTGGTGGCAATGGACAGTTGCAAAAACGGAAACACTGGAGCAACGTGCGGGGCGAAAATGCCTGGACCATGTTCAAAGTCATGGCGGAATTTGTAGATGGATTCGAAATGCTGAACCACATCGGACCCTGCGTATCCATTTTTGGATCGGCCCGCCTGAAAGAAGGTTCAGAATATTATGAGCTGACGGTACAAATAGCCACCCGCCTGGCAGAAGAGGGCTTCGGGGTAATCACAGGTGGTGGACCGGGCATTATGGAGGCCGGAAACAAAGGGGTATGGCTGCGCAACGGTACTTCGGTGGGACTGAACATTGATCTGCCTTTTGAAAATAGCCATAACCCTTACATTGCGCCTGCCTTCAACCTCAAACACCGATATTTTTTTGTGCGCAAAGTGATGTTCGTCCGCTACGCTCAAGCCTTCGTGGTGATGCCTGGCGGTTTTGGCACCCTGGACGAACTGTTTGAAGTGCTGACGCTCACGCAAACCAAAACCATTTCAAGGGTGCCCATTGTACTCGTAGGCACCGTATTCTGGTCGGGCTTGCGTGACTGGATGCAGACCATGCTTGCCGAACACATGCACACCATTCATCCGGAGGACACGAATTTGTTCCACATCACAGACGATCCCGAGGAAGTGATTCGCATCATCAACGCTTTTCATGCCGATGCAGCGGAGCATGGTTTAAGCACGAATTTTGATTTGTAAAAAAACGAAATCATCTCTTTTTCTTAACTGAAAACAGCCTGATCCAATGAAATCATTCATCGCCATTTTCCTTTTGTGCCTTTGCGCATCTGCATGGACCTGCACGTCTAACAAATACAACGCCAGTACATTACCCGATAAACAACTTTGCTTCGGCAGCGGTGGGGGTGTAGTGGGCAAAGAGAACCGCTACATCCTGCTGGAAAACGGACAAATCTTTTACAGCAAAATGGAAGGCACGCCAGTGGCGCTGTCTGGTTGCAAAGCCAAAACAGCCGAAGACCTGTTTGTGCGTGCCGACGCCATGCTGTCCGCCAACCGCGTCATGACGGCCCCGGGCAATACCTACGAATTCCTGGAATTACGGACTGACGGCAAGGTAAAGCGGATTGCCTGGGATAATCATGTAGCCGCCAAGGATCCGGAGTTGCAGGCGTTTTACCAGGAGGTCAGGGGCGTAGTGAAGCAGTAAGCGTCATTTTCAGCATTTTTTCATACTTTTGCTTGTATTTTCATAACTAACATCTTCCTCTATGCGTGTTGCTCAACACTCTCCGGTACTCAGCATCCTGGGTGCTGTCATTTTGTTCACCTGGTCGGCCTGCACATCCACTCCGGCTGAAAAACAGGAAGCCGCTCCGTCGGCGAGCACCGAAAAGGTGTTGCTCGACACCTTTGCCGACCTGCAAATCCTGCGCTATGACCTGCCCGGTTGGGACATGCTCAGCCTGCAGCAAAAAACGTTTATCTATTACCTGTCTGAAGCGGCTTTGGCTGGCCGCGACATCATTTACGACCAGCACTGCAAACACAACCTTACCGTGCGCAAAACCCTCGAAGCGGTACACAGCAGCTACAAAGGCGACCGCAACAGCGCTGACTGGAAAGCGTTTGACACCTATGCCAAACGCGTGTGGTTCAGCAATGGCATCCACCACCACTACAGCGAAAGCAAAATATTACCCGCCTTTACGGCTGAATATTTCAAGTCGCTTTTAGTTGGTACCGACGCTGCGTTATTGCCCCTGCAATCTGGCGAAACCCCGGACGCTTTGGCCACCAGGCTCACCCCGATCATGTTTGACCCCACGCTGCTGGCCAAACGCACCAGCAAAGAGGAGGGCACAGACGTGGTGCTGGGTTCTGCAGTTAATTTTTACGAAAACGTCAGCGCCAGCGAAGTCGATGCGTACTACCAGGGCCTGCTCAAGGCTGCCGGCCCCAACCCGCCTATGGTTGGGTTGAACTCCAAATTGGTCAAAATCAACAATAAGCTGGAGGAAAAAGTGTGGCGGGCAGGCACTGGCAACATGTATGGTACCGCCATCGACAAAATTGTGGAGAACCTGGAAAAGGCCATTCCTTTTGCCGAAAACGACCAACAAAAAACCGCTATTGGCTTGCTGGTGGAATTTTACAAAACGGGCGACCTGAAAAAATTTGACGCTTACAACATCGCCTGGGTGAAAGACACCGAGAGCACGATTGACTTCATCAATGGCTTCATCGAAGTATACCACGACCCCAAAGGCTACAAGGCCGACTTCGAATCAGTAGTGCAATACAACGACCCCGATGCTACCCAAAAAATGGCCGTGGTCAGCAAAAATGCCCAATATTTTGAAGACAACAGCACAATACCGCAAGCCTACAAAAAAGCCAGCGTGCAAGGTGTATCGTACCGCGTGATCAACGTGGCCATGGAAGGCGGCGACTGCGCCCCCTCCACGCCCATCGGCATCAACCTGCCCAACTCCAACTGGATACGCACCGATCATGGTTCCAAATCGGTGAGCCTCAACAACATTGAAGACGCCTACGGCAAAGCAGGCGGTGCTTTGGCCACCCAGGAGTTTGCCCACGATCCGGAAGAGGTAGACATGTCGAAGAAATACGGCGAAGCCTGCGGCAAAATGCACACCGCCTTGCACGAAGTCATCGGCCACGCCAGCGGCCAACTCAAGCCCGGCATGCCAGAGCCAAACGTGACACTCAAACAGTACGCCAGTACCCTTGAAGAGGGTAGGGCCGACTTGGTGGCGTTGTACTTCATGCCCGATCCCAAACTTGTAGAATGGGGACTGCTGCCCGATACCTTAGCCTACCGCGCCGAATACGATTATTACATCCGCAGCGGCCTCATGCAGCAGTTGCGCCGCATCAAGCCGGGTGAAAACCTCGAAGAAGACCACATGCGCAACCGCCAGCTCGTGTCCGCCTGGGCTTTTGAAAAAGGCCAGGCGGAGGGTGTCATTGCCCGTGTGGAACGCGAAGGCAAAACCTATTACGACATCAAGGACTACGGCAAACTGCGCACCCTGTTTGGCCAGTTGCTCAGCGAAATCCAGCGCATCAAATCCGAGGGCGACTTCAACGCTGCCCGCGCGTTGGTGGAAAACTACGGCGTCAAAACCGATGCAGCACTCTGTACACAGGTGCGCACCCGGTATGCTGCCCTGCCCACCAAGGCTTACAGCGGATTCGTTCAACCCAAATTAGTAGCCGTTAAAGGCACCGATGGCAACATCACCGATGTGAAAGTGGAAGTGGAGACCGATTTTGTGCAGCAAATGTTGCGGTACGGAAAAGAGTACGGATTTTTGCCGGTACAAAATTAACAGCACATCTTAATGAGTTCAAACAGGCGGTTAACAGCGGAT
>Ga0247837_1009033_pt1 | contig 12175 bp, 1 predicted proteins | sample LaCtaG_2_FD_187115 | JGI IMG/M metagenome (GOLD analysis project Ga0247837, IMG submission 187115) | Freshwater microbial communities from meromictic Lake La Cruz, Castile-La Mancha, Spain - LaCruzMarch2015_14.5m | ecosystem: Environmental > Aquatic > Freshwater > Lake | place: Spain: Castile-La...
TCCCCTGTCGTGTAGGCCGACCCGCCCACTTCCGCACTAAAGCCCTTGCGGTGGAACTCCCCTGCGACTTTGTAGGTCCACATCAAGTAGTCCAGGTCCTTATAGGTGCAGCTACTGAGAGGGTAACTGCCCACTGCCCAGACTCCTATATATAAGTAAGCGCCGTTATCGTGACTGTCCAATTTCAGGTTAATTCTCATTTGCCCTGCTGAAAAGGTCTCAGTGAATATCGCATTTCCCCACCCACTCGAATCCGTCCGAGTCACAGTCCTCCCTCCGTTGCTCACTGCTATGTTGGGCCCTGCGGGGGCTTCGCTCCACAGGACTTCTTGCAGGGAGGAGGACGCCCCGCCTGTATGCAGTATAGGCTGGGAGGCGGCTAGGTCCTTGGTGAAGAGCAGGGCGTGGCTGCCTTCTGCTTCAGATTCCTTGGTGAATTCCACGTTTAGACTGGTGGCGCCCCGGCAGTAGACTTCTTTGCTGGTGAAGCCGGTGCTGTAGGGGTGGGGGCTTTCTCGGGTGATGTCTAGAGACCGTCCCTTCAGGTCCAAAAACTGCTTCAACAGCAGAAACTGGAAGTTTTCATCCCTGCTCTCAATGCCCTTCATAAAGGAGTAAGTTTCATAGAAGCTTTCCAGCCACTGCGCCGAATTCACCACTGGAATTCTGTCCTTTATTTCGACCAACAGGCCGCAAATATGCTTCAAAAGTTGGCTTTTGTCGGGTTTCAGTGCTTCGTCTCTATACAGAGCGAGGGTTTCTTGGGCTAGTAAAGCAGCGATTTCTTGAGATTCGGAGGCCGGTTCGACCCCTGTGACTAGCAGTTTCTTCAGTAAAAAGAAGGCTTGCTGGCTTTGGTCTGGCTCTGCAGCTGTATGCGCGAATAGATTTAAAGCGTTTTGGACCTCTTTTTCCAAGAACTTCGACAGGAAACTAGGCAAAACCGGCCTATTGAACACCACTTTTTGAAGTATCCACAAGGCTCTACCGACATCATCTGCACTGGAGTTGCCCTCACTGACAGCCACAGTAGCCACTACTGTGAACTTATACCCCCATTCATTATTGGACCCATCAGAGTGGAACTTGAAGTACAGAGTGTCTCCTTCGAACTCGAAGTTGGTCCAGGTGGAGCCGGAGAGCTTGCAGATTTCCGCTTGGTAGTCTTTGTCCTTGGCGAATTGGAGGTAGTCGTAGTTGGCCTCGGACTTGCAGAGAGGGTCGAAGGTCAGGAGCATGCGCTTGGCGTTGGGGATGCGGATTTCCTCGGACTTGTCGGTGTTGTTTTCGTAGGGATGCGGGCTTTCGTATGTGAGCGTTTTGGTGCGCAGGGAGGTGGTGCCGCCACTAGCGAAAGCAGGCTTGATTAACTGCGTCACGACGTCTGTCAGCAGCACATTCGACAGAATTGGAGCGATTTCTCCTCTTTCCAGCACTGTGTTAATCGCTTCTTCCAGAAGTTCGTACTTCTTGCCTGAGCACTCCAGCAGGTGACCGAGTTGTCTGGGGTCCGTCACACAGTCACTCCACCTCTTAATCAGCTTGAGCACCAGTCTAAAAGCAGCCTGCGTCCGATACGCCTTTTCCATCGCAAAGACCTTGGTCTGCAGCTGCACCGAGGACTGCGAAGAGTACTTCTGCACCTCTTCCGCGATATGTTTAGTGTCCGAATCGACACTTGCAGCCGCGGAAAGACTGGAAAACACATCCACAAGTCCGTCATCTGATATCTTTTTGGGCATTTGGGTCATATCGGTGAAGGGCTGTCCTCGGATAGTAAAGAGAGAGCGATAGCCGAGGAAGTGCCATTTGCCGGTATCGGGAGTTAAATTGACTGCTTCGCCGTTGACGGAAAGGAGTTGGTAGCCAGCCGGCAGCTCTAAGGCCAGGGGGTTGGCTGAGCGAATGATGAGGACTGAGGCTATTCCCGCCCCTGCGCCTTTCTCTTCCTTGACTACGGACAGTTCACTTTCCTTCCACTCCAGTCCTTTGAGGAAGCAGAGTCCTCGACTGGAGGTGCACTTCAGGCCTAACACAGGTCCAGTATAGCCGGAATAGTCACTAGAAACACTCCCTTGGTAGTATATAGGTGTGCGCAGGTACCCCGGCGGCAGGTCTGCAGCCGACTCTCCCACTACCAAGTCCTCCACACAGGTCCCAAAGTCCGTAGTGAGTGCCTCCAACTGCACAGACTCGCTCAGTACATGGCCTACTGCGCGCTTCAGGTCTGGGTACTTCTTGGCTACTTGCACAGCGGTGGCTGCGGGCAGGCCGAGGCCGCTGTTGAGGGCTTTGAAGGTTTGGCTCACTGGGGCGGGACGGTCACGAGGCGGCCTGGGGAGGCCTGCGGCAGGTCAGTTTCTTCTTCCCAGTAGGATGGAGTGCCTGTGAAATGTCCATTAAATAGCGCCACTCCCTTGACTTCCACCTTCCCATAACTACTCAAAAACAGTCCAAACTTCGTAGTCGCAATGTCCTCGAAGCTAAAGGCATCATCCGACTCCACCACCTTCTCCCCACTCGCCTCATTCACCACCACACAATGTCCATTGAACTGCATAAACACTCTGAAGCAATAGTTCTTGTCCCCAGTGTCCACTTTCTCTCTGGGCACTTTTAGGGTGAGACTGATTTTCCCTAGAACGAAGCCAAAGGTGCATTCTTCCACTTTGTCAGTGAAGCCGATGGCAGCCAGGAGGGTTAGTTCGTCGGGGGGAGTTTCTAGGCTGCTGAATATGCCTTCGTCGAATAGTTTGAGGAGATATTTGGGTTCGTCTAGGTCTTCAGGGCCGGTGCGCAGCGCTTGGAGACAGAGGTGGCCTCTGGGAGTCTCAATAAAACTGGCTTTTCCGCTGCTGTCCCTGAAAATAGGCGCATTTTTCTCATTCTTGGATAGGCGGTATAGGAGCATATTGTCAGTGGGCATGGACTCTTTCTCCATTTTGGCGGCATTGCGCTGTTCCACGTACCTCAGCACTGCCTCTGTGTCTGTGCAGCCGTTCCCCAGCGCTTCCTTGATGTCTACGAATGCTAGGCCGATGAATTTCAGTGTGGCTACTAGGATTTGCTTTTCTTCGTTGTATGCGGAGATGATGCTGGATTCTGCGTGTTCGCCAATGATTTCCACGACTGAGCTTTTCACCTGTGACGCCACTCTCGAGCTATGCCTAACATACAGCAACTTCCTGAGTTCCTCATACAGTCCGTAGTTCAGGTGGAACTGCGGCTCCCGGCCCAGGGACTTGATCAGCCCACTGGCGAACTCCTGGACACGGCTGGCCTGCTGGGCGAGGGAGTGTGAGCATTCGCAGATAGTACTTAGGACCTCGAGGCAGCTGCTTTGGACGAGGCGCCGCACTGCTGCGTTGTTTAGCCTGCTTTCTGCCGTCGTAGCGACCATGTTGTAAATAGGGTCATCCAGCAGCGGCACCAAAAGCACCAAGTACTCAAACAAGTGCTCCACCAGACTAGCAGTGAGTTTGTTAAACAGCGGAATAGGCCTGTCCGACAGCGTATCAGCGAAAAACTCCACTCCCTCTATGTGCATTTCATCGTCTCCTTCGCAGTATAGCTTCAATTTCCCTTCCCCGGGCTTGATCTTCACTAATACTCCTTCTGAGACTCCGGCTCCTTTTAGCTCTATGCGAGTCCACTCGTGCAGACTCCGATGTCTCAGTCCTTCGAAACTGCGCAAGTAGCCCAGCGCCCCAATGAGCATTTCACTGCCTGTCTCTGTAGGCACATTAGTGAGTGCCTGGAACAGTAAAGCACTGCAAATAGTCGCTATTTTGTCCCTCCAACGGTCACTTTTGCTCAATTTATGCAGGAAATTGAGCGATTCATGACTCAAAATCTCGATTTTCTGCAGAGTTAAGAAGCTGAATTTCCAAGATTTGATGTGCACAGCCTGGTGAATCCCAATGAAGCAGAGCAGAACGTTAATTAAGTCCTTCGCCACCTCATTCCCGAACTCCGCCCGCAGCTTTCCCTTGGGAAAAGCAGCCCAGATAGCCTCGAAGCTGTCGGGAGAGTGCTCGGAATAGAGGATTTCACGCACTATTCGGAAGGCAATGTTGCTGGACTTGAGGGAGCCGATGAGCATGTGCTTCATTAACTCCACTAGGTGCTGGGGCTGGGCGAGGATTGTCAGCATTCCCTTGGAATTGCAGCACTGGTACAGCAATAGCAGCAGCGAAGCCTGGTATTCCGCCTGGCTGGGACTGAGTCGGGCTTTGTAGAACTCGAAGCAGCTGGCAGGCAGCGCTTCGTAGTTGCTCAAAAGCGGCTTTAGCTCTCGGAAGTAGGCAGGAAACTGCTCAGGATGTTCCTTTATGGCCTTCAGAGCCACGAAAAAGTCCAAATTCTTCTCAGTATTGAGGAATTCCTTAGGGGCGCTTTTGGGCGCATTGGCTCTCGCGAGGATTCCAGGCGTTTCCGCCTCTCCGAACCACTGCACGTAGGGCATGAACGACTCCACTTCGTTTACATGCATAGTGGACTGGAACACACTCAGAATGGAGGCGACACTGCCCTCTCCCAAGCGGCGCTGTGCTTCGTAGAAGTCTGTAGGCAGGTTGAGGTAGAGTGGCGAGGACTTGACATTGCGCAGCCAGTAGGGAGTCAGGACCTTCTCTGCGTGTGCAATGATATGTTTGAGGAAGCAGAAAAAGTCCACTTCTCCCTTCGCATTGCGGTACTCTGCAGGGAAATCCGTCACTCCTTCTGGTATTTCCGTATCCTTCAGAGCGCCTTTCATAGTAGGGTCAGTGCTGGACAGGTAGTCAGTGACAACATCAATAAGCGCCACTTCGTTAAAGCCCAAAGCCTCAGTCGCACTCAGTATGTACTCATTCGCGTCTTCCCGAATCCTCTCAATCCACTCAGCCACAGGGTTGGTTTTCAGCTCAATGAGCGGCACTTCCGCTTTCTGCCAGTTCTTCCCACTGAGCAGCTGTCTGAGTTCCAAGGCTTCTTCCGACTCTGTCTGCTTGGGCAAGCACTTGAGCTCTGGGTACAGCAGCTCTACGAATAGCTCTTGCAGCTTGGCTCTGCGGGTTTGCCGGGCGAAGCCGCCCTGGTCTTCGGTCTTGCCAGCGGCTGAGTACACCCAGGACTTGAAGAGGAGCCAAGCAGCCCGCTTCAAGCTGAGTTTGCGTTCCGCCCGCTTCTTGTACAGGTCATTAGCAGTGTCTACAGCCATGAGAGATGGGTGGGACTGGTAGTGGAAGGACAGCTGAATTGGACACCACCCCGCCACTGTGACTTTAGTGAGGTAGTTGCTGGTCTCCACAGGGTCTTCCCGCTTGACAAACAGACACAACGGGTCTCCAATCTCATTAACATTCCCTTCCACTTTCTCATACCCCTCCATCTCCGTCTCCAGTCCTGCGACCACTACGTCCGAAATCGGCTGTTTGTCCCCTCCTCTCACTACTTCCAGGGCCAATTTCACCTGACCCTCCACATCCTCAGCCACTTCCCCGTCCAGTCTGTTCTTGGTGTGCAGGGAAAAGGCTTCGTGGTCTGCACTGGCGTGGTAGTCGCCTTCGAAGTGGACTTTGAAGTCGGTGATGGTCTGGGAGCGGTCGAAGGACTTGGGGAGTTGTTCGGAGAAGCGCTGGCCTTTGGCCCAGCTGAGGAGGAGGTGCGCTGGCTCGCGGATGCTTTGGTCCAGCAGAAGTGCAGCATCCGCGTCCTCAAAGGGAAAGCACAGCGCTCCAAACGTACTCATCATATACTGAAATACCTGCTCCGAGGTGCAGTCCAGCTCTTTCACGACTCCCAGCTGTATCCTGTTCAGCAATAGCCTATACAGCGTGAAAAAGGCCTGCTGCAAACAGGCGTTTAAGTACGGATCTGTCCCCTCAATTTCCGCACTATAGTGTCTCTTTTGCCCCTCCAACGTAAACGCCTCCGAAAACGCAGCGGAAATAAGTCCCTGCAGCTCTCCCTTACTCGCCTCCGGAGCCGCCCTAAAGGCCATAGAGAGCAAATTGAGTCCAATACAGCGAGCTGTAGCTCGGTTCCTCCTAATTTCCAGCTCCCCTGCCACTTCCTCTACAGTGAGAGCAGACCCCACCACTTCCATCACTAAGTGGTGCACTCTGTGGAACTGCTTGCGGTCTTCTTGCTCTGTGGATTGGGTTTGGGGGTTTTCGAAGCTGCGCAGTGCAATTAAGTTGTGCAGAGTTTTCACTTTGCCCATTGTTTCGACGCTTTTTTTCACATCGGTCCATTTGCTGCTTTTCGCTTTCCCGGAAGTTGCGAGTTGCTTGGATTCGGAGTCGGTTTGGGAGTGTTTGAGGGCAGTAATGAGACTTTCGAGGACTTTTTCTATGCCGATTTCCGCCATTGTCTGTTTGTACTCAGTGTGCAGCAGCAAAACACACTTAGAAATCACATTTCGGCCTATTTCCGTATAAGGCACGTCCCGTCCTGTGGCGTCTATGAGCGTTTGCCGCTGCAACTGTCCCCACTGTCGCAGGGCAGTCACTTGCTTTACCATGTACTTCAGCATGTCACAGATTTCGTCTGGCTCTGTTACGAAGGCGGCAAAGGTCTCACTCAGTTCGAAAAAGGCTAAATAGACGCCGAAAAGGGCTCTTTCGGGCTGGTCCATATCAGTTCCTCCCAGAGTGGTTAAAGGACCCATCACTCCGGAGCGCCTTTTCAGGTCCTTAAAGGCGGCAATGGTGCGGTCTGAGCCTTGGATCAACTCCTCAATTATCGCTACATCCGAATACTGGTATTTCGTCTTGTCCGCCAGGCCGATCTGCGCTAAGTAGGAACTGAGCACAGGCTTCGCTCCGATTCTTTTGGGCAACAGACTCTTAAATATCGTCAAAGTGAGCAAAGCGGTGGCCTGGCTCTTTCCAGTGCTCAGTTTATCCTCAGTTTGCGTATTGGCAATCAGCTCTGCCAAAGTCCCCTTCACAATTGGCTTTTTCCCTGTCAATTTCCCCACAGCTGAGTCCTTTACTCCGCCTTTCAGCAGTCGATTGGTCAGGAGACCTTTGCAGTTGGGACTGGCGGGTGGGTCGTTGGAGCCGATGATGAGGTTTTGGCAGAGAGCTACGAGGAGCATAGAGACGCTGCTGCGCAGTTCTTCCACCCAGGAGTCCTTTTGAACGGTCACTGACACTGCAGCGGAAATGGATATTTTCCAGCCCCAGAAGTTGGTTCCTCCGTCTGAGTGGAAGGTGAAATACAGGCTTTTTTGGTTAACAGTCAACGGCTCCCTCGGCCACGTGTCCCCTTCCCACCTATTAACCTTCGTACTTTTCTCCGCATCAGTAAACAGCTCCAAATAGTCATATGTGCTTTCCGTCTTACACTGCGAATCAAAGCTCAGCACGTAGTAAATGGCCTCCGGCACTGCTATTTCCCTCGTCAAGTCCGCTGAATTGGGGTAGGGATGTTCACTTTCATACACAGAGTCCACATAGGAAATCCCTGTGGTGGTTTCGGAGGGACCCCCGGAAATTCCGGAAAGGAGGGTGGAGAAGCGAGTGGTTTGGGTGATTAGGAAGGCGCTGAATTCGGGGTCTAGGGGCAGGACGCAGAGCATGCGGAAGAGGGAAATCAGGTGACTGCCGAGAAGTGTGCCTTGGACTAGCTGTTCTAAGGGACCGGTGACTGTGCCGTCCACTGCTTTCGTCTTTAGCTTGACTATAAGTCGCTCCGTGCTGGCGAAAACAGCCTCCAAATAACCCTTCACCGCCATCAACACCTCCGTCGACTCAGTTTTCCTGCCCATTTCAGCCAGCAACACCGCTTGAGACGTATACAATATTGGACTCAGCTCCGAATCCCCACAACTCCCCTCCTCCAAAGCCTTCAAATCCGCCTTCGTGACCAAATCCAGCAAAAACAGCAGAAACTGCATTACTTTATTCATATTTCCGACTTCAGACCTGTCAAAAGCCTTCAAAAGATTGATAGGCAAAGTGACCTTTTGCAGCATTGCATTGACCAGTTTGAGTTCTTCTGGCTCCTTATCGGTGCTGTTTACCAGTCCTTTGCGGATGAAATCCAATTTGTCGTCTAGAGAAGGGTAGAAGAGATCGAAGCTGTGGAGAGTGATGAGGAGGGCTTGGCGGGCTACGGCGTCCCTTGCAGCGTCGTTTTCTGGAGTAGTGGGGAGTTGGAGAGTGGTGAGGTTGAGGGAAGAGAAGTAGGTGAGGAGGGACTTGATGTCGGACTTGAGGGCGAGGAGGGAGGTGTCGGACTCAGGTAGAAACAGCAGTAAAGAGGCGAAAATATGATTGCGCAGCAAGCGAAGAGCGCTCATTATGGCCCAGGCAGACAGGCGGAACTCCATAGCCGCCCAATTCCTCCGCTCCATGTCTCTCTTCAACTTCTTCAAAATCTCAATCACATACTTGAACGTTTCAGGCTTCACGTCCACTGCAAGTCCGTTCGATTTCTGCAGTTTGCGGTTTTTCGGGAGTTTGTGCTGGATGTCGTCGAGGTGGTAGGAACTGAAAATGCCCTCGCCCACTGCGTCTAAGGACACAAGGACGTAGGCTGCTGCGGTCCCTGGGGAAGCAGATCCTTCGCTTTTGGTAAAAAAGTTGAAAGTCGCATCCTGCAAGATCTCCCCAGGTACAGAGGGAAACAGCTGACTGGCCTGCTGGTTTTCCTGCCTACTCGGCCCTGCAATCACCAGTCCTTCTATCTCCGCAGGTATATCCGTCTCATTCCTGATGGTCACGAACTGGTCACTCCCTCCGAAGCAGATAATCAGCTGCACCTCCGGGGCGATGTTAGGGAAAGGGTCGTGATTGGTCTTAGTGCCGTTTTTGAAGTAGGTAAGAGTGTGTTCTTCCATGTTGATTAGGAGCCCGATGCGATCTCCTTGCGTGTATGCGCCCATATTCCCACAGGAACTGCTATTCGCATAGGAGTCGCCATCAGCCTGGTAACACCAAGTATTGGCAATTGAGCACTTGTTGGTATAGTCGACAGTGTTGGAGGCAGTGATGCCTACAAGTAGGCAGGAACTGCTGTTCCGGTCGATGTTGAATTCCACATAGTGGACTCCGGAAGTGATGGACTGCTCGCTCTTCTGACTGCCCCAGCCTGATGAATTCGTCCTAGTGATGGTCAAGTTTTCATTGCTGAGGAGGGTGTCAGGCCCCTGTCTCTCCACACTCCAGTTCCATTGGATGCCTTTGCTCTTAGCTCCCAGTCCCTGCAAATTGGCCAGCATCGGGCCTAGGGTTGGCAGTGCCTCCCGCCACTCTTCCCCTTCCTTCATCTCCATGAACTTCATCACTAACGACAGGGCGGAGGTCATATTCCCCTTGGCCAGAGCGAGGCCGAGCATCACAGTGATGGCCTTCAGTTCTGCGGTCTTGGAGAGACCAGGGTAAAAGCCGCTCAGAAGTCGTTCGAAGAAGGAAGTGATGGAGGCGATGCTGCGGTCCACGGCGGGCTCGGAGGTCAGGAGAGACATTGGCTTGAGGTCGGCAATTACAGAGGCCGCTAAGTCAATAGCCCCGACTACCACTTCCGGCTTATCCACGCCCACAGCCTGTACCAGTTTCATCAACAGTCCCACCCCAAAGGCTAAGCCTGCCTTTGCAAGAGGCGGCAGTTTCTCCTTAGTGGTTTTCTCCTTCACCTTTTCCTCTGCTCTGGCTTCCTCTACACTCCTGCGGTCCCGCTCCACCTCTCGCAGCAAGGCGTCGAAGACCCTGCATAGGATTTGGAGGCGAGAGTTCTTGAGACGCTTGTCTGCGGACAGTTCTTTCGTACCGAGGTAGCGGAGTTCGCGTTCTAGGGCCGTTCGCACTTCCTTATACTTCTCCCCCAGTTTCTCCTGCGTCTCCTGCAAGCACAGAAAGCCCAGCTCTTCCTTTTCCGGCTTCGCAGATTTCTTGACCTGCGTGGCCGCGCCCAGCACCTGATATTGGTCCAACTGACTGACTTTGACCACTTCCGCAGGCGGAAACTGCTGTTGGAGCAGGGAAAGGCACAGTTCGTCCTGCTCCCGGGTCCGCTTTAGCTCTGGATCGCTGATGGCCGCGGCTTGAGTTACGCTCAGACAGGCGGAGTTCCCCATTATACAGCCCAGTAACCGCTCTTTTAGACTAGGAAGGACTGCAAGGGAAAGGACTCAAAGCCAGTGGAATCGATGAGAAGGGACTTCTATACGAAAAAGAAGTGAAGAAAAGGAGATGTTGACTATTTAATCGAAATGCAGACAGTGGCAGTGGTTGATTTAGAGGAGATATACAACAGCGCTGTGTTTCTCATATGCAGGGAGCGATTCTACAAATGCATATAGCCATCTTAAGCAAAGAGATTAGAGGTGTGTTTGACCCTGTGCTGTTCTGTAGTAATATACACAGACGTTTCCCATTTCACTTAGGTGGAAGTAAGGGGATGCGTAACGCTGCTAGTGGAGAGATTAACTAGGGTAGAAGAGGAGGTTGTGGTTGTCCCTCTCGTAGTGGTAGATAGCCGAATCGCGAGCGTAGTGGTAGATGATGTCAGGACCTTGGTTAGCGAGACCAGCTAGCTCTGCCTGAAATGCATCAACTTCCTTGCACCAATTAGCAGGGTCCAGCAGGTACTGCAGTTGTCGCAGGTTCACCATTGTCAGGACCAGACCGTATATAGCGCATTCCGCTTGATAACCGCCTTCACTGTGGTCTGCTCGAGCAGTCGGGTCCAAAACAGTGATGCTGGAGGGTCTGCCAGCCATCCCTCGCCTCATTTCCCCCTCCTTTTCAGGTGTAGCTTCCTTTGCGCTGTAGTCCCCAGACTTCATTTTACGACAGTAGTGTGCAAACTCATGCACAGCAGTGATGAGCAGCCCCAGTTGCAATTGGGGAGTCGATAATTGGTAGGCTTCGTTGATGAGGGTCACTCCTCCGAGGAGAGTGACACCGTGGCAGCCGTCTACCCGCCCGAAGAACATGCGCTCATACATACTGTTGAAATCCTGAAGTGTGAGTCCACAGGTCTTGTAGGCCTCTTTCACCAGCTGCGTGTTGAGAAACTGGGCCAGCCAGGCCACACTTGCTTGCGGCACAAGGTGGATAGGGTTATTGATGAGCGGAATACAGTCCGCTGTCCACTTCCCGAGTAGCGTTCTTACGTATTCCGCTTCACTACTCTGTGCGCTTTTCTTGTCTATTGGGAGCTGATATTGGAAAAGCTTCAATACTTGCGACCCCACGAACAAGTGGACGACAGGGTGTAGGTTGGGGTTGTCCAGGAACTCTGCCAGCTGGGAGGTTTGCAGCTGGCAGAGCATTTCAGTGTGGAAGCGGGCTTTGTCGCTGGAACTCTCTTTCAGGAAAGCAGGTTGTCCTTGGTTCATCCAAATATCCTTCAACTTCCACAGAGTGTAGCCTGTATTGCCTCTCAGTATGTCTGTGGTGAGGACTGGGGAGCCTGGAGTTGAGTCCACAAGCGAGCTTCCTTGTCTTATAGCAGTGAGAAGGTCGCCTAGGAAGGAGCGAAAGGTAGGAAGGGATGTCAGGTCTCCACTCCTGAGACTGACACTCACAGAAAGGTATTGGCTTTGCGAAGCTGCTAAGGACTCTTTTTCTCTGAAATGTAGCAGTAAGCTGCTCGGTAACTTTTCGAGGAGGCCTCGTTCAACCAATTTGGCCACGTCTGTGTGCATATCAAGCAAGCACCTAACCGCAACATCCTCCAGTCCCGGGTTCCTATCGGGGAATTCTAAGACGTGCAAGAGGAACTTGGTGGCGGCTGACATGTGTCCAGGGTAGGCCAGGGCAAGTGTAGACAGGAGCTCCAGTGTTTTCTTGGAGAGGTACTGATACTCACTCAGTCGATCCAGATAGCTGCTCACAATTTCAGTACTCTGCATCCCCGTGTCCACCAGGGTTTCCACTAATTTCTCCAGCAGTTCTATCGATATCAGTCCTGGCACTCTTGCGGCTCGTCCCAGAGCCTCACTATAGGATGGCAATTCCATTTGCTTTTTCCTCTGACTAGTGACAAACTTGATAAAGTTCCAAAGCACTGTCTCGAGCACAGGCTTGGCACCGGACACAGTGAGATCTCTTTCACAAATAATGTTGAGGACTGTAGGCAGGTAGCCGCTGCTCTCGATTTTCGACAAAGCCATAGAGAGGTAGTCCCCCAACTTGTCGAGAAGGTTGATGGCTGCCTGCAGGTACTCTGGCTCGATGAT
>Ga0247837_1009037_pt1 | contig 12173 bp, 12 predicted proteins | sample LaCtaG_2_FD_187115 | JGI IMG/M metagenome (GOLD analysis project Ga0247837, IMG submission 187115) | Freshwater microbial communities from meromictic Lake La Cruz, Castile-La Mancha, Spain - LaCruzMarch2015_14.5m | ecosystem: Environmental > Aquatic > Freshwater > Lake | place: Spain: Castile-La...
ATCGTAATTCCGATTTCGGACAAATGGACATGGTGCATACAGACATCCCATTTCTAGTCGATTTTGTAAAGCGTGAAAAAGGAACTGACGCACTTTGGATAGGAGCACACTCTTGGGGAGGCAATCTTGCCCTTGCCAGTTATGCGCGGTTTCCAAAAATGGCCGATGTGCAAGGATTTATTCTTTTTGGAGTGAAACGCAGAGTGACCGTTTGGAACATGGAGCGCATTTACAAATTGAATTTTGGATGGCGCATTATGGCTCCAATTGGTATAAAAAAGGATGGTTTTCTAAATGCTGTGAAGATGAAAATGGGAGCTGATAATGAAACCAAGCGCATTTTCAAGGAAACGAACTTTTGGCTCGATAATAAAACTTGGACCGACCCAAACGATGGATTTGACTATGGTGCAGCGTTAAAAACTATAGCTGTTCCGCCAATTCTTTCTTTAACTGGCGTGGCCGACAAAGTGCTTGGTCACCCAAGCGATTGCTTAAATCTGCTAAAAGAAGCAAATAGTGTGAAGGGCGTTTTTCGCCTTATTGGCAAGGCATCAGGCAACAAACACGATTATGACCACATCAACCTTTTAACCCACAAGGACGCTGCAAAAGATCATTTTATTGGAATAGGGGAGTGGATGCAAAGCGTTTCGTGAAGTAATCATTCCCGCACTGCTAGCGTATATCGCTCATCATGCTGGCTTATATCCAAACCTTCTTCTTCTTGTTTTTCGCTCACGCGCAAGGGAATTATAGCATTCGTAATGACGTACAGCACATAAGAGCCAATAAACGTAAAGCCGCACACCAACACTAGCGCAAGGAGATGCTTCACGAGTAAATCGGTTTCGCCAGTGATTAGCCCACCATTTTTGGCAAACACCGCGGTGGCAATCATTCCAACGATTCCTCCAATTCCATGGCAAGGAAACACATCCAATGTATCATCCAATGTAGATTTTGATTTGATGTGAACTGCTAAATTGCTAATAATGCTCGCAATTACGCCAATGGTAACGCTTGCGCCAAAATTCACGAAACCAGCGGCTGGAGTTATGGCTACAAGTCCTACAACTGCACCAATGCAGCCACCCAATGCCGATGGTTTTCGCCCTTGTGAAGCGTCAAATAGTAACCATGCCAGCATTGCAGAAGCTGAAGCAAGATTGGTATTAACGAAAGCTGTTACAGCCAAGGTGTCGGCTGCTAAGGCCGAGCCAGCGTTGAATCCAAACCAACCAAACCATAACAATCCAGTGCCAAGCAACACATAAGGAATGTTTACTGGAGAGGATGAATGCCCTTCTTCCACATGCACTTTTCTTCTGCCAAAAAACATTGCTCCAGCCAATGCTGCCATGCCTGCGGAAATATGAACTACAGTGCCTCCAGCAAAATCGAGCACGCCCCATTTGAACAAAAAACCTTCTGGATGCCATGTCCAATGGGCAAGAGGACAATATATAAGTAAGCAAAACAGAACCATAAATAGGAGATAGCCCCAAAATTTGACCCGCTCGGCAAAAGCGCCTGTAATTAACGCGGGTGTAATAATGGCAAACTTGAGTTGAAACGCTGCAAAAAGGATAAACGGAACGGTAACCCCAATGCTAGCGTGTGGCGCTGTACCCACATTATCGAACATGAAATACGAAAATGGATTGCCTATAAATCCTCCAATACTGTCGCCAAAACTGAGGCTGAAACCTACTACATACCAAAGAATGGTGATTACACTAAGCGCAACGAAACTCTGAAGCATCGTGGAAATAATGTTTTTACTCGAAACCATTCCGCCATAGAAATAGGAAAGTCCGGGGGTCATAAGCAAAACGAGACCTGCTGCTGAAATCATCCAAGCCAAGTTGCCCGAATCGAAAGGCACTGTTGCTTCGGGGTGCACGGTTGGATAAAAAACAGCAAATCCGCAAACCAGTAGTAATACCGCAAGGCTAAATCGAGCATAAAAAGCACGTAATTTCTTTGACATCCCTGTATACGGTAAGTATTCGACAAAGAAAAGTTAATTTTAGTTGATGCACCCCTAAATATCACAGGGGTTAACTTAAATTTTATTAACGAAATATTGGTCAGACGCTTTTTTGATTTCGGTGTCGAAAGCATGCCATAAATTCTATGTACTGTTAATTTTAGGAACGGGTGATACCGTAAGTTTGCGGGGCATTTAGGCATTCAATATCATGAAAAACACCACCGCCATTTTATTTTCGGCAGCCATAGTTATTGCAAGTTTTGTTTTGGGCAAGTTTTATATGGATAGCAGACGACCTGAGGGAACTATCAGCGTTACTGGCATGGGCACTAAAGATTTTACAGCAGATTTGATTGTGTGGTCGGGGCGATTTACACGTGAGAACAAAGACCTACAGCAAGCCTATGCATCTTTAGAAAAAGATAAACAAGTAACGCGAGAATATTTGAAGTCTAAGGGAATTCCAGATGGTCAGATTGTATTTAGCGCAGTGGAAACGATTGAAAAAACGCGGCCGTTGTACAACAATGGAGAGTATGTGGGTGCTGAGTTTGAAGCCTATCAATTAGTGCAGTCCATTCAAATTGAGTCGAAAAATGTAGAATCTATCGAAGCACTGTCACGATCCATTACAGAACTGATGAACAAAGGAGTGACGTTTTATTCCGATGCTCCACGTTATTACTACACAGGATTGGCAAGTCTAAAAATTGAGATGATTGCCAAAGCAACCGAAGATGGATTTGTGCGCGCTCAGAATATTGCCCAAAATTCTGGGGGCGACTTAGGCGAACTGCGCTCTGCCAAAATGGGCGTTTTTCAAATTACTGGGCAAAATAGCACCGAAGAATATTCCTGGGGCGGGGCTTACAACACCAGCGACAAGCAAAAGACGGCTAGTATTACTATGCGGCTCGACTACGCTACAGACTAGGCTTTATTGAGGGAAATAAACTGGGAATCGGTCATTGTATTTTCGAATTAACAGCAACAATCCTTCTTCTTGTTTCTTGCGCTTCAGTTGTGTGAATTCCGCAACCAAATCTGGTGCTGAAATCATCATGTCGAACGTATTTTCTATGGTATAAGGCGATACTTTGCCAGTTTGCATGTTTAAGAGAAACTGTTTTAGCTCCTGCACATGCATAGTTTGATACGGCATCATGCCTGGGTTCATCATGGTTGGGTCGTTCATAACGCGATAGGTGGTTACTGCTGCGCTAAATAGGGTAACAGCTCCAAAAATGGGCATTCTAAAAAAGCCATCGCCATATTGTATGAATGCTTTTCCAGCAAAGGAATAACCCCAAAGTGATGAGGTTTTTACCGTTCGCTCTTCACCCAAATTGTCGTAATAGCGAATTTGCTCAGGTTCTAGAACCAGCTCCATATAGTCTGGCAAACGTATGTCGTGATTGGAGATGAGGTAAGTAACTGGGATAGGGTTGTTCGATTTAAAATCGGAAAAACTTAAGTAAATACCATCGTTAAAACTGAAATCAATGTCGTAGGACACCATGTTTTGAGCCGCAACACCAATCGGGGCAATTAAGAGCAAAAATTGGAGAATTACGCGGGGCATAGACCAGTTTATTTCGCTAGCACGCAATCTGATAGGGTGCCCAAAATGGTGATAGTGCCACTTTGAGTTTGTCCTGAAAGTGGTTTCCAAACTCCTTTTACTGTGATGGAATCGCCTTCCGAAATAGGGTTCAATGGTTCGTCTAAAACAAAGGTGCAAAACACAGAAAGTTTCAACGTATCGTCATTCAGAAACAGTTCAGTTTTCCCTAAAATGGAACGACCGGAACGACCAGCTTTGCCCCAAACAGCAATTACTTGGTCTTGAGGAATTCCGGTTTCTTGAATTTTAACAAGGCTGTAAACCTCCTTGGTGGCAATGTTTTGTACATCCACTTTAGGCACCATCCACACAAAATACATGATGCCTGTGGCAAGAATGGCTAGGATTCCTGAAAGAAAAAATAATCGTTTGAACATGATGATTAGGTAAAACTGCAATCCGCGTCTCCGTCTTGAATTGAAACGGGAGCATTGCCAATAAATGAGTCAAATCGGGTAGAAACAATATAATTACGCGTCACTTTTTTATGAACAAAAGCCAGCCTATCGTTGGTACGAATATATTGAACCAACTCGGGCTGAAAGGTGGTGAAGGTACTGATGCGCAAGCGGAGTAGTTCATGCCGAATAGCCTTCCATACCGTTTCTAAATCTCCGTTGTGATAGCAATAAGGAAGTTTGAGGCTGTTGTTGCGTTGTGCAAAAAAAAGAAAAGCGATGAGCTCGTTTTGTGCCCCTCTCACTTTGAGGAGGCTAAAGTTGAACTGTTTTTCTACCGATGAAAAGTGATAGCGACTATTTAAAGGGTCTTTTTCAGGAGCAGAGAGAATCCATGGGTTGTTCAAAATCCAATTTAATTCCTCTTTTCCGCGCTTAAAGAGTTGATTGTGCTGCCGCGATTCGATAAACATCGCAGTTTCATCGTCAATCTCGATAGGGTATTCTAAGGTAAATGTTTCGCTACTGAGGTCGGGCTTTGGTAAACGCAAATCGGTGATGGCATTGATGCCTTCGTCTAACGACTGAAGGAGCGCTTGGTTTTTTCGAAAAACATCCTTTTTGGGGGGCAACAAAGTGGCAAGGTCTGCACGCAAGTAGAGCCGAATGCCAACAGGGTCGGCCAAGGAGCGGAAAATACCTGAACGGTCGTAGAGCGCCTTTGCGGGACCCGTGAATTCGGTGACGAGAATACGCTTATCCCATACCTCAAAGCACTTTTCCAAAAGCTGCTGTGCAATGCGTTTTCCACGATGCTCCTCGCTCACCCAAAGGCAACTAAGCCAGCCGCATTTCTCTGATTGGTCACCACGAAACATGCTATCTGGCAGCACTCCGAGATAACCTACTAGTGCTTCGTTTTCATAGGCGAGAAGAAGCAAAACGTCATTTTCTTCAGCCCTTGGATTAGCGATATGCGATGCAGCTCGATGACGACTTATGGGTATAAAAGGCAAATTTTCAAATGCTGAATCCTGCACAAATGCCAGCAATTGAACCCTATTGAGCGTGCGAATGGAAAGCATTATCTACGCGTGATGTTGCGCCCAAAAGGGGCTTTTAGCAGGTAGTAAAGGTATTCGGAGCGTATGGTTTTTTCTGCTGAAAGTCCCTCTTTTTCAACGGGAATGCGCTGGAAATGCTGAGGCCACGGATCTCGTTTCATTCCTGCACAACCGAAAGAAATATCGGTATGGGCATTTTTGCCATGCATTGCCTGAAACACAGCATCATCCGCGCCAAAATCAGTAAATGGAAATGCGAATGCCCGATAAGGAAGTTGAAAAGCTTGGGTGATATGTTGAATGCTGTCCACCGTTTGGCGCACTTGTTCATTTGGTTCAATGTGCGCATATTCAGGATGGTCGCAACTGTGCGCTCCAAAATGAAAGTCTTGTGAAATTAGACTTAAAATTTGGTTAGAGGTAAGATACGGTTGTTTCTCTGCTAAATATGCGTTTACGTCAATTTCCAAAAATGGAAGTAGCTCATCAAGCTCGTGGCGGTTGGAATATCTAATTTTTAGCAAGGATGAAACGTTGCTGGAACTATCAAAATGAGCCGAAAACCAATTTTGAACATCTGGCTTCTTCCAAAGATTTGGAGAAGTGGTAATTGCATGTGCGGCCAAAGCGACTTTGTATCGAAAAAAGAGGTCGCGGTTGTCAATGAAGCCGCTGTTGAGAAAGCATGTTGCTGGCACACCTTTTTGCAATAAGATTGGTGCGATGACATCATGAAATTCCCGCAGACCATCATCGAATGAGAGAAAAAAAGCATTTCGTGGAAGAACTACCTGACCTTTTGTGGCGGCAATGAGCTCCGTCAAATCAACAGGATTGAAATGCTTTAGGAGAAAATCAAGGTCCGCTATAAAATCCCGTGTGTTTTTAATGGGATAGAGAGGGCTTACATGAGACACTGGTACGTCAGAAACCAAATGATATACAGGCATCACCATTCTCTGCCCCGTCATAAATCGCAAAAAAGGCAATGGTATAGCAGACGCCACACCTTGCAAACCATTGATGAACGATGCTCTAAAGCCAGCCATTTGCGTGAAAGCAAAGGTAGTGGCGGTGAGATAGTGTGACGGAGGTTATTGTGGTCAATTACCAACCACTCATATTAGTTCATTGCATTTGAACTACACCAACCCTGCCTTCTCCAGCAATGTTGCCATTTCTTGCTGCATTGTTTTGGCGGCTTCACGGGCGGCCTCAGCAAAATCATCTCCATTGCTGGCATAAATGATATTGCGCGATGAGTTTACCAATAAGCCACATTGGCTATTGAGCCCATACTTCGCCACTTCTTCAAGGCTGCCACCTTGAGCCCCAACGCCTGGAACAAGTAGAAAGTGGTCAGGAACTATCTGCCGAACTTTAGCTAACAATTTAGCTTTGGTAGCCCCTACTACAAACATAGTATTATCGGGTGTACCCCATAGTTTTGACCTTCGCAACACTTCTTGATACAGCGGCCCATCAGCCGTTTCAATCAATTGCACATCCTGCGCGCCTTCGTTTGAAGTGAGCGCGAGAAGAACAACCCATTTATCGGCAAACCTAAAATAGGGTGTCACACTATCCGAACCCATGTAGGGCGACAAGGTGATGGCGTCAAAATTCATCTGATCGAAAAACCCTTTGGCATACATGGATGACGTGTTGCCAATATCGCCCCGCTTTGCATCGGCTATCATAAACACATCTTGCGGCACTTCTTGCATAGTGCGCTCAAGGCTTACCCAACCTTCAAATCCACGGCTTTCATAAAAGGCTGTATTTGGTTTGTAGGCCACACACAAATCATGTGTAGCTTCTATTATCTGTTGATTGAATTCCAACACAGGGTCGGGATAACCATACAAATGAGGTGGGATTTTAGCGATGTCCGTATCGAGCCCGATACATAGAAAACTTCGCTTTTTACGAATTTGTTCGAAAAGTTGCTGGCGATTCATGGAGGGCAAATCTACTTAAGCGGAATGACCTACAGCGCCCCAATGGCTAACCACCCAAGCAATATTAATAACACGCACAACACTATTGGGAAGTTCAGCTTGGGATGCTCAATAGCCCTCTACCTCTCCTTTTGCATCAAGCACTTTCTGCTTTAAGTCTTCCTTAAAAGCAACCAATCTGGCCAATACTTGGGCATCTGATGTGGCGATTATTTGAGCAGCAAGTATGCCTGCATTCTTGGCTGCATTAAGCGCCACAGTTGCCACTGGCACTCCATTGGGCATTTGAAGAATAGAAAGAATACTGTCCCAACCGTCAATAGAATTGCTGCTTTTTACTGGAACACCGATTACGGGAAGTGGCGTTATGGAGGCCACCATTCCTGGCAAATGAGCCGCCCCACCTGCACCTGCAATGATTACTTTAAGCCCACGGTCTGTGGCTGTTTTGGCATAATCGAACATGCGTTCGGGCGTGCGATGAGCCGAAACAACAGTCATTTCGTAGGCCACACCCAATTCTTTCAGCACATCGGCTGCATCTTTCATCACCTTCAAATCGGAACTGCTGCCCATAATTATTCCAACCAATGCTTTGCTCATGCTTTAACTTTTAAGGTCTGTTGTACATTTTTGGCCGTGGCCTTAGCTTCTTCCAACGTTTCGGAAATAACAGTGACGTGACCCATTTTTCGAAATGGCTTAGTAAATCGCTTGCCATACAAATGAACGTTCACGCCTTTCCATGCTATAGCAGTTTCGAGGCCTTCGTAGCGTGCTTCGCCTGTGTGGCCTTCTTCGCCCAAAAGATTGACCATCACGGATGGTTTCACCACAGATGTATCGCCAGGGCTAAGGCCAAGAATAGCACGCAGATGCTGCATAAACTGCGAGGTATAATTGCCTTCTATGGTTTGATGGCCACTATTATGTGGGCGCGGTGCGATTTCGTTCACCCATATTTTATCCTGGGTGTCCAGAAACAATTCGACCGCAAGGAGGCCAACGATTCCCAGTTTTTCTGCCACTGTTTGCGCCAAGTGTTGGGCCTGTGCTTCTATCTCCGCAGTCACATCGGCTGGGCTAAAAAGAAACTCCACCAAGTTTGCCTTAGGATTAAACTCCAACTCTACCACCGGGAATGCGGCTATTTCGCCCTTGGCATTGCGCGAAACAATGACCGAAAGTTCTTTGCGCAGCGTCACTGCTTTTTCAAGAACGGACGGTGTGCCAAATGCCTTATCTATATCTGTGGCAGACCACAGCGCTTGCACTCCTTTGCCATCATAGCCCCCTTTGCGCAACTTTTGAAACGCAGGAAGAAAATCTATGTGCTGATGTATTGCCTCCGCATCAACAAGCCTAAAGGGAGGCGATGGGATATTATGCTCCCGATAAAACTCTTTTTGCGCGCCTTTATCTTGAATGAGCCTAATTACACCCGACTGCGGAAACACCTGCTTGCCCATTGCTTCTAGTGCGGCAAGGGCGTCCACATTCACATGTTCTATCTCAATGGTGATGATATCTACCGTTTGGCCGAAGGCTAAAACCGTATCATAATCGTTGAAGCTGCCTTGAGTGAACTCATGACAAATGTGTTTGCAGGGAGCATCCGCATCGGGGTCGAGCACATGCACATCCACATCCAAATTGATGGTTTCGCGGATTAACATGCGCCCCAATTGCCCTCCACCAAGGATGCCAATTCGCGTCTTAGGCTGGTAACTCATGGGGCAAAAATAGCCCTACTATGCGGTTTGGGAACTCCAACATTCCTACTTTCTAGGCAAGTCGCTGTAAATGTTACTTTTGCAAGCCTTTTTAGACCCTTATGGAGGTAGCACCAATTCAACTTCACGATAAGTTTTTTGTCCCTTTTTTGGATGAAAAACAGGTGCAGACTTCGGTTCAATCTATTGCAAATTCAATAAATGCCGACTATGAAGGTCGCACGCCTTTGGTAGTCATTGTGCTGAATGGTGCTTTCATTTTTGGTGCCGATTTATTGAAAAGATTAACGGTGAATTGCGAAGTGGCTTTCATCCGCGTGAGCTCCTATCGTGGCACGGCAAGCACTGGCGAGGTGAAAGAACAAATGCCGCTTGGGGCCGATGTGAAAGGCAGAGATGTGATTGTGGTGGAAGATATTGTGGACAGTGGATTGACGATGGACAACCTTCGCCAACGCATGGCTACTGAAGGTGCAAATTCTGTTTCGCTATGCACCCTATTGTTCAAACCAGATGCCTTTAAAGGATTCTTTGAGTTAAGATATGTTGGATTTGAAATTCCCGACCGCTTTGTAGTGGGCTATGGCCTTGACTATGATGGATTGGGAAGAAATTTACCATCTATCTACCAATTAAACGTGTAAATTGAAAACGGCTTGAAAAGGCCAATCATTAAAAATTAGAACACATAATTCGATTTTTATCATGCTGAATATTGTACTCTTCGGCCCTCCAGGCGCAGGAAAAGGCACTCAAGCCGAGAAACTCATTGCACACTATGGGTTGAAACATATATCTACTGGTGATGTGTTTCGGTTCAACATTAAAAATGGAACTGATTTAGGGAAATTGGCCAAAAGCTATATGGACAAAGGTGAATTGGTACCCGATGCCGTTACTATAGATATGCTTGCTGCCGAGGTAGACATGAATCCACAAGCCAAAGGATTTATATTCGATGGATTTCCACGTACGGATGTGCAAGCTACTGCGCTTGACGCGTTATTGGCTGGAAAAAATTTAGGCATATCGCTTATGATTGCGCTCAATGTGGCTGATGATGAATTGAAAGTGCGCCTCAAAGGCCGTGCAGAACATTCGGGACGTGCTGATGATGCCGACCCCGAGGTTATCGCCAATCGTATTGCTGTTTATAAAGAGCAAACTGCACCTGTAGCCAACTTCTACGACAAGCAAGGCAAATTGCGATTGGTGGAAGGCGTAGGGCCTATCGATACCATTTTTGGTCGCATTTGCGGAGCAATTGATAAGGGGTAGATTAAATAGCCGCGTATTCGGGTGTCAGAAAATGCGCTCAATTAATTATTAGGACACCGCAAAACCATGAAATCGAACTTTATTGACCACGTAAATATTTGCTGCCGCAGTGGCAATGGCGGTGCGGGGTCGGCCCACTTGGAGCGTTCTAGAATAACGGCCAAAGGCGGGCCCGATGGTGGCGATGGTGGGCGTGGTGGTCATATTATTTTACGTGGCAACACTCAAATGTGGACGCTACTTCATTTGCGCTATCGCAAGCACATCATGGCGGGGCACGGTGGTGGCGGTAGCCGTTCTAAAAGCACTGGAGCTGATGGCGATGACATCGAGCTTATGGTGCCGCTGGGAACCATTGCCAAAGACAGCGAAACTGGCGAAGTTCTATTTGAGATAACCGAAGATGGCGAAGAGCGCATACTTGTGCCCGGTGGTCGCGGTGGACGTGGAAACTGGCATTTCAAATCGCCAACGAACCAAACGCCTCGCTTTGCACAATCGGGTGAGCAAGGTGTGGAACAATGGATTACGCTTGAGTTAAAGTTGCTGGCCGATGTTGGGTTGGTTGGTTTTCCAAATGCTGGAAAATCGACTTTGCTATCGGTGGTTTCGGCTGCGAAGCCCGAAATTGCCAACTACGCTTTCACCACCTTGGTGCCCAACTTGGGCATTGTAAGCTATCGCGACCATAAGTCGTTTGTAATGGCCGATATTCCTGGAATTATAGAGGGTGCACATGCCGGCAAAGGGCTTGGACTTCGTTTTCTTCGTCACATAGAGCGTAACTCAATCCTGCTGTTTATGGTGCCTGCCGATTCTGCCGATGTGATAAAAGAATACCAGATATTGGTGAACGAATTGGAGCAGTTTAACCCAGAATTGTTGGACAAACAGCGCATTCTTGCGGTAAGTAAATGCGATATGCTGGATAAAGAATTGAAGGCAGAGCTCAAAAAATCCATCAAAACAAATGTTCCTGTTGTGTTCTTTTCATCGCAAGCACAAACGGGGTTGGATGAGTTGAAAGACGTTATTTGGAAGCAACTTCACAGCAGTTAGATTTTAACATTTGATTTCATGTCAATCGTTAATTTCACGGCCTAATAATTAACCTAATCTTAAAGAAAACATGAAAAAAACTTACCTTTTTAGTGCCTTGGTGTTAAGCGTTTCTGGTGCATTTGCACAAAGCGCTATTCAGCAAGAAGTAACAGGAACTCGCGTTCGTAACATTAATCCAACTGCTGGTGTGGCCGATGTAGCCGTAGCCGATACGCTTAATTTGGCTGAGTTTGGAACCGAATTATGGAATTATGGCACACAAACGGGATACGTATTTGGAACAAGTTCGCAAACGGGAATGGTTCAGGGAACCGAAGTTACTCAGCGCAACCACGGAGCCGCTTCTGGGTTTCTAGTAAATGATCCCTATAATGTTACTGGTGCTATGTTTATTTTTTCGGGTAAGCACGATGCTTCCGGATCTCCAGCAGATTTAACAGTAAATGCTTATAGCCTTGCGCCAAACAAAGCACTTTCCTCTGCCACTTCTACGGCTCCGGACGCTATTGGTCCAAATCTATCATTGGCCGAAGTTACTTTGAGCTTTGATGATATTGACACCGTAGGAACAACTATTGTAGAGTTTCCGCAGTCTGCTTGGGTAAATGGTGACTTTGCAATTGGTGTTGATTTTGAAGGTGTGTATACAACTCCAACTGCTGACACAGTAGCTCTTTTTGCCAGTGCAGAGGGTTTGAGTGACGGAGATTACACTTGGACAAGAATTGGTCAAGTTGTTGCGGGTCAAAGTTTTTCTGCTTGGGCTTTGACCACAGGGATGCTCGATGGTGGATTGGATGTGTATTTGGCCATATTCGCAATTGTTGAAGAAAGTCTTGCTGGTATTGAAGAGCAAGGTTTTATCAATGGTGTGAAATTGACTACCTACCCAAACCCAGCTGTTAGTTCGGACAATGTGCGTATTGACTACGCTTTGGCTGCTAATACTAAGTCTGTTGTGTTGAACATATTTGACATGAATGGCAAATTGGTGAGCACCATTGAAGAAGGAACTCGCACCAGCGGTATTCACACTGTGAATGTGCCTGCTGGAACG
>Ga0247837_1009038_pt1 | contig 12173 bp, 8 predicted proteins | sample LaCtaG_2_FD_187115 | JGI IMG/M metagenome (GOLD analysis project Ga0247837, IMG submission 187115) | Freshwater microbial communities from meromictic Lake La Cruz, Castile-La Mancha, Spain - LaCruzMarch2015_14.5m | ecosystem: Environmental > Aquatic > Freshwater > Lake | place: Spain: Castile-La...
CATCTTTTTGTCCAGACCTTGCTTGATTGTCGAATATATCAATGAATATTGACTTATCTCCAGGAGTATTTCCGGCTGTGGTTGCAAGTTCCCAACCATTTTGATTGTCTGGATTTTCAATAGTAAATCCTGCTGTTTGTAAGTCAACTCCTTCAAAATCTTCTGAATATACTTGTATGACTCCATTGGTATTTACATCAACATAATTGGCCAAGATAATAGTATCGGCACCAAATTGATTATTCGCAATTAATTGCACATTGTATTGTCCTAATTCAGCATAAGTAACGACAGGTTCTTCTAACGTAGACGAGCTTGGATTTCCTCCGGGAAACAACCATGAATATTCGGCTCCACCTCCGAATGATTGGTTATTAAATTGAACAGTTAATCCTGGGCAACCTGCACGGTTAGTGGCAGTAAAATTAGCACTTGGAGGTGAATTTGGATTACAAATAAATGATTGTACACCGAGTAAAGCGCCATTTACATTTAACCTTCTATTGCTATTTACAAGATTTGCCAAGGCTGGAATCTGGTCTGCTCCATTCAGTAAATAGTTGCGCATTACCAGCGCTAAAGCTCCAGGATTTGCTTTATATGCAGCAATTAATTCGTTGCAAGCAGCGGCATACATTAAACCAATTGAACCTGCAACATGCGGTGTAGACATAGAAGTTCCAGTTAAATTAGCATAATTGGAGCTCGTAACTGTACTGTAAACATCCGTTCCTGGAGATGCAATGTCGATACTTTCAACGCCATAACCAGCCGAGTTGTACTTAGTATCATTGCGGTTTGAATTCGTAACAGAAATTAAAAACTCTGATGCACAGGCAGTAGGAATATCGCCAGTAACATCAATATTATAATTCGCATTTGCTGTTGCACCCGCGCTTAAAATACCATGACTTCCCAATGTATCGTAAAAAGCACACCAAATTGGAAATTCAGCAGGATCTCCATTATTTACGCCAAACGAAGAATTGGTTGAAACTACAAAAGCTCCTTTCTGACCATTTGTTTCATCATATAAAATACGCATTTCAGCTGCATAAGCGTATGCTGCAACAACTGTAGCTTCATCACCAGAACTTCCTGCAATGGCTAAAATTTTCACTTTCCAGTTTACACCTGAAACCCCAATGCCATTGTTTCCTTTTGCGCCGATAGTTCCGGCAACGTGCGTTCCATGTTGGTCTGATGGTATGGTTCCATCATCGTTAAACGCATCCCATCCGTTTACATCATCAATATAACCATTGTTATCATCATCAATTCCATTTGCGGCAATTTCATTCCTATTGATGAAAAAATTTCCTACTAAATCTGGATGGTTCAATTGAAATCCACCATCAATAACTGCCACTACAATAGAATCTCCTTGAGCTGTTAATCCTCCTGTAGTAATATCCCAAGCTTCAACAGCATCAATATCTGCATCTGCAGTTCCGCTGCTTTGCCCTGTGTTGTTTAATGACCATTGATTCGTAAAACTTGCATCATTAGGAGTAGTGCTCCTCAATTCTACTTTATGATTTACCTGAGCTACATTCACTTCCGGCAATTTTTGAAGTTCTGAAATAACATCAAGCTCGGTATTTTCTACAGTCTTTAATAGCCAAATATTGAATCTTGCAGACAAAACCCTTTTCACTTCAATATGAGAGAATGGATAATTGCTATTAAGTTGCAGTTGAAGCGCAGCTGTGGTGTATTTCTTATTGAATTGAACAATAAGTTCCCCTGAATGAAATGCTGATTGTGCTTGAGAAAAAAGGTGAATAAATGAAAATAGGATTGCTGGTAGAATGCCCTTAAACATGAACGATGGATTTTCCTACAAATTTAGGAAAATCCATCGTTAAATAGAGTGTTTTATTAAATTATGCTAATACTTCTTTTACGCTATCTGCGGCTTCTTGCAATAGAATAACAGATTTAACGCGCAATCCTGAAGCATCAATGATATCTTTAGCTTCTTTTGCATTGGTTCCTTGTAAACGAACTATAATTGGAACGCGCACAGAGCCCATATTTTTATAGGCATCTACAATTCCTTGTGCAACTCTGTCGCAACGAACAATACCTCCGAAAATGTTGATTAAAATTGCTTTTACATTTTCATCGCGTAAAATAATTCTAAAGGCCTGTTCAACACGCGCCGCATCGGCCGTTCCTCCAACATCCAAGAAGTTTGCAGGTTCTCCGCCAGCATGTTTAATAATGTCCATTGTAGCCATGGCTAAACCTGCTCCATTTACCATGCAGCCAATGTTTCCATCTAATTTCACATAATTTAGGTTGAATTCTCCGGCTTCCACTTCTGTTGGATCTTCCTCAGTAACATCACGCATGGCAAAAATATCTGTATGGCGGTACAAGCCGTTTTCATCTAAGTTAACTTTAGCATCAACTGCAATAATTTTTGAATCAGATGTTTTTAAAACTGGATTGATTTCAAATTGAGAAGCATCAATGGCATCATAAGCTTTGTAAAGGTTCATTACAAATTTCACCATTTCTTTATTTGCATTTCCACTCAAGCCAAGGTTATATGCAATTTTACGTGCCTGAAACCCTTGCAAACCAACTCTAGGGTCAATTTCTTCATTCAATATTTTTTCAGGATGATTGTGTGCTACTTCCTCAATGTCCATTCCTCCTTCGGTGGTGTAAATTATTACATTTCTTCCCGTTTGACGGTTCAATAAAACGCTCATATAAAATTCCTGAGTTTTTTCAGGACCAGGATAATAAACATCTTGTGCAATTAAAACTTTTCTCACCAGTTTACCTTCAGGTCCTGTTTGAGGCGTAATTAAAGTCATTCCAAGAATTTGGTCAGCAATAATTTTAACGTCTTCTAGGCTTTTAGCCAATTTTACGCCACCGCCTTTTCCTCTTCCTCCTGCATGAATTTGCGCTTTAATTACCCACCAGCCAGTGCCAGTTTGAGCTTGCAAATCTTTAGCGGCCTGAACAGCTTGGTCAGAAGTTTCTGCAACAATTCCTTCTTGAATGGCTACTCCAAAACTTTTTAATATAGATTTTCCTTGATATTCGTGGATATTCATGTTGAATAATTTTTGCGCAAATTAATAGAATTAATTTCAGACCACAACAATTCAATTGATATTATGTTATTTTCGCAACTTATAATCTACCAAAAACTACCATGTCTCAGAAATCTACCAATCTGAATAGGGTGAGTAATGAAAAGCTACTTGCCGAAACTGGAAAAAATTGGACCGAATGGTTCGAAATTATTGAAAAATCAATGCTTCAAAACAAAGTAAATAGACCAACAGCAAAACTTTTAAGTCAGGAATTTGGACTTGAAGACTTTTGGGCTAAATCTATTATTGATGCATTTGACTTTAATAATGTACTCTTACCAAAAGATAATAGAAATTCAGATTTTGAAGTCAGTGCTACCTTAACAATAGAGGCTCCGCTTCATATTGTAGAACAAGGTTTTACTGACATTAGCCTTCGTAAAATGTGGCTACCCGAAATTAATGAATTCACAAAGTACAATATAGGAAAAAATGTTCGTTTTGAGTGGAAAGATTCAACATTAGTGAATGTTAATTTCTACCCGAAAAATGCCAAAAAATGCCAGGTGTTTTTGCAACACAGCAAAATAAAAGAGCAGGAACATACTGAACTTTTCAAAAAAGAGTGGAAAACCAGACTCGAACTATTGGCCCTTATTATAACTTAAAATGATTACAGCGACTGGAATTACTAAATCTTATGGAAAACTTCAAGTATTAAAAGGAGTTGATTTTAGTATTCAGCCCGCTGAGATTGTTTCCATTGTTGGTGCTTCAGGTGCTGGTAAAACCACATTGCTGCAAATCTTAGGTACTCTTGACAAAGCAGATTCAGGTGAGGTAAGCTATTTTGGAGAAAAAACAGGAACATTAAATGATACTGCATTATCCAAATTTCGTAACCTGAATATTGGATTCATATTTCAGTTTCATCAGTTACTTCCTGAATTTACTGCACTCGAAAATGTTATGATTCCCGGAATGATTGCTGGTAAAGGTAAGTCTGAATTAAAACAAAGAGCTGGTCAATTATTAGACGAATTAAATTTAAAAGACAGGATGGAGCATAAACCAAATACTTTGTCTGGCGGAGAGCAGCAAAGAGTCGCTGTAGCGCGTGCTTTGATGAATTCTCCTAAGTTAATTTTAGCAGATGAACCAAGTGGTAATTTAGATTCTAAAAATGCGAAAGAATTACATGATTTGTTTCTCGAATTACGCGAAAAAACAAAACAAGCGTTTGTAATTGTAACCCACAATGAAGATTTGGCTAAAATGGCTGATAGAAGATTGGTAATGGTGGATGGGAAATTTGAAAGTTAGAAATAATGCTCATATTTTCGCCCTGCAAAATCAATATAGGTTTAAATATAATCGGTAAAAGAACAGATGGATTCCATGACCTGCAATCTGTTTTCTACCCTGTTCCATTGCATGATATATTAGAAATTGTAGTAAATAAAAGTAAAAGCAAAAATGTAAAACCAATAGAATTTACAACAAGCGGATTAGAAATTAATGGAAATTCTACAGATAATATTGTAATTAAAGCAGTCGAATTAATAAAAGCAGATTTTAAGCTCAAACCCATTAAAATTCATTTACACAAAGTAATTCCTATGGGCGCAGGTTTGGGTGGAGGTTCTGCTAATGGCGCTAAAACACTGCAATTATTGAATGAATTATTTGAGTTAAATATTTCATCGAATAAATTACTTAAATATGCGGCAAAATTAGGCTCTGATTGCCCATTTTTTATGTATAATTCACCATGTTTAGTTGAAGGAAGAGGAGAAAAAATAACTCCAATTGAATTAGATTTAAGCGGAAAATATTTAACATTAATTTATCCTCAATTACACATCAATACAGGTGTTGCATTTAGTAAAATAATTCCCACTAATAAAAATATTAATTTTAAAAACATTAATAAAATGGAGATATCTGAATGGCAGAATATTTTCATAAATGACTTTGAAAAACCGATTTGTGATTTATTTCCTGCTTTAAATAAATTAATTACAACATTAAAAAACACAGGAGCCGAATTTGTTTCCATGACTGGCAGCGGTTCTACCATTTATGCCATTTCAAGCAATGAATCAGACATTTCGCATTTTAATAAAAGCGAGAATTTTATTTTTCAGACCCAACTTTAATTATTTTTTCTTTTTAAAATAAAGTTCCTTAGCTCTTTCAATAATTAATAAAGCCCGTTTAATTCTGGTGTCAACAGATTTCCCAGAATTTACATAATGCAAATAACTGCGCTTGGCTCCAGGATTCATTGCATTCCAATATTTTCTACTTTCCTCATCTTGGTCAATTAATTCCTGCATTTCTTCAGGAAAAGCATATCCATATTCGCTTTCGTCGGGTTGCAACTTCACTTGAATAGTTTGTTGATATTCAACATTTGCAGCTTTTAAAACTGCTTTGCCAATTTGAATTACAAATCCATCTAATCCACGTTTTACTATACCTGCGTGGAAAGTATATTGGTTTATGGTGCATAAACTACGAAATGGAAATTTATCGCTTAAGTTGGTTGCAACATCATGAGGTACTTGAAAATAATGGTAGCCCATTTTTTCATCAAACTTATTTATAACAGATGTAAATGTATAAACACTGCTTTCCATAATAAATTAAATGTTAAGCACCCGCTAGTTTCTTTATTGCTGCAACTAATTTATCTAATTCAAATGTATTTGTATATAAATGCGGCGTAACCCGAACTCCGTGTACATTTGCATAATCAATGGCAACCGTCCAAATTTTAAATTGTTGTAAAAGTGTTTTAGCCAATTCTGCAGGAGCAATTCCTTTTACTCCAACATTTGCAATGGCACAACTTCTCGATTTATCTTCAGGAGTATTTAAAATAACCCCAGGAATATCTTTCACTTTATCTATCCAATAATTTTGCAAAAACCGAAGTCTGTCTTGCTTTCTTCTAATTCCAATCTTTTCATGATAATCAATTGCATAGTTAATTGCAATATTAGTAGCAACGGGAATTGTACCTGTATGATTTAATTTTAAAATATCATCATCTTTAAAATTAGATTCACCAAACAATGGCCAAACTGAGGTAATTTTTTCTTTCTTCACATATAAAATACCTGCACCCAATGGAGCGCCCAGCCATTTGTGTAAACTGCTTCCGTAATAATCGCAACCTAATTCATCTATTCTAAAATCTAATTGCGCAATGGCATGTGCCCCGTCTACCAGCACTTCAACACCTTTGCTGTGTGCCATTTCACATATTTTTTTTACGGGTAATATTTGTCCAGTAATATTAATCATGTGGCAAACCATTAGCAATTTTGTTTTGGGTGTAATGGCATTTTCATACAATTGCACCAATTCCTCATCCGATTTTGGATTATTAGGAACGGAAACTAATTTATTAACAATACCAAACCTACGCGCTTGCTGCTTAAACATGTCGAGCATGCTACCATAATCTTGTTCGGCCATTACAGCTTCATCGCCAGCTTTCCAGTTTAAACCAGAAATAATGGTATCAAGAGATTCGGTTGTATTTCTGGTGATGATTAACTCTTCCAATTTACAACCAAACAAATCTGCCAATCGTTTTCTAATTTTATCGCGGTCGTTAAACTGTTCAGTTCTTAAATAATAGGATGCTTCTAAATTCTTATCGCTAATTTCTTTTAAATATGCATTCAATACGGGCTGAGAAGCCATGCTATAATACCCGTTTTCGAGATTAATGTACGCTGGTTTTAATTTATAATCATTTCGAATTTGCTCCCAGAAATCATCTGTTGAAGTATTGGGAAGAAAAATTGATTCTTCAAATACGGAATTAGCTTTGGAAGCAAATGGGGCAATGGCTGAAAGCGCGAGTGTCTTGAGGAAAATTCGTTTACTAGGCATGTGCATCAAGTTCAATTTGTAGGATTTCAAATTAACTAATAATTTACCTAATATATACTATCAGCTAAATTAATAGCAAATTCAATTTATTCATCATTTAAATGGGAATTAATTAAAATAAATCTAATCTTCAACATTACAAAACTCAAAATAAATTCAAAATACTTGCGAATTCATAACTGCAAAATTAAAACCTTTTTTAACATTGAAATTTAAGCAGAAATAAATACTTTTATAAACTTAATAAAAAATAAATAATACCACATGAGTCCATGTAAAAAAGCAATCATATTCATTTCAATTTTCTTCTCGACTGTTAATCTTTACGCCCAGATTTATCATGTTGAGCCACTTAATTGGTGGGTGGGTATGAAAAACCCGAACGTTCAAATTATGATTAACGGGAAAAATATTGCAGCAACCACACCCGAAATAAAATATCCAGGTGTGAGTATTACAAAAATAACCTCCGGAGAAAGTAAAAACTTTATTTTTATTGATTTAACAATTGCACCTTCTACCCTACCCGGAAATTTTCCAATTGTATTTAAAATTGGCGAAAAAACAGTTCAAAAATATACTTACTCACTTTTGCAACGAGAAGCTGGTGCAGAAAATCTAAAAGGCTTTTCAGCATCAGATGTTATTTATTTAATTACTCCAGACCGATTTGCTAATGGCGACCCTAAAAATGATGTTGTTCCAACAATGCTGGAAACAAAAATTGATAGAAAAGATCAATCGGGAAGACACGGAGGAGATTTACGTGGTATTATCAACAACCTCGATTATATTGAAAATATGGGATTTACAGCCATTTGGCCAAGTCCTGTTTTAGAAAATAATATGCCCCAATATTCTTATCATGGCTACGCAATTACAGACTTTTACAAAGTTGACCCGCGTTTTGGAACCTTAGACGATTACAAGGAATTATCAAAAAAGGCGAAACAAAAAGGAATTAAATTAATTTTCGATGGAGTGGTGAATCATTCTGGAAGCAAATATTGGTGGATGGATGATTTGCCATTTAAAACATGGATTAATTATCCTGATTCATTTGTGATGACCAATCACAGAAGAACAACCAATGAAGATTTATATGCATCTAATTATGACAAAGAATTAATGACAAAAGGCTGGTTTTGGACCAATATGCCCGATTTAAATGGAGCCAACGAATTTATGGCTAATTATTTAATTCAAAATTCTATTTGGTGGATAGAAACCCTACAACTGGGTGGCATTAGACAAGATACCTATTGCTATTCCGATAAATCTTTTTTAACAAATTGGAGCTGTAGCATTATGAAAGAATATCCCAATTTTAGTATGGTAGGTGAAGAATGGAGCTACAATCCATTAATTGTTTCTTACTGGCAGCAAGGCAAAAAAAATCATGATGGCTACACAGGTTGTTTAAAAAGTAGCATGGATTTCCCCACACAAACAGCAATAGTGCAAGCTCTAAAAGAATCTGAAAGTTCTGATTTTTCAAAAGGAATGACGCGCATTTATGAAGGTTTGGCAAACGATTTTATATATGCAAATCCGAATGCATTGTTGGTTTTTGGCGACAATCACGATATGGATAGAATCTATACACAATTAGATAAAAACCTCGATTTAACAAAAATAGCACTTACTTATTTATTTACAATTCGTGGTATTCCTCAAGTTTATTATGGAACAGAGGTTTTAATGGACAATACTGGATTTCACGATAACCATGGTGTAATAAGAACTGATTTCCCTGGTGGTTGGGCAGCAGATTCTGTAAATGCCTTTACTGGAAAAGGGCTTTCATCTGACCAACAAAACATGCAGAATTATGTAAAACGATTGTTAAATTGGAGAAAGAATAATTCAACTATTTCAACTGGTAAAACATTGCACTTTGCCCCATTCGATGGGATTTACGTTTATTTCAGATATACAGATAATGAAACTATAATGGTAGTAATCAATAAAAATGATAAAGAAATTAAATTAGATAATAAAAGATTTGATGAAATACTCGCCAATAAAAATAAAGCCACAGAAGTATTAAATGGAGAGAGTTTCCAATTGAATACTGGAATAAAATTAAATGCTAAATCTGCAATAATTTTTAAAATTGAATAAATAATATGAAATCAATTATTATAACAAACATTTTTGCAATGTTCTTCCTGATTAATTGTGTTGCACAAATACCAAAAGTAAAGCAAGGAACCATTCAACAATATCCAAATTTTGCTACCCAATACATCAAACCAAGAAATGTAGATGTATGGTTACCAAATGGATATACGAAAGAAAAGAAATATCCTGTAATTTATATGAACGACGGACAAATGTTATTTGATAGCACCATAAATTGGAATAAAAGCAAGTGGAAAGTAGATGAAACAATTACTAAATTAATTGAAGAGAATAAAATTAAAGAAGTAATTGTTGTAGCCATTTGGAATACTGGCCCAGAAAGACACAGCGATTATTGCCCACAAAAGCCTTACGAAAAAACTACTGCTGATGAAAAAGTAATGTTAAAAAATAGTGTTCGGAAAAATGGAACAAGTGTTTTTAATAATTATGAAATTAAATCCGATTATTATTTAAAATTTATTGTAGAGGAATTAAAACCATTTGTTGACAAAAATTATTCTACTTTAACACGAAAAGAAAACACATTTATAGCTGGCAGTAGCATGGGCGGATTGATATCGCTATACGCTATTTGCGAATATCCTGAGATATTTAGCAATGCGGCTTGCTTGTCAACCCACTGGCCTGTTATATTTACTATGGAAAATAATCCAATGCCTAATTTAATTTTTAATTATTTAAAAGAAAAATTACCAGACCCAAAATCGCATAGAATTTACATGGATTATGGTGATTTGACTTTAGATGCGATGTATCCTCCATTTCAACCAACAATAAATGAAATAATGACCCAAAAAGGATACTCTGAAAATAATTGGGTAAATAAATATTTTAAGGGGGAAGACCACAGCGAAAAAGCCTGGAGTAAAAGATTAAATGTGCCTTTAGAGTTTTTATTGGCTAAATAACTATATTAAACAAAATGAAAATCAATTACATATTTGTATTACTTTTATTGTGTTTTTTTTACAACTGCAAACCAATTGAAAAAGAAGCAGAAAATGATTTTACCCAATATGTAAATCCATTTATTGGAACACAAGGAACAGGTCATACATTTCCAGGTCCGTGTTTACCTTTCGGAATGGTGCAACCTGGTCCAGATAATAAAGACCAAGGTTGGGATTATACAAGTGGTTACCAATTTAATGATTCAATAATATTGGGTTTCTCTCAAACCCGTGCAAATGGCACAGGAATCAGCGAGTTTGGAGATATTCTATTGCAACCATTTACCGATGATAAAACAGATAATTTTGGGGAATTATATTCAAAAGAATCCGAAAAAGCTTATCCTGGTTATTACACAGTTACCTTAAAAAATAAAGTAAAAGTGGAATTAACTGCTACTTCTAAAGTAGCATTTCATCAATATACTTATCCCGAAAATAATGCAAAACTGCTGGTTGATTTGCAACATGGACTTAAATTCTTAACAGATTCTTTAGTGCTAGAAAGTGATGTTCAAATTGAAAACGACAACACCATTAATGGTTACTGCCACACCAAAAATTGGGTAGACAGAAAATACTTCTTTTCTATTCAATTTAATCAAGCATTTAATTCATCTATTAAATTACCAAGAAAAGCTAAAGAAAATGCACCACGCTATATTTTAACATTTAATTTACCCAATAAAATATTACAAACAAAAATTGCATTATCAACGGTATGTGTAGCAGGTGCTAAAAATAATTTAATCACCGAATTGCCAAATTGGAATTTCGATAATACTTTAAAAAATGCAAAAGATGTCTGGAATTCCTATTTAAGTCGCATAGAAATAGAAGCTCCACAAAAACAAAAAGAGATTTTCTATACTTGTTTGTACCGTTTGTTTATTCAGCCATCAAACATTGCCGATGAAGATGGAAAATACCGAGGACCAGATGACAAAATTGGCGATGCCCCGAATAAGGAATATTATTCCATGCTTTCGCTTTGGGACACCTATCGCGCTGCACATCCGCTTTACACTTTAATTGCTCCCGAAAGAGTAAATGGATTTATCAATAGCATGATTATACATTCACAAAAAGCAAGATTTCTGCCTATTTGGAGCGCCTGGGGACAAGATAATTATTGTATGATTGGAAATCACGCAATTCCTGTTATTGCAGATGCATATAGCAAAGGTTTTACAGGTTTCGATGCCAATAATGCATTAAAAGAAATGGTAAAATCGAGTACCGAAAATCATATCAATAGTAATTTTAAATTATTAAATCAATTTAGATATTATCCATTCGACAGTTTAGATAATGAAGCTGTTTCCCGAACATTAGAGCATGGTGTTGACGATTATTGCCTGGCATTAATGGCCGAAAAAATGGGCAAAAAAGAAATTGCATCTCAATTTTATAAAAGAGCAGGATATTATAGAAATATCTATGATAAATCTACGCAACAAATGCGTGGCAAAGACAGTAAAGGCAAATGGAGAAGTCCATTTAATCCGCTTATGGCAACTTCACCCATGAACAATCCTGGCGATTATACAGAAGCAAATGCTTGGCAATATTTCTGGACACCTGCTCAATATGATGTTGAAGGAATGATTAAATTATTAGGAGACAAAAAGAAATTCACCGCACAACTGGATAGTTTTTTCAGCATTAAAGCCATCAATCCAAATAAACATTTAGGCCAAGAAGCCATGATTGGTCAATATGCACATGGCAACGAACCAAGTCACCATATTGCTTATTTATACGCTTATTCCGAAAATCCAGAAAACGGACAGAAATTAATTTCCCGGATTTACAACGAATTTTACAACAATACCACCACAGGCATGATTGGCAACGACGATTGCGGACAAATGAGCGCATGGTATATTTTTTCGACATTGGGTTTTTATCCTGTAAATCCTTCCAACGCAACGTATGTTTTGGGAATTCCTCAAGTTAAAAATGCAGTTGTGCATCTTGGAAATAATAAAAAATTGACTATTACCAATAATTCTAAAAACGAAATTCAATTAAATAATAAAATTGTAAAAGGTTCAATAATTTTGCATAAGGATTTAGTAGCAGGAAATGTGCATTTAGATTTTTG
>Ga0247837_1009039_pt1 | contig 12172 bp, 11 predicted proteins | sample LaCtaG_2_FD_187115 | JGI IMG/M metagenome (GOLD analysis project Ga0247837, IMG submission 187115) | Freshwater microbial communities from meromictic Lake La Cruz, Castile-La Mancha, Spain - LaCruzMarch2015_14.5m | ecosystem: Environmental > Aquatic > Freshwater > Lake | place: Spain: Castile-La...
AGAGCAGTTGGGTGCTGCTGAAGGACGCTCGTGTGTTCTGCAGTGGAGGTTTCAGTGCAGGCAGTAAGGCTACTTAGAGCCTTGCAGGGAAGCGTACCTCTTGAGTCGGGACGGGGAAGTGGACGTACTGCCGCACAATATAAGCATGGCTGTCCAGAGAGCCCCTCACTCAGCTATTCACATGCAGGATTGCGAAGAATACAAGCGCAAGCGCGAAGCGCTGACTAAGAATTCCGCGGCACTGCGCAGCTACATAGTAAGGATGGAACAGTGCTATATGAAGTATGCAGAAATGACGCAGAACTCTATTAACTACTTGACGGAACAATGCAGTCAGTGGCTGCGGAAACTTCGGACAGAGAGTCGGCCTTGGCATTTGAGAAGGCAATTAAAGAAGCCTGGAACAGTCTGGACCAGGGAGTCGAGCCTGTGAGTGCACTGGGGCAATTTAGCTATGAAGTGACTGCTCCTGACTTATTTACGCTGTGTGCGAATTGGACTCACTATGAGAACCACCTGAAGAGCCTCTGTGAAAGCATAACAGAGAGACAAGTGTGTGGCACGGAGCCACATGTGCAGGAACTAGTGTATGTCTCCGCTACACTTCGCCTATTCAACTTCCACAACTATATTTGGATGCCGAGAATCAATTCGAGCACTCCTATAGATTCATTCGAGGATGAGAAATATGAAATCTATTACAAGTTACTACATCACCTAACTTTGTCCAGCCTGGTGAACGAAGACTTCTTGCGTACGGTCATGTCGCATAGTGGTCGTGGAGGACGAGTCGCAGTCCACGCCTATGCGCAACGCGAGCTACTCGGCACCCAGTGAGTCCTTGATCTTCGCCGGCGCGAACAGGCAGCGGCTGGAGTCACCGGACACTATGGCAGCTGCCGGCTCCGGCAAGGCGGCATCGGTCACCAAGGACAAGGGCGACCCATGCGTCACCGTGGGACGCAATGATCCATGCCCGTGCGGTAATGGCAAGAAGTACAAGAAGTGCCATGGAGCCAACACGTAATGGTCGAGAACCGTGCCGCAGACATAGGCATGCTGCGCAAACGCGCAGAGAAGTGCTGAGCACAGCTTTTTCTATATGTTCAAGAAAGAGTGCTTGCTTTGGTACGATATATTGAGCAGTTAAGCCAAGGGGAAATGCACTCAGCAGGATGGAATGTCGAAGTACTTGATAACGCCTGTGATATTCCATCTCTCTCCGCAAACCGGACTTTATCACCGGAAAGAGGAGTCAGAGTTTCGTTATGGATGCACACATATTGCGAATTCTTAGCTAGCCTAATCTTAGATCAAAGGAAGGATTGTCCGTAGCAACTGGCTGTGATTATCGCAAGTGCGCTGCAAAGCCTGTAGCCGAGCAGAAGTGTCGTCAAATCCAGAGTTGCATCCATTGTCAGCAGCGCGTCCCCAGCAATGACTGACATTTGGGTTCCAGGGCTGTACTTGGGTTAGTAGCGGATTTAGCTGCGGCAGAACTGCTGCAGCTCTTCTCACACCCTGCACTTGCTGTGAAATCGCTTGGTTCATTTGCTGAGTCGTGGGTGTCTGAGCCAATTGTGCTTGAGCCTGACTAAGCTGCTGAGTAAGTTGGTTCATTTGCTGAGTCGTGGGTGTCTGAGCCAATTGTGCGTGAACCTGACTAAGCTGCTGTGAAATCGCTTGGTTCATTTGCTGAGTCGTGGGTGTCTGAGCCAATTGTGCGTGAGCCTGACTAAGCTGCTGAGTAAGTTGGTTCACTTGCCTTTTCAGCGTCTTGATTTTCTCATACTCATCTATCTTTTTATAATTGAATTTCCGAAGTTTCGGGATGCTCGTACGGAAGGTCACTTTCAGAGGCTCGGCCTGGACTTTGAACTTGAAGATTGGCTCTACTTCAAAGTTTCTCAGGTTCCAGACCAAGTCAGCCAAATAACTCTCTGAATGGTAGTCAGGCAAGTGAGCCTTAGATGAGGTTTCAGATATCGCCTCTTCAGCCTCTATTTTTAGAACGATCTTTAACTTGTCCAGCGCTTCCAGCATTTTGGTCTTCTTTGGGCTGTCTTCAAGCTTGGTATTAATTTCCTTTTGACAAAGGTCGAATTGGTGGTTCAAAGTTGACCTTAGGGTATTGTGAGAATTGCGAAGACGAGTCAGTCGACTTTTCACTTCAGGGAGGTTAGCTGAGTCCACAAACTTGAGTCCTTCGGTGGGAAGAAGAAAATGAAACGGAGATTGGGCTTTGCTTGGGTCGCTAGCTACTTCGGCTTCGTGAGTGTTTGCGTGGCCATGGCAAAGAAGGACTGGAGTCTGGGCACACACACAGAAGCTAGTGGCGTATTCGCTCTGGCAGACCGAGCAGACTTGATTGCAGTCCATTTATATAGTTCCACTGCCAGCCCTGACTCGGCCTCTCCTCATAATCTAAGATGGACCAGAGCCGTCCATTCCGCACCCGCTCCCGCAGTCGCTCCCCCGAGCTTTCCACCGACCCCGTCAAACTGCACATTTCCAACCTCCCAGTGGGCTTCTCCCAGCAGCAATTGAGCGACATTTTCCAAAAATTCGGCCTCGTGCAGGACGTCCGCATCATCCGCAAAGGTGCAAACGGCCAGCCGCTGAGAGAAAGCTGCTACGGATTCGTAGTGATGCAGAACAGAGACGAAGCATTGAAAGCGATAGAGGAAATGAAGGGCTCGCCCTGGACTGTGGATCTGAGCAGAGAAGCCAAGCAGAGACAAGGCACCAAGCCACTGCCGGCGCCCCCCGCCCCTCCAGCCCCTATGCCCATTGCCTTCAGAGACAATGTGCAGGCTACGCAGATTATGCTTATTCACAATGCGAATCAGGCGACGGAGCAGGACCAGGTCATTGAACTCATTCGCCAGAACCACCCGAATGCGTACAATGTGGTGGGAGTGCCGGTGGAGTTCCAAAGCTGCTTCCTGACGAGGGAAGTGTGGATTGCCAATATTAGCCCGGTCACGGATAAGAAACTCCTGTATGATGGTTTCAAGGAATACGGACCAATTGAAAGTATTGAAATGTTCTCGTCAAAGGGATTCGCATTCATAAAATACCTAAAAGTGACCTCAGCGACTTTAGCATACGAGAAAGGACAGGGATTGTTGATTGATGGCCGGCCTGTGAAGGTAGCGTTTGCAGACCCAACCAGGCGATATGACACTTTAGGGGACTCGAAATGCCAGGAAGATCCAAACTTCAACCCCTCTGATGATAGCAACTTCAAGTCCTTGTACTTAGGCTATTCCGCTGGAAAGACTGCTCCTTCTGAACGGGTCATCTCTGATATATGTTCTAATTATGGTAAGGTAAAAGGAGTCTTCGTCAAACGAACGCAACCGTCGTATGCTTTCGTGGACTTCGAAACAGGCGAGCAGGCAGCCAGGGCCCGCCGTGACCTGTACACGGAAGACAAAAATGGAGTGCGCAGGGCGGAACTGGGGGATGCGGCTATCGAGGTTTCCTTCAAAAACACTCACAACGTCAAGAAACCCCAGCAGAAAATCGACGTAAACGACCTGGCCAAGAAGCTAGTCCAGCAAAGCGGCGTCGACTTCCTCAGCAACCTCTACAAACTGCCTATCCCCGGCAGCATGCCTCTGCCCCAAGCCAAGCCCCCGCCTAAGCCCATTGGCCAGTCTCAGAAGAAGTACGACTACAGCCTAATCACTATGAGTCCTGCGATATCGGGAAATTACTATGCGCCGATGCCTGGGTTTTTGCCGCCGCAGGGGTATCCGATGGCGCAGTTCATGCAGATGGGGATGATACCACAGCAGTATGCTATGTACAGGCCTCCGGAGCCCTATTTGGCTTACCCCAAGCCGCTGGACTCGATGCCGAGTCCTCCTCCTGCAGTGTTGCAGGCTCCTCAGCAGCAAGTCTCGGTGCCGGAGCCGGAACTGCATAAAGAGCCTGGATTAGACGTGGTCTGGTCTGGCTTCATGTCCCGTACCAAAAAGCCTAGAGTGGGTGTGGACGCAATTCTCCTGTCTGGGTCTGAAGCCTGCATCCCTGCCAACTTGCACCATCTCAGCATCTCTCACCGAGTGCCGTGGTCGGAACTGACGAAGCACAAGGTCTTGGCGCTCATGGCTTTAGAGGCCTCGAATGAGACCTATCAGGACAGCTTCAATGAGTATGCGCACTACTTCGCTGAGAAGGAAAGAGCGGGGTACATTTTACTCAAAAACCTGATAGTGTACCTGGTCCCTCCAGGCGTGCAGGCGGACAAAATGACTGAAAAGCTGAAGGAAATGCAGATGTTGGCTGTCTTTGCTGACCCAGGAGATAAGGCCGGCCCCTTCTTAGAGTAGAACTAAAGGGAAAGTCAGCTCCACAGAGGAACTAACCGCTTTGCTATGGAAACAATGGGAATATTTTTCCTGAATTAGAGTTTTTATGGTTGGATTAAGCTGCAAAAGGTTTACAAATTAGCCTAAAAAGTCTTTATTTGTCGATTTCTCTATCAAATTTCCGAAATCTTCCAATCCCAATCTTCATTTTTACGCGGAAATATGCCCTTTTTACCAATTCGCTCTTTTCCCTTGCAAATCCCTTCACTAAAATGGAAAAAGCGAACCAATCCAGTGACTCCTTCGACTCCATGCTCGTAGGCCACTCCCGCCGCATCCCCCTGCCTCTACCCCACTTCCAGCCCAACGCAGACCTGAACGAAGTGGAAATTGAGCTGCCGAAGGAGGAAGTTATTTCATCTGATAGAGTGCCTGTGAAGCAGGAACGAACTGCGGGGATTGTGAAGAGAAGGACGCATATGAAGGTTTTTCTTTTCTTGTATTTTACCTGCTGCTTTTGTGTGTGTCGCAAAGGGAAATCCACGACCATCGTGCCCACCGTAGCCAACAAGTACATAGTAGCCGAATAGCTTCCTAAGTCTTCTCCTAGTGAATCCCTGTTCCTTAGCCATGAATATGCAGCCGCAGGACAGCTCCGCCCAAGCTGCTTTCTATGTCCCCGGCTTCAATGCTGAGGAGTTCGAGGACGGAGGAAAAGTGTCCCCAGAGCCAGACGACCAACTTCCCTTCCGCAAGAAAAGGATAACTGCGACTTTACAGCAAGACAGACGTCTAATTCCCTCCAGAACCGCCACCACCCCACAGCCAGACGCCCACAGACCAGCCGGGCGCTCCCTAATGACCCCTCAACTCGGCAAAACCAGTGCTGAAAGGTACACAGGGTCTGTGAACCCTGCTTGGGAACTGCACGTTTCCCCGGCCTCCCGAGTCCCTATGACCAGCATCAGTCCTGAAGACCTGGTCCGTCCCATCCCTCCCGAGCAAGTCCTGACCTGCTCTATTCGAATGGATAAAGGCGTGTTCACCACTAGATACCTGCTTTCCTTGGCCTCTGGAGGCCCCCCTGTGCTGGTTGCTAAGAAAAGGATGGGCAGAACCCCTGCGAACTACCTCATTGCGGCCTCTGCGGACTTCAGGACTGTGCTGGCCAAGCTAAAATCCAACTTCACAGGGTCGCAGTTTCTCCTATATACGCCGAAAAGGAGCAATTCCGGGGTGAGGAACGAAATCGCGATTATTCTCTATGCAATTGGGGAAAAGCCGGACGGATATCGCAAATTAAGCGTCTGCATTCCTGACTTTTCCCTGCGTTCGCACTCTTCCGACCTATTGGACAGGTTCAAATCTGCCTCTTTAGCTGGTTTGCACCTATACACCACCCACCCGCCTACCTATTCCCCTGGTACTTCCCACTCAGAAACCCACTCCTACACCCTGAACTCTCCCTTTCCTGGACAAATTAAGTGGTCTTTTAAGAATTTCCAGCTGTTTCCGCAGGGTTTGGAGAGCTCTTTGGCGGTGCAGATGGTAAAGACGACTCCTTGCACTTATCAATTGGTAGTTGGGGCGCCTTTTTCACCCTTGCAAGGCGTGGGAATTGCGCTCAGCTCGATAGACCATAAAATATTATGCGATTAACCAGGAAATTAATAGAAATTGGAGTGAGTAGATAAGGAATAAAGGGGGAAAGTAGTGCTTCAGGCCTATTTCTCATTGATTTCAAGCGATTTCCTTAATATTCCACCTAATAAGTACGCATCCAATGCGATTTCCCACCTTTTAGGCCATATATCTTCCAATAGCAGTGCATAACATAGTGAATTTGATGCCTTCTATATAAGGAAAGGCAGTGACTGGGGTAATTGGGTAGGTTGCTTATATATGGCGAAGAACTACTACGACATTTTGGAAGTGCCTCGCAGTGCGGATGAAACTGTGATTTGCGAGGCTTATCGGAGACTGGCGACCAAGTGGTTCCCTAAGAACAACAGAGATAAGCAGTTGGAAGCCGCCCACATGTTCAACGAAGTCTCCGAAGCCTTCGAAGTGCTTTCCAGCCGTAACGTCCACCCAGCTTTGAAGCGTACAGCCTTCGACCAGTTCGGAGAGTTCGGTCTGAAGCACGGGGTGGCGGACGGCCGGGGCGGATTTCAAGGCGGTTACGAGTATATGAAGAATGCGGACAAGATTTATGAGGACTTTTGCAAGCGGACGAATCCGTTCTTCCATGCGCATGATGTGCTGGGCACTACGGAGGAAAGCACTATATTCGGCGCAGCCCTCCGGGGTCTCGAAGGCCCCAAGAAAGTCCCTCCCGAAGACTTACACGTGGACATCCAGTGCTCCCTGCCCGAGCTTTACAACGGAGTGACCAAAGTCATCTCTTTTTCCCGAGTCAAAGTGAACCTCGACAAAGTGACCACTCGACTGGACAGCTGCACTAAGGAAGTGCACATAAAGCGAGGGTACGGAGAGGGCGTGCAGCTGCGTTTTGAAGGGGAAGGGAATGAGAATCCCAATTTCCCGCCGTCTTCACTGGTAATAACAATCCGTGAAACTCCGCATACTCAGTTTTTCCGGAAAGGCAACGACCTGATATACACTTATTCCCTGTCTCTGCTGCAAGCCCTGCTATCTGAGCCCTTTTCCATAGTAACTGCCACCCAGCGCACTCTCGACGGCCGACTTATCTATATATCCTTCGACGAAGTCATCAACCCTGGCACTCGCAAGGTAGTAGCGGACGAGGGGATGCCGATAGCGGGCTCTAGGGACCCTGCGAAACTCACCTTTGGAAGCCTGATTGTGAGGTTCGATATTGCCTTTCCCAGCTATTTGCCGGAGGAAAACAAGGAAATTCTCGCGAGAGTCTTTAGGCAAGTAGGCGATTAGAGCTAAATGGCAGGGGGAATTGCGGTCCTTTTGGTCTGCGGAGTCGCACTTGCAAGTGTTATTCTGAGGGTGTTAGCCCTGTGGAGCGACCAGTGGATGTATGTAAACCTCTCCAACACAGGCACTTGGATGAGTTTATCAGCCTGCAAGGACTGTCCCGAGGGCCAAAGCCAGTGGTCTTGGTCCTGCTTCAAGGCCAGTTACTGCGGACTGGAGGGGGAAACGCCTCTATGTGAGCTGTTTGCAGCGGGCTCGACTGCCAGTTTCAGTGTAAACGTAAGGTAGTACCTGGTGTTGGAAGGCTGTTCCCTGCTACTCTTCGCACTGATGGTGCAGCCGCTCTGTGCTCTGATAAGCCTGCAGGACAGTGGACCTGCTTTCACGCTTTATACGCTTGCAGGACTGCAGGGAAGTCTGGACTTAGCAGCGGTTCTCAGCTGGAGAATAGGCATGCGGAATTACTGCGCTAACGACGGATGTCTCCAATCTGGCTTCCGCACTGCAATCGCAGGCTTCGTGACGAACATAATAGCAACAATTTCCGCTTGCGGACTCTATTGGCACCGCAACTCCTATGCAGAAAACATCGAAACCCCAGTAAGGAAATGGAGCAAAGTCGGAGTTTTAACCAGCGAACTCCTGTCTTTCCTACTAGTGCTGTTGAGTATTGGCTGGCCGGAGTGGATTAACGGGTCGGAGTGGAGCGGAGGACTGCTCCGCTGCGAGGACTGTCCGTACCAAGCGCAAAGAGTGGGCTGGGACTGCTTCGCTGGGGTGGTTTGCAGCCAACAGGATGCTAGTGAACTGTGCAGCCTCTTTTCCAGCCTCAGAGACTCCGGCCGCACCGTAACTCCCACCTAGTTCCTTACAATCGAAGCAACTGTACTGGGACTCATGCTACTGTGGACAAATGTCAGCCTTTTCCGCCTTTCCGGCCGACCTATGGGGAACCCCTGGGTAAATCTCGCGTTTCCCTGGACTGCCTGCGGCCTGCACCTTTCCGCTGTGTCTATTTGGCTGCTCCGCACTCAGTCCCACCTCAGCCAAAGTCCGGATCTGCGTCTATCCACAGGCCCAGTCCTGGCTGCAGCCGCTACAATAACGCTGGGACTGTCTGCACTCTGGTTCACGGTGGAGCACTGCAGAGGGAAGGGGGCGGGGCTGGAAGTCTCGGTGGAACTAGCGAGTGTAGGCTAATAGTGGGCTGTTTCCTGCAGTTTGGTGAGAGCCGCTTCTAGACTGGCGAGTCCTGGCCAATCTATCTCAGGCAAAGCTTCCTCCAGCTCCGGGAAGTCCAATTCTTCCACCTGCCCTGCTTCCCCCTGCTCCGCTGGCACTGTTACGTGCTCTAGAATGGCGGAGGCGAGGGAAGCGCACTGTTCTTGTACTAATCGAGCTGTGGTTTGGGCGATAAAGTCGTCTTTCAGCTGTTTTAAGCTCTTTTTGGCTGCAAGTTGCACTCGGACGCAGGCTTCTTCCTCAATGTAGGCAGGGATCATATTATAGATAAGGGGAAAGCAGCATTATTGCGGGTTTAAAGCAGGGAAATTAGCCTGAAATCAGAGCTAAAACAGAGACGTTGAGAGAGTTTTCTGTATTTGGGCCTGGAAATGAAGCTTTGGATGGTTTCTAGTTCCTTGTTCCTTATCAACACACTCAGAAATTGGTGGAAAATGTTGTTTTACGTCTTTTTATCTCATACAAAAGCACCCAAAAGTCGATAAATTCTACACTGCTCTGCAATTTCAATAATCATCAGTGAGACAGGCTGATTGCTGCAGGGAAAGACGCAGTTCTGCCAGACTTGGGCTATTTAGGGACGGCAATAGGGTGGACATGCTGCAATGTTATCTAAGTTTGCGTCAGCACCGCTCAGACTTCACTCGCTTCGGTGCTTTCCGATACGTGTCTTCTCCACTGACAAAAAGCCTCCCAAAGGCTTCGAGAAGTTCTTCCGCAAACGGCCAGACCAGCAGCAAGACCCCAAGTCCTCCCCCGACCCGCCCAAACCGCCTCCCGCAGACCCCGACCCGCCCAACAAGCCCTTCTTCGACTTCTCCTCCTTCCGCAAGGACTTCAACCCCAAGCCACCCCCCAACGCACTGCTGCTGGCCGCCATTGGCAGTCTGGCGGTGCTGCTGTGGAGCTTCCCCGAACAGAAGCAGACGGAGGTGATTGCAGTGCAGGAGCTGGCGAGGAAGTATATCGACCCGGACTTGGTCAAAAAGGTCGTCATTGAGATGCCCAGGCCGAATGAGGTCAGGACGACGGGTCTGTACACAGTGCTGGCCTGCAACGCCAGTGACGAGGTGCTAGCAGAACTGAAAGTGCCCAACGTGCCCAACTTCCTGGCCATGTTGGAGTTCGAGCAGAGCCTGCTGAACAGGGAAAGAAACAGGTGGGTGCAGATTGAGTACAGATATGAAGAGGGCACTTCGGCCCAAGAAACTGGCAAATTCCTCGAAAAGAACATAATGCCGATAGCCAACCTGGTTTTCTTAGTGGCAATCGCCGCTCTCCTGTACCGCTTTTCCAAGCAAAGCAAGACCGGGGGCTCCAGCGGCGGCTTCGACCTCTTCAACATGTCGAAGTCCACTTTCAAAGTGTACGGCACTGATATCAAGATAGACACTCGCTTCAAAGACGTGGCGGGGCTCAATGAGGCCAAGAAGGAAATCATGGAGTTCGTGGATTTCCTCAAAAAGCCGGAAAAGTTCCTGAAGCTGGGCGCCAAAATCCCCAAAGGCGCTCTGCTGGTCGGTCCCCCAGGCACGGGCAAGACTCTCCTAGCCAAGGCCGCAGCCGGAGAAGCCGGAGTTCCGTTCTACACAGTGTCCGGCTCCGACTTCGTAGAGATGTTTGTAGGCGTGGGCGCCTCGCGTGTGCGGCAGCTCTTCAACCAAGCGAAGGAACGTGCCCCTTCCATCATTTTCATTGATGAAATAGATGCGGTGGGGAGGAAGAGGCATGGGAAGGTGGGCGGGAATGATGAAAAGGACCAGACGCTCAATCAGTTGCTGGTGGAGATGGACGGCTTTGGGACGGATACGCATGTAGTGGTGCTTGCAGGTACCAACCGGAAGGACATCCTTGATGGCGCTTTGCTCCGCCCTGGCCGATTCGACCGCACTATCGAACTAACTTTACCTGATATCGACGGAAGAGAGCAAATCCTCCTTCTTCACCTCGCCCCAATTACCCTGAACCCAGAAATCCCGGTGGCTCAGTACGCCAAGCGACTGGCAGCCCTCACGCCCGGCTTCAGTGGCGCAGACCTGGCCAATATCTGCAATGAGGCGGCCATCTTAGCAGCCCGCAAGAATAAGGAGTCAGTGGACAAAACTGACTTCGAAGTCGCTGCGGAACGGATCATTGGCGGACTGGAAAGCTCCAAAAAGCTCGATCCGAAGGACAGACAAATCGTGGCCTACCACGAGTCCGGACATGCAGCCGCCGCCTGGTTCCTCGAAGGCGCCGACCCAGTCCTCAAGGTCAGCATACTGCCCCGCTCCAAGGGCGCCCTGGGCTTTGCGCAGTTCCTACCACACGAAACCATGCTGTACAGCAAAAGCGAACTGCTTGATAAGATCTGTGCGACGCTTGCAGGACGGGTGGCGGAGGAAATCTTCTTCCATAAAATAACGACTGGAGCGCAGAATGACCTGCAGAAAGCGACGGAAATCGCTATGGCGCTCGTTACTTCCTTTGGGATGAGTGCGAAAATGGGGCCGGTGGGGTATTCCATGGACAAGGAGACTTTTGGGAAGCCGTTTAGCCAGGCTACCAATAGGCTGATTGATGAGGAGGTGAGAGCGATAGTGCAGTCCTGTCTGGAGCGTACTCGGACTCTACTGACCGAAAAGAAGCCTTTAATCGACGCACTGGCTCTCAAACTGCTGGAAAAGGAGCGTATTCTGCACCGCGACCTCGTAGACGCTCTAGGGCCCCGGCCCTTCCCTATCCGCAGTGAGTACGAAAAGTACGTCAATGAAGACCAAACAGCAGCTACTAGCTAGGGTAATGAAGCACAGACCACCTTCACTCTGCTAGGCTTAGTCTTTTTGCGGGGTTAATTGGAGGGAAAATTGCGCATTTTCGAGGTTTTTAGGAGAAAACAGCGTGCAAAGGGAAACTTTCGTGTTAAAAAAGCAGGAAATAGCGACATAGAACTGAGAAAATATGCGACAGTCGCTAAAAGCCGCTTTTTGTGCATATACTTACACGATTTGTCTGTAAAATGGACAACCCTGGCGATTGTAAGGACGCTACATTAAGAACAGTTCTTGAAATTAGCCATAAATCGCTCTAAAAGTAGGTTAAAGATATGCAAATTGACATATTTCCAGGACTATTTCGATATTCCCTCGAAACAGATAAATTCCTCTTTAAATTGCTGGTTTCGACTGTCTGCATATCTATAGGTATTAATTTCAGCTGAATTCCCTCCATTTCTGGCTAATTTAGTCTGCAATCTGCCTGTTCGGTGCCTCTCCTTTACCCAGAAAGGACTATTCTGAGGCACTATATGCTATTCCATATAGTGTGTATTGTGTATAGACTTTGTGACTTGCAAACTTGGCTAAGCACCTGAGTGAGTCCTGTTTCTTATGCATCAAACAGTTGATATAGACGCTAGTAATGGTTTCGGTGCTGTTTCTTGCAGTGCTAGCACTTGGAGATGAGTTGTCGCATGTCTACGAAGTGAACGAAGTCGTGTAATATGCCATTTACAGAATTGCATGATTATCTAATTAAAACGTAAAAGACCATGTACAATCCCTTCACCTGGCTGCCTCTATTGGACCACTTCCAAGACACTCATGCACTCAGTTTAGGGGAGGCGTTGGAAGGCTTTGCAATGCGAGAGATGAATGTTCGCTTTCTGCAAGAAGCAGAGCAGACCTCAAAGGAGGACAGGGTAGAATCAAACTCTATCAAGG
>Ga0247837_1009042_pt1 | contig 12169 bp, 11 predicted proteins | sample LaCtaG_2_FD_187115 | JGI IMG/M metagenome (GOLD analysis project Ga0247837, IMG submission 187115) | Freshwater microbial communities from meromictic Lake La Cruz, Castile-La Mancha, Spain - LaCruzMarch2015_14.5m | ecosystem: Environmental > Aquatic > Freshwater > Lake | place: Spain: Castile-La...
ATTCAAAAAGAGCTTGCCGAAATATTTCTTTTACAAAGCAAATCCTTATTCGAAGGGGCTTTCATAACAGTAACAACCGTAAGAATAAGTCCCGATTTAAGTCATGCCAAAGTATATTTAAGTTTTTTTAAAGCCGAAAAACCTCAAAAATTATTGGAGCATATCACTTCAATTAAACGAGAAATAAGAGGTCGCTTAGGCGATAAAGTTGGAAAACAACTGCGCATTGTTCCAGATTTTGATTTTTACATAGACGATTCACTTGATTATTACGACAACATCGACCGTTTGCTTAAAACAACTTAACAAAGCGTGAATTTTTCTTTTTTCATTGCCCGTAGATATCTATTTTCAAAGAAATCGACCAATGTAATCAATGTCATTTCTGGCATTTCTGTTATGGGTGTATTGGTGGGTACAGCGGCTTTGGTTATTTTACTTTCCGCCTTTAATGGTCTCGAAAGTTGGGTAGTAAAACTGTATAATTCATTCGACCCAGACATAAAGATTGAGCAAGTCGACCACAAAAGATTCACCCACGAAGAATTCCCATTCGATAAATTAAAAAGTCTCCAAGATATAGCTTATGTGCTGCCAGTATTAGAAGAAAACGGCATGCTCACCTACAACGAAGCGCAATTTATATGCACCATAAAAGGTGTTGCGCCACAATTCATAAAAATGAGCGGAATCGACTCAATGCTCAGTTCGGGAAATTTTTCACTCATGCACCAGAATCAACCTGCAGCGCTACTTGGACGAGGAATAGCTTACGCGCTATCCTTCAATCTTAAAAACATGAATACCAAGTTAGATTTGTATGTTCCAAAACCGGATGCTGATTTTTCTTCCAATCCTGCTGAAGCATTTAATACTGGTAGCATAATTGTTAACGGTATTTTCGAAATTCAGCCCGAGTTTGATACTAAATACATCATTGTTCCTATTGATTTTGCGCAAGAACTTTTCAATCTTCCCGGAAATTTTAATAGTGTAGAACTGCAATTCAAACCATCTACCAAAAACGTTGATGACTTGCAAAAAACCATTCAAAGTATTGTAGGAACCAATTACGTTGTAAAAAATCGTTTCCAGCAGCACGAGTTACTTTACAAAATCATCAATTCCGAGAAATGGGCTGTTTACCTCATTTTAAGCTTCATTTTGTTTATTGCAATTTTCAACATTACAGGTTCACTCACTATGCTTATTGTTGATAAATCATCAGATATAGCAACACTTAAAGCGTTAGGAGCTAACACCAAAACCATGAAGCAAATTTTCTTTCTTGAAGGTATGCTCATTTCCGCGTTGGGTTTGTTTATCGGCCTCATTGCAGGAGTAGCTATTGTTGTAGCACAAGATGCATTTCAATTTGTACTCATCAACAATGTAGACCCTTATCCTGTAGTATTAAAAACCATGGATTTATTTTACATTTCAGCTACAGTGCTTACCATTGGGGCATTTGCGGCTTGGTTTCCAGCCAATAGATTGTTGAAACACAAAATTTAAGTCATTGGGGGCTTCCCCCAGCTGCCAATAAACAGGTTTTAAATTGTAAAATATTCTATGGCGCTGCGATCAGGCCTTCGCCACTTGTCCCAATGGGAATACTACCCTCCTAAAGTCGGGCAGTAATTTCCCATAGGGACGAAGGCTCAGTAATTAAGCCCGGCAAAGTTTCAATAGTAATTTCTTTAGTTTCTTTTTACTAATTCCCTTCCAAAATCTGAAATAACGCATCCAATTTAGGAGTAAGGATTATTTCCGTTCTTCTATTTTTCTTCCGGGCTTCTGGAGTGTTAGCCTTATCAATTGGAAAAAACTCTCCTCTTCCTGCCGCGGTTAAACGTGTTTCGTCCATCTTAGAACTTTGAATGATTATACGTACAATAGACGTAGCACGCAATACACTTAAATCCCAATTGTCTTTAATTGTGGCACTTTTTATCGGAATATTGTCAGTATGCCCTTCGACCAATATATTGATATCAGCTTCTTTTTCTAATAATTTCGAAATTTTCTTAAGAGCTTCCTCACCTTTCGCGTCTACTGTTATACTGCCAGATTCAAACAATAAGCGCTCTTCCAAAGAAATATAAACTTTCCCATTTTTCTTTGTAACATTCAACCCATTGCCCTGATATCCAGATAATGCATTAGAAACTTTGTCTTTCAATGCTTTTACAACTGAATCTTTTTTAGCCAACACCGATTCTAATTCTGCAACTCTAGCTTCTTTTTTAGCAAGAACTTCCTCATTCGCTTTTAATTCGGCTGCCAAAACATCCATTTCACTTTTTCGCTTTTCTAAATCTTCCAAAGAAATCCTTAGTTTATCTTCCTTACGTTGCAGCTCTTCTTGTGTAAGTTGATATTGCCCCATCAACTTTTTGTTGTCATCATCTTTACCCTTCATTAAATCGGCATTTTTATCTAACAACAAATCATACGTTTGATTCAATTTATCGTAATTGGTTGTAAGTCTCCTTAATGCAATACCAATTTGCATAGTATCTGTTGTTAAAGATTTTACCTGTTTGTTTAAATCTTCAATCTTTATATTGAGTTCTTTTTCTTTTGCAGTAAAAGTTTCATAACGCGCTTTAAGTTCTGTTAGAGAAGAATCACATCGCATTCTTGCAGATTTCATATCATCAAATTGTCGAGCAGGAATACAAGCTTCAAAATATATGGAGAGCACAAAAAGGGTAACAAATAATTTTATGAAACGACTCATATAATAAATTAAGAAACAAACGTAGTTTAAATTGCGAAAGTAAAAAGATAAAATAGTAGAAGAAATAAACATTCTATCGTTAAAAATTGGATTATTCAAATTTAACGCTCATTCAAATTTTGATTCAATTTAGAGCAACTTTCAATGTTACCCTTCGTTTAATCTTATACTTCAATAATTGGTTGTTTAATTATGAAAAATTTAAGCGCAAACTGGCTCACCGAGCACTTGATAGATTTAGAGTATAAACAATTTATTTTACTTGCTTACTTAGATGAAGTGCATAAAGAATTCAACAGTAAAAGGCTGTATCCGGTGCTTTCTGATTTAATTGAGCATTACAGAAACTTAAAAACATTTAAAAGTAACGCACAGCAACTTTACAACTCTTTCAAAGAAGAAATAAACGCGTTCGATCTTGAAAACTTTCGTGTGTTATATCAAAAAGTAGTAAGCAATGACTCTATCATGCAGGAAATCGAGCAAATCATAAATTTTTCTTTACCCCAATTTGAGAAGCACTTACAAAATGGCAAGGAAATATTTGAATATGCTGAACACCATTTGAAGATGGAAGAAATCGGTCTTACCCCGCTGAATAAAAACTCAGGTTATATTTTAATTGAATATTTTAAAACAAGAGAAACTCAAGTTTATACTTATGAGTTGAGTATAATAGAGAATGCCCATACACTATCTAGAGGCATTTACACCAAGTACTTTAAAACATTTACACGTGGACTTTTCACAACACCCGAAACAATTAAAATAGAACTCATCAGAGAAAATCAAACATTGCCAAACCCGGCAACCTTTTTCTTTACTACTGAAATTGAAGTTCCATTTGAATCAACCTATTTCCCTATTGCAAAACGTATGTTACTCAGGGCAATTTCTAAATGATTTAACAATTTAAACATATTATTGTTACATTTGTCATTCACAAACTTTTAAAATGAGATTAAATTTTACGATTACTGCAATTTTATCCTTGTTCTTTCTTTCTATAACCGCTCAAAAAACAGTTAAAAGATGTTTCACTTCAGAAATGAATGAAAGAGCACTTCAAATTCAACCAGAACTTCAACAAGTTATTGATCAACTTGATACTTATTCAAGAACATACGAAGCCAGCGAAAACGACCGTTCAGTGAATAAAATTATACCAGTAGTTTTTCACGTAATTCATAACTATGGTTCTGAAAACATATCCAAAGAACAAATCTTAAGCGCAATGGATGTTTTGAATAAAGATTATCAGTTGCTTAATGAAGATCAATCTATAGTAGATACAGATTTCCAAGGGTTAGTCGCAAACATTGGACTAGAATTTCGTTTAGCAAAATTAGACCCTCAAGGTAATTGCACAGAAGGCATCACCAGAACAGCATCAGAACTAACTTTTTCAGCTGATGATAATGTAAAGCAGCTAATTTCTTGGCCCACCAATAAATACCTGAATGTTTGGGTAGTTGAGAATATTTCATTTAGCGCCGGAGGTTATGCTTATCTACCTGGAAATGCACCTAGCCCTTCGCTTGTAAATGATGGTATAGTTGTAATTAATTCTCAATTAGGGACCACTGGAACTTCAAACGGAGGAAATCTTTCTGTAAGAACCCTCACCCATGAAGTTGGCCATTTTTTTAATTTAAGACATACCTGGGGAGGGACAAATACACCAGGTGTTGCTAGCAATTGCAACGTAGACGATGGTGTTACTGATACACCCAATACTATTGGAGTAGACAATAGCACTTGCAACAGAAGTTCTAATACATGCGGCACTCCTTTAGGAGATAATGTAGAAAACTATATGGATTACTCTTCCTGCCCTAGAATGTTTACTACAGGACAAAGCAATAGAATGCAAGCAAGTTTAAATTCTACTCAAACTACCAGAAGAAATTTATGGCAACCAGAAAATTTAACTGCTACAGGAGTTTTGTTACAAAATATTACTTGTACTCCAATTGCAGATTTTAAAGCCAATAATACAGGTGTATGCGCAAACTCAAGTGTTGATTTTTTTGATTTGAGCTACAATGCAGATTTAGACAATTCATGGACTTGGTTATGGTCATTTGAAGGAGGAAATCCTTCAAGCTCAACAGAAAGTAACCCTACTGTTACTTATCCTCAACCAGGACAGTACAATGTAACTTTAACAGTTACAAACAGTTCAGGCAATTCATTTAAAACCAAACCAGAATATGTATTAATAAATACTACCGACCCTGTTTTAGTTTCTCCAATTGTTGAGAGTTTTGAAAATGCAAATTTCCCTACATTAGGCTCAAGCATAACAACTGACTGGCAATATGAAACAAATTATACAAATCTTTTTGTAAGAAACACCTCAGCAAAAGTCACAGGTAATGCTTCATTGAGATACACAAGAGGTATAGCCGATTTAGGAGCAGTAAGTTCTATTGTTTCTCCTTCCATTTCATTTTCTAATGTTACTTCTCCAGCTAACTTAACCTTTAAATTGGCATACGCTCAAAGAGCAACCGAAAACACAACAAAACTAGAAGTTTTTATTTCTCGTGATTGCGGTAAAACATGGATAAAAAGATTTACAAGGTTTGGTGACGCACTTGCCACCACTTCTTCATTCGTAAATAGTAACTTCGTTCCAACTGATGCACAGTGGGAAACGATTACTGTAAATGTTTCTCAGCTTGCAGCACAATCTCATGGTTTAGTAAAATTCAGCATTACTGAAGGAGATGGGAATAATTTATATTTAGAAGATATTAATATTATATCTGTGCCTCTTTCAATTGCATATGGAGAAATAGATGAAGAAAAAACTACTATTTTCCCAAATCCTGGAAACGGTGATGCAACATTTACTTACCAACTGCTGAAACCGATGGAAGCTATAATTTCTATTTATGATATTTCAGGAAGACTAATAGGAACTAAAAATTTATCCTCTAAGAGTATCTACGGAAGTGTTCAATTAAGCGAAATTACCAACACTTTGTTGATGAAAGGCTCTTATATAGTTTCTTTGCATACTAATAACTCTAGTTACAGAAAACTATGGGTTAATGAGTAATTAGAACCATGTAATCAAATGAAAATTCAGGAAAGGTCAGATTCTTATTTAAAAGAATTAGAGTCGAAGTGGGAAATTGTTGTTAAAAGAGTTGCAAAACAATTTGGTGAAGAGCTTGATTTACAAGCCATTTTATTTTTAATTGGTGTACAAGAATTAGGGAAAGGTTACCGAAAATTTAATAAAGACCAAAAGTTAGAAGTAATGCATATAGCTATTTGCACGCTTTTAGAACCAATAGGATATTATAAGTTTATAGGGAATGATGAAGATGGTTTCCCTCATTGGGAATTAGCAGAAGAGTTACCTGCATTAAAACCTGGTCATCAAATGGCTGTAATGAAAGAAGCGATTATAGATTACTTCTATAACAATGAGCTTATTGAGCAATAACAATAGTTTTTTCTACTGTTTCACCTTCTTCCAATTTAATCAAATCAGCGCCTGTGCCATAAGCAACATGGGTAACTTCAATATCTAAAATTGCTGGTAGCTTAAATTCAAAAGTTGCAAATCCTGTAGCATCAGTAAGTTTAGTATCTGGCAGATAATCAGCTAAAGGATCGCTAGTACTTAGCGCAAAATTAGAAGTCATTTTAACTTTTGCACCTGAAACGATAGCTCCATTTTGCCTTACAACTTTAATTACAGCAGTGCAGGTGGTGTCTTTTTTCTTGCAAGAATAATTAGTGTTTACTAACAATAATGTGCAAAAACTGATGATTGAAAAACGAATTGCTGAGTGCATAGTTTTTTAAAGTGTTTGGAGCAAAAATAGTATTTTTATTGTAATTAAACCTTATCTTCTAACGTAAAACATTTATTCTTGTTTCATACGGAGTTATTATGATTATCTTCGCACGAAATTTAGTAAATTCAAAAAAAATGAGCCTTAGCTTAGCATTAATTGAGCAAATAAAGACAGAAATTGAGCACATAACTTTAGATAATTCTGAAAAAACAGAACAATTTAGATTAGATTTTTTGAGCAAAAAAGGCAAAATTTCACAGCTATTTGATGATTTTAAGCTCGTAGAACCTGCTTTGAGAAAAGAATTAGGTAAACCCCTAAATGAGTTAAAGCAAGGTGCAGAACTAAAATGGAAAGAAGGGCAAGAAAATGCTTCAAATCAGCCAAAAGAAAAAACTGCAAAACAATTTGATGCTTCTGCTCCTGCTTGGAATTTCCCGGTTGGAAGTCGTCACCCGCTTTCTATTATAGCAAATGAAATTCAAGAAATTTTCTCAAAAATAGGGTTCACAGTAGCCGAAGGTCCTGAAATTGAAGATGATTGGCATAACTTTTCAGCTTTGAATTTCCCAAAAGAACATCCTGCAAGAGACATGCAAGACACGTTTTTCATTTCATCTGAACCTGAAATTGCACTTAGAACGCATACTTCATCAGTACAAGTGAGAATGATGGAAAACAACAAACCTCCGCTAAGAATGCTTATGCCAGGTCGTGTTTATAGAAATGAAGCTATATCAGCAAGAGCGCATTGTTTCTTTCATCAAGTTGAAGGATTGTATGTAGATAAGAATGTATCATTTGCAGATTTAAAACAAACGTTGTTACACTTTGCTCGCGAAATGTTTGGTGAGGATACAAAAATCCGCCTAAGACCCTCATATTTCCCATTTACCGAACCTTCCGCAGAGGTTGACATTTCTTGTACAGTTTGCAAAGGAAAAGGATGTAATATTTGCAAGTATTCCGGATGGGTTGAAATTCTGGGTTGTGGAATGGTTCATCCCAATGTATTGACTAATTGTGGAATAGATTCGGAAGTTTATACCGGATTTGCTTTCGGAATGGGTATCGAAAGGATTGCAATTTTAAAATATCAAGTGAAAGATTTAAGATTGTTTTCTCAAAATGATTTGAGATTTATTCAGCAATTTAAGTCCGCTTGGTAATTATTGGAAAACCAATAACACCTGATTTTTTTCAACTGCTTGCCCCTTTTCAACAAGTATTTTAGCAATTGTTCCTTCCCCTGGAGATTTAATTACATTCTCCATTTTCATAGCTTCTAACACCAACAAACTATCTCCTTTCACTACTATATCACCAACTGCAACAATCGAACGCAATACCAAACCTGGCATGGGTGCTTTTATCTCATTAATTTTCTTGCTTTTTACTTGATCTAAACCCATAGATTCAAGTAACAAATCCATTTTATTCTTGGTGCTTACAACTACTCTTTTCCCATTAATCTTTAATGTAACTGTTTTTGCTTCTGTATCACGCTTTTCAACAGTAACTAAAAAGGAAATGTTGTTGTGAAGGATATGAAATCTATCTTTTGTAATTGGTAACAAATCCCAGTTAAAATCAATACCATTAATTGTACCTTCTTTTCCTTCCTTATCAAAAGATATAGTATATTTTTCTTCCCCAATTTGAGATTGAAACATCATTTCGAATTTTAAATTTCGTCGGCTAATATAGGTTGAGTTTTGTAATTTCGAATAGTACTGTAAACCGTATCTCTTTCAACAGGTTCTTTGCCTGCTTGATTTATCATATCTACCAATTGTCTTGTAGTTAAAACTGGAGTTTGTTCTTCTGAACCTGCCATTGAATATATTTTTGTGGAATCGTCAATTGTTCCATCAATGTCGTTCACACCAAAAGATAATGATAGTTGAGCCGTTGAACGTCCAATCATTGGCCAATAAGCCTTAATATGCGGAAAATTATCCATAAAAATTCTTGCAACAGCATAGTTTCTTAAATCTTCTATTACTGATACTTCTGGAATGTGACTCATTTGGTTGCCCTTATTCCTAAACTTTAATGGGATAAATGTATTGAAACCTCCAGTTTTGTCTTGTAATTCCCTTAATCTGTTCATGTGGTCAACCCTATGCGCATAAGTTTCTTTATGACCGTAAAGCATAGTTGCATTGCTCGGCATGCCAAGTTTATGGGCTGTCTCATGTATTTCCAGCCATTCTGAAGCTGTACATTTGTCACCTGCAATTTCTGCCCTCAATTCTTCATCAAAAATCTCTGCGCCTCCTCCAGGCAAAGAATCTTGACCATGTGCTTTTAAAATACTTAAACCCTCTTCAAAACTCACATGCGCCTTTCTGCACATATATTCCAGTTCAACTGCTGTAAATGCCTTCACATGAATTTCGGGCCTTATCTCCTTGATTTTCTTAATCAACTCTGCAAAATACATTAAACCCATTTTTGGATGAACGCCACCAACAATATGCACTTCTGTTACTGGTTTTCCGTTGTAGGACCTAACCTTTTCAAGTATCTGTTCTTCAGAGAGTTCCCAACCTTCATTCTTTTGTTTTAATAAACGCGAATAGGAGCAAAATTTACAATCGAACACACAAATATTGGTAGGTTCAATGTGAAAATTTCTATTAAAATATGTTACCAAACCATGTCGGGATTCTCGGATTGCATTGGCCAAGCTCCCAAGAAAACCTAATTCACCTTTTTCATAAAGTAAAACAGTTTCTTCAAAATTAATTCTTTGCTTATTCAACACTCTTCTTGCAATTGCTTGCAAGTCAGCGTGTTTTGATTGAAATATAATAGCGTCCAAAAGTGATTCTAATTTGATGCAAGATTACAACAAATCAGCCTTAATTTAGTTGAAAAACTCTTATTTAATCACTTGTATTTTATGGCTTGTATACCTGCCATCTTGATGCAATTGGAATAAATAAATTCCAGCATTCCAATTAGAAACATTCAGAGAATTAAAAGTTCCATTAAAAGTTCCATTTCCACAAATACGGCCATCAGTACTGTAGGCTACCCAGGTTGTATTGCTATTTTCGTTGTTCAAATTAAAATTCAAAATACCAGTTGTTGGGTTAGGAAATGCCACCGATGAAACATTATCTAAAACTTCTGTTATACCTACTGGATTGCAAACTACAGCTTTAACTGCTAAAGAAATTTTTATTCCATAAGCATTTGTGTCCTCAAAAGAAACCCATTGGCTATCTGCATTTTGCAACCATGCAGTGTTTATATTTACTTCATCATCTTGATTCGAAAAAATAGCAATTGTATCTTCAGCAGGATTTAACATTGTAAAACCAGCGTAAAACTCTCCAATTATATAAGGAGGAGAATCAAAATCAACCTGAGTCAAATCGAAATTAGAAATTTGATTGGCAATGAACTGCAAAGAGACTGATTTTTGAGAAATTACTACACCTGGAGAACCATTTGGTCCCGAAGCATCCCATACTCTGACTAAAACTATTCCTGCTCCTGAAGTACTTGCTCTAGAAAAGTCAATTAATAGCCCATTTATTTGTTTCCCAGAATTTGTAGAAAATTTTTCTGCAAAAGAAATATCATTATATGAATTGGTACCTGTTAAATATCCATTTGCTAAAGAATCAAACTCACTGGCTAAATATGACGTTAATCCGTCTCCACCAATAACATTATTTAAAGTATCACAAACAAGAGGAGCTGGCAATGCCTCACAGCCAATAGAAGTTAATATAGTACTTCGTGCACTATTAATTGCTGCAATCATCCTATTTTTCTGACCTGTTGTAAACATATACATACAAGCATCATTGGTATAGTCCATGTAATTCATAGACATATCACCGCTATTTCCGCATGATGCTTGAGGGAAACTGGGGCAACCAAACCTAGGCCCTGCTTGATTTGGGGTATCATTAACATTATCTGTTCCAGCACAATCGTCTGCAGAATTTTCGTCATCGCCCCAAGTATGAATTAAGTTAAACCAATGTCCAACTTCATGTGTACAAGTTCTTCCTTTGTTATAAGATGCAGATAAATTACCAATTCTTCCAAATGCTCTGTAATCAATTACCACTCCATCAAAAGGTGCAGATGCAGTTCCAGGAAGCGTTGCAAAACCTAAAACAGGGTCAGTAAGATCGCAGACCCAAATATTCAAATATCGAGTAGAATTCCAAGCATCTCTTCCTCCAGTGGCAGCTTGTTTTACAGCATTACCCATTCCAAAATTTCCTGCTGTAGTTTGAGTTCTAGTAATGCCATTAGTAGGCAAATTATCTATAGTTCTTGTAGCAAGACAAAATTCTATTTCACAATCTGCTGCCAATGAAGAGTATATACTTGGAGTTAGGTTTACATCAGCATTTTGTTTTCTATAGTCTTCATTTAAAACATCAATTTGACTTTGAACCTGGGCGTCAGAAATATTTTCTGCGTCGGTATTATAAACCACATGCACTACAACTGGGATTCGATAAACCATTCTTTGTCCGCTATTTGAGTTATCTGATATAAACTGCTGAATACGTGATTCAAGCAACTCTTGATTCGCAGAAATTGAATTATTGTTTTTCTTAAGTTCGTTAAGGTAATCATTAGTTCCGCAAAATCTTTGAGCTACAAGTTGAAATTGGGATAATAACAGAATAGTAAAAATTAAAATCTTCATGTGTTGAGTTAAATAAGCTACTAATACGAGGTATATTTGCTTTTGTTTTGATGCTGAACAAATTTATAAAAATTAGAGTGGTTAACTTAGTTAAATTGCAGATTAATTAAATGGAAAATGCCCGGATTTTAGTTGTAGAAGATGAGCAAAGTTTGCAGGAACTAATCACATTGAATCTCGAGTTGGAAGGTTACCTACCTGTCACTGTTAATAATGGGAAAGATGCACTAAATAAAGCATTGAATGAAAGATGGGATCTTATAATATTAGATGTAATGTTACCTGAAATAAGCGGTTTCGATATTTGTGAAAGAATAAGATTAGAAAACAGCATAGTTCCTATTTTATTTCTGACAGCAAAAAATACAAGTCAAGATAGGGTAACAGGACTTAAAATTGGCGGTGATGATTATCTCGCAAAACCGTTTAATCTTGAAGAGTTTCTTTTGCGTGTACAATCGTTACTAAAGAGAGGAGTTGAAAGGTCTCAAATAAAAACTTCAAATGTTTTAGATGAAAAATTCCGTTTCGGTAAAAACAGTATTAATTTCCTAACATTTGAAATAGAGACATTTCAAAACGAAAAACATACTTTATCCAAAAAAGAAATTCAATTATTAAAACTATTAATTGATAAAAAAGGAGAAGTCGTATCACGGAAACAGATTTTAGAATTAGTTTGGGGATACGATGTTTATCCATCTACACGAACTATTGACAATTTTATATTAATGTTTCGGAAATACTTTGAAGAAAACTCAAAATCTCCCATTCATTTTCATTCAATAAGGGGAGTTGGGTATAAATTTATTGGGAATGAATAATGAATAATGAATAATGAATAATGAATAATGAATAATGAATAATGAATAATGAATAATGAATAATGAATAATGAATAATGAATAATGAATAATGAATA
>Ga0247837_1009049_pt1 | contig 12158 bp, 8 predicted proteins | sample LaCtaG_2_FD_187115 | JGI IMG/M metagenome (GOLD analysis project Ga0247837, IMG submission 187115) | Freshwater microbial communities from meromictic Lake La Cruz, Castile-La Mancha, Spain - LaCruzMarch2015_14.5m | ecosystem: Environmental > Aquatic > Freshwater > Lake | place: Spain: Castile-La...
TTTAAGATGCCTGACACAGAAGGAGGAATCGTCCAGCTTCTTCGGGAGCTTGGGTTGAAGCAGCCCACTTCAACCACTGTATTTATGGAGAGGGTTGGAGGGTATATAGGCCATGCCCAGCCCGCCAGCTCCGCGTTCAACTTCGGCCACAACGCGGGATTCCTTCTTGGGGTCTGCATGACCCTTGGGCTGCGTGTCGAACTGGTGATGCCCCAGAAGTGGCAGAAGCCCTTCTCGCTCGGCAGCTCCAAGGCGTGTGCGTCCAAGACCGAGTGGAAGAACAAAATCAAATCTCTCGCAGAGCGGCTGTTCCCGAACATCAAAGTCACTCTCGCAACCTCCGACGCCCTGATGATCCTTGAGTGGGGGCGTCGGTTCAGCAACACATAATGGAACTATACGACTGGCAAAAGCCTCACGCAAATAAACTAGAAGAAGCCCTCCGCGCCGGGGGCGTGGCAGTTGATGGAAGTGATACCGGCGTGGGCAAAACGGTCTGCGCCGTCGAGGTCGCCAAGCGCGGGGGCGGGAAGGTGTTCGTGGTCTGCCCCAAGGCGGTTATTCCGTCGTGGACGAGAACCTTCGACGCGTTCGGCATTACCCCTGTGGGCGTTGTCAACTACGAGAAGCTCAAGATGGGGAACACCCCCTTCGGGCATTGGGAGCGGCAGAAGTGGGTTTGGACGCTACCCGAGGGAACCCTGATAATTTGGGACGAAGCCCGGAGATGCAAGGCGACGAATAGTCAAAACGCCAAGATGCTTCGGGATTCCGTGGGTTACCCGACGCGCTTGATTGTGCGGCTTCTTTATGCCTGCGGGCTCCGTGTCTCCGAGCCGTTGAACCTCCGTATCAAGGACATTGATATTGACAACTCCCGGCTCACAATACGGGAAGCCAAGCGTAACAAAGACCGTGTTGTGTCTCTCCCGTGCTCGCTGCTGCCCGAGATTCAAGAGCAAATCAAACGCGCCCGGAAGTTCTACGAACTTGACGCTGTGGATAAGATCCCCGTCCCCCTTCCGGGGCTGCTCGCAAAGAAGTATCCATCCGCCCCCTACGCGTGGCAGTGGTATTGGCTGTTCCCGTCCGCCAAAACGTGCGCACATCCAAGGACCGGAGAGACTGTAAGGTGGCGCGTCCACGAAGCGAATGTCCAAAAGTGCGTTCGTGAATCCGCCCGTAAGGCAGGACTCGACGGGGCCGTCACGCCCCACAATCTGCGCCACAGCTATGCGTCCCATCTGATCGAACGCGGGGTCAATATCAAGTCATTGGCCGAAGCGATGGGACACTCCAGTATTCTCACAACGTCGGGCTATTGTCACACGGATGCATTGTCTGTGCCGAGCCCGCTATCTTCGCTGTCAGTGCTTGGCCCGGTTTCGGGAGGCTGACATAGCACGGAGGTTTTTCGAGGAGTTGTTCCTCGGGTTCCCGTCCCGATGGTCTACGTCTTGCTCCTTGCGAACACGTCCTGCCTTTAGCATGTGGCGGCGCGCCTTGTTCCTCGCGGCTCTGTCTTTCTTTGCCTTCTCCGAGGAATGAAATTTGATATACTCGTCCCGATACGATCTGGTGCTCATATCCGGCAAAGGTATCAGCAACCTGCGTAACCCGCAACTCTAAGATTACTTTGGGTTGTAGGGGTCGAACACAACTTTCCCCGTAGCCCTGTCGTAAATAAACGAGGTGGGCAGGGCGGTGTCGTGGCGGGTTGAGCACCCATGAATACAGGTAGACAGGATTACAGCTACCGCAAGAATGAGCGCGGGGGTGGTGTAGGGTGACGGGTTCATGCTTCGTATGACAGCACACCCGCGCCCCCTGTTCAACCCTCGGGTTCGTTCTCGCCGGGGTGCCCCCTGTCCAGCAGGGCGTGAAGGTTGAGCACGGGCTTGGCCGAGTCGGCCTTATCCTTGGGGGCGGCCACCGACTCGATCCACTTGGCAAGGCCTGTGAGGGTCTTCGCGTTCGCCACGATGGCCGGGCCCGGGAGGGCCTCCAAGGCGACGGCAGCTTTCAAGGCGGTTGTTCGGATCACGCTGAGCAGATACTCATTCTGCTTCTCCTCAGACAGGGCCTCCACCTCGCGGAGATCCCGGCCTAGCTGCATGATGGCCTTGTTCTGCGCGACATCCAACTCCTTCGCAATCCGGCGGACGGCAGACTCAGGGATGGAAATTTGGTCGGCCACCTCGGCGGGGGACATCCCGGCGGACAGGCGTTTGATGATGTCATCTTTGATTTGGGAGCTGTAGATCATGGTTCGAGTATCGTGCGTTTCCAGCACCACGAAGGGAAGGATTCGGCGGTGAGCCCCTGCTGCCCCGAGATGGAAGCCAAAAGATTGTCCGCGATATGCACCTGTGTCCGGTTCGCGCAGCCGCAAATCGAGCAGCTAAACAGGAGCGGGTCGACCGACGTCTCTGTTCGTGAAGTGATCTCTCGATACAGGGCCCCCAGTTCGTTGCACCCGAAGCACAAGGCGATGGGAACATTTTCCACGCACTTGGCGCAGATGGAAGCCCGCCGTTCGGCCTCCTCTTTGGGGACGTGAACCTGCTGCCCGCTGGCGTGGGCGGCGAGGGTCTCCTTCACCGCGAGCGCGAAGTTCTTGAGATCCTGCTTGCCCGTCTTCCACGCCCTCAGGTTGGCCGGGTTCTTCGCGTCGTCCGCCTCAAGGAACCGGCAGCGTCGTGCCCGCTCCCCCTCCTCCATGGCCCCACATATCTGAGTCCCGAGCATCCGCTCAAAGTTGTTGGGGATGGGCAGGTTGTTGGCGACCCGGTATTCCCGCACCTTGGCGGCGAGAGCTTCCCGGGTTCCCCCCTTTACCACGTGCCCGGTCTCGGGCTGCAACGCCCTCCATCCTTTCGTGGGGACGAGGGATTTATCTTTGAGTCGAAAGTCGGTCATCGTGGGGCGGGGGTTATTCCGAGCTTCATCCGGGCGGCTCCTCTGGCGTAGGACCCTAGAGCGGACACCGCGTCGTCCAACTGCTCGGGGCTGGTCCGCGAGATTTCCAAGAGCGAGTCGATCTGGCCCGGGGTTTGGAGCTGCTCCTTGAGGGCCTTGCCGAACTCCTCGGAGTAGCGGTAGAACTCGGCGTCGGTCAACGGGCGGGGCTTGCCCGTCTTGGTGTCTATAATCGAAAACTTCTGAGGCTGCGGCAGGAACACGTTCGCGTCGGTGAGCGGGGTGAGGATAGGGTGCTCACGCACCGGAGACCCGAAGCGACCGAGCGCAGTGTCGAACCGCTTGGCGTCGATAGGTTCGCCCAGCACGTTGAGGATTGGCTTATCCCGGAACCACGTGAGCGGAGTCATGCCGATCAGCCACCCCTCAGTAGAGCGGGATTCGTTCATCTTGCCGGTGGCCATCTGGCCGAGCCACCGCACGAGCTGCGGTTGGGTGAAGCCGGACGCCATCGACGAGATGAGGCGTCGGCGGGATGAATCCTTCTGCGCTTCCGTGGAGCCGCCGCTGATCGCCTTGAATAGCTCGTTGGCACCGGACAGCATGTTGCGGTCAAGTGTTGTTTCGAACACGCTAAACCCGGCTGCGGTGATGAGGCTGAACCCTTCCGTGTCGGAGTGGATGGCTTCGTCATAGGCTGTTCCAATAGCTCCGAGCACAAGGCTCAGGCCGGGGATGTCGGTGTAGCGGATCTGGACGTCCCTAATTCGAACATGGAACGGTTTGTTCCCGGCGGCTCTCCACTGGCTGTTCTCGGCAAAGTCCTTCGGGCCTTTGCCCACGACCTCTATGAAAGGGGTCTTGCCTTCCTTGCGCTCCCGCCATGCAGCCATGGCCATAGCGACCAGCAGCGCAATCGCTGCGGTCCCGGCGGATGCGCGGGCGTTCATCGCGTAGAACTCGATGCGCCCCTCACGTGTCGTCCGGTCGATGGTCTTGCGGTAGTCCTCAAACTTTCCTTTGAGAGCTTGGCTCGGAGATGCGTTGAAGGCGCGGAGGTAGCCCCATGGGGTATAGTTGAGCGAAGCGTTGAGCAGGTTGGATGTCGTCCGAGGGAACGGCATGATGATCTTGGCCGGGAGCCCAAGAGCTTGGTTGAGCCGCCCGAATACCTCGGTTGCGACAAACCCCACCAGCCCGTAGGCATCCCCGTTGAACGAGGCGTAGGCGGCGAAGTCGCGCCCCGCTTCCTTGATCTTGGAGGCGCGGTCAGCCCCCATCCGGTCATTGATGAACCCCTCAAGGATCTGCTCCTTGCGGCGTTCGCGGTCGAGCTTGGTTTTGAAGTTGCCTTCCTCGCCCGCCAGAATCCGCTCAGCCTCGGCAAGGTCGCCCTTGTTGGGCCCGCTGATAACAGCCTCAACCTCGGCCTCTGTCTTGCCCGACTCGATGGCCAGTGCCCGGAGGGCCATCATCCTCTTGGCGTTGTCGGCAATCATGGAGTTCACTCCGTCTGCCGCCAGCATCGCCCGTCCGATATACTTAGTCCACGAGAACACGTTCTTGGCAAACTGCGAGGGGCTCCCCAAGAAGTTCCCGTCGTATTTCAACGCTTCGAGGACCGACAGGTTTTCCTGTTTCTCGCTCTTGAACCGGGTGGTTCCCTTGGTCAGAGCCGCCTCGGCTTCCTGCACCCACCGACGGGTGCCGTAGCTGTTGGAGCCGAAGGCGAACGACCATGCGCGGGCTGCGTCCTTGAAGAAGCCCATCGACTGGGATGTGGAAGCCCCCGTGCGCTTTGCGTCCACGGCATACGCGGTCGCTTGGACGAGGGATTCCATGAATACACTAATCCCCGTTGCCGTGGCGTTGACGATCTGGGTCGGGGGACCTGAGAGAACTCCTGCTGTCCAGATGGCTCCCGAGATGTCGAGGATGTTGTGGACCTTGTCCCACCCACCGGCAGACTTGATGTGGGCCTTGAGAATGTAGAGGCCGAGCTGCTGGGCTGCTTCGTCCCGTGAGGTTGAGCCTTCCGGGAGGGCCTGCAACTCCTCGGCCTGACGCTCGATCTCTGCGACGGTCGCCTTGTCCCATGTCGGGAGCTGGAACTTCTCAGCCAGAACAGCGTAGGCATCCTCCCGCTGGAACCCGCCCATGTTGATGTAGGGCAGGAGCCGCTGGATGGTGGTGCGGTCGAGCTTGTTCTCGATGAAGCGGCGGTCCACGTCCTGCTGGATCATGCGGTCAAGCGTCTCCTGCGAGGCTTTGCTGACGAGGTCGTTGTAGACCGCCTCCACCGCACGGGCCATCTTGTCATAGTTGGATTCACTCAGAGGCTCGGCCCCGTCGGCTGGCTCGGGAGATTGGGCGCGGAACTCGGGGTCAAGATCAGGGTTGGCCTCGCGGAGCTTGGCCTTCAACGCCTCGACGGTGAGCCCGCGCTGACCGAGAGATTGGCGGATGGCGTCAGAGAGCACGACCGTATGGCTCACGGCTTTTTGGATGAGGGCGGAACGGGCCGCGTCAAACCGGGCGTTGGTCAGAACTCCCGCCTCTTTCGGGGCGTATGCGAACACTGAGGCAACCGCAGAGTTGAACACCTGTTCCGCCAACGGGAGCTTCCCAAGGTCGCGCCATGCGCTGTCGATCTTCTCGCGGGCGGCGGCGAGATTCTCCTCCACAGTCATCTCTGGCGAAGGGGTTCCAAGGCGGGCTTCGATCAACGCCTCGATCTGCTCGCCCGCGATGCGCGTCACGTCCGCCGTGATACGGGTTATGAGGCTTTCTTCAACCTTCGCGCCCGAGAGGACTTGCCGGATGCGGTTGACCGCGCCCACCGCCGCCGCTTCGGTTGCGGCCCGGGCGATCTGCTCACGCATTGGAAGCGGGGACTGGACGAGGTGGGCGAGCCGCTGGCGCAGCACGTATTCCCGACGCTCCTCGGCGGTGATGTCTTTGGGGAGGAACTTGGCCCCCGCCCGTTCGATCACCTTCTGCATACGCCCGACCGTGTCCCGGCGGGCCTGCTCGGTGGCCTGTTTGATTCCACGCTCCAGAAGTTTGATGAGCGGGGTGTTGAGCATCCCGTCCTTGTAGCGTTTCTGGAAAGGGGTTTTATAGAGGCGAACCCAGTGGCGGGGAGCGAACAGGTCGGCCACCATGCGGAACACACGAAGCTCGGAACCAGCGCGGGAGGCCATGTCAGCCAAGTTCTCGGCAATCCGGTCAGATTCCTGCATGATCTTCTGGCGGTAGAGTTCAAGGTCTGTCCGGGCTTTGCCAAGGTCTGCGTCCATGTTGATCTGCCGGGCTAGTGCGGCCTCTGCAAAGTAGGAGAGCTTGAGGGCGACCGCCTTCACCATAACCCGCTGCTCGGGAGGAAGCTCGTGGTCGGTATCAGCCGCCGCTGCGGCCTTGAAGAAGTCGTCGTCAAACTTGTCGCGGATGTAGCTCCGCGCTTGATCGAGGGTCTCCTGCTCCTGATAGGCGATGTAGACCTTGCCCTCCAGCGCACGGCGCAGCTCGGGGCTGGCCATCTTGGCGCGGGCGAACGCGGCGGATTCCGCACGAGAGTCGGAGGTGAACACGGTCGGGTTGAACCCGCTCGTCTCGTTGGAGTAGAGGGCCCCTGCGTAGAACGGGTCCGGGTTCCGCGACCACGCTTCAACAAGCTGCTCGGGGGAAACCCCCTTTTCCATTGAAGCCGTCAGAGCCGCTCTGATAATAGTGGTTGTGCCTGCCCCCTTGGAGTAGTTTCCTCCAGTGAGGCTTGCCGTGAGGGAGGCAAAGGCCCTTGCCATAGCCCCTGAACCCGGTTGTAGAGTTCCACCTTCTCGGCTTCGGAGGGTTGCGTTTGAAAGAGCCGTTCCCAAACTTCCTGTCGGGACAGAAAACCCAACGCCTCCTGCCACTCCATCTCCCGCATGTGCCACAGCACGGATCTGGCTTTCCGACGGGCCATGTAAACCTGCCGCGTTTTGAACCGGGGAATCAGCTCCTCGGGGAGGCGTTCCTTTACGTCCCCCTCCACGGTCAACTTGGGAATCCACTCGGGAATCAAATCCTCGGGTATTTTGGGCGGGGCTGTTCTCATTGAAAGATAGACCACTCAACCAAGGAAACCGTTCAAAGACAAGCTGGGTTTCCCGGCGGGCAAGGAGCCCAGTGTTCCACTGACTCGCCTCCTCGGAGTTCCCCTCTTTCCAGCCCTCCAGCTTTTGCTCTGGGCTCGGCAGGAGGTGCTCAGTTGTCCCAAACCGCAACGCACTTGAAAGCATGTGCGAGGTCTTGCGAAGTTCTGCTACCGGGGACAGGCCCAAATCGGGGGTTACTACATAACCGTTATTATGTGCCCATGCGTAGGCCGCTTGGTAGATGAGAGACCCTTCTCCTTTTGCAGACTCGGACCCAACTCTGATTCGGTTGGACTCACCCTCGCTAAATACGTCTACCTGCCCGCCGTTTGCCGTTGTGAAGGACAGTTTCATGTCCACATCCGGGTCCCCTGAGTAATCTTCCACCGACAGCTTTGACCGCCACGCGGGGTCCAGTTCGGTTAGGATGCCCTCAACGGATTTCGTATCTGGGGATACCCGTCCGAAGGAGAATGCGTTCTCCTTGGAGGCAATGTCCTTCCATGCGGACCCCACTTGAGAAGTTTTAGCCGCCTGTTCAGGAGTCGCGGAGAAAACTTTGGCGTCTGTATTGGACCGAGCCGCCCGTTTGTCGCCCCCGGTCGTGGTGACCAACCCAAGGTCGGCGTCGAGTTCCTGTGCGAACAGCCGGATACCTTGTGGAGTTTCCAACGTGGCTGAGGTCTCGTTGCTCGCTAGTCCACCGCTCTCGTTGTCGTAGCGGAGATCATTCAGGATGTCCTGCACGGGCCGGGTTGGGATCACGTCCACGTCAATGTAGTGGAGCACACCATCGTCACTGCGAAGCACGTTGGATGGAACGGCGTCGTAAATCTTGACACCCGCTTCTTTGTGCTCCCACAGGTTCACGTCTTGGTTGGCTTCCACGCGGGTAAACCCACGGTTCTCCAAGTCATCAGCGATCTCGGCAAGAGTCGCTTTGCGCCCCCGCACCATCGGCTGGGAAGTCACGACCTGTGGAACCACCCCGTCAAGTTGGACGATTCCTTCGAACTCGGTCTGCATATTGAACACCGCCCGCCCGAGAAGAAGTGAGGTGAAGTAGTCGAGGGCCCCGCCCTTGGCTCCCACCGTCCCGTCGCCAACGTAGTCGGCGTGGGTGATCTTGATGACCCGGTCAGTCCGGGGGTCGTGGTAGACAGAGTGCTCGGCTCCGGGCGCGGCAAACTCCGTGTTGGCGTTGGCCAACCGCTTGAAGAAAGCAGCGGGCATCCGCATCCCCAAGCGGTCGGCGTAACTGACTAATCTTTCAAATCCTCGGGTCCTCTGCTCGTTAGCTTCCCTTGTGCTTTGGCTTCGGCCAGCGTCATTGGATTCTCCCGCATCTTCGACAACGAGGCCGAGGCTCTTAGGGCCCCTTCCCTGAGCTGCCGCATCGCGTCCGTTAATGTATATGAATCCGATTTGTTTGGTGTTTTCATAACTGGAGTTAGACACCCCGTCCCCGGATTCGTTCACACTTTGTAGCGGAGCGTAGTCTCGGGTTGGGGAGGTCGGAGGAAATAGTTGAGGGCTGGCTTCGTGCAGCGAGTCCATCTCGCCCACCGTCAGGTGTTCGGGCAGCAGGGAGCCGTTGTCAAGGCTTTTGGCGAACGGCAGAACCATTGCGGCTTCGGCGGCGGTCAGGACGCGGGAGGCAAGTGAGTCCACCAGAGCGGCCCGGCCCTCCCCGTCGCGCACTACATTGGCCCCGTGCAAGTCATCAAAGAGAACCCAGTCGTTACCGACCCGGGAGATGGCGGCGGACCCACCGATGGTGGAAACCTGCTGCAAGTTCAGCTCCCGAAGGGCGGCGGCGTAGTCAGCCGGGTCCGAGAAAGGCTCAGTATCGACGATCCCCTCCACGTAGGGCTGCTTGAGCACGAGATCACCTTCCTCCGTCACGGCAGCGACCTCGGTAAAGACCGGGCTCCCGTGTCGGTTGGACAGGTCGATGGCGTCAAGGAGTTGGACGACGGGATGGGTGCGGTCGCCTTCCACTGCGATGGTATCCGTCGAGGGAACAATCCTCATGTTGCCGGGGATAAACCCACGAGCCTTGCCATCAGTCACCGCGACGAGCTTGTAAGCCGCCCCTGTCCGTCGGTTAACATAGACCTTGGAGGTTGTCCCTTCGGTGAGCTGCTTGAGTTCGTCCAGAGCCTCACCCCCGATTACAGGAATACCCGCGTCCTCAACCAGCCTCCCAAGTTCCGGGGTGGGGGCAGGGACCTTCTTCGAGAGCAGATCCAGTAGGAAGGAGCCTACGGATTCGAGGGAGGCGTCTGCGGGTAGAGATGAGCCCACCGCCGTCTCGCGGATTCCTTGGATTGCTCGATGCGTTGCTTGCGCTCTTGCGCGGACACTGCGGGGAAAATCGGACCCTCTGGTGGGTGTCCCCTCATAACCCGATGCCGACGAAAGTCCGCTTCCAGCCTCGCTTCGTCTCCGTCCTGCTCCTCGTTTGAATTTTCCGATGGAGGTCGGGCCTCCGGTGAGCGGGTCGACCCCTTCGTTGGCGAGTAGTTCATGGTATTTAGACAGCTCCGCGCTGTCGATGTTCACGGGTTCTGATGTGGAAATGCTCTGGCGGGGGTTGTTGCGGCGATACTCCTCCAGTTGGGCGTTGAGGAGTAGATCCTGCCCGCTGGCTTGGAGATCGTCAACCGTTGCCCCGGTGGTGGCCTCGACAAATAGCCCTTGCTTGACCATGTCGTTGCGGAAGACCTCGGTGAAGGCTATCGCTTCATGGAACAAGTCGCCGCTCAAAGCGGACCTTGATATTTTCGGCCACTGGCACACTCAGATGCAGAATCCTAAGTGGGTGGCGAACGGGAGTCTGATCGGATACAATGCCTATGCCCTGTCCATCAAGGCATCGTTTGAACCTCCGCAACAAACTTACTTTCTCTTTGACCGCAACCGGGGGCGCACCATTACCGCGCCGATCATGTTATGACAACCAACTGGAAAAACCTAGTCGAGAAGCAACATAAGCAAACCTACCGATGGCCGAAAGGGTGGGATACTCGCGAGGAAGTGGCCGAGCAATTAGAGTGCTCCCCCGAGCGCGTCAACACGATCCTCGGGCCGGGAATCCGAGCCGGGGAGGTCGAGTCGCAAGCCTTCCCCGTTTACGATGAGGTTCTCAAACGTGTCGTCAAAGTAGTGGGATACCGCACAAAGCCCGCTAAGGACGAAGTTCCGGTGCGCCCGCCCGTGGACATGGACGACCTGAAAGCTGTTATCAAAGCCATCCGCGCTCGCCGGAAGGATCTTAAAACGCCAGCGCAAATCCAGAAGATGCTCCCGCAGCGGTTTCGCGGCGTCGTCTCGACAAAAGTTATCGCGGAGATCATTTCGTGAACGAGTTTTTTCATTCCATACTTCGTGCAAAAAACGGCGATCTTTCCTGCACTAGGCTCATCGTTCTTGGTGTGGGCGTGACCCTATGCGCGTTCGTGTGGGGCATTATCATTTTGACGGTAATATCCGGGACGGTTCCTGATATCCCTGCCGGGACGGGCGCGTTTTTGACCGGGTTGCTCGGAATTGTCGCTATCCTGAAAGGGGTTCAAAACTCGCAGGAAAAGAAGGAGGGTGAAAAATGAAATTCGACGAACGCACCGAACGCAATATCGCAACCCTCCACCCGGTCGCGCAAGAACGCGCCAGAGAGTTCATGCAGGCGGTCGTGCCAATAATGCGGCAGCGTGGCGTTGACGCTCGGATTATCTCAGGGACGCGATCCTACGCCGAGCAGGACGCGCTTTACGCCCAACGCCCGCGAGTGACTAGGGCGCGAGGCGGGTTTTCGAACCACAACTTTGGGGTCGCTTGGGACATCGGCCTTTTCCAAGGCAAAAAGTATCTGGAGGATTCTCCCCTTTACAAGGAGTGTGGGGGTATTGGTCAATCGCTCGGGCTTGATTGGGGCGGGGCATGGAAGTCGTTTAAGGACGAGCCTCATTTCGAAGTCAAGACGGGTCTGACGATGGCAGAGAAACGCGCCCGAGTTGCCGCCGGGAAAAGTATCCTATAAGAGGTTGAAGCTGCTTGCATAACCTGAGCATTTGGCCTACTAAAGAACCATGCCCGCTCCTGATCCGGTCCTTGGCAGAGTAAAAGTTGTCGCGTTTCCCGTTCCTGCGTTCGAGAACCGGCTTCTTCGCGTCCTGCGGGACCCCAACAGCGCGGGCTACGAGCTGCTGGAGGAGGGGACCGCCCTCGGAGACTGCGGGTTCATCCGTGGGGACGACGTCACCAAATACGGGGAGGGGTTCCTGCTCTGCAAGATTCGCCCGGACCCAAACACCGGATTCCATGAATGGTATTTCCTGAACCCCCGGGACAACGAGGACGCCTATAATTTTGACACTGCCTACGACGGGGAGCACGAGGACTTCCCGATTCGAACCCGCAGCTACCTCGTGTTGAGGTCAGCCCTTGCCGCGCTTCCATTCTCGGCCACCGATCCTGACAACGAGGACATGACTTTGGTGGCGCAGAAGCAGGTTCGCAGCGACGACCCGGTAGTGGACGCTTTGTTTGTCGGCATCCAACGGGTCTACCAGATTCTCCCCGGGGTGATCGTCCGGGGGCAGGAATATGACGAGGTGACCGGGATTGCCTACCCATACACCGAGCAGTCAGTCGTAGAGGGGGAGAACATTGGCGATGAGGCGACCTACATCAAACCCGAGAGCGCGGCCAAGGCCCTCAAGCGTGTGTTCGATGTGGAGACAATTCAGGACAGTTTCGACGCCTACCACAAGGCCCTTCCGCAGTTCAACAGCCGCATCCCGATCCCGGACGTGATGACGAGCATTGAGGTGTTGTGGACGGAGGAGTCGGGCGACGGGGAGTTTGACTCTGAGTGGGATGGGTTGGCCACCGGCCCCAACCGGTCGATCTCTGGCTCCGAGTCGGGCAACGCCCACGGGGCGTGTGCCGTGATGCCCGAGCTGGCGGTTGTGCGGAAGACGTATGTCCAGAACAACGTCCCGACCACCGGGCATTTTGTTTATATGCCCGACCCCCTGACTCTGGCAGCGGTGCAAGCAAAGATGTCAGCTATTCTTGGGGTCTCTGTTGGGGTGTGGC
>Ga0247837_1009051_pt1 | contig 12154 bp, 11 predicted proteins | sample LaCtaG_2_FD_187115 | JGI IMG/M metagenome (GOLD analysis project Ga0247837, IMG submission 187115) | Freshwater microbial communities from meromictic Lake La Cruz, Castile-La Mancha, Spain - LaCruzMarch2015_14.5m | ecosystem: Environmental > Aquatic > Freshwater > Lake | place: Spain: Castile-La...
GGTACCGCCCTCATATAGCCTACTAGATATATGGCCAATTTTATATAATGGGCTGTGAGCTTTTCAATTCACCAAAAAGGCCTGTTTGGAGGGCTAGAAGCTTCTATACGCATTGAAAGAAAGAAACAGACTTTCCTGTCACTTTTGAACACTAACTTCTTACAGATGCATAGTGGGCGGCTTTGACTACCTGCAAGTCGTGCTTATCAGTCGAAATGCGGTTTCTGAATAATTTCTGTTTTCAGCAGTTATCATTTTAACAAATCTTCCTGTGAATAGTGATACTAGGAAAATTAGCAGTCTCAAATGGGCTCACTGCCCGCTGCCCCTTAGCCAGCGGAAAGGAGGAAAAGGAGGGAGAGGCTGACGTGGCGCTGGACCTGTTCGGCGGCGGAGACGAGTGGGAGTGTGTGGTTAGCTTCACAGACATTTGGTCTATCCACTGCCATATATGGAAATAGAGAAGGGGAAGGATGTGTCTAAAAAGGCTGCGTAATGCCTGTGGCTCTACAACTCACTCCTATAACTGTTTCGTTACTCTAATCAAAGGCTGAGAATACCCTGTCTAGACATAATGGAATTCCCCATTACCCCTACTTCCACATCTAGTAGCCCTGGTCAACGCTCAGCACACTCTTCATCACTGCAGAGAGCCCATCCCCCGCCTGCGCACACAGGAAGTCCAGGCCTGCCAGCATCCTTCCTCCCTTCTTGGCCTTCATTTCCCGCTGCACTGCCTCTTCCGTTTCCTTCACTCTGTCTCGCAGGCGAGGCGCCTTGCAGTCGGAATTCCCTTCCAGCAGTCTATCGACCGCCTTGCGATGTTCGACCCAGAGCAGTCCTTTCCGCTCGAGACTGTTGTAGACTGCAAGGGGCAGCAGGCGGGACTTACTGAGGCGGGAAGCACTGTCTGAAACCGAGTGTTTGCGTCCGAACCCATAGGGAGTGGACTGGAAGCAGGGGTTTCTGCCACTGTGTCTTTTCCTCACACCAGCTCTGGCTTCTAGGGCGCTTTGGCATTTGTGTCGCTGCAGTAGTCGCTCCCGACTTGAGTCTCTGAGCATAGGCACCGGACTAGGCGACTTGGAGAGCGTCTGCATCGCATCTGCCTGGAAGCTACTTCTATCCGCCTCAACCGCCTTCTTGGAAAGGAACTTCTTGAGTTGAGACACAGGCAAATCGTCGATTTGTTCCCATATAGAACTGCTGACTTGGGCAGGCTTCCTGCCTGCGGAGGCCAAGTCATCGGCTCTCACATGGGAATAACGCCTGGGAAGGGGACTTTGGCCGCTTGCGGACTGCAGCTAAGTGAACGGTACGAAGCAGCGAACCGCTTTTCTCCTTTCCAGCCGTTCCAGCGACCTTTCGCGCTCTTCCTTCAGCCTGCAGGGCTCCGGAGTGACAGATCTTCCAGCCATAGTGAGAAAACAACGATGGGTCTGTGTGCATGGAGAGACAAAAACGCGTATTTCTCTAGCAGTGAGAAGGAAACCAGAGTGAAAATGCTGCAAATTTACTTGGACAGAAACAACGTTCCCCGGCCTACAGAGGCACCTGACTCCAGCTTTACTAGCAGCTATGTGGAGACTGAAGGCGCGAACCAGGGCAATGCAGTGGGTCAGAGGGAAGACACTCCTGGGGAAGTCAGCATAGAACAGAGGGCAGAGCCTCCGTTGCTGCAGGAAGATGCTAGCGAGTCTCCGCATGAATTCGCCCGGCCTTCTATTGACACGCCCAGTTCCCTGCCTGCGGAGTGGGACTCCGCCCGCGCCACTCCTCAGCAATTTGGCCCGGACAGTGACCGCTCGGGCACAGCTCAGCAAGCAGCGGCCTTCGTCTTCCTCCGCTACCCCTAATTCCAGGCTAAAATGGTCTCAGTGAGTCAGGCCGCCGCTGTGACTTTGTGTATCGGCGGCTCTGCCTTACAGCAACTTGCGCTGTTCCGCAGAGACCATGGTGACCTGAGCGCCAGTCCTCGGCTGTCTGTGCTGTTTGGAGTGGGACTGGGGTGTGAGTTACTGGCTCTGACAGTGCTGCCGCTGGCGACTTGGACAGTGCTGGGCGCCCTGCATGTGCTGGGCTATGTGGTGCTGCAGGCACTGGAGGAGGACAGGTGGCCGGAGGGGGCGGAGTTGAAGGGAGGAGTAGGCATTGCACTAGGGTGTGTGTAAGCGCCAAGCAGCATCACTCTCTTTACAGGCAGTGAAGCCCGCAACTTGCAGCCGGGCGAGTTCGAAGACCTCTTCAACGCACTCTACTTCCTGTGGTCTCTGGGCAGTTTAGCCCTCAACTGTTCCCTGCGCCGCTACGGCTTCTACCAAGGAAGGCCCCTCCTCGAGTCCTGCATCCCCGCCCAAATCACGGCCCTGGGCATCGGCGCAGCCAAGTACTTCCAACTGGCAGTGTTGGCGCTCAGTGAGGACTTCTACGTGTTCAGTCTCCTGCTTTCAGCACTACTGGCCCTACTTGCACTACACACTTCCAGCGCCTTCCTCAGCATTTTGCATGGGAAGCATGACATACTCGTGACACTCGGGTCCTACTATGTGTGGCTAGTCATGTACCAGCTGCCTCTAGGCGTCACAGTGCTAGGGATAGATGTGGACTGGGACTTGACAGGGTATGTGGGTGTGGCTGTAGGGGCGGCTATAGCGGGGACTGGGGCGGGGTATGTGGCTTATGAGCGGGCGACAGAGCTGGAGGCAGAGGAGCAGCAGCGGAAAGCTGCATTTGCGCAGAAACAGGGCAGAGACCCTGACGTCATGGAAGACACTCCTATGGTAGGGACATAAAGGCTGGCTAGACCTGCACTGAGAGCTGTAGAAAAGTCCCTAAATCCGCTTTCCAATCCCCTCATTTAGCGCAAACGAAAGGCCGAAATCTCTTTACTTTAGACAATTGGGAAATTCAACTGAAGTACGAGAAAGCTTCAAGGAACTTTCCAGCCTGTACGTTTTGGTGGGCCTCAATTTCCCCTCCATCTCTTCATGTCTAGTAAAACAATGCAGAAAAGGGCAATTCTGAGTCGCCACATCATTCTCCCCGAAGCCCGGAGCCTCGCAGAGAACCTGCCTGTATACGGCCTCATTCTAATCGAGGACGAAATCATATCAGAAGTAGTGGTACTGCCTGGGGACTGCGGCTCTGCACAGGCCTGCGAGACTTACGCGGCTTGGAACCCTGTGAATTGTGAAGATTGCTATGTGTCGCCGGGACTGATAGACTGCAATGTGAGGGGCAATGGGGAGTGGGAGACGCAGGCAGAACTTACGTTGGCAGCGGTTTCGGGGGGAGTTACGTTCTTGGCTAGGGAAAACTCCCTATATGGGCAGTCTCTATCCGAGGATAGCGACTGCTATTGCGACATTGGCACTGTGGCGAGAGTGGACGAAGCCGCTCTCATCCCCGGCTCCTTCGCCCTCAAGCTGTACCTCTTTCCCCCCAGTGCCTCTGTGCCAGGACACGCAGGTGACTTAGAGAGCCAGCTATCAAGTCTTGAGCACTACCCAGGCCCTGTGATTGTGGACGCTACGCTGCCGCAAGAGCGCTGGCTGCACTGCTCGAGTCCTTACCGCTGCAAGCCTCTCAGTGACAGGCTGGGAGATGTGGAGCTGGAACAGCCCAAAAGCTGTGGCGCCTATCAGCGAGAAATAAGCGAAGACATAGACTCAAACTCAGAGGAAGAAGAGGCCAAAGCCCCTACAGCGACCGTCAAAGACGACCGAGAAGTGCCTGAAACCAGCGACCGCCGCTGTCGCTTTCCCAAAATAACAGTCATTATTGAGGAAGGGAGAGAACGAAGTACGTCCTTCAAACGCTCAGATAAGCGGAAAAACTCGATGCCTACGATCATGATGGACCTCCGCAAACGCATAAATCAGCACGCACAGTCCGTGGCTGAGATTTCCCAAGCTGAGGTGAATGAATACTTTCAGTCTGGGAAGACCGTGTACTCGCCCGACTTGGAAAAAGGCCGCAAGCGCAGTTCTTCCTTCATGACTCCGCACCTGCAAGCACTTACCTTCAGCACGCCTGACCTATCCCCAATGCTACTTCCGGCTGCCGACCCCGAACCACCCGCAGAGCGCACAAGGATGAAACGGCCTGAAAAGCTGGAAATCGTAAAGACCGCACTTAACGAAGGGCCGGACTACTTGGGCTTTCTTGTGAACTCCCCGGACTTCTGGGAACTCGATGGAGTGCGGAAAGTGCTGAAAGCGCTGGAAAAGCACCCAAGACAGCTGCACTTCGCCAATGTGTCTGCAGCCACTGCCATCAACAGAATCCTCAGAAAGCCTTTACCGGATGTGACGGTGGAGACCTGTCCTCACCTCCTGTGCTTCTCCATGGAAGAGGTGCAGCCCGGGGAAGTGCAGCTGAAGAGTTGGCCGCCTGTGCGCAATAAGACCAACTGCAACTTACTGTGGGAACTGCTCAAAGTCAACGGAATCACGATACTGGCTTCCCAACACAGCTGCATTCCTCCTGCTTTCAAGCCTGCTAGCTTCGCCAAGGCACTTTCAGGCGTGTCTGGCCTGGGGTACTCGCTGCAAGCGGTATGGACAAAGCTACGCATGCCGGCTGTGCACTCTCAGCAGATGCAGGACAAGTACTTGGTGCGACTGGCGAAGTGGATGTCGCTGTACCCTGCGAAGCTGCTGGGAGTGGTGCAGAAGCGGGGGTCTATTGAGAAGGGGAAGTGGGCGGATTTGCTGGTTTGGCAGCCATTTGAGAAGAGCACGCAAGGAAGGCCGAAGTACCCACAGACCTGTCCGTACAGTGGCAAAGAACTGTATGGCCGAGTGCACTCAGTCTATGTACGTGGACGACTGGCCTACCATACAGGGCAAGCCTTCCCTGTAGGCTCTCTCCTGACCTCTGCTAATTAGCTTCTTCCTTCATGTTCTCAGCAGGCTTCTGCCTCGCTTAGCTGAGGGCAGGCTGAGAAGAGCAACGGCTTCTTTTTGCCACATCTCGGCCGCACAGTTCCATACTTATGCTTTGGACCAAGGCCCGCTACTTCGAAAACGCCCTCCAAGTCCGCAAAGCTCGCGAAGTAGTGTCGCTAGACCTGCCTCCCGCCCCTACCATCCAGGCACCCTCGGCCTCAGTCCGTCTCCACTCCGTCCCCCTGCGAACCATCAACTCCCCACTCGACCCTGTCACAGAGTCCCTAAAGATCCACACACCTGCTGCTTTAGTGCTGCAACTGGACCCGTTGCTGTACCTGTCCCGCTTCAAGTTGATACAGTATGCAGCTGACAAGGCTGCTGGAAAGGCCAAGCCCGAGTTCCAATTGCTGGACTTCGTGCCTCAGGCTTTGCAAGAGTGCACAGTGAACCTACAGGTGTTGGACATTCTCTCGCAAGGCAAAAGTCTGCAGCCGAAGCGGTCTTTCGGCCTATATATGGACAATGTGCTGCCTCCGAAGGATATGGAGGCGATGACAGGGGAGCTGCTGAAGGCTGTTAAAGAGCACGTTTTTGATGGAGTGACGATTTGGCCGTATATGCAACTGGCGGTTTTCCCAGCTGTGATGTCGAAGTTGCCAGTGATTTTGGGGGATTTGCCGGAAGTGCAGGCTCGGATGATGCTGGGAAATATGCTTTCACTGAGCGAACTGAGGGAAATGTTCACCCACATTGTAAGCGTATTAATAAAGCACTATGAGAAACACACTATGCTGATGACCACGGAAACAGCTCTCTACATGATGTACTCACATGTATTCAGTCCAATCAAAGTCCGCTACTTCGCAGCTATGTTGCGCAGAGCTGCACTCACCTATCCTTCAGTGGACGCGTGGCTGGGAGCTTCGCACGTAGCTCCGCTCTTTTCGTACTGGGCGGATGTGCCGGAATTGGCCCAGGCGGCCACAGTCCCTCCTAGACGGGCTGAAGACAGTGACGAGGATTTGATAGAAAAGCAAGTGATTCTGGACCTCCTCCACGGCACCTCAGTGTGGAACAACCCAATCCTGCGCAACCCGTTCCCCTACCTCTCCACCTCTCTCACCCCTGAGCAACTCCTCGCTTCCAAGCACACTTTCCACGAATGCCTCAGCCAGTACCAAGCCGTGCTTTCCAACATCAAGCTCCCACCCAGTCTGCTGCAGAAGTTACAGAATATCTAGGTTTCTTTGTCACGCCTTCTAGACCTAGATATAGCCTGAATGTAGCTGCTCAGCTATTGGGAAGGGCATTTCCTTACAGCTGTAACGTCATACGTGTCATAATATGGGATGTTGGCTTCGCCACTAGTCACTCAGGACTCGATGGACAGTCCTCACGAACTTTGGCGCCGAGCTCTGTTCAAAATAAAGGTGCAGCGCGTCCTCACCAAACTCAAGGAGGAGCTACTGCTCTTTGGCACTTCCCACGACCTGGCAGACCAAGACCTCAAGTACAAACCTAACATTGACCAACTATTGGCAAAGAAGCAGGCTCACTTGGAGGACTTCCGCAAGCAAACCACCAGTTACTACATCGAACAGGAAGGAGCGAGGTGGATGCTGCGGCCGGACCAGCCCTTCCTGCAAGTGTGGCAAGTGCTAATTTCTCTGCTGCTACTGTATGCAGCAGTGGTGATGCCGTATCGAGTGGCCTTCGCTCAGGAGGTGTACTGGGACGCTTGGAGCGTATTGGAACTGAGCATGGACTTGGTGTTCCTGGGAGATGTGCTGGTGACTTTCCTCAGTGTGCGCATTAGGCCGGATGGCAGCGTGGAAGCAGAGCCTCGGGTAGTGGCGAGACAGTACCTGCAAGGGTGGTTGTTACTGGACATAGTCGCCTCTGTGCCCTACACACTCTGCGACTACTTCCTCCTGTCCAACTCCTCAGCTCCCAATGCACGCTACAACACACTTCTACGCCTCGCCCGAGTCCCTCGCCTCTATCGCCTACTCAGGCTCTTGCGACTCTTCAAGGCCTTCCGCCGCCAAGGCGCTTTGCTGCAAATCCTCCAGGATGTGTCTCAAGTGAACTTGCGGCTTTCCAAGCTGATAAAGTTCTGCTTGGCTCTATGGGCTGCAGTGCATGTTGCAGCCTGTGGGTGGTATTTCGTGGCCAGAGCTAGTGATTTTGAGCCGGATACGTGGGTGGCTCGGGACGGCTGTTTGGATTCTAGTGACTTCAACATCTACTTGCGGGCGTTTTACTGGGCGGTGAGCACTATGGTGACAGTGGGGTACGGAGATGTGACTGCCAAGACTTCCATAGAGCAAGGCTTTACGCTGGTCTGGATGTTAGTGGGCGCTGGCTTCTTTTCCTTTGCTGTTGGATCTTTGTCCTCCTTCTTCATGTCTATTGACACTCTGGAGTCAGTGCTTGCTGCCAAGGTCGAACTAGTCCACGAACTAAGCGAGCAAACAGGACTCAGTCAGTCTATCCAGGAACGCATCCTCGCAGCTCTCCGTTTCAATGCAGTAGCCACGGGAGCAGTGTGGAACTCAACCCTCTTTCAAGCTCTGCCCAAGGCTTTGAAGGCGGAAGCGGTTGGCCTTATGTTTGGAGGCGTGGCCAAGTCTTTCCCCTTCTTTGCGAGACGAGACCCTGCCTTCGGAGTGTTCGTAGTACCGAGACTGAAGCCACTGCACTGTCACAGTGGCTTTTTTATATACCAACAAGGCGAGTATGCGGACGGACTGTACTTCATTACAAGGGGCAGAGTCACGTTGGTGCTAAGTGGCACTGAAGTAATGTACAAAGCCTATGTGCAGGGGTCTTATGTAGGGGAAATCGAACTCTTTAGAGGAGGACAGAGACAGGATACGATGCAGGCCTACGGTGCAACAGATTTGCTAATACTGGAAAAGCCTGATTTCCACCAAATGTGTGCTGAATTCCCTGTATATGCAAAGGAGATAATGACTCAGGCCGCTGAGCGCGAGCGTCGAAACCGCCAGGCCCTGCTAGAAACTCAAGAGCTGCTCCGACTGCGAAATCAACTCGGGTCCTTACAGCAATTAGCAGGCCGCGCCCAAGTTTTCCAACCTCTGCAACTTGCAGACCTCACCCCTGAAGCCTGTCCCCAAGTCCAGACCCTGCAAGCCCTCGCCCGCCAGAATAAGGCTGATATGCAAACTGCATTGGCCCTTCTCTCTGACACTCAGATCGCTCTGCAGCGCTTTATGCAGCTTTCACGTACGTCTGTCCCTTGAGTTCTATTTCCCAGCACAGACTGTTTGAGTTAATAGTAGCATTGATAAGTTGCAGCTCTGAAAGGACACTACAGAGGAAGTGCCTCCTTTTCAGTTATGGTAATGGCAGGAGACTTAGGAGCAGTGGCCCGCAGACTAGTAGTGGCGAGTCTCGGAACTAGAGAAGCTCTTCCAGCTGCAGAACTACCAACCCTGCTCAAGCAGGCCTGTGAAGAAATCCGGGCAAACCCACCAACGGATTTGATCTCTGTTGTCTCCAATGACCACACAGAGGCGCTAAGCATATCCGAAGGCGTAAGAGTCGTGAAAGCCTTCTTAGAGAGAGTGACAGAGCGGCAGGAAAGATCGACCCCCGCTATGCCAATCTTCAAAGCGGAGCGTAGAATACAGCAAAGGGCGAGAAGTCAACAGCCCTCTCCACAGCGCAGTAGTCGCCAGCACCCTCTGCCTTCCTACCCGGTCAGTGTCAGTGTGTTCTACCAGGGGAAAAACCACCCTGCTTGGACTGAGTTCACTGAGCCGGAGTGTCTCTCGCACAGCGAACGCTCAAATGTAGCTGATTACAACCTTGCTCTAAGACGCTTTCCAGACCTGCCGAGAAATCTGAAGCCCGGCCGATCAGTGCGCAAGCGCTCAGTCCAGCCCCGCTACACTGCCTCCACAAAGTGCCGTGTAAGCCAGCAGCGCACTCTGATGGACCCAGAAGTCACCAGAACTTTCATCCCAGCCAACCCCGCAGAAGCGAAAGGCCACCTAGTGCGGCCTCCCCACGGCTTCCAAGACACTCCCTACGAAGCCAAGCGACTTGATGACTTGGCGGCCTACCGCAAGAGCAAGGCCAGTCGCATGGGGCAGGACTTCAAGCCTGCGTACTACAGTGAGTTGCTTCGAGACGGAGCGCTCTTCCTCAACTCGCAACTCACGCCGGAAGCCTTCCTGGGCAAGAATACTCCCAAGAGAGTCACGCACTCACAGACCTTCTATCCTTAATGTGGAAATGAGAACTAGGTCAGTTTCTCGTGAGACCAGGAAGGAACTAGTGCGTCATCTGACTCGCTTCAAAGGTCTGGGCCGCTCAGTGCCCAGGCCAGGACTGCGCCTGCCTCCAGTCTCCACCCGTCCCTTCTTCAAGCCCGACCTACTCCGGAAGTCCTTGAAAGAGCACTACTTGCGCTCAGCGGACGAAGTGGTGTGTGTGGTGGACTCGGAGGATGGGAGAGTGGTAATTCCTTTGCGCAGCAGCAGACCTAAGTTTCAAACGCAAGAAAACAAGGGCGAAACTGCGGCTGCACTGCGTAGCTTTCGCCTATTGGTGGACAAAATCTGTCCTGTACCTCCCTATGCTACTATTTAATACAGACTAATCATCAATTCTCAAAATTACTCGAGCTTTCTGTTCTTCAGCTAGAGAGCGACTGAGGATGGGTTCCAAAACCCCGAGAAGAAAGCTTCCTGTAGAATAGGTGAGCGGAAAGCATAGCACAGGATACAGTTAAGGAAGTTAGTGCGAAGCATTGAGGAACTCTCCTTATTTCCTCTGACAAATGGCAATGATAGTCTGTAGGAATATATCTAATTAAGGTTGGCTAATTGTACTGGTCTCGAAGTAACGTCACAGAGTCATTTTCCATCTCCACAGCAATATACTTCACCAGTGCTTTTTCAAACATCAAGGCAGCCAACTCAATTTCACCCTTGTCCTGATAGACCAGTCCAAGGTTGAACACACTATTAGGGAAGTGGGCTTCTAGCGGGAAGTAAGCAGAGCACAGGTAGGAACTGCGCAGCCAGTGAGTTGCTGCTAAGTCCTGCCTGTCCCTGCTGTCGTAGATGAGGCCTAGGTTGATCAGACACTGAGCTTGGTCGGGAGCTGGGGGAAAGAGAGGGTAGATTTCAAGCGCTGCTAAGAAGAGCTGCTCAGCCTCATCCACTCTGTTGAGAGAGTTCTGATAGAGCCAGCCAAGTCCCAGCAACATCGCCGCTCTCTCTTCAGACACTGGGAAGTTCTGGTTCAGTATCATTTGGGCCTTCAGATACTGTTCTTCGGCGTGCAAAGGCCTATCCAGAGCCTCCTCAAGCCGTGCCAGCCCACAGTAGCAGTTCGCCAGGTCCAAGGACTGGACACTAGCCTCTGCATATATCTCAGCCGCTTGCACATACTGGTCCTTCGCCAGGTCTCTCTGGTCCGTCCTGCTCTGATACAAGACCCCCAAGTTGAATCTGCAATGGGCGAGTTGCAAGGCCTGGGGGTTGGCTTCAGTCCAGATCTTGCAGGCCTGTAGCCAGTGTTGCTCTGCTGCTTCGAACTGGTTGGCTTGGAAACTGAGGAGACCTCGGTTCTTGAGACACTGTGCATACTCTGGGGAGTGAGGGTAGTGGGCTGCGAAGAGGGCAGATGCTCTGGAGGAGTAGTCGTCTGCCTTATCGGGCTGATTCTTAGTATTTTGGTACAGAAAGCCGAGGTTCAGCAGACAACTTGCGAGTTGAACGGATTGAGGAAAGCTTTCCAGGCACACAGCTTCTGTCTTTAGCCACCACTTCTCAGCATCTCTATCTCGCTGTACGCGCCCACAGAGAGTTCCCAGGTTCAACAAGCACTGCGCGTAGTTCACAGACTTAGGGTAGCGCAAGGCGTAGATCTGTTCGGCCTCTACATATAGAGTCTCGGCCTGCTCAAAGCGCTGCAGGGTGTTTTGATAGAAACCGCCCATATTGACTAGGCAGTTCGCCAGGCCGATAGACTGTGGATACAGTGCTGAGAAGAGGACTCGGGCTGATACATATTGTTCCCCTGCTTGCACTGTATTGCCTGCTTTCTCATAGACTGCACCTAGAGCCAGTCTCGAACAAGCAATGAGGTAGGAGTGGGGCTGCAGGTACAAGTTCATTGCCAAGGCTTGTTCGTAGCCAGTTGCTGCTTCGGCCTGGTTCCCTGCCTCAAGCAGCTGAGTGGCCTTAATGAGGAGCAGCACACACTGGCTTTCGGCAGAGTCTGCTGCTAGATGTGCAGTCCACTCAGTCGCAAATTGTAAGTCTTGAGAGCCCAGGTAGGAGTGGGAGCGAGACAGGTAGTACAGGACACAGCAAGGCTCGAAACCGGAAAGACTGCTCCAGGCTTGCTGTACCTGCATACACACTGCAATGGTTTCCTCCCACTGGCCTGCTTGGAAATGGAGCTGGGCGAGAGCGGTGATCAGCTGCAGGCAGAAGCCAGGGCAGTCCAGGCACTGCAACTGAGCAAGTGCTAGTTGCAACTTCTTCACTGCTGTCTCGAAACTGCCAGTTGTGCAAGCCTTTCGGCCTGCTTCCACCAGCCCTTCCACTGCTTCTCTCACCTCCTCTTGCGAGGCTAGATCGGGCAGCAGGCCTAATCGTCGAAGAGTGACTTTTCTTTTCAACCGCGCTGCTGCTGACTTGTACTCAGCCTGTGAGTCGCATCCTAGCTCCTTCGCGTACTCTAAGGCCTGTTCTGCGAGATCAGCCCGCCCTTTCCAAACTTGGTCTTCAGCGAAATTCAGAATTCGTGCCGTTTCCCTTTCTCTCTGAACAGCCTCAAAATCCACTTTCAGGTCTGCAGGCAAAAACTGCACTCGCTCCAATATCGCTTCCGCCACTGCCACTCTGCAGTCTCCTATCATCACTCTGAATAGAGATCCAGGCCTGTCCGCTGCCACTGTTCTTTGTAATCGGCCTCTCCAGTCCTTCAACTCTCGCTTGGTTTGGTCATAGTAAGCCTTGGCTCTCTGCCGAATGTCTCTGAAGCTGCTGGCAACTGTCTGGAGAACGGCTTGGTTGGCGGCTTCGAGGCTGGAATTGAGAGTTTCCCAGTCCACTTCACACTGCATTTCAAGGGCTGTGAGAGTACTCACTAATTCGCTGGGGTCCTTGTCCTGGCTCGCGAGGTCGAAGACAGAGCTATGGGCGCAGTCAGGCTGATCACACATTAATGTACATGTCTCCTGCACTAAGAATCTGAGTTAGGGTGTTAGGGTGTTA
>Ga0247837_1009052_pt1 | contig 12152 bp, 14 predicted proteins | sample LaCtaG_2_FD_187115 | JGI IMG/M metagenome (GOLD analysis project Ga0247837, IMG submission 187115) | Freshwater microbial communities from meromictic Lake La Cruz, Castile-La Mancha, Spain - LaCruzMarch2015_14.5m | ecosystem: Environmental > Aquatic > Freshwater > Lake | place: Spain: Castile-La...
TATTAGCCATGTCGTTTGTAATAATTGCATGGCAGTGCTGCTGGTGTTGATGCTCTTAACAGTGGGTATGGCTGCCGAGTCCTGTCCAATATTCACCTGCGCCAGCCTAGAATCCGACGTGTGTGCAGTGGAGGATGCGAGTGGCAATGTGCAGGTCAACTCAAATGGCTGCGAAAGCGGAATGGGGTGTTTTCTCCACTTAGTCCCTCCGTACTTTACAGTTTTTACCAACAATACGCTTCTCTGCTATGAAGTGTATAAAGAATATAACTACACCGCCTACCTCAACTCCTTAGAGTACTTCGGATTGGAAGTAACTATGGAAGAGGTCATGGAAATGATATGCAACCAAACAGTAAAAGAGGGCAAATCTTTCAAGAACGGGCAAACTGGTCCACTTTTTTGCAGCGACTACAGAGATTGTCTTCTCGAAGATGGGAACTATACGGAATGCAACTGTTACTCAAGAACTGACGGAAAAAGAGTCTGCAGACGGGAAATTGCCAACCATCAGGTATTCCCAGAAATGTATGAGTTTTGCCAGAAAGGTGTGTTCAATCCCTCAACATACGAAGAGTACATTTACAATTTATTGTACTACAATGCAATTGAGGTGTTGCAAAGTGAATTGGCCTGTGCTAATAAATTTATCGATTGGACATACCTGGACAGTACTGCGAACACCTACGTCTCAGCCGAAACTAGCGAAGGTAGAATTGGCTCAGGAGTTGCTCTCGTGCTGGATGTACTGCTCTACGTCACTCTCCTCCCCTAGCTAATCCTCCTTTTACAGCATTGTTAGACCTCTCCATTGTATATGCATACTCAAAACTTCGGCCAATTGCGTGCTTTATTATAAGACTGTGAAAACACAGAGCTGAGAAAGTCACCCGCAGGACGAAACGGAGGCTAAGCGCTCTGGTCTCTCTGTGAGCTCCAGGAGCGACATTATTAAGGCTGTAGCCTCTGGCTCGGCGAGAGGCTAGAGTATTTATAGAACGAAAAACAGATTTCACCGTTTGAATAACACAGAACAGTCCCAGGATACGGCAACAAAAAGTCACATCATCAACTCTAGATCACTGCAGTCAGGCTAAATGGGTTGGTAGTATGGCTTCTAGCTTACCGCGAAATGAAAGCAACCGCACCTGTCAACTCTGCGGAGCCCGGGGCGCCAGTGTCTTCTGCGCCTGCAGGTCCCAAACCACGCTGCTCTGTGACCATTGCTCCGCCCTCCATCAAGCCAAAAACCGTCTAGTCCTGCACCAAGTGTTGCCTATTGTCGCACTGGAGTACGGTCCTGAGGAGTACATGCGGAAATGCAGCGCTTTGATGCAAGGCGCTACCGCATTACGCAGGAACGTGGAACTAATGCAGCAATTCTACGAAGAGTTCACCACTTCCGTGGAGACAGCGGTCAATTACTTGACAAAGTGGCAGGAATGGCTGCTCCAATGGGCTCAAAACGAACAAGAGCAGGTCAAGTCACTAGTCGAAGCCGCAATTCAGGAAGCGGAGAGCTGTCTCGCCCAGGGCTCCCAGCCTTCCCTGCCCTTATCACAGGCTTTATGGACTTTAGCTCCTGAGGAATTGAATGTCTTCAGCTATTCCGTGGCTGCGCTGGACCTGGAAACGCTCACTCAGACCTGGGTCACTTGGCAAAACAATATGAGCGGCTTGTTTGACCGCTTCCTACCGAAGTCTCCAGTCGAACCTTCGCAAATATCTCTCAAGCGCAGGTATTCCCCGGCAGAAGCGAAATCTATCAGTAGAGAAGTGGAAAACCCTGGGAAACGGAGTGAAGTCGCAGTACCCGTTCCTCAGCCAATGCTATTGATGTGTATAGAGGAGCAGGAGATGCAGGTCTGGAACTTCCCTAAAAAGGCTTGGGACCATACTCTTCTTTCCGCCAGGGTCGCTGTAGACCCTTTAAGTCGCTGGGTTTGGATGGATGCAGGGCTGTTCTGCAGTGGCGGTACACATCTATTTAGGCTTCCCAGGCAAAAGGTACGCATATCGATTAACAAAGGAAGGAAGCGTGACTCGACTTGCAGACATGATAAACCCGAGATGTGTGCACGGACTCTGGTGGGACTCAGAAAGGTACAAAGTACTGGTATTCGGCGGCCTCTCCCAGAGTCTAAACGGCAGTGTCATAGATAAGGAAACAGTGTGTTTGAGGGAGTGTGAGGAAATGGGGATACAGGCAGGCTGGTGGCGGGAGTTGCCGAGTATGACTTATGCACGGTGTCTATTTAACCCCTGTGATTATAACGGATTTCTCTATCTCTGTGGCTTTGGGACTGATGCAATTGAGGCGTATAGTCCGGAAGCATGCATTTTCCTTCCTTTGCAGGTCTTATTACCAGAGAAAAGCGCTTGTATAGCAGTTGTGGACAATAATCAGCTGTTAATCGTATCGACTAACTACTTAACCAGGTGGACAACTGGACAAAATCACAGTTTGGTCCTATGCTCCCTGCAAAACCACGCAAATATTAGCGTTTTATGCAACATGCCACCTGTGTTAGACCCACAGAACGGTCGTATGTACATATCCGACGAGGGGAAATGCAACATAGTTTCTCTGGACGGGTCAGAAAGGACAGTAGTCGAATAAGTAGTAATAATGGACGTTCAATCTATCGTCCTTTTGCTATGGACTCAGTCCCACAGCCTGCAACTAGGAAGACTCAGCAGAAATGTGACCCGCGAAGCATGTGGCTACCTGACCTGGAGTCAGAGCTTCATTCCCGTAGTGAATGGAAGTGTGCTGCAGGTGCATGATCTCAAGGATGGGGCGGTTAGGCGGAGTACGCTGGCTGTTAATCTGACGGATGGGTGCAAGTTTGTGGTTTTGACGAGTGCAGTGGTGATGTGCTTGGGACATAATCCGCCGGCGCAGGACGTGTTCTACATGGATCCTGTCCAAAGTACCTTAGTGCAGAAAGCGCCACTGTTGGTCGCGAGATCGTCCCCAGGAGTAATCCTGCAGCAAAGACATGTCTACGTGTTTGGCGGCAACTGGCCTTCCATCCGCCAATGCGAGAAATACAGTCTGACCACAAGCCAATGGCAGCCTCTACCAGACTCGCTCTACCCCTTATTCGCCTTCACTCCCTGTGCCTACAAAGACACAATTCTGCTTCCAGACATCCGTCAAGAAGCAAAGCACTTCGAAGTTTTCCACCTAAAGTCGGAACAGTTCACAGAACTCAGCGTGGCAATGCCCTTTTCAGACACAGCCTCGACAGCCTTTGTAGACGGAGAGGACCTGGTCCTGATCACTTCCCACGGACAATTGGGACGCTGGCGGCTTTTCAGTCCGCAGGGTTTCGACGTGCAAAGGTTCGCAAAGGAGAATCCGAGTCAGGCGTATTGCACTTCTCAGCCGGTACGGAAGGGAAGGAAGGTACTGTGGGGCGCCTATTTGTCCTGTGACCTAGGCGCCTTCGATTTAGACTCCCTGGAAGTGACATTGCCGAATACACGTACTAGTTTGTCTAATGATTAGCTACTAGAGGAAAGAGTAACTGTCTAGGTTGAACTTCATCACTTCCCCCAAACATGCAATTAGCACGTGATTGCCGTTTATTAGTGGTTGCTGAGTGCTGCAGCAGGCCTTGTTAATAGGGTTTAGCCGGAAACTGCGCTCAGATTCGATTTTCCAGCTGGCTCTGAGCTGGAACTCCGTCAACACGCAAAGTTCCCCTTTTGCGACAAACGCCACAGAAGCAACGCCAAATCCAAGCTGCTTGGATAGGGAAATCGACAGCACAGCGAAAGTCCCTGAAACAGGGTTAAAAGTCTCCACAGCCCTATGGTTCTTACTGCCCACAGATACCAAGTAGATAAGTGAGCGGTAGTTACAGGGTGTAAAGCCTACTCTTGGGTAATGCATGCCTAGTAGTTGGCTCCAGTTGTAGTCCTTTAGACTTGCTTTACTGGAAGTAGTCACCCCTTGGCCTGTATTATCTTCCCCGCCAAAGACATATATACACCCTTCGGCTTTAGCGACTCCCGCTGCACAGCGAGCTGCTAACAACCCCGGCAGACTCCTCAATTGGAAGGAAAGCAGGTCAAGCAGATATACAGAGCAGGAAGCCGGGTAACTGCCTATACATAGCAAAGTGCAGGGGTCTAGTAGGACATAACTCCCGCCTGCGCCGAAGTCTACTGAGAGGGCATGTCGAGTGGAAAGTTCTGTTTGAATGTTGTATAGGGTCAGCGTGTTTTTGAACACACTGGCTAAGTACTGCGGAACTGCTTCCTTGACGGGCGGAGGGGGAGAGATGGGCGCACTGACTTTAGGCACTTCCGGGTGAACAAATAAGTCTTGGGGAAGGACGATGTTAGGCTGAATGCTGATGACAGTTTGAGGAGGCGCGGAACTGATAGTGAAAGTGAATAGCTGGAAAGGCTGTGGCTTTTCCGTCATTCCTCTAAAAGCAGGTCCATAGAGCGTAGTAAGTCTCGGCTGGTCTTCACCTAAAGTCCTCTCCACTTCCTCGAGTGCAAACTGCACTTCGCGACTCAGGTAAATCTGAGTTTCTTGTAATTTCGTCTGGGTGGCTTCTGCATGGGTTAGTATTTCCCTAGCAGTCTTTTGGGCCAAAGCACTGAATTCAGCCAAAGCCTTGTCAATTGACTGTAGAGATGTTAGGGCTTGTTCACGGACTTTAGGGAAAGTGTCCCTACGTGCTTCAAATCGAGGGAAAAAGCCTGGGATCTTGTAGGAACGCAGTAAATTGATCGGCCTCGCGCAATGCTCTTTCCACGGGTTATTGATGATATGCTTGCGGATGCAGTTACCACATAAAAGCGTCTCCGGACTTGTGCACGCACAAAACATCTCTGCTTCTCTGCGTCGACAACTCGTGCAAAGGCTGTTTTCCGGGTCCATATTGCTCTACATTCCTGCCTGTCTGTATTAGCTACTAGGAGGACTGCTTAAATGATGAGAATGAACCAGCCCAGAAAGATGTAGAAGAGCAGCACGGGGTACAAAGCCAGTCTTCTCCTCCTTTCCTGCACTAGTTGGGTCACAAAGCCGGCGGCTGCGCGGGTGCTCCAGAAGCAGGCTACGCACACACAGCCCAGCTTCACTAGGACGAGATGGCCGGACAGTAACACCACTGCGAGGGCTGCAAGGTTGAGAGGACAGAGACAGTACCCCACTACGCAGACACTCTGGAAGAAGGAGCTGTGTGCAGCTTACATGCCAGCTCCGAGCAGTTGAGCATTCAGTGTCACCACTGCAGCGCCCACCCACACCACTACAAACACCTGCGCAAACACAAGCGTCGCCGACTCCTGCATGTCCACATTCGGCGAGGCCTCCACACTGAGTGTCAGCGCAAGCAGCAGACACAAGAACAGCGGACCCCACAGGTCCCAGTCCCTGATATCAGAAGACTGGTCTGCTTGAGGGATCAGCACGAGTTTGAGCTTCGTCCAGACCTTCAGTAGGTCGCGACGGATGGTTTCTTCGACGGGTTCTTGGAGGGAAGAGGCGAAATCTGCGTTGCCGATGCCTGTTTGCGCTTTGGCGGCTGGACGCAGGGAAATTTTCCCTGGAAGCTCGGCCATTTACACGAGTGCACACTTGAGAAAGAGGCAAAAGGCCTAACTATCCAACTAGTCCAGGTGAGACTTCTGGGTGGATTTCCTGGAATTAAGTGCTGATGGTTCGATTTCTTGCAGGAAAGTCTTTATTTGTTGCTTGTATGTTCCTGTGGGGGAAATTTCCGCTTCTTCTGGATGAAGTGGGGATGACTGCAGGTCCATATTGCGGTGGGGGGAAGGCTGCAGGGAAATCAATGGCCATATAATAAGAACTCCGGGCCATGCCGAAGCAAGAGACGGATATCCGGAAGTTCCTGTTGAAAGCGCGTGGCGATGAAAAGACCAAGGCCATCGCCAAGTCCCTGCGTATCAAGCGTACGGGTAAGATCACGAAATTCAAGCTAAGGTGCGCCCGCTACCTCTACACCCTAGTGATGGACGACCCTGCCAAGGCGGAAAAGATCAAGAAGGCCATTCCCACTAGTTTGAAGACAGAGGAACTTAAGGGCTAGATAGGCGAGCTTTAGACTGGAAGTAGGCACTGCTAGTGGGGTGGCTTTTAGTGCTACTGACTATGTCCCCAGGTCTGCACTTCCCTGCACTCCTGCAGCACAGCGCAGCAGGTGCAGAAGCTGTGCAGACAGCAGTCTCCACAGAACGACCCGTCGTACTTCAACACCTCCCGCACCTTGCCCCGGTTCACTGCAGCGCCCAAACATCCAGCGAAGTAAATAAGCATGCAAGGGATTGCCATTCCGTCGTTAGTGACCGTGTCCACAGCCTTGGCTTGCAGGTAGCAGAGACCACAGGGTACGCAGTAGGCGATGAGGCAGAGGGGGATGTCTTTGAAGCAGCCGAAGAGCGGCTCATTGAAGTCACGCATTATTGACTATATGGATATTAACCATTCTTGGCCAGGACAGATGGAAAGGCGTTCTGGCGACTGCGGTGCATTAGTGAAAGGGGCAATTGCATAGAGTCAGTGAAATAGATACAAGCAGATAAGTCTCGCCACTTACTGCAAGTCCACTGCTTACAACGCTTTCTACTAGTCTTGGCTCTACTGCGGAATAGCTACAGTTCGCCTTTCTATCTTCCCTACGTAAAACATAATAATAACGAGTATAAATCAGACTTTAAGGCTGAAATCGCGAATCGACACGCAATTTGTCAGCGTTATCAGGCTTCTCGCATTACGTCTCAGCTGAAAAACGACAATAATGGCAGAGCGTACGCAGCCCACTCGTTTGCAGGTCTTCGCTCACTACCTGGACCCGTTTTCTCTGCGAGTGCTCTACGCCCTAGCGTTCAAATACGTCAACTTCGAGCTGGTAGAGGTAAACCTGGCCAACAAAAGTGATGAATTCCTGGAGGTGAATCCAAAAGGAGAGACTCCAGCTGTGCGTTACTGGGTGGGAAGCACGGTGCATACGCTCAGTGGGTCCAAGGAAATAGTCAATTGGGTGGCTGACACCTTCCCGGGCCCGCCGCTGTACCCCTTGGCGCTGGACATGACTGAGGACGCGGAGGTGAGGGCGAAGTTGGTGGAGAGAATGCAGGTGGTGGAGACTGTGGCGAGTCACTACTTCCTCTTTATGCGAGGCGAGCCTGCGGACAACGTATACGCTGAAATGAGAGACGCTCTGCGTCTACTCAATGACAAGTACTTGGCCGGCGGCAGACCCTTCGCACACGAACTCGTGGGGTACGAAAACCGCGTATCCGTGGGGGACATCCTACTCCTCCCATTCATCGAGCGGCTCGACGCCAACCGCACTCTGATGCACGGCAAGGAAGTGCTGGCGCAGGACCTGGGCAATGTGTGGGCCTGGCTGCACCGCATGAACACGCAGGGCTGGTATGCGCAGTACAAACAGCTGCCGCGCTACTTCCAGAAGGTCGCGGAGTACCACCGCAGTGTGCCGGGCGGAAAACTCACGCTCCCAGTCACTATCTACCACTAGCTAAGGCAGATAGCCGTACTGCTATTCGTCTATAGTCCACCACACATACCGTCACTGCCAGAGTAGAGGCGGCGGTTATAGGGCGGAGAGGCTAATAGCCACACTTGATGGCAGCCATAAAAATGAGTCGACTGGACCGGCCGGAGACCTTGGACCGCGAGGAACTGCTCTACCTGGCTCGCCTGGCCGAGCAGTCGGAGCGCTACGACGAAATGGTGACCTATGTGGCCGCCTTCGTCAACAAGGACGACCGGGACTTATCAGTGGAAGAAAGGAACATTCTATCAGTCGCCTACAAGAACGTGGTGGGGACGAGACGGCAGGCTTGGAGAGTGCTGCACTCTATTGAAGGCAAGGAAGAGCGGCGCAATAACACGGATAACAAGGCGCGCGCTGAGGCCTACCGCCGTGATGTCGAGACTGAACTGGTGAGACTGTGCAAGGGAATTCTCGACCTTATTGATGCTCGTCTGCTGCCACATGCGGCTTCTGCTGAGGGCCGGGTGTTCTACCACAAGATGAAGGGCGACTACTACCGCTACGTCTGCGAATTCGCCAAAGGCGCACTTCGCGACGAAAACTCCTCCAAGGCTTTAGAGTCCTACCAAAGCGCTTTAGACGTAGCCACCAACGAACTCCCTCCCACGCACCCCACTCGTCTGGGCCTCGCCCTCAACTTCTCCGTCTTCTACTTCGAAATCATGACCAACCAGACCAAAGCCTGCGAAATGGCGAAGCAAGCCTTCGACGACGCCATCCCCGAGCTGGACAACATCTCTGAAGAGTCGTACAAGGACAGCACGCTCATCATGCAACTGCTCAGAGACAACCTTACGCTGTGGACGTCTGATGCGCAGGACGAGGCTAAGTAGGCAATTTTCCAGTCCAGTTAGTTATACTCCCGGGCTCATGCGGAATGGCATTGGAGCATTCAGGCAGAGAGTCTGGATGGTGTCGGTTGCGATGGGGTTAGTGGCACTCGCTGCTTCTGTATACTTGTGGCGTCGCAGGAGGCACAACCAGCCTCCTTCTCTCCTCCGAGTCTCGATTCTCACCAAATCCTCAATTAAGCGACTGCTAACTGACATCCGCCAGGCCTACTCCCTCGCCTACCTAGGTCTCCGACGAGCAGCTCGCATCCAGCGGCGTCCCTACTCCCGCGACAGTCCTCAGTACCACGCCGCCGTCATCTCCTACCACAAATCCGCCCGCGAGTTACTTCGCAATGTATCTCAAGAGATAATCCATCAGCGAGGACTGAGCGAAGGCGTAGTGATTTCCTCCTTTTCCTTCTACGAGGAAGACGAAGAAGTGGAAGAGTTGCAAAGCAAACTCGGACTGGTGATCAATGAAGTGGAAATACCAGGGAAACTCACTGTAGATGTAGTGAAGGATATTTACACATATTGTCATGACCGGATTTCTGCAGTGTCGGGGGAAGCGTTTGAGGACTATGCGGTGAGGAGCACGGCTTTGGAGGATGAACTGTGGGAGAAGTACGGCTTCGAGGCGGAGGAAATCGAGCGGGCGTATGCGGAGAACCGCAGGGAGCTGAGCAAGTTGGAGACGCAGTTCAAGCTGCAGGGCTGCTTTTCCTTCACGTCCAGTCTGGAGGACGAAGAGGTTACCTAGTAGGCGAAATCATGGTTGGAAAAGAAAGACATGAAGTTACTAGCACTCCTGGGTGTAGTCCACGCACTCTACTTCACACTCCCCGGGTATCAGCAGCTCTGCTTCGGCCTCACAGTAGGCAAAGGCGGTTCTTTCCACGGCGCTTACGTAGTCTCAGGCCAGGGGGAGCGGAATGTCCTGGTGCGAGTAGTAGCTCCAGAGGGAACAGTGCAGTTTACCAGTCCGCCTCGGTCCAACGAAGGCTCGTTCGAGCTGATTAGCAGTGAAGGCGGCACTCATAACTTGTGCTTCCGGGTGGCTGATTCTACGCAGAAGACCATTGCGTTTGAGTACACTGCTGCGGAGGCGAAGGAGGCGGAGTTGGCGACAGAGACGGAGCTGGACCCGTTGCAGGACTCTATTTCCGTGATGGCGAAGTCGATGGACAAGGTATACCGCAACATCCACTTTTTCGAGCGTCGTGAGCGCGTGCATCGCGACCTAACCGAGCGCACCTGCGACCGAGTGCTGTGGTCAGCCCTCGTGAAGATGTTCGTTTTAGCCATTATCACCTGCGTGCAGGTCTATGTGCTGCGCGGCTTCTTCGACTCCAAGACAGCTAAGCCAGTTTAGGAAAGCTACACTCCCTCCTTAGGCTCTGCAGTTTACCCTGCGAATCGCACTAGGTCAAAAGACTTCGCAACTGAGTGTGTTTTACGTTTGCGAGGGTCGAATTTCCGGGCAGACGTGCCGAAACTGCTCTTTTTCGTATGAGTGCGACTCATGCTTACCGCTCCTTCATAGTAGGACCCAGGCCCCGGGCTGATTTCCCGCCCTGCCAGTCCGTCTCTGCCCACAGACCCGAATTTGAAGCTCCTGCCCAGCGCCTTGGGAGGCGGGACATGCGACGCAGGGCCGGGACTGTCCTTGCCCTTCCACATCCCTTCGATGTTTCTAAGGTACAGTCCTTCGCCAGACCTGCCTTGCATGGAGACGCCCCCAGTCCTTGCAGACACTGGGAAGGGCGTGTACTGAGTAGGCGAAGGGGAAACTGAGGAGGAGTTGATATGGTTTCTGGGGGCTTTGGGGAAAGTGGCCTATGTGGGCGTTACAGCGCCTGTAGGCTTGGTGAACTCCCCAGGCCGGTCGTAGCTGTAAATCGGCCCAGGAGACCTGGTTTTGAGGTTTTCGAAGCACTCCAAGTAGCGGGCTTTGCCGGTGCCCATTGCTACTCTGGGGGCCGCTCTTCCGAAGCTGGCATTCAGCTGGCTGTGGGCGCCTGGGCCTGGCGACTCCCGGCCCAGCACCTCCCTTTCATGTCCTTTCGATATATACAGCTTCTCAAGTTGCTTGGACGCCTTGGGAAAGGAAATCTTAGGCTGGTTGCTGTAACGGTGGGACTGTCTGCCTATCAGTCCTGGCAACTCATGAGACCCTGGTCCTGCCTCTTCGTCCATCGGCAGACCGCAGGTAGTGAAGCCCGCGACACTGTGCACTGACCTGGTCTTGCCTTTCGCAGGCTTGGAAACTGGCAGGCCGGCAGATGCAGGCTCACTCTCCATAGATATTAGGGGTCTAACGAAGAGGACTTCCGTGGCGGCTTCGCTTGGAAGTTCTGCACACTAGTAGGGTCGTCATACTTGTGATCTGTGGGCAAAGACAGGTCCATATAGTCCGCACTGAGTTTGTTGGCTGAACACTGGAAGCAGTCCTTACATTGGCATGTGTCCCAGTCGCAGCAGTGCTCGGGACAGCACGACTCTTGATTGCATAGTTGGCAGCCCTCTACTCTTCTGCCGGCCATTATACATGGAATCTCCGATTATCGCCCCTGACAGCACTCCCTACCAGACCATCGAGATGAGAAACAGAGGCGATTTGCAGCCTCCCAACATCTACCCAGAAGTATCCGACGCCCCTTTCATGCCCCTGCCTGTGCCCACCGACCAGCTTCCACCGCCCTTGCTAGAAGACGAAGTAGTCGTCCGACTGGACAACGTGCACAAAACCTACCTCCTCGGCCTGGAAGGCGTCACCGCCCTCCGCGGGGTCACCATCTCCATCAAAAAAGGCGAATTCGTGTGTATTTTGGGCACATCCGGAGGCGGAAAAACGACGATGCTGAATATGATCGGGACCATTGACAAGCCTACGAAGGGGGATGTGTGGCTTGCAGGCGTGCGGATTAAATCCTCGACTCGTGATACTGTGCTGGCCAATATGCGTCTGCACAAACTCGCATTCGTATTCCAAAGCTTCAACCTGATCGCTTCCATGACTGCGCTGGAAAACGTCGAACTGCCGATGTTGCTACTGGTGAGGCTCATACAGGGCGCTATGGGAAGAGGAGAAATCCGCACCCGGGCAAGAGAACTGCTAGACAAGGTCGGCTTAGCCTCCAGAGCCAAGCACTTTCCTAGTCAGCTTTCCGGCGGCGAACAGCAAAGAGTGACGATTGCCCGTGCACTCGCCAACGACCCGGAAATCCTGCTGCTCGACGAACCCACAGGTGACCTGGACACGAAGAACACAGACATCATAATGCGCATTTTGCTGGACTTGCACAGAGTGGAGAAGCGCACGTTGGTGATGGTGACGCATGATGTGGGTTTGAAGAACTTCGCGGATAGGGTGATTAGGGTGTTGGATGGGAAGATTATGAGGGTGGAGGAGGTCTGTGAGGAGGAGAGGACGGCTGCGATGGAGCGGCTGGGGAACGGGGGAAGTCGCTTGAGGACTGGAATGGGTACTGAACTGCCTTTGGGAGGCAGTAGGTTTGAAACTAGGTCGCCAGGAGACTACCCAGCGCTCAGACAGCACCCAGGTAGTCACTAATACCCAAAGCCGAGCATGACATTGCATATATAGCAAAGACCTACTAACCTTGCCTAATAGCTAACTGCAGAGTTAGCACTATCCACTACTCAGGAGTCACCAGGACTGCATAGTTCTAATGGTGAAAAGGGTCTTAGTGGTTCTGCTCATCGTCCGAACTACGTCGTTAGAGTGTGA
>Ga0247837_1009054_pt1 | contig 12151 bp, 11 predicted proteins | sample LaCtaG_2_FD_187115 | JGI IMG/M metagenome (GOLD analysis project Ga0247837, IMG submission 187115) | Freshwater microbial communities from meromictic Lake La Cruz, Castile-La Mancha, Spain - LaCruzMarch2015_14.5m | ecosystem: Environmental > Aquatic > Freshwater > Lake | place: Spain: Castile-La...
AGAGAGGAAACAACATCCGTCCAATAGTTGCAATACAAGTAATTTCCATAGTTGTAGAACCCTTTGTAGTGTATTCTTTGGGTCAGTTATTTCCCTTGCATTTATTTATCTGCCAATAGTCGCATCTGTCTTTATGCATATCTTATTATCAACTGTCTTTGTGTGGGAAAGGCTCATTTTGGTTGCTTTTCTCTCATATTAGTTTCGAAACACCTATCTGCAGCATTTCAGTCCTTCCATATTATGAAGAAAGGCTATGTCTATGTCTACTCAGCCGAAGCAGTATGGGAAAGCAAGCCCAATGGAGTGCTCTACGTAGTCAACTCAATTGCTATAAACGCAACTAACCAGCTACAGTACGAAGCACTCCTTTTGACTGATCTCCTGAGAACCATAGTCGCTATGAATTTCGAGCAAATTCAGTACTATTACTCTTCCACTACTCGTAACCGGTCTGTTTCCCTAATGAGTATCCTAGCAGGAAAGCCTGTACTGCTGAGTATTACTCCCTATGCCTTACAATCAGGCCGGAGTATATTTCCAGGAAACACGACTTCGCCCCCTGCCTTTGAGGGGCCGGTTTTGGAGGTGTCCGCGGACTTCACCTCTCTCAACTTCGACGAAAGTACATATGCTGGAGCGCAATCCCTCACAATTAGCATTGCTGTAGGCTATGCAGAGGCCAACCAGAGGCCTGCCCTACTGCCCAATCACCAATTCCGTAACAACTCCGTCAACTGCGGAGGCTCTGTGTTCAACAAGACTTGGGCAGCCAGGCAAATTGCCAAATACAGGGACCGAATCGGCCTGGCTTTCCACTCACTTACACTGCCACCATTATGGGCCTTTTGCAGCTAGTGGTATTGCAGTGCCTGTGAACACGACGGCCACTGGCTTGAAACTTTCGAACTCTGCACTCCGCACGAATGCCAGTAGTTCCTTCATTTCCCTGGTAATGGTCAGGTTCGTGCGCCTCTTTGGCTGGAAAAGGGTCGCAATGATCTATTCTGATGGGCTGGGAAACGTTGTGTCCCGATAAAAACATCGACTTCTATAACCAATTCACCAACTTCTCCGCTCAATACAGCATTGTTATTGCCAATTCCCTGGAACTGGTTCTTCCCCTTCGCCAGCAGCCTCCTATTTGTACCCGCCTGTCTGGTCCCCCTGTCCCTCTACTCCTGTCAACAGAGCACAGGCGAACTGTTTTCAGAGAGTTTCCTGGACAGAGACTGCTACAAGTGCTGTTGGACTGGGAAGCATTGGGTGTGGGCGGGAGTCATTGCAGTGGGGCTGAGTGGGTTCGTGGCAATGGCAATATGCACTCAAACAAAGCGGCTGGAGTCACAGGAGGAACTGCATGTTAAGGCTTTGTCTAAGGACATCGTCATAAATCCTTCGTTCAAGTGATACTCGCTGCCGCCTTCATCTCTCTGCGTCTCCACTACCCTTTCTACCATTCCGTCTTGTACCTCACAGTAGTCAGTCTGTACGGCCTAAGTGCGCAGTTCTTCAAGTCTTACAACTACGAACGAGCTAATTTATGGGGAAATTGCTACTTCTGGCAGTCTGCAGCAAGGGAACAATTGGCCTTGTGAAGTTGCAAATAGCCTTCTCTTCCGAACTTGAGTTAGTTCTACTGGTGACAATATTCGGCAGTATTGGCGCTGTGGGCCTCGGAGTGCAGTTCTTTTGCCACAAGTACCAGTGTCTGCTGGTGAGAATAAAGGACGACAGGTACGATATCATCAAGTTCGCATTCTCGTTCGGACTTGGCGCAGGTGCACTTGCAGAACTTCTATGAAAAAGGGCCAGTGAGTGAGCGCGAATTAGATTCAGTAGACCAAGTGAAGGGCCATGCACAATGAGTTATCAGCAGGTGATACTGCGAACATTTGCAGTCTGCCAGGCTGTGAGTTTTAACCCAGAACTATAAGGAATTAAGATTTCTCGTCGTCGGTCAGGTCAACCAGACATCCTACCACATTTTGCGTCTGGAGATATGAAAAATTAGCTATTTATTGGAGACTTCGTCCAAACACAAATTTCAGGTAAGAAGTTCTCATTCCCATCAAAGGGAGTTACGCAGAAAGCCCACTAGTTGACACTAGACACTCTCATTCTTGCTTCTTCATAGTCTGAGCCCTTAGTCCTCTTCATAAAAGCACTATGGGGTGCTGCTCGAGTTCCATACCTGTGCCCTCTCGCGCCTCCGAGGAAGAGCGGCTGTTTGTGCAGCGAGAACAACAACTGGGTTTCAGCGTGCACTTATCTTCGCAAGTTGTGCAAACCTTTGCAAGACACCAGACTCAGCCGAGCCTCATATCCATATCGGAATTCAATGCTATTACTCGTGACTTGAAACTGGACGTTAGGGAGCTGGATCTTCGCGGGTCGCCTATTAACCGCCTGTATGGGCAGCTGAGTGAACGGGGAGTGTATGACTCGGTGAAACTCAGGACATTGGCAGTGCTGCTGAGCAAAGGACGGGATAAAGCGGAGGCTTACTTCGCGTGCATAGCGCCAGCAGGAGAAGTGTCTGCAGTGCAGGTCAAGTCCCTGTTCTCCGCGATGGTATATTTGAGTGGAGAGTTGCTGCCGCTACTCGCAGCTAGTGAGTCTGACGAAGAGGCCATCGAGGGCAAAAGTTACGAGCACGAGTTCGTGCAAAGCTGTGTGGAGCGCATGCAACTGGGACGCGACACACTGATAGGACGCTGGACCAACCTTGTGCTGGGCAGTCACTCTCAGGCCACCACTGAACAGTTCAAAGCCAGCTTCCGCAGAGAAGATGAACTCAGTGCCTTGCGCTCGCCCTACAAAGTTCGCAAAGCGCTCAAGAAACAGGCCTTTGAAATGAGTAAACCGCAACGCCGTCCAAGGCCAGCACTAGTAAGTCAATAAGTATGCTGTACCTGCTCTGTCTGCTGGTGTCAGCACTCGGCAGCAGTCTCAAGTGGATGGACCGGAGTTCGGGAGCGCAGTACGACTGGTCCTCTCTGCGACGTCCTGAGCCCTTCGTAGTAGTGGAGCCCCAGGCCGACATTATGCTAAACGCCTTCTACACCTTCACATTCGGCCAGAACCTTCCCCGCTCCTGCACCAGGTCTCTGCTACACAGGACTCCCGCTTCTGCAGTGCTGCAAGTGACACTACTAGGCAACATATTCGAACGGTGCGAGGTCATGGGACTCCACGACATGCAGACAGTGGCCTTGCTGCAGCCTCGCAAGCCAGAAGCAGGCCTGACAATCACTTACCTGGGCGGAGAACTGTGTTCCTCCACTACCCAAGGTCAGGTCAATGCTCCTCGACAGGTCTCTTTCCAACTGATATGTGACCCTGACAGCGACTCCGCCTTCGAAATAGTGCAGGCGGACAAAGACCTGGGTCTGTGCCACCACACCTTTCGCACGCACACAAAGGCAGGTTGTCCTGTCTACTACGCAGGCAGATACACACTGTGGACTCGAAGAAGCAGCTGGCTGTAAGCAGCACCCAGACTAGTTGCGGCTGTTGTGCTGTATATCGCAGGCGAGTGGATGTGGAAGCGGCAACAAGGCTTCCAAGGCAAAGCAGCACTTCCCTGTTCGGAGCTACTGCTCCTGGCTTGGGAGGGCTGTCACTACTCCTGGTTCCAACTGCAACGCACCTGCGCTCCCTGTCTAATCAAACTGCGGCCCAGACAAGGCGAGTATGCTAGCGTCTAGACTTAGCTAGTGCTGTGCGTGAGGAACCATCTTGTAAATAGTCCTGCAGCCTGCAGGCTGAACGGTCCGGTTGTTGCCTTTACCGTCTGCAAAGGCAGGGTTCTCGGCCCACTTGGAAGTAAAGAACTTGATCTGGTCAGGAGTGGCCGGAAGCGCGATAGCCTCGCCAAAGCGCAAAACAAACCAATTCACTCCTTCAGTGCATGGCGGAGTCGTCAACGACCCTTTGTAAAAGTAGAAATTGTCGATCACTGCGCCCAACTGTCCAACCAGATCCAAAGGCCTGCGGTGAATGATGGCATCCAGCAATGGACTGCGGTGCGTGCTCGCATGGAACAGCACTCCCAGCACACCCAATCGGCAGTCCTCAGTCGCATGCACGATATGCATTTCAAGGTCCAGGAGGTGGTTTTTCACTGAGTGTTCCGAGGGCGCATGGAAGTGCAAGTTTTTGATGAGGAAGCGAGATGGTGATCCCCCTTCAGAGTCGATGGTGACGGCCTCGAAGCTGCCCTGCAGACCTGTGAGCTTGAAGGTGTTCAAGTCAGGGTCCAGGTCGTAGTTGCTATTCAAAGGATAAGACAAGTGGAGGGGGTGGTAGCGTGCATGGGCACTTGACAGTATGTGCATCTCTTCCTGGTCTCCTGGACTCTCGTTCAGGTCAATAGGACTTTGCTCTTTGCCTGTCTGTGCAAGTCCGCCCCACTCAGCCCCGTTCTCTCGGTACCCGAACGTCGCCCCTGGTGTCATACTTGCGGAGCCACTCATTTTTTATATGCCGCACCTGCACTAGTCTCAGACCAAAGCCAGGAATAACTGCCTCTTATCACTGGGGCTTATGTGCCTTGTAGGCTTTCCCTATCTTTGCCTTGCTCCTGCCCTCTGAATCCCACTGACGTGTGCAGTTTGCCAGAGACGAAGGAAACAAAATGGGCTGCATGCAAGAACGCTCCGGACGTAACGACGAAGAGGCAGAACTGAACTACCCACTGCGAGAACTAGGCTTCCAGTTCATTCCCTGTATAGAGGCAGACCTGGTTATACGCAAATTCAGCTCCGGGGACTTCATTTCGTCTGCGCAACTGCAGCAGATCCTCACTCGTCTGAACCTGCAAGCAGTGGAAAGCAACGAAGTGTGTCACAGCTTCTACGCACAGCTGAGTGAGGGCATACAGTATCGCAGGGAATTGCTCCTCCTGGCCTGTGTGCAGCTGTGCAAAGGCGACTGGGCTGTCAAAGCTACGCTGCTCTTCGAAGCCTATGACAAGGACACGTCCAGGTATTTGAACAGGGAGGAGTTCAGAGTGATGTGGAAGAGTCTGCAGACCCTGGCTTTGGAGGTGTTACCCGCCGTCCTCATCCCCAGCGAAAGTGTCGGTGAATACCTGCGAGCTCTCCATGTCTGCTCTCCCCAGGCGTTGTTGGCGGCTGAGGCAGAGCTCTTCGTTCGAACTGATAACGTCTCTCTGCAGATCTTCAGAAACCGCCTGATGATTGGCAAGCTCAAGGCACTACTGCACCCACGACTGCTGAGAACCTACATCCGAGGCTTCTACAAGGAGCCAAGTCGTCACACTGAGCAACTCACACCCATCCGCAGGCACAAGACGAAGAAGGAGGTGGACATTGACGAGCGCTTCGGGTTCACGAAGCAGTAGTGCACTATAATTAGCAATGAGCAAGAGCTGGCAGACTCGAGTGCAGGAGGCGCTGGGGGAAGAAGCCCAGCCTTTGCGCCAGTTACCGGAGTTCCGAGGTCGCTGGCTTCTCTTTCCTGACGACTGGTTTATCGAGTTGTGGGCTGTACTTATCACTCTCTTGCTGATCTATACTGCCACTGTCACTCCGTACCGAGTGGCATTGGTGGACAAGGAGGAGGAAGCCTGGACTGCACTGGACTACGCAATTGACGTGGTGTTCGGCATTGACGTGTGTCTGAACTGTGTGCTGTGCTACTACGACGACGAGTCCTCCCTGGTGAGTAGTAAGCGAAGGATACTCATGCACTACCTACGGACCTGGATGCTTCCAGACATAGTGGCCTCACTGCCTTTCGACCTCATCATGAGTTCCAACTACAACAACCTAATCCGCATCTTGCGATTGCCTCGAGTGTACAAGTTGGTAAAGCTTGCGAAGCTGTTCCGCATCCTGAAGGTAGTGAAGAACCGAAACCGACTCGTGCGCTATGTGAACTCAATGCTGCGCATCACTCTGAGCACGGAGCGACTAGTGTGGATGGTGCTGTGGCTCCTGCTTCTCCTCCATCTCTTCGCATGTGCTTGGATTTTCTTTGGCAAACTCAACGAAGACGAGTCTGACAACTGGATCCTGTGCAGAGGGTTCCAGGACCACCAAGACACGGACTTGTATATCGTGGCTTTGTACTTCTCTGTTACTACTCTCGCGACTGTGGGGTATGGAGACATTTCGGCCTGCAACCTCACGGAGCGAGTTGTGTGCTCTCTCATGATGCTGGTCGGCATCTTTGTCTACTCGGTCACTATTGGCTCGCTCACAAACCTCCTGGCGAGTATTGACCGCAGGAAGGCAGTGCTCAACCAGAAGTTGGAGCTGCTGGTGGAGTTGGCAGGCCGCTACGACTTGAGCAAGCTCTTTTACCAAAAACTCAGTCAGGCACTGGAGTACGAACACAGCAACTCGAAGCAGGACTTGAGTGACTTGATAGGGGTGCTGCCCTCAGGCCTGCGCACACAGTTGCTGGTGGTCATTTACTGCCAAATGATCGAGCACAATGCCTTCTTCGAGGACCGCACCGACCACTTCGTAGCCTGGGTAGCGCCTCGTCTCACTCCTGTATTGATGGTGGAGGACGAGGATGTGTACCAGGAAGGCGAGCCAGCCCGCGAAATGTACTTTCTGGTCCGCGGAGAAGTGGAGTACGTGGTAGACTGGACGCAGGGCCTTGTCGCCTACCACGTGATTCACTCTCGCTACCACTTCGGTGAGGAAGACTTGCTGCTTTCTGACAACCGCATGCATGCGTTCGCTACTCGCACAGCCCAGAAGTCGGAATTACTGTCTTTTTCCAAAGAGGACTTCGACTTGCTTATGGGCACGTTCGAGGCTGAAGCGCTAGAAATCATGGCCATGACTGATCTCCGCAAAAAGCGGATTCTCGAGCACCGCAGTTTGGCTCTGGAGAAGCTGCAGGTGAGGAGCAGTGTGGTGCGTCATGAAAGCGCTCCTCGGCGCAAGACTGAAATCCGCTCCGCTGTGACTCGCTTCCTGCAGGAAAACGCAGAACACGCAGTAGAGGAAGAAGGGAGTTGGCCCTTCCGCGACTCATCAGTAGTGGACGACTCCAGTCACCAGCTGGACTTTCTCCGCCTTGACACCCTTTCTCGGAGCGAGACAATGCAGCAACGAAGAAAGCTCAAGGCGGATTTACTTCGCAAAGCTGAGAAGGAGTCCAAGCAGGGAGAACTGAAGGTCGTTCATGGAAAGGTGTGTCGAATGGAAACGGCCCTGGAAAGGCTGTGTCAAGTGGCTATGCAAATTGACGAACGACTGAGCGGACAAGCCCCGGAAGTCAGTCTGGAGATTAGTAGAGAGGACGAGTAATAGGAAGGTGGTTGACTCAGTGCTGTGGCTGCATAGAGCAATGCACTGTCTTCTGCGTTTACTTGAAATGGAGAAGGCGATAGGTCAGACTCGCAGTGCGCGGCAGCTCAGCAAAGGCCTCAAGCACCAGCACACGACTTCTATGCCCGGACTCGCCCGCAAAGCAGTCTCGAAGTCGCCACTGAGGACCAAGGGAGAACTCAGCAGAACTGCGAGTTTCGCCCTCCCCACAGAAACCACTACCCCGCCTGCCCACATCCGCAAGCGATCCCTCTCCGCCTCTCGTAGAACCGAACTGGAACCTGTGCAGGAGGAATGTCCCAACTGTGAAAGACTGAAACACAGAGAGCGGGCGTCCTTGGCAGCACTGAGCGAACTGCAGTTCCAACTGCACCTCTGTGTGGAAGCGCTGCATAGTTGGAGAGCAGGCCAAGCCTTGGAATTCCCCGGTCTCAACGAGGAGCTGACGACTCAACTTGGACAAGATCAGTTCCAACAGGGCATAACTGAGCTGATGCGGGAACTAGGCGGCCTGCAAGCCGCAATAGCAGGCCTCGCCAAGGACGTGGAAGTACTGAGCAGACATGCAGTGTGGGAAAATGTGAGCATCGTGAAGCGCAAGGAGCCAGCCTCCAGAGAGATCCTAGTGCAGAAGGCCAGGGAAGCCAGGGCCCTGCTCACAGCACTCAGACAAGTATGTGTCTCTGGCAAAACTGCGCCTCCCCAACTCAGTCCCGCTGACCCTGCGCTCCTCCGCAGCCTGAAGTTGCAGTTGCAAGAGGCTGTGCGGGAACGTCTGGCTTGCGAGATAAGACTGAAGTCCTGTGGCAAGCCTCCAGAGTGGCTGGAAGCAGCTCTGAAAGAAGCGCTGGAGAATGTGCAACTAGCCTAGTTTCTCTCTGTCACGAGAGGGAACTCTTCATTCCTTACTACCGCCATCTAATTGAGCCACTGCATGAAGCATTTCGCCCCCTAGATCTTGAGCCCGAGTATTAGGTCCCAGCGACTCCTGGTTGAGTGTCAGACGAACCGTGCCGAATCTGACTTGGGCTTTGGCTTCCAGTTCGCGCTTGAGAGCATCTTCATTCGCGTCTTCCGGGACTGCAATTCGCACAGTGCGTCCTGAAGGCAGCTCCACTGAGACCTGCACAGTGTTGACCAAGGAAGTCGTGCGGAACTCCAGGTTGAGTGGAACACTTGTAGTGACGTGAGCTGCCTCCAGGGAGGTGTTATCTGCCAGTTCGTCTCCAGCGAAGAGGAGAATCATGCCGCTTGCAGGGATACCCATCCGCTGCGAGAGCTGGGCCTTCACCTGCCCTGATGTGCCTCCACTGGGCAGCTCCACCACGTACTCTACCCCAGTCGAGTTCAACACACGGTAAGTAGTGCCTCCATTCCTCCCGTCACGTCCACTCCTCTCAGCCATTTCTATTCTATAAATCCCTCGATCCATCGCTGCGTTGTGACCCCTCAAGTATTTAAATGGAGAGTGTGGAGTGGCCTCGCAATAACCTGAAGCTGTACTCCTCTGCCGAGATGCCGCTGGGCACAATGGAGAGCTCCGCAGAGTCTCCAGTGCAAGCAGCCGTAGTGGCAGACTTCAACGAGCGCCTCAAAACTGTGAAGGACCTGTACGAACAGCGAGTCAGCACCATCACTGAGCACTCCAAGCGCTTCCTTCAAGAGGCCAAGACTGACGATGTCATCAAAACTATGCGAGAAAGTCACGTTTCAGAGCAGTTTGCAGCCCAGCGCATGAAGGAACTGCACGATGAAGCAATGGCGCGGGAGCGCGAAGAAACAATTGAGCGGCTCACTCAAGAAGTGTCGCAGCACCGAGGGGAGACCGCTCGCCTGTCGCAGGACCTGCAGCGGGTCACTGCAGCTCTCCGCACAGCTGAGGACTTCCTGCGTCTGGAAAAAGGCAAGAGTGAAGACTTGCGCACTCAGCTGCAGCGACTTCAGGCCGCGGAGGAAAAGCGACGCAGGGAGTTCGAGCTGGGGAAGCGGTCTGAGGAAGCGCAAGTGGAGCGACTGCAGAGCAGAAGAGCACAGGAACAGGTGCAGCGCCTGGAAACTCAGTTCCGCAGTGCCAATGAGCAGCTCGAAGCTCTGAGTGAGGAGTTGGAGAGTGAGAAGGGACGTAGGGAGGAAGCAGAGCGGGCCTATGCAGAAGTGACGGAGCGCTTCGAGGAGGGACGACGCAAGGCTCTGCAGGCTCAAACCGAACAGACTCGCCAATTGCAGCGGGCTCGCAAGGAAATCGAGCAACTCACTGAGGAGCTGAACTCCATCCACTCAGAGAAGAGCGACATCATGGAGCACTACACGCAGTACGAACATCAGGTGAAGGAGGCACTTGTGGAGGACGACAAGAAGCAGAGGGATGTGCTGGAAGGCATCAAGCGCAAGTTCAAAGCGAAATCACGCCTCTTCAAGAAGAAAATCACAGAGCAGAAAGCTGCGCTGGAAACTCTGAGTGCGGAACTGCACAATGCAGAGGAACGCTTGGAGGCTCAGCAGCACGACTGGGAAGTACGCAGTGGGGCTGTGCAGGACGACTTGCGCAGAGTCAGGGATGAGTGGGAGCGCAAGTGTCAGGAAGTGCAGTTGGAAGCCAAGCGCAAAGAGGCGGAGTTCTCTGCCAAGCACAACCTTCAACTAAGCAGCTTGCGGGCGCAATATCAGCAGCAGCTGGACTTGAAGGTCAACGAGCTGCAGTCAGACTTGGACGCGCAGGCCGCCCGAGTCCGCAGTCAAGAATCAGAAATGAGACGCACTATGGAGCAAAAGTTGCAAGAGGTGGAACGCGAGCATAAGGACCGCCTCGACCACCTCATACGTGACCAGCAGCTCCTGAGTTCACAGGAACTCGAACTCCGTCTGCGCACTCAGCGGGAAATGGCAGCTGTGGAGTTGGGAGCAGTGCAGAAGGACCTTGACCGTGCTAAGGCTGAAGTCGAGACCTTCAAAGCTGCAGGCCAGACTCGCAAGACTGAAGTCGAGGACTTTCGCAGACAGCTGGAAGAGAGCATACAGGTGCAGCGCACTTTGACTCAGAAGTTGGAGGAAGCCAGTGACAACTTGGCTGTGTTGCGACAGGCCAGAGACTCTGACAGGCGCAAAGCAGTACAGACAGAGGCGGAGTTGGAGCGTCTGACAGCCGACGTTGCGGAGAAGGAAAAGCTGCTAAGTCGAGTGGCGAAGGAAGTGGCGGCTTGGCAGGAAGCCTACCCAAAGCTGGATGCAGACCGAAAGAAGGCAGTGGCAGAGGCAGAAACCGCTTTCAATGAGGCCAGAGAAGCTGTTGAGAGAGAACGAGAGCAGAGAAGTCGCTTTCAGGAGCAGGCCAGTCAACTGGCTCGCTTGCAGAGCGAAATCACCGAAATTGAGAAGCGCTTAAACGACCAGAGACTGACTCAACGCACCAAGGACCAGGAACTCCTTCAGATGAAGCAGCAACTTCTGGACTCTCATATGAATGCAGCACACACTCAGAAGCGGGAGCAACAGCGCCGCATTGAGTCTGAAAGCAGATGGCGCGATGCTCTCCACGCAGTACTGCAGCAACTACAAGCTCTTCGCAGCGAGTTAACCGGCTTGAAGGCACACGCAGAAGGCGACTTGAGATTGGGCTGGCAAGAGCTGAGTGCCCAATGTCAAGCGCTCAGCTTCGAAGTGCTAGACCAGCAGACCGCCTTCACTCGGACCCAACAGATCCGTCTGCGACAAACTGAGGAAAGTCTGGAACTGCAGTATGCTGATAGAGTGCGCGAACTTGAGACTGAGCTTTCACTGCAAACCAACTCCACACTCAGTTCGTTGCAGGAACAGATGCAGGCCAAAGACCGCCACCTAGAAGCACTCCGCAGTGCAGCGCAGCAGCTCAAACGAGACAACCAGGCTTTGCTGGACGAAGCTGAGCGAGCGCATACTGACAATGCTGTGCTTAGAGCTCAGGTGGAGGAATTCACTGTCAAACTGAAGGCCAATTCCCGAGCTTTTGACGACCTTCAACATGAGGTTCAGCTTGAGGCTGCAAGGCTAAGAGCAGAGTCAGAGACTTTGAGGCGTGAAGTGGCTAACAAGTCTGAGGAAGCCACCACCTCTCAGCGTCTCCTCGATGATCTGCGCCGTCGGGTTTCGGATGAAACCCGCGGTGGCCAAGAAGAAGTTCGAAGACTTCGTGATCAGCAGGCACTGGAGTTGGCAGACCTGAAGCGGAAGTATGAGAAGGCGGTGGACCAGGTAGCAGCCGAGCGGGATCTGGAGCGGGAGCGGGGAACCAAACTGAGAAGTCAGGCCTCGGACCTACGAGTTCGGGTGGATGCACTTCAAACACAGATGGAGAGGGGACTCAAGACAGCTGAGGAGCAGGTGCGAGTACTCGAGCGGAACTACAAGGAGGAAGAGGAGCATTTGATGCAGGCCAAGCTGGAAAAGGCAGCAGACCTGACAGCACTGTCAGAGCGCCTGCTACAGGTGACAGAGGAACTGCGAACACGAGAGCAGCAGTGTGTGACGCTGCAGCAAGAGCGACGTGGCCTAGCGGAGCACACCCAAGACTTGGAAACGCAAGTTCACGTCCTTATGCAGGAACTCGCAGATCTGCGTTCAGCGAAAGACCGGGAGATCGACTCTCTGCGGGGGCTGGTTTCTCGCTCCTACAGCGACTCCATGGACCAGGTGCGAAAGGCTCGTGAGCTCGACAGAGACACCAAGGAGTTGGCGGCTCAAATTCGCAAGCCGCCCACCAAAAAGCAGGTGGAGCTGCCTGAACGAGGAAAGTAAAGCTAGATTTATAATGGTGGGAAGCAAGATGCAGTGTTTAACGTCTGGATAGTGGGAATTATCAC
>Ga0247837_1009060_pt1 | contig 12145 bp, 22 predicted proteins | sample LaCtaG_2_FD_187115 | JGI IMG/M metagenome (GOLD analysis project Ga0247837, IMG submission 187115) | Freshwater microbial communities from meromictic Lake La Cruz, Castile-La Mancha, Spain - LaCruzMarch2015_14.5m | ecosystem: Environmental > Aquatic > Freshwater > Lake | place: Spain: Castile-La...
AACCTTTTTTTTTTTTGAATTACGTAAAATATTAGTATTTTTGTATCACATAGACATCAACCGATATGAACGAAAGATTAAAACGAATTATATTCAAAAAGTTAGACCAAGATTTGGGTCAGGCTGAAATCATTGTGGATGATAATAAATCCATTTGGTTCATCGATCGTGCGAATAAGTTTTGGTATTTGGAACTAAGAAGTTCAGGGACTCTATGGTGGAGATATTCATTCTTCCGTGATTTTTTTCCATTGTTTGGTTTGGAACGGATAGAATATGAACCCGTTATAGCGGAATGGGTGGAAGGGGTCCTCAAACGCGGGGTGTCTTCAACGAGACTCCATCGTGCACCATTTGGTGAATGGGTGGAAGGGGTCCTCAAACGCGGGGTGTCTTCAACTGCGCCAGAATGTAATCCTCACTGCGATCTGGTGGAAGAGGTACTCAAACGCGGGGTGTCCTCAACGGAAGGAAAGGTCGGTAGCCGAACGTATATGGTGGAAGAGGTACTCAAACGCGGGGTGTCCTCAACTTTCCATCATCTGCATCACCCGTGGTTCCAGGTGGAAGAGGTACTCAAACGCGAGGTGTCTTCAACCCAAAGAAACCACATGAACAACGTCGATGAAAAGTACTTTGATGAAATAAAACAATATATTAAAAAAGAATACTTAAAATAATACAAATGCGAGTTTTATTTTTGGATAATGATGGAGTAATTTGCCTCAGTAGTAATTGGGGCTCCCGCCACAAAAAACAAGATAAGTGGGGCGGGAAAAAATTGTCTATGGATATAACATCAATTCCTGTTGAATGTCGTTTTGATAATTTTGATAAAAAGGCGGTAAAAGTTCTAAATCAAATATTAGAAACCACAGGTGCCGAAATTGTAGTAAGTTCCGATTGGAGATTACACGGTACCTTAGAAGAATTGGGGGAATACTACACATCTCAAGGTATCATCAAAAAACCAATCGGATTCACCGAAGTATTTCATTACACAAATTGGTTAGATGAAGGTCGTGTCCCATCTGATTTTGATTGGAATAGAACCGATGGTAGAGAACAAGAAAGACATTTCGAAATTAAAGATTATCTAAAATCACATCCCGAAATTACACATTGGGTTGCCATTGATGACCTTCATATGGGTATTCATGTCGCAAACAGCTCTTATGGTCCATTTGATAGAGATTGGGGATTAGAACACTTCGTATGGACACCGAGAGATTGGGAAGGAATTAAACAAAGTGGTATTAAACAAAAAATAATAAAACATTTATCATGCTAGTTAACATTAAAAAAATATTGGAAGAAGAAGGTGAAGTTCGTAAATTCGGTGGAGTCGCTCCCGAAGGTTTTATTTTGGTTCATGAAAAAACTCTTGCATCTTTGAAAGATTTTGAGACATGGAAAATGTGGAAACATAATCAAATTACCATAAAAGAATTAAATAAAACTAACTTTGATAATAGTTAATAATATATGACAGTTTCACACAAAAGACACTTAGCAAAAACAATATCATATCGCATTTTGAGTACAGGTATAGGATTTGTCACCATGTGGTTAGTCACCGATTCTATTGAAATAGGTGCCGCCTTCAGTATCATTGAATTAGTGTGGAAACCGATTCAATACTATATTCATGAACGTGTTTGGTACAAACACATTAAATTTGGATTAGTGGATACTAAAAAATCTGTAAATCCTCCTGTACGAATTATCGAGTCAGTTTCGACAGGAACAGGTGAAGTTTCACAACCTCCTGTTTTTACTAAAGAAACTGTAACAACTACGGGACCAAAAAGATTAGTTTATACAAAAAAGACCGGATAACTCGGTCTTTTTTTTTGTCCTGATATTTATTTAGTATGAGTATCGAAAAAAATATTTTAAGTATTTTTGAAGAAATTAAAAATTCGGAAAAACTTATATCGGAATCTATTATTTTGAGTGAGTCATCCAAATTCTCTCCTCCTTTGAGTAAACTTATAGTGGCATCTCCTTTTAACCCAAGATGGGGAAGCCATCACAACGGAGTTGACTTAAATGCAGTGGATGAACCAGTGAAGTCTTTAGCGGATGGAGTTGTAATTACAACTCATAAAGACAAATATCCCTGTGGTGGTACCATTGTAATAAAACACTCAGATGGATATACTACAGGTTTTTGTCATATGCAGAAAATAAACGTACAAGTAGGACAAGAAGTAAAAAAAGGGGATATCATAGGAATTACTGGTGGAGGAAAAGGTGATCCGGGCAAAGGTAGAAGTACCGGCAAACATTTACACTTGGTGATAAAAAAAGACGGGAAAGCTTTAGATCCCATGAATTATATAAATAAAGAGGGTATTTTATCTGGTGAAGAGATACCATCATCATTTTTCAATAGTGATATAGAAACACAGGATTCAGTTGATAATACTAATCTTACTCCCGTACTATCTAATGATGTTGTACTAACAACTCCCGATGGTAAAGAAGAGTTTGAGTATGGTGGTTGGAAAAAAGACCCGAAATTATCGGAAAATATAAAAAGAATAAAAAATTTATTATAAAAAAACCCACCATAAGGTGGGTTCTTTTTTTTTTGGTTAAGTTGAGATTACTTTACTGCCTCACCTTGAGCGGCTTCAACTTCTACAACTTCTGCTCCACCACCAACTTCAACTGCTACTGTGTCAACAACAACTGATGTTGAATCTACTGCTGTGGAATCAGTTGCAACTGTTTCAACTGATTTACCTCCACAAGATGCAAGAATCATGGTAGAAAGGATTGTGAATACTACTAAAATTTTTTTCATTTTTTTTGTTTTTTGTTTTTTATTTAATTTACGAACTATAAATATATGAAATTTCTACGGAGTAGTCAAATTTTTTAGTTTTTTTTCAAAAAATTTTTTTAACTTAAAAATTGTAAAAAGTAATATGACAGTTTATATCCAGCGAATGCACCAAGAGTAGAGGGTATTGGAAATACAATTAATTTACCCAAATCTGTTACATATTTAGGTCTATTAACAATTTTACCCATAAAGAAATAATAAGTCAAATAACCTATTAGAACCGCCAAATCAGTTTTAGTTGCGATGAAAACAACTAAGGTAGCTGCAATGAATCCAAAGATAAAATTGTCTCGGACACCCTCCCAAATTTCGTATTTTGTCGCTTCATTATATTCCTTTACAATCTTATCAAGTTTTACCTTGTTTTTATTTTTTTTAATTTCAGTTTCCATGTTGGTATTGCGGGATTCGAACCTGCGATCTCTTGAATATCAGTCAAGTGCTTTCACCATCTAAGCTAAATACCAATTTATATTTCTTCATGTATCTCTCTATGACAATTTGCGCATACTAAAATACATTTATCAATTTCTACTTTTATTTTATCCCAAGCCATGTTCATATTTTGAGATAGAGTAAAATCTTTTTTTTCCGGGTCTAAATGATGAAATTCTAATGCTGATGTACATTTATCATATCCACATTTTTCACATTTTCCTCCCTTATGATCTACAGCCCTTTCTTTGTTTCTTTTCCTGAAATTTTTGACATGGTCATAATTATATTCTTTCCTTTCAGTTTCAGTTAATTTTCTATTTTTGTTTTCTACTATTTTTTTTATGGTACTTATTCCAATATTGAACTTTTTTGCAGTTTCTTTAGTAGTATGTGATTTATAAAACTCGTTTATTTCGTCCACATTTTTATTTTTTAATCCTTTTCCATCTATTCTACCATCAACTCCAATTCTTTTACAATGATAGCTTATAGTCGCTTTACTTAAACCAGTAATTTCTTTTATTTGGTTATAAGTTTTACCTTCATCCCTTAATCTAAGAATTTCATTTTTCATATTTTTATACTTTTTTGTATCTTTATTTGATACATATAAATATAGTAGTTTAGTAAAAAAAAACTATAGTTTTTGTGTTGTAAGAGGTGGATTCGAACCTGCGTACTCTTCTTCCCAAACGAAGCGAGATAGACCGGACTCCTCTACTACCCTATGTTGTGATTCCGATGGGACTCGAACCCATGACTTCTTCATTAAAAGTGAAGAGATCTACCAACTGAGCTACGAAATCAAATAAAAAGAGCGGGTAGTGAGATTCGAACTCACAACTTCCGACTTGGAAGGACGGCACTCTAGCCAATTGAGCTATACCCGCTTTTTTCTGTACCCAAAGTAGGATTCGAACCTACAAAAACTTGTTCCTAAAACAAGCGCGTATACCATTCCGCCATTTGGGCATTATTGCAGAGAGTATTGGATTCGAACCAATGCATCCCTTTCGAGATGACAGATTAGCAATCTGCTCCTTTAACCACTCAGGCAACTCTCTGTTAATTTATTCATGTTCCAAAACTCACTTTTTTTTGATGTTTTGGAACATCAATAACTCAGATGTCTTATCAGGATTCGAACCTGAAATAACTGAACCAAAATCAGTTGTGTTACCGTTACACCATAAGACAAAATGTGGGACCGATAGGACTCGAACCTATGAACTCCGAAGAGAGGAGATTTACAGTCTCCGGCAATTGCCGCTATGCGACGATCCCAAGGTTAGGAAAGGAGAAGATGGTTCAGTGGACATCTCCTTTTACGATTGGCGTTACTATGATGATTTCAAACTCCAAATGTACCACCTCTATCATCAGGTTAACATACATTCATTCCCCAATCAACCTTTATATCTTTTGCACACCTACCAAGACTCGAACTTGGAACAACGGGTTTGGAATCCGGTATGATGCCATTTCACCATAGATGCTTATTTCTTTAACAACCAAGACGAAGATTGGATTTTATCTCCGAGTCCATCAATTAACTTAATCCCCCACCAATCACATACCTGTCTCTCAGGGATTGAATTGTTGTTTTGGTCTCCACCATTGGCAAACATAAGTTCGTCTGTTGGATCCTCTCCAGAATGAATCATACCGAGTGTCTGACACACAGTTCTATCTGTATCAATAGATAGAATTGCTTTGTCAACCATTTTCAGGTTTTCGATAATGAACATTCTTTCATCTTCGTCTTGGAACTCTTTACTACCTTTCAACTCTCTTTGTTTGTCGTTATTGACAATCACATAGAGTTTATCACCATGTTCTTTGGCTTTATTGAAATATTCAATATGCCCTTTATGAACAGGATTAAAATATCCGCTTACAATTACAATTTTCATTTCTCTTTGGTGTTAAACAAATCTGTATCCTTTATTGTCACATTTTGGACAATGGACATTTTTTTGTGCGGGATCGGATGTTAGAATTATATTTGGATAAGTATCCATCATTTCTTCACCGCACTTTGGACAAGGAACTCCATTTAGTTGTGGTTTAATTCCACGGTATGTATATGTACCGGTCGTAGTTATGTCTGATATACCCATGTTCGATCCGGTAGTAATATTTACCGAATTAGGATTATCAATCATATTACTACCGATAGAACACCCACAAATTCCGCTACCACCCTTAGCTGGATTACAACTACAAATTGTATGGTAAGGAATTTTTTCAGTTCCGTTAGGTTGGCAGTTTATTGGTTCCCCAAATATTGGATAAGGATAAGTAGGGTTATTTTCAACCTTTTCATACGTCTGATTGAATATATCTTCTTTACACGGATAGTGCATTCTTTCCTTATCAAATGGTTCTTTAATTACATAATCTCCGATATTTACATTCATATCTCCCTCACTTGTTTTAATAACCAGTCCACGGTCATTATGACGGTCAATGTAAAAGTGTTTATCACTTATTTCCATTGTTTCATTGTTGAATGTATCCTGTGTTAGGAAGTCAAACATCTCTCTATGATTATTTCCTGTCCATTGAACTGCGTCAATAACTACAGGTTTCTTTTATATTTCATATCTCTTTGGTGTTAAAGGTTTATTTTTTGAACTTTTTTACGCTCTTCGATTCCATAATTAGCCAATTTAGAACCATATACGTAGATGAATCTATAAAAGTCCTGCATAAGTTCATTAAACACTGGAGAAAAGATGACATCTCCTGCTATCGTATCTACGATAATAACAGCGTCATATTTGTTGGTTGGATTAACAACAACCTTAGTATTTAATCCTGTTGCTATCTGAATTTCTTCGGCAACTGTTTCTACGTAGTCAAATCGTTTACTTACTTTTTTCATTTCTCTTTGGTGTTAGTAATTTTATCACGCATCCATTTAGCACCAAGCCTAAAATTTGCACTTTTATCAGTAAGATATAATAACCTTATATTAGATACTTCTTCTATCTCCTCATCACTTGGCAGTTCGATTGGGGTTATTAAATTGATTTTTTTAGCAACATATTGTTCTATAAAACCCATCGATGCTGGTGTAATGCTTTTAGCGTAATTAATACCCTCAAAAAACGCTTCCTTTAATTGTTCTTCTGTATATAGTTTCATTTCTCTTTGGTGTTAAAGGTTAAAATTTAATCCAATACGTTTTATTTAACCATCCAAATGATACCTCTTTTGTTCCGTCTGCGTACTTGTTAAAAGCAAGCATTGGTAGTATTAACCAACTTTTATCTTTCTTCATTTCTCTTTGGTATTAAAGGTTACTAATGATTTCTCTCATCTTAATCAAGAAATCTACATTCTCATTCTCTCCATACACCTCCACTATTCTATCGTGAATCCATTGTAAGTGAGCTTTGTCTGCCTGTTTCTTTTTGGTGTTTAACGTTTCGTTATTACACAATCTATCTACATAAAAACTGACTGATTCACAATTATTTTGAGTAGAGCCTTCATCACCACCATATGTTATACTAAATTCCTCTTTTGTGTGATGTGCTACGACTGATACTTCGGCATCAAGATTGTAATCTAATAGTTTCTGAATCAATTGTTTTACTTTCATTTCGTTTCGTAGGTTAAGGTTTCTAATTCTAATTCACTTTCATAGAAATAGGGACAAGCCCAAACAGGTTTATCACATTTAAGTTTTACCATCGATCCTCCGTAAGACCCAATCGCTACGACTGTTGCCCATCCTGAATATCTCGTCTTAACTCTATCTCCAACTTTTAATTCACTAAATGTCATCTTCTACAGTATTGAGTTCAAAGTTACTAAATTTTAGTCCCCACATCAAAGAAATCATGGACATTTCTTTTTCAGCCATTTTAGCATACATACGAAGTTCTTTCATAAGGTATTTTTTACCCCATTTTACCCATTCTTCGTTTTGTTCCATGGTCATAGTCCAATCAGTATACCAATCATCCTTACGGTCCTTGATATCGTCATAGGTCACAGGATGACCTGCAATTTCGAACATCTTGTTTATCATATCGATAACCATTTTTTGTCTTTTTTGATCTTTAGATAATCTCTGTTTCATAACTTTATTTTCTTTATTTATTAATGAGGTCAGAATCGGATTCGAACCGATGATAATACTTGATTTGCAGGCAAGCCCCTTAAGCCACTTGGGTATCTGACCATTTTGTGTGACCGAAGAGAATCGAACTCTTACATGAAGTGCCACAAACTTCCGCCCTACCATTAGGCCACAGCCACCATATAATTTCAATCGAGGGGAGGGAGAATTACGATATCTCGACCTATTGATTAACAGTCAATTGCTCTGCCTCTGAGCTACCACCCCTAATGTGAGTCAGGACGGGTTTCTAACCCGCTCTTCAGTTAATCACCGCGTGCTGCCATTTACACCACCTGACTAATTTTTAGATTTCTAAAACTCATCCCTGACGGGGTAAAGAAACTCCATCTTATTTGTTTTTTGCGTGGTCAGGACAGGATTCGAACCTGTATAGGTGTTACTGTCCTTCGCACCTCCGTTTGGTTATTATCAGGCTTTTATGAGGTCGCTTCTCGTGTTGAACTGTTTTATCCAAATAGCGTCTACCAATTCCGCCACCTGACTATATATGTGGGCTACCCTCCTTTCGTCGCAACCGCCCACGCGTTGTGATTTCAGATTGTAGTCAGGACAGGATTCGAACCTGTAACTTTTGTCTTTTGGTTCCGAAAATCGGATTACTCACCAACACGCTACCCTTGCGCCACCTGACTAAATGTTTTTAGTTACTTTATCAACACTTCTCCAAGAACCACCTCGGCCAGTTTATATCAATTTCACTTAGGTTACGTCATGATTCAGCTGGTTAGGCGTCCTCAATCTAAACCTGTTTGTACTCCCACCCGGATTTGAACCGAGGACTACACATAGAAAGTGTGTCGTGATAACCCCTTCACTATGGGAGCTTGTTTGTCTTACAAATATACTACAATATTTCAAAGAACAAAAGAAGTCATAAAAAAACCCCAAACTTTTTTTTAAGTTCGGGGTTTGAAAAATTAGTTTTTACTTGTAAAAAAAATTTTCTTATATGACTTCCGAACTACATGGGCAAATACTTTCATACCAACAATTCTCTTGTTGAATATTACTTTTAATATGTTGACCTGTAGTTCTCATTATTCTATAATTACTTCAAATGTATGAAATGTTTTTATTTTGTCAAATGTTTTTTTTTATTTTTCCTATCAATCTTTTTATCTTAATCTATTTTAGTTAGTATTACTCCGTATAATTTAGTAGGTCTCGCATCTGGATTTATTAACACATCTATTTTATTTTTAAATCTTTTATTCATCAAATCTCTAACGTGCCAAACTCCATTAAATCTACCTGCATTTTCTAATTTAACTTTATCACCAAACTTTAGTTTTCTTTTCAAATCCCTACTTACTGCAATAACTCTATGTTTACTAGGATTAATACTATCCAATTTAAATCCACTTGCGGTAATCAATGGGGTATCATCAGTTTGCAATGGGTCAATTGTATATGTTGTTAGTATTACAATCGTTTTAAACTCTTTTGTTATTTCTGCCTCAATTTCCTTAATCTGTACATTAACATCTATAGATGTGTTGGGTATTAATCCAATTACAATCACAAATGAGATTGATATAATTATTTTTTTTATACTCATACGCTTTCATTTAGTTAAACATTTACCCCAAATATTTTTTTGTATCCCCGACACGATTCGAACGTGTGACCTATTGCTTAGAAGGCAATCGCTACTATCCAGCTGAGCTACGGAGACATATTGAATTACTTCAATAAGTAGATTTTTTTTGCAACTTCTTCAGCTTCCGCAATAATCTTGTCAGCATCTGTTCTACTGAAATGAGAAACTTTATATGCCCTTTCCATCAACTCCTTATAAGTTTCCTGTAGTTTTTCTTTTTCTGTTTTTTTCTTGAATATTCCAAACATAATTTTTTAATAAAAGTATCCGGGGCGGGACTTGAACCCGCACAGCCTAAGCCACAAGATTTTCTTACCACTATAGTTTTCACTACCCTCACGGTTTGTGGTCTGGACTATACCTTCACCATATCTATCGATTTAGGTGTTCCCCGTCTAGTCTCTACACGTTCCCTTTCGGGCTTCGCTCGGTATTACCATTTCAGACTTCACCGAATTTGAGGAATTCTACTCCAAAGGTTTCCCTATGGGCACTCAACTTTGTAAACTTTAATACTTTAATAAAGTATTTGTGTCTACCTCTGAAGTCTTGCATGTCTACCGATTTCATCACCCGGACATTGTTTTACAAATATAGTGAAAGTTTTAGATACTTTCAACTCTGTGTTTCATTATTTCACAGTATTTCCCATCAACCTCATAACTGATAGAATCAAATCCCAACTCTTTGGCAACTTTACTGGTGGTGCCACTACCACCAAAAACGTCAATGATTGTTTGATTTGGTTCCGCAGTTGTTAAGATAATTCTTCTGATGACTTCCTCAGGGATCTGACAAGGGTGTTCGGTCTTTTCCTTACTCACATTCTTCACCTGATTGATTTCCCACCAATCATAAAGTTTTGCTCCCGTCTTTCCTTCAGCGATTCGTTGCTGAATCCTTTTATCTTTCAAGTTCTTATAAGGTTGTCTAACCTTTCTGAAATCAGGCTTGCATCCCCACCATGAAATTAAACGACTTTGTTTACCTGTGTTTGAATTATACACCCAACAAACAACCTGTTCACACTTGGCATTTATTGCCTTTGGTAACAAGTTGATTGTTTCTTCAGGGTAATGAATGATTACACAAGGTGTTGGGATTTTGGATAATAGTTCAATATAATCCTCTTCACTTAACTTGTCTTTGTATTCGTTGTACGAATATTCTTGATTATAAGGTGGGTCTGTAATTGTTAATCCTTTTGGTATGACGCAGTTTCTGAAGTCGTCATTGATAATTGTTGTTTCCACCATAAATTAGTTAATCACATTAAAATTCTTCTTCCCATATTGTATTGGATTCATCCACAATGGTATTGTATGTGTGTGATAATATAACTGTTTTTTCATTAAAATCAAACCGAAATTCTCCTTGAGATCCTTCATTAATTTCCCAACCTCCGAAGTTATCTTGTAATTGTTGATAACACCATTCTTCTACTGCTCCTGGTGATGGATTTCCATTATCAAAATCCGATTCGATGTATCCACTATCACCATATCCATTATACTTCAAGGTCAAATAACCATATTCAGGAATTGAGACATCATCGAAAACACCTTTTTCTTCCCACTCTTCAATCATATCATCGTATTCGATCCCCGTTGAATCTCCCTCACTGTAATAACTATAGATGTGTGTTAACGATATTTCTCTTTTAACTCCGTCGATTGTAATCTCGAATCTTTGATAATCGATGTCACTACCATCAGGTAATTTACTGAATAAATCAGCATCATCAAAATAATCGATAATTTTTTTCAATATTGGGACAAGTCCGTCTGGAATTTCTGCAATATAATTATTCTCAAAATGGGTTGGAAAATAATTTTCACTGTATGAAATTTCTTCGTCGTCCGATGCCATTTCAAAAATAATGTCTCCATATTTCATCCCCAATGAACTGAGATATCTTGAAACTTTCCCTAAATATTTTTTTTCTTCTGGTGTTAAAATTTTTTCTGCCATACAAATAAATATCAGTCTTCGAATTCTAATTTAATTGTCTTCAACATCCATTGAGGTCTTTGATTGGACATCATGTTGTTAACCCATTCTTTTGCCGATGGAATATAGTTATTACAATCTTCTTTTACGTGTTGTTCTCCAACATAACGGGTGTATACCGTTTTACCATCCGAGTTTTTAAATTCGGATCCAAACCTTTTTTCCATTTCAAATATTCCTTCACTATGATGTCTCCACATTCTATGTAAAGAATCACCAAACCAAGATTTGGTCTCATCCAACCATTCGTGTAAGTGGATATAATCTTCAGGTTTTCCACCAAATTTTTTGGCAGATGATTTCGCATGTAAGTTTGGATGTGCCATTAGATTTTATTTGTGAAAAAAAATTGTAACGTCTGTACGGTTTGTTTCCCATCCACACTTTTATTGTGTTTCGAAAGTTCCCATTTCATACTTAGCGTCCGTTCCGTCATTCTTACGAATCGTTACAATTATGCAGAGGAGACAGGATTCGAACCTGCAAAGCCGTTAAGCCCGACGGTTTTCAAGACCGCTCGACAACCGTTGTCCACTCCTCTAAATAGGAATGGGTATTTGCAACTACCCATCCCCTTCAAATGACTTACCCTGGGACGCTGTTCTTATGGGTAGCGTGGTAAGTACTGTTGGAGCTCCCACTCGGAATCGAACCAAGTTTTCATGATTACAAGTCATGCGCATCGCCAGCAATGCTTTAGGAGCTTTTTATTAAATATCCGTGGGTATGTTAGGAATCGAACCTACTACCTTCACATCATACTTAAAGTAAATTAGTTTAATACACCTATTTTATTTCTTTGTGGGTAAGTTCGCACCTTTTAGGTAAAAATCCCCCACAACTTTTGGTCTTAATTCTATACCTGAATACGTACTATAGACTCTATATTGTCCAGCAGGGATACGATTTCCCGTGTAATTTAAAATGTAGCTAGATAATGTAGAATTCGTATTAAAAGGAGTTCTATATACCGCATCGCGGTGAGCACTAGCCATTCTTGATTGTCTCCAAGTCGACAATGGTGTTGCGTCGACAGGAATTAATACCATTATCCACACATATTGATTATTAACTAAAGGTCCACTAA
>Ga0247837_1009062_pt1 | contig 12141 bp, 13 predicted proteins | sample LaCtaG_2_FD_187115 | JGI IMG/M metagenome (GOLD analysis project Ga0247837, IMG submission 187115) | Freshwater microbial communities from meromictic Lake La Cruz, Castile-La Mancha, Spain - LaCruzMarch2015_14.5m | ecosystem: Environmental > Aquatic > Freshwater > Lake | place: Spain: Castile-La...
GAGCCTGCCATTTACGAAGTGAAACGCTTCCGGGAAAAACCCGATGCCGCCCTGGCCGAGTCATTCCTCAAGCAGGGCAATTTCCGATGGAATGCCGGAATGTTCATCTGGTCGATCCCCGCCATCATGGGCGAGCTGACCAAGCACGCGCCCGAGTTGGCTGCCTTTGTCTCCCGCATGCGCGCGGCCGACGACCTGACGGCCTTGCTCGCCTCCGACTTTCCCCTCCTGCCCAAAATCTCCGTCGACTATGCCATCATGGAAAAGGCGGCCCGGGTGCTCGAGCTCGAGTCCGGTTTTGACTGGGACGATGTTGGCAGTTGGGTCGCGGTGGCCAAATACTTGCCCGTCCATGAAGGCGACAACGCCGCCAACTGCCCGCTCACCACCCATGATGCCTCGCACAACATCGTGTTCTCCGGCGGGAAGAAGCACGTCGCGCTGGCCGGAGTGCAGGACCTCATCGTCATCGACACCGGTGACGCCCTCCTCGTCTGCCACCGCAGCGAGGCCGAAAACATCAAGAAACTCATCCCGCAAATCCCGGCGGAATTGCAGTGACCCCGACCCCTCTCATGAGCCGCACCATGGCGGTCGACCTCGGCACCGCGCGCACCGGCATTGCGGTGAGCGACGAACTCGGCATGCTCGCGCAGCCGTGGAAAACACTGCCTGGCGGTGACGCCGCCCTCGAGGCGGTCGTGGCAGCGGCGGGGGAAATCCAGCCCGGGCGCATCCTCGTCGGCCTGCCCCGCAACATGAACGGCACTTACGGCCCCGCAGCCGAAAACGCGCGCACTTTCGCCGAAAATCTCCGGGCCCGCGTGGGCTGCCCGGTGGACTTGTGGGACGAGCGGTTGACCACCGTCGCCGCCCAGCGCGCCCTGCGTGAAAGCGGGCGCAAGGCGCGTGACCAGCGCGGGGTGGTGGATCAGGTGGCCGCGCAAATTCTCCTCCAGAGTTGGCTCGACCGCGCCCCATGCGACTTAAGTTGACCTTGGCCTACGACGGCGCCGCCTTCCGTGGTTGGCAAAGTCAGACCGGCGGGGGCGCCGTGCAGGACGTCTTGCAGGAGACTCTCACCCGTCTGGCCGGCGGCCATAGGGTCCACGTCCATGGCTCCGGCCGCACCGACGCCGGGGTCCATGCCCTCGGCCAAGTCGCCCACGCCGATGTTCCCGATCAACGCCCGGAGCCTGCCTTCTGGCAACGCGCGCTCAACGCCACCCTGGCCCCTTCCATCCGCGTGATGAGTTGCTCGCGGGCCAAGGACGATTTCCACGCCCGTTATTCCGCCACCGGAAAAATTTACGACTACCTTCTCTGGACCGGTCCGGTTCTTCCGCCGCACTGGGCCGCGCGCGCCTGGCACGTCATTCCTCCTCCCGATCCCGCTGCGCTGCGCCGGGCGGCCAAGATCCTCGCCGGCCGCCATGACTTCAGCGGATTCGCGGCCAACCGCGGCACGCCGGTCAAGGATGCGCGACGCCATCTCCGCCGCATCAGCGTCTCGGGCAAGGGACCCGTCATCCGCTTGCGCTTCGAAGGCGACGGTTTTCTTTACCGCATGGTCCGCATGTTGGCCGCCGCCATGGTCCGCGTCGCCCAGGGCAAAGCCACGGAGGCGGACCTCCGGGCCCGCCTCGCCGGCATGGAAACGGACCTGCCGCGGATCGTCGCGCCGTCCGACGGTCTTTATCTCGTGCGGGTTGCCTATGCCCGGTCCGGGTCGCAATCGGGTTGAACTTCCGCCAGTCGCGCCATTAGCTTCTCTCCGTGCGTGTCGCGCCCGCTTTCCTCATCACCCTCGGGCTCTCGCTTCTTGCGGCGTACATGGCCCCGGCGCAAATTTCCGCGGAAGAGCAGCGCAAGCGCGATCTCTTCCTCAAGGCGCGCGAGTCGATCGAACCGGTTCCCGCCGCCACCCCGGCGCGGCCACCTGTCCGCCCCCAGCCGCGCCCGCGGCCGGTGGAAGAATCCGTCGAGCAACCCCTTCAGCCGATCACGCTCCCGCCACCCCGCTCGACCCCTGCGCCCAAACCCCGTCCGAAGCCAACGCCCGAGCCACGGGCCACGCCGAAAGCCAAAGCGACCCCTCCACCGCCCCGCGCGACACCCCCGCCGGCCGCGGCTGGGCGCAGCGACGATTTTGTTTTGCCGCCGGCCCAAGACGCTTCATCCGACGTGATCAAGCTCCCGCCGCCCCGGCCCGCACCCGCTCCTCGAGCCGGACGCGAGTCCGCGGCAGAGGTTCCCGCCGCGCCCATCGTGGTCGAGAAGTCCGGGCAGGAGGATGACCAGGGAATGGCGCCGGTCCCGGAGCGCGAGCGCCGGGGTTGGTTCGGGTGGGGCGGCGGTCCGCGTCACCGGTATCTCACGCGCAACGTGCGCGCCGCCATCGACCGCGCCCCGGTCAAGCGCGGACGCTGGCAATACGTCATCGTGCACAACAGCGGCACGCGGCAGGGCAACGCGCGCATATTCGCCAATTACCACAAAAACGTCCGCAAAATGAAGAACGGGCTGGCCTACCACTTTGTCATAGGAAACGGCACCTCGTCCGGCGACGGCGAGATCGAAATCGGTCCGCGCTGGACCGCACAGATCAACGGCGGGCACGTGGCCAGCGACTACCTCAACAACATTGGCATCGGCATCTGTTTTGTCGGCGACTACAACCGCGATCTTCCGACCAAAGCGCAGCTGGCCGCGCTGGAGGAGCTGATCAAATACCTCCGCAAGCGCGTCGGCCGGAGCAAAGGACGCGTGCTCATCGTCAAGGCGCACCGCGAAATTAACCCGAAGCCGACCGACTGCCCGGGCAACCGCTTTCCTTACAGCTGGATGCACCGCACCTTTTGACCATGCGCCTCGGGATCACAGGGGCCTCGGGATTCATCGGCGGGCAAGTGTCCCGGCTGGCCGCGGCGAGGGGATGGGAAGTCGTCCCTTTCTCCCGCCAACCGCGCGACGCGCGCACCCGCCGCCTCGTGCCGGGTGAACCGGCCGACGTCGACGGACTTGATGCCGTCCTGCACCTTGCCGGTGAGCCGGTGGTCGGTCGTTGGACACCCGAAAAGCGCCGTCGTATCATGGACAGCCGCGTGATGGGCACGCGTTCGGTGGCCGAGGGTTTCGCCCGCGCCGCGCACCCGCCCCGGGTGCTCGTCAGCAGTTCGGGCATCGGTTACTACGGCGACACAGGCGAGCACGAGGTGACGGAAGATGCCCCGCCCGGCCGCGGCTTCCTCGCCGAGGTCTGCCGCGCCTGGGAGAGGGAAGCCATGGAAGTGCGGAACGCCCGCGTTGTCATCCTGCGGATCGGACTCGTCCTCGGCCGCGGGGGCGGCACAATGCAACGCCTTCTTCCCGTCTTCCGCGCCGGGCTCGGCGGGCGGCTTGGCTCCGGGCGGCAATGGATGTCGTGCATTCACGTCGACGACATCGCCGGGCTCGCCATGTGGGCGATCGGGCAGGAGGGTTTGGTTGGTCCGGTCAACGCGGTGATGCCCCGCCCGGTGACCAATGCCGATTTCACCCGCCTGCTGGCCCGCGCGGTCCACCGCCCGGCCATCCTGCCCGCGCCGGCTTTCGTCCTCCGCACGGTCCTCGGCGCCATGTCATCCCTCCTCCTCGACAGTTCGCGCGTGCGTCCGGGCGTGGCGGAACAACGCGGCTACCCCTACGACTTCCGCGACGTGGAGCAAGCCCTCGACGAAGTTGTGCGCTGAATAATTGGCCTTGTCGCCCCGCGGCGGAGAACAAACCATGGCCTGCTCATGCCTGCCCGCCCGCCCCTCATCGATCTTCACCGCCATCTCGATGGCAGTATCCGCCTGGCCACCATCCTCGACCTCGGCCGGCAGCACGGCATCCCCTTGCCCGGGGACACCCTCGAGGAACTCAAGCCGCATGTCGTGGTCAGCACGCCGCAACCCGGTCTGGTCGAGTTTCTGGCCAAGTTCCGGTGGATGACCGCGGTGCTGGCCGATTATGACGCCTGTCGGCGGGTGGCCCGCGAAAATGTGGAGGATGCGCAAGGCGAGGGGATCCGTTACCTCGAGTTGCGTTTCAGTCCGCTCTTCATGGCCGACGCCCATAATCTTGATCCTTCTAAAGTCACCGCCGCGGTGATCGAGGGCGTGCGCGAGGGCGAAGCCGCCACCGGGGTGAAAGCCAACCTTATCGGCATCCTCACCCGCACCTACGGTCCGACGCGCGCCCGGCGCGAACTCCGGGCCCTCCTCGACCACACGGAAGAAATCGTCGCGCTCGACCTGGCCGGGGACGAAGGCAACTGGCCGGGCGAACTTTTTGTCGGGCACTTCCAAGAGGGCCGCGACGCCGGTTGGCAGGTCACCGTGCATGCCGGGGAGGCGGCCGGACCAGAGAGCATTGTCACCGCGATCGATCGACTGGGCGCGACGCGTATCGGGCATGCCGTGCGCGCCGCCGAGGATCCCGCCGTCATGGACCTGCTGCTCCAACGCCGCATCGGCATCGAGGCCAATTTGACCAGCAATGTGCAAACCAGCACGGTGCCGGACTATGCCGCCCATCCGCTGAAAAAGTTTCTCCAGGCCGGTCTCCTCGCCACGATCAATACGGACGATCCCGGCATCAGCGGCATCGACTTGCGTCATGAACTCGACGTCGCCGCGCCCGCGGCGGGGTTGGATGAAGCGCAGATTGTGCAGGCGCTGGAAAACGCCTGGGAGATCGCCTTTTTGCCCCCGGGCGAGAAGGCGGGTCTGCGGGTTTAAGTCCGGCCCGCACCGGAGCCCCGTTTTTCCGCGCTGGAAAACCGCCGCGATCGGGTCCTTAATGGCAGGCGATGAAAGTCACGACCGCTCTTCTCCTTGTTGCGGTGCTGCTCACGGTGCCGGCCTCGGGGCAAAGTGCCCAACTCACCGCTTACCAAGCTCTGCGCACCGTGGAGCGCGAAAAAGGCGGGGGCTGGCTGGATCGGTTGGTCGAAATGCGCGGGGTCGACGGCGATCCGCAGCCCGTGCGTTGGTTACTCACCTTTCGCGATGAAAATGCGCGCGGCGGGGTGCGCGAGTTCGCCGTGACCGCGCAAGGTGTCACCAGCGAACGCACGCCGGTGCGTGCCGCCGGGTCCGGCACGCCTGCGGTCATGGTTTCGGGCTCGCTCAATTTGGATTCGAGCGGCGCCTTCGCCGCGGCGAACAAGCAGGCCGCCGCCGCCAAAGTCGGTTTCCACTTCCTCAACTACCTGCTGCAAAACTCACAGGGCGCGCCGGTTTGGTTGGTGCAACTCTATGACACAGCCGGCCTCGAAGTCGGCAAGATGGAAGTCTCCGCGAAAAATGGCGGCATTGTCTCGCGCCTGCGCACGCCCCCAGCGGAGGCCGCCGGGCCTGCCGCCACCGCGACCGGGCCGGTGACCTCTTCACCGGTTCCCACCGGCGGCACCTTCGGTGACCGTTGGGTGGAGGGTGGGGGACTGGTCGGCCACGTCAGCCGTTGGGGGGAGAAGTCTTGGGATGCCACCACGAACACCGCGGTGAGCGTCGGGGACAGCATCAGCGCTTTTTTTATCGGGCGTCCGGAACAACCGGCACCCCGCAACTAACAACCATGCCCGAAAGCTCATCCCTCATCATCGTGCTCTTTGTCGTCGGGTTTGCTCTCGTCGCGGCCGAAGTATTCCTGCCCGGGCTCATTCTCGGGACGATCGGATTGCTCTGCCTCATCGCCTCGGTCGTCTTGGTTTTTTCGCAATACGGCACCTCGGCCGGCGTGCTCGCGGCTTTTCTGGTCGCAGGCCTCAGTTTTGTCGGATTCATCGTTTGGCTCAACCTCTTCCCGCGCACTTTCATCGGGCGGCGCCTCATGCTTCGGGCGCGCCAACCGGCCGACCTCACCGCTGCGGCCCACCAGACGATGATCGGGGCCACCGGCGAGACCGTCACGCCCCTGCGTCCCTCCGGCACGGCGCAAATCAACGGGAAACGTGTTGATGTCACGGCAGTTGGCGACTTTCTGGAGTCGGGCGAACAGGTCGTGGTGATCGCGGCCGATGGCATGCGGGTGGCCGTGCGGCGAAAAGATGGTTTGGAGTCCGCTCCCCGAACCGCCTAGGCTTTGCCCTATGGGCTCGCTCTTCATTTACATCGTCACCGGACTGGCCGTCGTTCTCGGTCTTGTTCTTCTCATTGTTCTCTTCAATTTTTTCGGCATCTGGCTGCGGGCCAAGGTCGCGGACGCCCCGGTTTCCTTTGCCAGCCTGATTGGCATGCGCCTGCGCCGCGTGCCGCTCGGCCTCATCGTCGACAGCCGCATCACCGCGGTCAAAGCGGGCATTCCGCTCAATACCGACGAACTCGAAGCCCACTATCTGGCCGGCGGCAGCGTGGATTCCGTCGTGCTGGCTCTCATTGCGGCGGACAAAGCCGGGATCAAACTCGACTTCAACCGCGCCTGCGCCATCGACCTGGCGATCAAAGGCACGAGCAAAACCGTCTTGGAGGCCGTCCGCACCAGCATCAACCCGAAAGTCATCGACTGCCCCGCTCCGGGTTCCGGCCGCTCGACGATCGACGCCGTGGCGCGCGACGGCATCGGGGTCAAAGTCAAAGCGCGGGTCACCGTCCGCTCGAACCTCGACCGCTTCGTCGGCGGTGCCACCGAGGAAACGATCATCGCCCGCGTCGGCGAGGGCATTGTCACCTCGATCGGTTCGGCCCTTTCCTACAAAGATGTCTTGGAAAATCCCGACCGCATTTCGAAAACCGTCCTGCAAAAGGGCCTCGATAGCGGCACAGCCTTTGAAATCCTTTCCGTCGACATTGCCGACATCGACGTCGGCGAAAACGTCGGGGCCAAATTGCAGGGCGAGCAGGCCGAAGCCGACAAGGTGGTGGCCCAAGCCAAGGCGGAAGTTCGTCGCGCCGCCGCCGTCGCCCTCGAAGGTGAAATGCGGGCCAAGACCCAGGAAATGCGGGCTAAGGTGGTCGAGGCCGAGGCCCAGATTCCGCAAGCCATGGCCAAAGCCTTCCGCTCCGGCAACCTCGGGATCATGGATTACATGAGGATGAAAAACATCCAGGCCGACTCGCAAATGCGAGAATCCATCGCTGGCTCCGAGCGCGGCGACGCCGAGGCCCGCTAAAGCGCTTAGTCCGGTTCCGCCATGGAACAACTTGTCCTCCTCGTCGTCATCGGGTTGATCAGCCTGGTCAATTGGCTGCTGCAAAAGGCCGCCGAGAAACGCGAGGCGGCCAAGTCGGCCCGGGTTGAAAAGCGTGAAGTGAAGCGGGCAACGCGCCGCAACGTCTACACGCATCCCGCGCCCGCCCCGGCGACCTCCGCTCCCCGCCGGGTCGCCACCGAGCGCGACCCGTTCAAGGATTTGATGGACGCCCTCGGCTTGCCGTCCGACGAACCGCCGCCCCGTCCCGTGGTGGCCGACACTCCCTTCTTGGCCGAAGAGGAATTCGTCTCGCTCGAAGAAGCGGTACCACCTCCACCACTGCCCAAGCCTGTCGCGGCCAAACCCCTTTCTGCGGCGGCCTCCTGGCATCCACCCGCCCGCGGCGCGCAACCTGACGAGAAAACCAAACAACTCGCCTCGGCTTTCGCCGCCATGGGGGGTGCGGACTCCCAAGTTTGGCAAGGCGGCAACGTGCGTGGCCTGCTCGCCGGTTCCTCCGCCCAGCGCAAAGCCATCATCTTGGCCGAAATCCTCGGCACCCCCCGCGGTCTGGCCAAGGCCGGCGCGCTCATGACCCGCGGTCATCTCTGAGCGGTCCCCGGTTTGACTCGTGGCCTTCTCTCTGACCGCCGCCCGCAGCAGCTCTAGCTCACGGCGGCCCAGACCCGGTGCACGTCATCATGATCGTCGAGCGCCTGCAAGAACGCTCCGACTTCCGACCCTTGGTCCGCGGACAATTCCGGGCACTGCTTGGGGACAAATCCCAACTCGCTCGTCACCACGGTCCATCCGTTATCCGTGAGCCACTTGGCCACCCCGTGCGTATTCGTGCGGTCCGTGATGAAGCGCGCGCCGGTTGCGTCCGCCGGAATATCATCGTTCTGCTCGTGGGCGAGGGGTTCCACCTCGTCGGCGCCCGCTTCGATCGCCGCTTCTTCCCGGTCGACCCCCGGCTTCGCCACGTAGGCCTCGACGAGACCGACATGGTCGAAAAGAAACTTGTTGCTCCCCGAGGCGCCAAGTTGCCCCTTCTTGAAAAGCACGCGGATTTCCGGGGCCGTGCGGTTGTGGTTGTCGGTGAACACTTCCACAATGACCGGAACTTTGTGCGGCGCGTAACCCTCGAAGGTCATGTGCTCGAGCGAGACCTTGTCGCTGCCGGTCCCGGCGCCCTTGGCGATGGCCCGTTCGATGGCATCCTTGGGCACACTTTCCCGTCGCGCCTTTTCCAACGCCGCGGTCAATCGCGAGTTGGTCGCCGGATCCGCCCCCCCGTGGCGTGCCGCGATGGTGATCTCACGGATGAATTTGCCCGTGGCCTGCGATTTCCGGAGCGAAGCAACTTCGCGCTTGGCCAACAACCATTGACGTCCCATAAGCCGGAAACCCTAAACCAAGGCCGGCCTGGTGCTCAAGACCGCCGCTTCTCCGCCCGCCCCGCGCCCGGACCCCTTCAAGGCTGTGTCCCCGCCACCCGCAGCATCACCTCGTTGCGGCGCAGGAAAGTGGGAATCCACGGCGGATCGTAGTAGCCGAAGATCGGCTCGCCTTCCACCTGGAGCTGGCGGCCCTCGACCCAGGCGCGTAATTTGCCCAGCGCCTCCTGCTCGTTGCTTTGATTGCGTCCGCCCGAGTAGCGGTAAACTGCAAAGTGTCCGGCCGGCAGGTCGTCCATCGTGACCGCGGCATCCTTGGGCGCCGGAACTTTTCCCGCCGCCACATCACGCGGCACAATAAAACTCATGCCGCTTTCCCCGCCTTCGTCCTTCATCAGCACGGGCGCCGTCATGGCGATCTTCTCATCCGCCTCGTTCCCGCCCGAAATGTAGCCGAACAAGCGCATAAAATCCCCCTCGCCGGCAGCCGTGCGGACCAAAGTCAGGGCCGGATAATCCCGCACCTCGAACTTCCCGTCGGTCACCAGCACTTTGTAATCGGGGACTTCGGTCGCCATGGCTGACACCGTCAGCATGCCCGCGCCGAGAAATGAGGCCAAGGTTTTCATCACTTCACTATACCGCAAGGCCCGGGGCTTGCCACCTTCCCGGACAAAAAAGAAAGGCGGCCGGTAAGGCCGCCTCTCTGTGATTTTCAAGCGCAGAGCTTAGCTCTGGGCGCCCTCTTCGGTCTTAGCACCATCTTTCTTCTCCCCATCCGGGCATCCGCCGCAACTGCCGGCGAAGGTGGAGGTGGCGAAAGCGGCCATGGAGACGACCGTGAGGGCGAGTGTGAACAGTGATTTCATAACGCTGCAGTTTGTCACCTTTTTTCCGATAAGCAAATAGTTTCCGTGCCCCCCTTCAGGCGGGGGCGCCTCAGGACTTGCTGCAGGCGTCGCCTTTGCAGGCTGCGCTCGCTTTGCAGGCGTCCGAACCGCAAATGTACCCGCAATCCTTGCACTTGCAGGGTTGGCCGGCGACGCAACCGTCTTTATCAATCACCTTGTCCGAGGCGGACAGCACGGGGGTCAGGGCTAAGACAAGGAGAGCGAGGGTGGTTTGGAATGCTTTCATATGGATAAGTCTGGGACGCCGCGGGCCAAGAGTCAAATTGCATCTTGGTCGAGTCTCAGATTCTTCGACCGGCCCGGCCTGACGGAGTCCAGGTCAGATTGGTTGGCTTTCCGGTGCTGCGGACCTTACGGTCCGCGCCATGCCGCACTTCCTGTTTCTTCTTTTTCTCGGCTTCGTTGCCGTTCCGCCGTCCGGTGCGGTCGCCCCGGGCACCTTCACCCTGACCGGAGAAATGTCCTCCGCCCGCTCCTTGCATACCGCGACATTGCTCGGCGATGGGCGGGTGCTGGTTTGTGGAGGGGCTGATGCCACGTTCCAGGCACTCAGCACGGCGGAGATTTATGATCCGCTCACGGCCACCTTCTCTCCAACCGGCACGATGGGTACGGCCCGCTTTGCCGCCAATGCCACCCTGCTTCCCGACGGCAGGGTGCTCATTGTCGGGGGTGAGGACAGCGGCAATGTGTCGACCACCTCGGTGGAGCTTTTCAATCCGGCCACCGGCACGTTTTCTTTGACCGGATCGCTGCTCGTCTCACGACTCAACCCGACGGTGACACTGCTCGGGAACGGTCGGGTCCTGGTTGCCGGGGGCTATGAGGGCACGAGCACGGGAACGCCCCTGGCCTCGGCCGAACTTTACGACCCCGCGTCCGGAACCTTCTCGCTGACCGGATCCATGGACGTGGCGCGCCGCAACCACACCGCCACGCTGCTACCCGACGCCACCGTCCTGGTCGCTGGCGGCTACAACGGAACCTACGTCAACGCCCCGGAAATTTACCAACCCTCCACCGGCCTTTTCGCGCCGACCGGCGACATGTCGGTGGCCCGGCGCTACCCCACGGCGACCCTCTTGCCGGACGGCGGGGTGCTGCTCGCTGGTGGCTATGAGAACGGGACGGACGGGACGCTGGCTTCGGCCGAGATTTATGACAATGCCTCCGGGTTATTCCTTGGCACCGGGTCGATGGGGGAGGCGCGCGGACGCCAAACCGCGACCCTCCTCGGCGACGGCACCGTTTTGATCGCCGGCGGCTACAATTTGCAGACACCTCTCGCCTCGGCCGAGCTGTATGATCCAGCCAGCGGCTTGTTCTCCGCCACCGGATCCATGAATGAGGCGCGATGGCGTCATACCGAAACCCTGCTCGACGACGGTCGTGTCCTCATCGTCGGCGGGCAGGATGCCGCCGGCTTCCTCCGCAGTGCCGAAATTTACACCGTCCCCGAGCCGTCGACCTGCGCCTTGCTCCTCATGACCGTCGCCGGCGGGCTGGGGTGGATGAGGCGGCAACAAAGCCGCTCCCGGTGATACCAGGCCAACCGGCTGGGCACCGTGCTTCGGGCTGTTGAGGGTGTCAACCGGCGGGAAGGGGACCCGCCGCGCCTTTCCCAAACTTTCACTGGTCGGCTTTTTTTGACATCGCCCGATCGGAAAATTAACAATCTCCGCGCCCATGAAGCCCTCGCTTGTCTCGACGATTGCCCGCCAAGTTGGAGCTGTTCCCGATGGCCCGACCCGCCGTCAGTTTCTCAAGACAACACTGGCCGCGGGAGCCGCGCTCATGCTCGGAGGACGCCCGGCAGCCGGCCGCGCGGCGAGACCGCGCGTGCTTGTGATCGGAGCGGGGTTCGGAGGGTTGAGTTGTGGATACCAACTGCAGCAAGCCGGAGCCGACGTGCGCATCTTGGAAGCCCGCAACCGCATCGGCGGGCGGGTTCTTTCCCTCGATAAATTTATACCGGGCAAGGTGGTGGAAGGTGGGGCGGAGCTGATCGGGTCCAACCATCCCACCTGGATGGCTTACGCAAAACTGTTCGGCTTGGAACTACGCGAGGTGACCTCCCCTCATGATGACGAATCGCCCATCCTGTTGGGGGGCAAGCGGTATTCCGGGACGAAACTGGAAAAGTTGTGGGAAGGTTTGGATCGCACGCTGCAGCTCATGAACGCCGACGCCCGCCAAGTGAACCTCGAGCAGCCATGGGCGTCGGCCCAGGCCGCCGAGTGGGATGCAACCAGCCTCTCCCAAGCAGCCGCCTGCTGGGATGTCGGGGACCGGTTGCGCCACGCGGCACTCACCGTGCTGGCCAATGACGGGGCCACCTGGCCGGAGCGGGCGAGTTATCTGGCCTGCCTCTCGACCATCGCCGGAGGAGGATTTGAGGTCTTCTGGACCGAGTCCGAAGTCTATCGCTGTGTCGGTGGCAACCAAACGCTGGCCTTCAAACTTGCCGAGAGCATCGGATCAAACCGCATCGATTTGAACACCCCCGTGACGCTTATCCAATGCCATGCTGCCGGTGTCACGGTGCACACTGGTTCAGGCGAAAGGCACGAAGCCGATCTGGTCGTCCTGACCGCTCCTCCCAGTACCTGGGATCATTTTCAGGTCGAGCCCGGGCTTCCTCCCGCTTATCGCCCGACGACCGGCCCGGCCATCAAAT
>Ga0247837_1009064_pt1 | contig 12137 bp, 4 predicted proteins | sample LaCtaG_2_FD_187115 | JGI IMG/M metagenome (GOLD analysis project Ga0247837, IMG submission 187115) | Freshwater microbial communities from meromictic Lake La Cruz, Castile-La Mancha, Spain - LaCruzMarch2015_14.5m | ecosystem: Environmental > Aquatic > Freshwater > Lake | place: Spain: Castile-La...
AACTTGGATGTGGAGCACTCTGTAGGGGAAGACTTATCGGAATACATTGCTGCGTCTTTCAGGGAAGTTTAGGACATTTAGGCTAATAAATGGCTTTGCAGGCGGCTCTCGAGCAGTTTCTCAACTACCAAAACCCTAACACTCGCGCTCAGATCCTCGCCAAAGCCCGCGACCCCATCTTCATCCCGCGCTACTCCATCCCTCTGGCCCGGGAGCGGGAGTTGGCCCTGCTGCGTCTGCAGGCTGTCAGTTCTCTCGGCGTCTTCTCCATCGCTGACTTCCAGACCAACCCTTCCAATATATTCACAGCTCAGGAGACCCTGGGTTGTCTGGACGGGTCTTTGGCCACTAAGTTCACCGTGCAGTTCAACCTCTTCGGAGGGACACTCGTAGCTCTGGGGACTGCACGGCACCTAGCGATGGTGAAGGAAATCGACAGACTGGAGGCAGTGGGGTGTTTCGGCCTCACCGAGCTGGGCTACGGCAACAACGCAGTGGAAATGGAGACCACAGCTACCTGGGATCAGGCCAGGAAGGACTTTGTGCTGAATTCACCCACTGTCTACAGTCACAAGTACTGGATTACCAATGGAGCACTGCATGCGCAGTGGGCGATTGTGTTCGCTCAGCTCTATATGGGCACTACGAATGAAGGAGTCCACACTTTCCTGGTTAGGATTAGAAATCAGGACATGTCGGTTGCTGCGGGAGTCGATATAGAGGACATCGGCATGAAAATGGGTCTAAATGGGGTCGATAACGCCCGTATTGCCTTCAATAACCTGCGAATTCCCAGAGAAGCACTGCTAAATCGGTACTCAGACGTAAGTCCAGAGGGAGTGTTTACCTCCACTGTGACGAAGCGAAGGGACAGGTTCTTGAAAGTGGCGGACAGACTGCTATCGGGGAGAATCTGCATAGCAGCGATGTGTATGGGCGCTATGAAAGTCATGTCTGTCGGAGTTGTCCGCTTTTCCTCCCAGCGTCTATCGAATGGTCCGACCGGCCTCAACGATACGCCTATCATTGACTTTCAGCTACAGCAAAACTCCCTCTTCCCTCTAATCGCCCAAGTCCTCTGTCTGAACCTCACCCTGAACCACATCCGCAGCGAGTTCCACAAAGGTCCTCCCGAGCTAGTGAAGTGGTGCTGCTCCATCAAGGCCATGGTCGTGCACACCTTCGAAAGGCTGTCCTCCGTGGGCAGAGAGCGTATGGGCGGAATGGGCTTTTTGTCCTGCAATCGGATGGGAGCGGGGATCGAAGCTGCGCAATCCGGCTTCACAGCAGAGGGAGACGCCTCGGTCTTGCAGCAGAAAGTAGCCAAAGAGCTGCTTTCGGAGGTAATGAAGGGCGAGCGGACACCCTTGCAACTCAAATACTGCCCTAAGCGCCAACTGCCAGAGCTGCAGAACGTGACTAGTTTGGAGCTGCTGTTGGAACTGATCAAAGTCAAGGAAGAGCTGAGTCTCACAGAGCTGTACAATTCCATATCGGAGAAAATGGCGGCTCAGCGGTCTCTTTTCGACGTGTGGATGACGGAAGAAAGCGAGAAAGTCCAAAGCACTGCCTGGGCCTATGGACATAGAGTCAGTGCAGAGCAGTCTATCAACGCGCTCACACAGAGACCCGACTTAAGAGCTCTCCTAGAGCCTTCAGTGACTCTATTTCTACTGGATATCGTCAAAAGCGGTCTATCCTGGTTCCTGGTCCGCGGAGTGATCAGTAGAGTGGCGGCCCAGGGTGTGGAAGAGGCCTGGACACTGGCAGTGAAGCGCTTTGGAGTGGTGGTGAGGGAGGTCGTGGGCGGCTTTGGAGTGCCAGAAGAACTCATATTCGCCCCTGCAGCTGGCAACTTGGCGGAATTCTACTCCAAAAAGAACGAAGGCGAGCATCTCCCCTTAGCCAGACTTTAACTCTAGCTTAGCTCCCCTACATTGCTCAGGTCTAGCTAAACCTGCTTCCGCTAGTACCGTCTGATATATCGTAACTCAGTTTTCCTCCTTGGCTTCGAAGCATCTTCTACCCAAAGTGCGTACTTCTTTATAGAGTCCCTAGAGCCTGCCTCTGCTAATGCATTCCAGCGCCAGTCATCAGAGATTCCCTTCCTGCCTCCGTTAATTCCCACAGGATCTCTGGTCGCTTCGCTCTGTCTGCTAAATCGCCCTGTTGGTGGGTGAACTGCCACAGCAGGGAGAAATAGTAACTTAGAGCCAGGCCAGGGTCTACGCAAATAAAGCAGTAAAGGACTAATTCTTTGGATGTCGATTGCCTTTTTTTCTATAAGCAATGTTTGGCTAGACCAAAACAGCGAAGCAGAGGCCTACTTCCCCATTTTTGACAAATCCTAGAGACTAAGCATTCTCTTCGCCTGTAATGCCCATCATGAAGCCAGGGCTAGTGCACTTTACAGCACTACTGGGGTTCGGACTGTCTTCCCTCTTCAACAACTGTCCTGTTGCCCTGGTAATCGCCACTCAGATAGGGGACGGAGTGTGTGATCCGCCCTACCTGACTTCTCTGTGCGCCTTTGACGGACAGGACTGCGCTTCCCAGTGCTCTTGCAATAGAGAACTACTAGGGAATGGGGTGTGTGACTCAGGTAAGTTCCACTTAGAGTGCCGGACGCAGGCATGTGGATGGGACTTAGGCGACTGCGGGTTTTGCTCAATGGCCTGTAATAGCGATTTAGGCTTTAAGGAGATGGTGGGCGATGGGAGATGTGACGAGGCCTGTAATACTGTGCAGTGTGGGTTTGATAAAGGAGACTGTGGGACTTCTGCGGCTGTAGAAGTGGAAATAGGGACTAATGACTCGCTAGAGCAGACATTGGCGGACATCTTGGTTCCCATTGCTCGAATCAGACTAGGTCCAGGGCTTTATCCCTTAAAAGGCGCTAGTGGACACAGTCGATCGTATATACTCCAGGAAGTGGAAATCAGCGCTTCCTACTGCCCAGACCAGTCACTATGTGAAGACCCAACTCTCCAAATCACCAACCAAACTTCGCCCTTTATCATCACAGGCCATCTGACTCTCAAGCACGTCACCATCCAAGGCGGCTTTTCCCTCGTGCAGCACTGTGAAAGGCAGGAGTGCACCTATTGCCCAGCCGTCACTACGGACTCAGAGGGAAATTGGGTCAACGACAAAGGAGACAAATTGACTAAATTCGCTGCCTATGAGGACTGCAGCAGATACCACAATTTCACACTCTTTTCGCTGTACCCAGATGCACACTTTTTCTTGGAAAACGTCCGATTCGACACAATCACCCAAGAGCCGAAATCACTGATATACAGCCAAGGAGCTTTCCTCACCTTCCTGCAAGTCACCTTTTCTCAGCTCATTATGCGCAGAAACTCCAGTGACAGTGCAGTTATTACGCACCAAGGACCTGCAGGCTCGATCTATATCGAAGACAGTCTGGTTCAATACCTCAATAACTGGCACGAATACGACAACTACACTGTAGTGAGCGGCTTTCTGAGGGTCACAGGAGCCAACAAACTCACTCTAAATCGAGTAAATTTCAGGCAAAACTCAGTGTTAGGCGCCGCTAAAGCCTTGATTTCGCTGATAGATTTGGCGAATGTGGGCTCTATTAGTGTATTTGAGTGCATATTTCGTTCTAACTTCGTGACAGCGGGACTACTGCAAGTTGCAGGCTGGACGAATACGCTAAATGTGCAGAATTCGAGTTTTGAGTACAACTTAGGAGCAATTACGGCCGCGATTTCCTTTGCAACGTATAGAGGTAACTATCAAGTGGTACTGAAAAACTGTACTTTTAGGGCAAATGCAGTCATTTTAGAGGCAATTATTAGCTTTACTGAGACTTCGAATGATGCCGAATCCATAGAATTGGATATAAACGCGTATTTAGGCCTATTGGTGGTTTCAAAACTGCTGGCACTGGATAATAGCGGCCCGTATCTGCTATTTGCCAGCAATATATCCAGTGTTTCCATTGAAAACCTCACATCTGTGGGCAACGGTGACATTGATCACTCCTTTCAGCAGGTATTTCGCCAGTTTACCTCCGATGCACACATTTCCATGTCCATCTTGCCTGACTTTAGGCAAGAAGTGTGCATAGGAACACTGCAAATCGCAAATTTTCACTCCTTTTCCCTGCATAATTCCACCTTTAACAGCTCATCTTGTATCTTTGGCTCTCCAGCGCTAACCCTACCCCAGCACATTAGCAAAGAACACACTACCGAGGTGGGTATATCAGGCCTAGTACTGGCTCGCAATCAGGGAGAAGAGCTGATTTCCCTGCATTTGGACTCCAATGTGACCCTGTCCCAGCTCTATTTGGAGAATAACACCAACCTACGCACTGGAAAGGCTGTGTGTTTGCACTTTTCCGCCTCTGTGCCAGTCTCTATTACTGTGATAGACTCCGTTTTCCTCGCTAACCAGGGCCTACAGAACACACTAGCAGCTATTGAAGGCATTTGGCACTTCACCCTCACAAATGTCCACTTAATCAATAACTCCGCAGAGGGGACTTCCGCAGGAATCGTCCTGTTCCCATACACTCAGCAGGACTCCCTAGTGCAGGTCCTGGACTGTAGCTTTAGCAGGAACTCAGCCCGGTCCAATGGAGTGCTCTCCCTCGTAGACATGACTGGTGCAGCAATGGCCAATGGTGTGACAATACAGGTGGTAATTGAAGGGTGTGAGTTTGATAGTAACTTTGCAAGGTTTGCGGGAGGCTGTGTGACTATTGCTGGCTTTATCGAGCTGGAAGAGGACAGTGAAATAGGGAATTCAGTCTTCCGCAATAACTCCTGTCTCAATGCAGGCGCAGTGCTGTCGTTCCGCGGCTTCTACACACTGCTAGAGCGCCAGGACTTTAACCCCAGCGAAGCACTCACTGTACGGAAATGTGTGTTTCTAGGGAACTTCGGAATGAGTGTGATTGACTTAACAGACATTGACTTGCTACTGCGGACAGAAAACTGCAGGTTTGAGAATTCGACAGGAACTACCTCCCCTGTGCGGATTACTAGTGGGGATTGGAGAGACAGTGGGTCTGTATTCCGCTATAACCAGGGGGTGGAGGCTGGAGTGGCACTACTTATCAGTGGAGCGACTTTCTCAGGAAATGGCACAATGTTCCTAGAGAACTGGTCAGAGACTCGGGGAGGCGCAATGGTCATTTGGATGAACTCGCAAGCCAATTGCACCAATTGCGTGTTTGAATCTAACGTCTGCGAGACCTACGGAGGCGCTATCGCCATACACGAATACGGGGAATTCGCAGGCCAGGGAGTGTTATTTCAGGGGAATATTGCACACACCGAAGGCAGTGTGGTGTATTCCTCTCTGAGTACTTTTGAGTGTGCAGACTGCAGGGTGGAGGCGAATTGGGCTGAAAGCTACACTGTAGTGCTGCTACGAAGCTCAGTGGCTGTCTTCACTGGTGGACTCATACGTAACAACCAGGCTGCTCTGAGCCGCACTCCCGGCTTCTCCCTTTCCCAGTCCCGCCTTCAACTCCTCAACTGTTCCTTTGCCAACCAAACTGGCTATTTGGGTGCGTTTATACTAGCTTCCGACTACAGCACACTGACAGTGCTGTCCTCGCAGTTCGATAGTGGCATAGCCAGGACTGAGGGAGGCTGTTTCTACTCTATTGGTACGTCTGCAATTACAGTCGTGGATTCCACCTTCACAGATTGCTATGCGGAGCATATCGGCAACATCATAATTATGCAAACGGGAAAACTAAGAATGACCAATGTGACTTTAGTGGATATCGGGCGCCACCGCAGTGCAGGCGCTATCGTAGTCCGCGACAGCTCTATAGAACTAGAGATTGCCTGTCTGCGCCTGCAAGGCAGTGCAGTAAGCGCCTACATGTCCACAGTAGTGGTCAGAAACAGTGCTTTCAGAGACCTGGTGGCCTACTACGGAGCCGCTGTGAGTTGTTCCGAGTGTCCCTTAGTGCAGGCATTTAACTCCCAATTCCACAATTGTCAAGGGAAAATCGGCGGGGCTGTGTATATCTTTACTTCTGCGGCTGGTAGAGACGATTATAGGGCTGAATTCGAAGGATGTCGATTTAGCAGCAACGGGGCGGCCAATGGAGGCGCGGTTTACACGGAAAGTGTGCAGGTTTATATACGAAATTGCACCTTTAGTAGCAATAGTGCCTATTCTAGCCGTGCGGAGTCGGTGGGACTACTGCGGAAAGGTATCGGCGGGGCCCTATACCTCTCAAATACCTATACAGAAAGGACTGTTTACCTGATAACGAATAACACCTTTAGGAATAACACGGCAACGACTATGGGCGGAGTCCTGTACTGGCTTGATAATTATCCGTCCTTTGAAAGCAACCTAATGGAAGCGAATTCCGCCCCCTACGGCAGCCATATCGCCAGTTTCCCTATCCGTCTTGCCCTGCTAGACTCCAACAACCTGCCAGTTCCCTACCTCAACAACCACTCTATTCCCCAAGTGCTCTCTATCACTGCTGTCGCTAGTGGACAGAGCTACCCTCACTCTATTCGCTTGGCCCTGTTTGACCAGTATGACCAAATTGTAACTTCGGACTCGACGAGCTTTGCCCAGTTTCAGTCTGAGGGGGAGGAAACAGGCCTGGGAGGGAGAGTGCAGGTCAGTGCAAATAGGGGCATATTCGAATTCAATGTCCTTACATTTATAGGCAGACCGAAGCAGGACTTCGACTTCTTCATCCTCTCTGACGGTGTCAATGTCTATATGAAGAACTACACAAATGACCCTCACGCCTACCACCCAAAGGTGAGTGTCCACGTGACCTTCCGAGACTGCCAGCCCGGAGAAAGCTACCAAGGCCTGAACTGCTACCTTTGCCAGGCCAACACCTTCAGCTTAACTCCCTCCCAGCCCTGCAACTCCTGTCCTTCCTTCGCCATTTGCTATGGTGGCTTCAACCTCGCGCCCAAGGCAGGCTACTGGAGACCTGACCCCAGTCTCAACCTTATCTTCCAGTGCAGGAATCACCAGGCTTGTTTGGGCTCTCCGCAGGACAAGACGCTTTCCCTTACAGGACACTGTGCTGAGGGATACGAAGGGAACCTGTGTGCGGTGTGTGTCCGGGGCTATTCCTTATCAGGGAAAAGCACCTGCTTACAGTGTCCCACACTCAGGGTTAATATCGCGGTTTCCTGCTTACTCGGCTTGACTGTCTTCGGTCTGCTGACTCTCGCTATCTGCCTGGCTCTGCGGGGAACTTACAAATTGCAGTCCCGCATGGGGGTTTATATGAAGATTTTGGTTAATTTCCTCCAACTACTAGCAGTGGTGTCCTCTCTCGACGTCAGCTGGCCTTCATTCGTCAGTACCTTCCTAGACGTGCAATATTCCCTGGGAAATGTAGCTGAACAGCTCTTTTCCGTGTCTTGCATTTTGCAGGAAATCGAGGGGGCAGATCTATACATCAGCAAATTGGCTATCGTTATTATTCTCCCGGCAGCGCTAATTGCCATCTTTGCTTGTCTTTGCTTGATACTGGCGTTGTGCAGGGCAATTAGATCTGTGAAGGATAAAGTCCTCACAAGTGCTGTGGTTATCCTTTTTGTTCTGCACCCAAGTGTAACGAAAACTCTCTTGTCCGGCTTTTCCTGCAGAGAAATTCGGCCTGGCGAATACTGGCTGTCCGCAGACCTGTCCAAAAGGTGCTGGAGCCCAGACCACAATGACTCTTTGCTTTCAATGGTGCTGCCGGGCCTGATCGTGTGGTGCATCGGACTGCCGTCTCTCTGCCTAATCGCAATGATCAGAGCCCGGAATCACTTGATGAGTAGCTCAGTGTGCATGCAGTTCAGCTTCCTCTTCAAAGGCTACACGCCCAAGCACTTCTACTGGGAATTTGTCATTGTGTACCGAAAAATGGCTCTGATCTGCTCCTCGGTGTTCTTTTCGCTGGTCTCCACTATGGCCCAAGCCTTATCAGTGCTTGCTATTCTACTGGTCTACCTGTCCTTACAAGTCCACGTAAAGCCCTTTTTCCTGCCCGGTTACCACCACTTGGAGCTAAAGTCACTACTAGCTTCCCTCGTTACTCTATATGTAGGGCTGTACTTCGAATCACACCAAATCAGTATTTCCCACATAGACACTGAAATCAGCGCTTTCCTTTTCGCCCTTATCCTCATAGCGAATGCTTACTTCCTGGTCAGTTGGAGTCGAGAAGTTTGCCCGCTGCTGGTTGACACCATCAAAAAGCGGCTCCGAAGAGCACCCAATTCCCAGCAAATCCGACCTAACGATAGTGCTGAAGTGGCTTTGGAAGTTGTCAGTTCTGACGATATTGTCCTTAGAAGTGCGGTTGTTTTCCGTCACAGCACAGCATAATGCCAGTCTTTCTATATATTAGCTAAACTTGGTGTGCATGGCGGGCAGTACAGGAGGGGTCAGAGAAGTCACTTCGCAGCCGATATCGTCAGTACTGGCCCTGGAAATCTCCTTCAGACGCTTCCTTTTCACCATGTTTTCTCTTTGGAACTCGCTGAAAAGTCTGCCAAAGACTGCGTTTTTCCTAGTTGGGGAGTCTCTGGAATTGGCTCTTTCCAGCATGAAGCTGAGCTTTTCGCTGACTACTTCGCTTTTTCCTCTCAGCAAAACAGGCTCGGATTGTTCATCTTCGATATCGACTGAATCCGCGTTTTTCCCTTTCCAGGTAAATGTATCCGCAAAGCGGGCGAAGGTGGAGGTGCTTTCAATATAGGAAGCAACGGCTTCAGGAATGCCAGTGGAGTGGCGCAGTGGGGAAAGGATGAAGACTGGGAGCTGCACAATAGAGAAGTAGAAAGCCAAGTTCCAGTACAAACATCTGTTTTCTGTGAGTTCTTGCATCAAAGGCTCGCCGTTGCCTAAGGCTTTGAGAGTTCCGGCGAGGACTAAAGGATTGAGCAGGTCGACTTCTTCCTCTTCAGACTCAGGGGTCAGGGGGATGACATTGCATTTGGCCTGGAAGTTCACTCCGCAGGTGCAAGTCACTAGGGACGAACTCCCGCTTTTCTCCAGCCTAGTGACAATATCTTCCTCACTCATTCTCTTCCCACAGGCCTGACACTGATCCGAAACCAGCAGCAGCGCTTCACTGGCCTCCGGCAACAGAGCGGCAGTGGTCGTTGGGTCGGAGGAGGTGAAGCGAGTGTGGGATTCGGCAGCGGCTTGGATGTAGATGCCGTAGTAATAGGCGTCTAGGTAGTTGCCGAAGCCACGCATGCATTTGAACAGGGCGTTTGCGGTGCTTTTCAGCTCGCGGTGACCGCAGGCCTCTATGAGTCTGTCGAAAACGGACAAATCGAGGGAGATTTTGGCCTTTTTGGCAGTCCTTAGGACAGCTATTACCAGTGACATAGTCTCTTGCGCGTCTGTTCTTTTGGGAAATAGCTGACTCGCAGCAGCAGCCACCACAAGCCACAGTGCATATATGCAGGCAAGCAATGCGCGCAGCCACTCCTCATCACTCAGTCCTTGCAGCCGCACATCCGACACTTCCGGTATCGAGTCCGTGGACTCACTGGAGGAAAACTCTGGCTGTTCTCTGGGTCCGGCCATCAGTTCCTCCTGCAGTTGCGGAAATCGCTCATATTGCACCAAGTAGTTATCAGGCAAACCCTCAGTTAAAACCGGCGGACAAGTGTATATTTTAATAGGCGGGTCGAAGCTTACGAACGGAACTGCTTTGGATGTCCACTTATATCTCAAGGCAGAGTCGAAGTAGCTGTGCTCTGCATTGCTGTGGGAGCAGAAGCACCTGGCCTCTATGAAGCGGGTAAATAGGGTGGTGTGCAGCAGTTGGAAGCTGAACTGGTCGGACTTGAGCTTCCGCGCTTTGATGTAGTCGGGCAGGTTGATGTAGGACAGCGAGCTTTGCACCACGTCCGCCCCAGGACTGGGAATATGGAAAAAGTGGTCATAGTCGCGGACCAACTCACACTGTAGCTCCAAAAAGCAGTCCTGCACCACCTGCGCCTGCACCTTTACCTGCTCCGCTCGATGGTCTGACACCAGGGAAGGCACCAACTCGTCTGCCAGCGGCACTCCACTGTGAAATACATCCGAATAGACTGCCAGTCGCTTCATTAGTCGCTTCAAAGGCTTGGCGGGAAGGGGAGTTAGAGGGTCTTTGCAGAGTACGTTGCCTGTGTCCAGGTATACAATGAGGGCATCTGGAGGCGCAGCAAGCAGTGCAGAGGCAGACCCAGTGCCAATGATATAGGGAAATATGGTTTCCACGAAGGCATTCAGCTGTTCCGGCAGCACAGGGATCAGCACATGGTCCCACTTGTAGGGAAACAGCAGTCCAATGAGTGCTAAAGAGGTGGGCGTGAGGACGGAGCGGAGGGAAGAGTGCAGGATTACCTTGCGTTCCAGCATCAAGCCGCTCCAAATCTGCACAATTGACTCCAATTTGAGGAGGTGGAAGAGAATGTGCAGGTGGGAAGGGGGGATTTCAGGGATTGCCCGCACAGACGGTCGCTGAAAGGACAGGGTTTTGTCAGGGAGTTGGTACTGGATGAGGGTTTTCCCTCGGTCGGGGACGGGGATGTCTTCGAGGATGTTGGATAGGTAGCGCTCTATGGGGTATTCCGCAGAGGAAACGCTGAGCTGGAAGGCATGTTTGAGCAGCTGTTCAAAGTTGTCCAAGTAGGGGAAGGGGGAAAACAGGCAGATGCACTTGGGGGCGAAGAGGCGCAGGGCGGGACTGATGCGCAGGGAAGAGCGCAGGGCAGGCGCCATTTCCTCTGAGAAAGTCAGACATGTGACGTACAGTCGGTTCTCTTTTTGCCCTTTGGAGGCTTCTTGGGCGGAGGTGAGGATGTAGGAAAAAGTCGTGATTTGCTGTTCTTCAGGTGTTAAGTGAACTCCAGCAGGAAAGCAAAACATCGCACTCGCCTTCGCCAAGTGCTCCCCCTCACTATCCCTCGGCAACATCTGAAGCAGCGCAGCTTGGAAGCTGAGTCTCCACGGCTCTTTCTGCCTCTTCACACACAGCATCGAGTGGTTCCCTCCCAGCAGGAAGTTGACCTGTTCATACCCTTCCGGCAGCACCACAACCCGCTTGACCTTCCCATCTGCCTTCGGCACGGTAGAGGTAGGGACGAGTCGGATATCGACTATTGGAGAGTCGGTGGTGGAGGTCTTGTAGACCATCACTAAGTGGTGCGTGGGCACTGCCTTGGCGCCTAAATACCCTGTCAGGTCGTAGTTCCCTGTGTAGCGCTGAATTCCACTGGTCACTCCTAAAGCCTTGTGGTGCGAGCGAATTGCTCGGAAGATGACGGGGACGGGTTCGTAGCCTGCCTCCAGACCTACTTGCAACATTTCCCCCTCCACAGGTAGGTAGTAAAAGCTGACCCAGGTGATGGCCGGGTCCGTTGGCTTCCACCCTGGACGAATATTCGACCCTCTGCGCCCGTACCCGACTTCCAGCCACAGGCCCTTGTCGCCCACACAGGCCAGCTGGATGTAGCTGATCAGCTCTGAGGAGCATTTGACGATTTCGTTGCCTTCGAAGACTAACATACGGAGAGAAACAATGGTGTTCAGGCCGTCCGAGAGGTCTGGGGAGGACAGGTGCAGTGGGGAGTCTTCAGGCAGGCCGTAGCTGCAGAAGCTCTTGATTAGCCCATGGTGAGACATATTATGACAGTCAGACGAATTGCACAGGGACAGATTGGGTAGGGCAGGGAAACTCACCAAAAGGATGGAAAGGACACTTTCGATAGAAGAGTGTTCTGATGAGAGAGGCGAAACAGATAATTAGGCCCGGGAATAGGGATATATAAAAACGGGATGTGCGAGGATTAGATGTTAGAGAGAAGTAGGACTTCCGACCTAAAATACATAGTAATTACTCGCTGAAATAGACTAAAAGAGTTACTTTTCGCAAATTTTTTCGAGTATAGCTGCTACAAGACTAGAGAAAAGCACCAATTCTTAGGGAAAATCAGTCCTTGGCATGCGAATTGGCTTCTAACTACGAGTTTCTATCTAAGGCAGAAAATTCGAAGCTTTTGTGCTGCACGAATTTCGCTCCGAAGTCATACGAAACGATGGCTTCCACGTGCCAATAGTAGAACCAGACCTGATTTTTGTATATAAGCGGCTGTCCATTGCTCCAC
>Ga0247837_1009068_pt1 | contig 12133 bp, 3 predicted proteins | sample LaCtaG_2_FD_187115 | JGI IMG/M metagenome (GOLD analysis project Ga0247837, IMG submission 187115) | Freshwater microbial communities from meromictic Lake La Cruz, Castile-La Mancha, Spain - LaCruzMarch2015_14.5m | ecosystem: Environmental > Aquatic > Freshwater > Lake | place: Spain: Castile-La...
AACTGGCGTAACTGTAACTGCAACTGGTACAAATCAGAACATCACTCTAGTTCCAACTGGTACTGGTAATGTAAACGTAAGCGGCAAGATTGTAGGTAATCTTGCAACACCAGTAGCAAGCACTGACGCAGCTACTAAGCAATATGTTGATGACGTTGCTCAAGGATTGCACATTCATGCTTCTTGTAACGCAGCTACAACCGGTACGCTAGCAACTATCTCAGGTGGTACTGTTACATATAACAACGGTACTGCTGGTGTCGGCGCAACACTAACAACTACAGGAACATACACAACCATTGATGGTGTTGCACTATCAGATGGAATGCGTATTCTCGTTAAAAACGAAGCAGCTCCTGCAAATAACGGTATCTATGTAAGAACAAGTGCTACTGTATTGACTCGTGCTACTGACTTTGATACTGGTGCTGAGATTCAAGGCGGTGACTTCACTTTCGTTACTGGCGGTACTCAGTATGACTCAACTGGTTGGGTGCAAGTTGACGAAGTTACTACAGTCGGTACGGATCCAATTGAATGGCTACAGTTCTCTGGTGCTGGTGAATATAGTGCTGGCACTGGATTGACACTTGCAGGTAGTGTGTTCAGTATCACTAATACGACTGTCACTGCTGGTTCATATGGCAATGGTGATAGTGTTGCAACATTCACTGTAAACGCACAGGGTCAATTGACAGCAGCAGCTAACGTTGTGATTACTGCAAATGCTGCTAACTTGTCAGGTACTGCACTTAACTCAAATATCGTAACTTCAAGCTTGACAAGTGTTGGTACACTTGGCTCACTTTCGGTAACTGGTAATATTACTTCAGGTAATGTTTATGCTAACGCAGGTACTATTGGAGCTTCATTGCTTACTGGTACATTAACAACAGCAGCACAACCAAACGTCACATCTGTTGGTACGCTAGCCAACTTAACTATTGCTGCTAATGGCAACATCGCTATGAGCGGTGCTGACTCTCAAATTAGTGGTGCAAATGTTATCAGTGCAAACTTACTAACTGGTACATTAACTACTAATGCTCAAACAAACATCACAAGTGTTGGTACACTAACTTCACTTGCTGTAACAGGTAATGTGTCAACTGGTAATATTTCTGGAACAGCAGCAAATCTAACAACTGCTAATGTTACTGGAAACGTTATCATCGGCAACTCTACTGTATCGGCAGCGACATTAACTACATCTGCTGCCACAGCAGGACAAATTATTGCTCAGTTCCCAGTTTCTGGGGTGACTGGAGTAGAATTCTTAGTTAAGGGCATTGATTCAGGTGGTGCAAAGTACTCAGTAGCAACTGTTCAGGCTGTCACAGACGGTGCGAACGCAGACTTTACTGTGTTCGGTGGCGTGACGTTAGGTGGCTACACCGGTTCACTAGCAGTGAGCGTAGGCGGCGGAAACTTGAGACTTCAAGTCACTCCGGCAACTGCAAACAGCACTGTTTGGACAACTCAGTATCGCTTTATCTAACAGAATATAATACAGTCCTCAACTTTGTACGTAAAACTACAAAGTTGAGGACACTATTCAACTTTGTAGTGAGATAAATACGAATATGAATAGATAAGACAACATAGATTTATTTAAGGACAGGGACACCCCAAAATGGCATTTAAACCCTTTAATGGCGCAAACGGATTTTCAGTAGGACAATCAACTCCTATTAGTATTGCTGACGCCAACGGTAACATCACTGCAAATGGTATTACTGTATCAGCGAAATCAAACTTAGGTCCAATCGGCAATGTGATTATTACAGGGGGGTCTTCTGGCCAAGCTATTACTACGGACGGTGCAGGAAATCTGACGTTCACTACAGTTGGCGGCTCCGGTACACTGAGTAACGGAACTTCAAATATACAAGTATTAAACAACGCCAATATTACATTTAGTAGTACTGGCAATGCTAACATCATGGTTGTTACCGGTACTGGCGTTAACGTCGCCGGTACTTTAAATGCTACAGGTAACGCTAACGCAGGTAACTTTGGTACTGCACAAGTTCTTGCAAGTGCTAATGTAACCTCTCCTCAACTTATCAGTAACGTGTCAACCGGTACTGCTCCGCTGGTAGTATCATCTACTACGCTCGTTTCAAATCTTAATGCTGATCTATTAGACGGTCTTAACTCAGCCACAGCAAATACTGCAAGCACTATTGTTGCTCGTGATGCTAATGGTAACGTTTCTGCTAACTTCTTTATCGGTAACGGTAGTCAGTTAACTGGACTCAATACTAGCACTATCTCAAACGGTAACTCAAACGTAAGCATTCCTGCAGCAAACGGCAACGTTAACATCTCTGCTGTTGGTAATGCAAATATAGTTGTTGTAACTGGCACCGGTGTCAACGTTGCAGGCACACTAAATGCTACAGGAAATGCTAACGTAGGTAATCTAGGTGCTTCTCAAGTTCTTGCAAGTGCTAACGTAACTGCCCCGCAATTGATCTCAAACGTAACAACCGGTACTGCTCCACTAGTAGTCACTTCAACTACACAAGTAGCCAACTTGAATGCAGCAACTGCAGGTACTGCAACTTCGGCTACAACTGCCGGTACAGTAACAACTGCTGCTCAACCAAATATCACAAGTGTCGGCACACTAACTGATTTAAACGTTAATGGCAACGCAGTCATCGGTGGAAATCTCGCAATCAACGGTAACTTAACTTATCTAAACGTTGAGACCCTCGCAATAGAAGACCCGATCATCAACTTGCAAACTGGTGCAAACGGCGCAGCTCCTGTAGCAAACAGCGGCAAAGACGTTGGTTCTGCTCTTAATTATTATGATACACAGGCTCGCATCGCATTCATGGGATGGGACGTAAGCAACGTTGAGTTTGGTCTTGCTTCTCAAGCTAGCATAACAAACGAAGTGGTTACCTTCACTACTTACGGTAACTTGCGTGTTGGTAATATCATTGGTAACGGTCAGGCATTGACTGGACTTGCAGGTGGTAACGTCACCGGTGCAGTCGCTTTTGCTACAACTGCAAACGCAGTAGCTGGTGCTAACGTATCTGGACAAGTCGGTAACGCACTTGTTGCAGGTACAGTATACACTAACGCACAACCAAATATCACATCAGTTGGTACTTTGACTTCTGTTGCAGTAACAGGAAATGCAACAGTCGGAAACGTTTATGCTAATACAGGTACAGTTGGTGCCTCGCTGCTTACTGGTACATTAACTACCGGGGCCCAACCAAACATCTCCTCAGTTGGTACTCTTGCTAACTTGTCTGTAACTAGTAACGTAACTGCAGGTAACTTGGTTGGTACATTTGCAAATGGTAACAGTAATATTGCTATCCCGGCTGCAAATGGTAACATCAACATTTCAGCCGGTGGAACACCGAACGAGTTAGTTATCACAAACACAGGTATTAACGTAGCAGGTACACTAAATGCTACAGGAAATGCTAACGTAGGTAACTTAGGTACAGCACAAGTACTCGCAAGTGCGAACGTTACTGCCCCTCAATTGATCTCGAACGTAGCAGTTGGTACTGCTCCGTTCGTAGTTACTTCTACTACTCAAGTTGCTAACTTAAGTGTTGCGACTGCAGGTTCAGCTACAACGGCAGGCACAGTAACTACAGCAGCACAACCTAACATCACTTCAGTAGGCACATTAACTTCTCTCGTTGTTTCTGGAACTAGTAACTTGGGTCCAGTGGGCAATGTCACTATCACAGGCGGCTCAGCTGGTCAATATCTACAAACAAACGGTTCTGGTGTTCTTTCTTGGCAAAGTATTTCAGCCGGCACTAGTATCACAAACGGCAACTCGAACGTCAGCATTCCTACTGCAAACGGCAACGTTAACATCTCTGCTGTTGGTAATGCAAATGTAGTTGTTGTAACCGGCACCGGTGTCAACGTAGCAGGTACATTGAATACTGGTACAGGAAATGCTAACGTAGGTAACTTAGGTACTGCACAAGTTCTTGCGAGTGCTAACGTAACTGCACCGCAATTGATCTCTAACATAACAGATGGTACTGCTCCGTTAATAGTCACAAGTACTACATTAGTACCTAACTTACATGTTGCCCGTGCAAACGTTGCTGACAATATTAACGTAGCAGCTGGATCAGGCAACAACTTCCTCATCTTCGCAAACGCAGCGACAGGCAACGTAGCAGAGCTAACAAGCACTGGTCTCATTGCTAACCTATCAAACAACTCTATTACAGCAACTACTTTCGTCGGTTCACTAAGCGGTGCTGCAACGACAGCTGGCACAGTAACAACTGCTGCTCAACCCAATATCACATCAGTCGGCACGCTAACATTATTAAACTCAAGCGGAACTATAACAGCGCCGGCATTCACCGCAAATACAGGTGTATTTACTGGTAATGGTAATGGTTTAAGTTCAATTGTTGGTGCTAACGTTACTGGTCAAGTCGGTAACGCATTGGTAGCAGGTACTGTTTATACTGCTGCTCAACCTAACATCACTTCAGTCGGAACACTAACTGCACTTGGAGTTAGCGGGAACATTACTGCTGCAAACATTACTGCTAACACGGGTGTGTTCACCGGTAATGGTAACGGTTTAAGTTCAATCGTGGGTGCTAACGTAACCGGCACAGTAGCAAGCGCAACTGCGGCAACGAATGCTTCGGCTCTACTACAAAACACATCAACATCAACTACAGTTTACCCGACATTCACCGCAAGTAGTGCTAATGGCAACTCAGGTGCTCTTATCAATACAGCGATCAGTGCTAACTTAGGTAATGCGAGTATCACAGCAACGACATTTGTTGGTGCATTGAGCGGCGCTGCATCAAGTGCCACAACTGCAGGTACTGTAACAACAGCAGCACAACCAAACATCACTAGCGTAGGTACACTAACTAGTCTTGGAGTAACCGGTAACGTAACTGCAGGCAATGTTTATGCTAACGCAGGTACTATTGGAGCTTTATTGCTAACAGGTACACTAACTACTGCGGCACAACCAAACGTCACTAGTGTTGGTACTTTAAGCGCACTGACTGTTACTGGCAATATAGCAGGTGGAAATCTAACAACTGCCGGTGTACTAAGTGTAACTGGTACTGGTGTCAGTAGTATTGCTGGCAATCTAGACATGACCAGCAACACGATCATCAATCTTGCTACTCCTACTAATGCAAGTGATGCTGCTACTAAGCAGTATGTTGACGACGTTGCACAAGGTTTGCACACACATGATAGTTGTAATGCTGCTACCCAAACTACATTGGCAACGATTTCAGGCGGCACTGTTACATATAACAACGGTACTGCCGGTGTTGGTGCAACACTAACAACTACAGGAACATACACAACCATTGATGGTGTTACATTAAGTAACGGCATGCGAATCCTCGTTAAGAATGAGGCTAACACAGCACACAACGGTATCTATGATCGCACGAGTACAACGGTATTGACTCGTTCATCTGACTTCGATACTCCTACTGAAATGGCTGGCGGCGACTTCACGTTCGTCACTGCTGGTACGCTATACGACAACACCGGTTGGGTAATGACTGATCCGGTCACTACGGTCGGTACAAGTCCTGTTGTTTGGGTACAGTTCTCTGGTGCGGGGGCATATACTGCTGGCACTGGATTGACACTAACCGGTACTCAGTTCAGCATCACTAACACGGCTGTGTCAGCGGGTTCATATGGTAATGGTGATAGTGTCGCAACGTTCACTGTTAACGCACAAGGTCAATTGACTGCTGCAAGCAACGTCGCAATCGCTGCAAACGCTGCTAACTTGTCAGGTACTGCACTCAAATCAACAGTTGTCACTTCAAGCTTGACTAGCGTTGGTACACTTGGCTCACTTGCTGTTACAGGCAACACTACATCCGGTAACTTCATCGGGGTATTTGCTAACGGCAACTCGAATGTTAATATCCCTGCTGCAAACGGCAACGTTAATATCTCTGCTGTTGGTACTGCTAACGTTCTTGTTGTAACTGCAACAGGTGCTAATATTACCGGTACATTGAATACTGGTACAGGTAATGCTAACGTAGGTAACTTAGGTACTGCTACTGCGATCATCACTACTGGTAACATCACAACTATCAATAGCGGCTTGTTGCAGAACGGAACATCAAATGTCGTAGTTACAGCAGCCGGCGGAAACGTTACTCTAGGGGTTGCAGGTACTACAAGAATCACTGCTACATCAGCTGGTGCTAACGTAACAGGTACATTAGATGTAAGCGGTAACGCAACTGCCGGAAACGTTTATGCTAACGCAGGCACTATTGGCGCTTCGCTGCTTACTGGTACATTAACAACAGCAGCACAACCTAATATCACAAGTCTTGGCACTTTGTCAGCCGCAACTATCACTACCGGCAACATCACTACAATCAACAGCGGTCTATTACAAAATGGTAACAGCAATATCGCTATTACTGCAAATGGTAACATCAATATTACAGCCGCAGGCGGCACACCTGAACTAGTAATAACAAGTTCTGGTGCAAATATCAACGGTGTTACATACGCTAACGGTTCTGTAAACATCAATAATGTGTTCAGCTTGTTTAGCAATACTGCATCACTTTCTACAGTATCTCAGACTGCGATTGACTCGTTCACTGCTAATACTGCTGGTTTTGGTAGTGCAAAGTATGTTATTCAGGCTTTTGATACTGTAGCTGGTGTGAGACAGATTTCAGAAGTTCTTGTCACCGCAAACACAACAGCAGCAGTTGCAACAGAGTACGCTATTATTTCTACTAGCGGTACCCCAATCGCAACGTTTGATGTATCGTATGCTTCAAATGCTGTTTCATTGTTAGCAACCGGCTTGTCGGCAAATGCAACACAGTATAAGGTGACAAGACAAGCCATCGCATGGTAATAGTATAAATAACATATATTCCATCTACGGAAAGGGAACTAGGTGGCAAACGACAAAGACTTTAGAGTAAAGAATAGCGTCACTGTCGGATCAACTGAGGTCATTAGTTCTGCTGGTGCATGGGTTGGTTCTCAAACAAACGTTAAAGGTGTACAAGGCCAGCAAGGCGCTGTCGGGGCACAGGGAGTATCGGGTGCTGCGGGTGTAGCGGGAACTCCAGGAGCCGCCGGTGTGAGCGGCGTTCAAGGTTCTCAAGGAGCCCAAGGTACTCAAGGGTTATCCGGCGTTGCGGGAGCAGCAGGCGTTGCGGGAGCAACTGGCGTAACTGGTACTACGGGCCCCGTCGGTGTTCAGGGCGCAGTCGGTGCTCAAGGAGCAGCCGGCGCGACGGGTGTAACAGGTGTTCAAGGTGTTGCAGGCGTCACGGGCGCTACCGGAACTGCAGGTGCTACTGGCACAGCAGGTGCTACTGGATCACAGGGAGCAGCAGGTGCTACTGGCACAACAGGTGCTACTGGATCACAGGGAGCAGCAGGTGCTCAAGGAGTTCAAGGAACACAAGGAGTACAAGGAACACAAGGGCCAGCTGGGTTTCAAGGGCCCGCGGGCCCTGCAGGTGCAACAGGTCCAGCAGGGACACAAGGCTCACAAGGAGCTATTGGTGCTACTGGTGTTCAAGGGCCCACAGGCGCTAATGGAACTGCAGGTGCAACCGGTCCTGCCGGAGTAATCGGAGTAACTGGAACCGCCGGAACTGCTGGAACTGTTGGTGCTACTGGATCACAGGGAGCAGCAGGTGCTACTGGCACAACAGGTGCTACTGGCACAACAGGTGCTACTGGTGCCCCCGGTGCACAAGGTCGTCAAGGAGTACAAGGAACACAGGGGTCAGTCGGGTTTCAAGGGCCCACCGGCCCTGCAGGTGCAACCGGTCCAGCAGGGACACAAGGGGCACAAGGAGCTACCGGTGCTACTGGTACTCAAGGGCCGACCGGTGCTACTGGTTCCGCAGGTGCGACAGGGCCGGCTGGTCTAACCGGAGCAACGGGCACCGCCGGAACTACAGGAACTGCAGGTGCAACAGGTCGAACAGGTGCCCCCGGTGCCAATGGAACTACAGGTGCTACTGGATCACAAGGAGCAACAGGTGCGCCGGGCGCCCAGGGTCGTCAAGGAGTTCAGGGTTCAACAGGACCGACCGGGTTTCAAGGACCAGCCGGCCCAGCAGGTGCAACTGGTCCTGCTGGGGTGCAAGGTTCACAGGGAGCTATCGGTGCTACTGGCCCTGCAGGGCCCGCAGGTGCAACTGGTTCCGCAGGTGCGCCAGGGCCGGCTGGTCGAGGCGGACGAACGGGCACCGCCGGAACTACAGGAACTGCAGGTGCAACAGGTCGAACAGGTGCCCCCGGTGCCAATGGAACTACAGGTGCTACTGGATCACAAGGAGCAACAGGTGCGCCGGGCGCCCAGGGTCGTCAAGGAGTTCAGGGTCCAGCCGGCCCAGCAGGTGCAACTGGTCCCACTGGTCCCGGAGGTGCGACCGGCCCTGCCGGGGTTCAAGGTTCTCAGGGAGCAGCAGGGCCTACTGGTGTTCAAGGACCCACAGGCCCTGCCGGGCTTCAAGGTTTTACGGGCCCCACTGGACCCACTGGACCCACAGGCCCTGCGGGAGCTACCGGGGCACAAGGCGCACAAGGTACTACAGGTGCAGCTGGTGCTCAAGGACGACAAGGAGTACAAGGGTCAGCCGGAGGCTCAGGTCCTACTGGCCCAACTGGCGCAACTGGCCCAACAGGAGTTAATGGGGTTACCGGCCCGCCAGGACCGACTGGCCCAACCGGCGCACAAGGATTTCAGGGCACTGCAGGCCCTCCCGGAGCGAGTGGCGCGCAAGGTCCAGCAGGTCCACAAGGAACTACATCGACTCCAAATGTGTCAGCTTTGGGATTGAACACTCCAGCAGGTCCTACAGGAACCATTCGTGCAACAGGTGATGTTACCGCATTCTACTCTGACAGAAGATTCAAAAAAGAAATTAAAGTCATCGACAATTCCCTTGAAAAAGTTCTTTCGCTGACAGGGATTTATTTCACACAGAATAAGTACGCTGAGAAATTCGGATACAATGACTATACTAGACATGCGGGGGTGATCGCACAACAAGTTCAGACGTTCATTCCTGAAATCGTGAAACCTGCACCATTCGATGTTGATGAACATGGTAATAGCGTGACCGGCCTGAACTTTATCACTGTTCAATACGAACGTTTAGTTCCAGTCGTTGTACAAGCTATCAAAGAACAACAGAAAGAGATTCAGTTACTACTGAAAACATTAGAAGATAGGAACAACGTTGAGTAACACCCGTCCATTCGTAGCTAAAAATGGGTTAACAGTTGGTAACCAAGCGGTTATCGATTCTACCGGTGTATGGATTGGTTCACAAGCCAATATTAAAGGACCGGCTGGCGCTCAAGGTGTTGCTGGTGCCCAAGGCGCGCAAGGTTCACAAGGCACACAGGGTGCAGTTGGCGCCCAAGGTCGTCAGGGTGTTCAAGGTGCAGCGGGTGTGAGTGGAACTACAGGCCCTCAAGGAGTTCAAGGTGCACAAGGCGCAGCCGGTGCTCAAGGCACACAGGGCGCTGTTGGAAGACAGGGTGTACAAGGAGCAGGCGGTGCAACCGGAGTTGCCGGTGCCCAAGGAGTTCAAGGGGCGCAGGGCCGCCAAGGGGCGCAGGGAACACAGGGTGCAGTTGGCGCTCAAGGAGCCGTAGGTGCTCAAGGCCCTCAAGGAGCAGCCGGCGTTCAGGGTGTAGTTGGCGCTCAAGGATTTGCAGGGGCAACTGGCCCAGTCGGGGCACAAGGAGCACAAGGAGCACAAGGAGTAGCAGGGGCACAAGGTCCCCAGGGCACTACCGGTGTGACAGGCACCGCAGGGGCACAAGGTGCAGTTGGCGCGAGTGGCTCGGCAGGCGCTCAAGGACCAGCTGGCCCAGCTGGCGCTCAAGGAGTCACAGGTACAGCTGGTGCTCAAGGAGTACAAGGAGTACAAGGAGCACAAGGCACACAGGGAGCTGTCGGTGCTCAAGGCCCTCAAGGAGCAGCCGGCGTTCAGGGTGCAGTTGGTGCTCAAGGCGTTCAGGGTACTCAAGGAGCTGCGGGCGCCCAAGGGGCACAAGGGGCACAAGGAGTAGCAGGCCCGCAAGGACCACAGGGCACTACTGGTGTAACAGGTACAGCAGGTGCTCAAGGTGCAGTTGGTGCGAGTGGCTCGGCTGGAGTTCAAGGCCCAGCTGGCCCTGCGGGCGCTCAAGGAGTCACAGGTACTGCAGGTGCTCAAGGAAGACAAGGCGCTCAGGGCGTTCAAGGTACTCAAGGGGCAGTAGGGGCTCAAGGCCCTCAAGGAGCAGCCGGGGTTCAAGGTGCAGTTGGCGCCCAAGGAGCAGTCGGAGTTACTGGCCCAGCCGGTGCACAAGGTGCACAAGGTTCTGCCGGCACTGCGGGCGCACAAGGCCCCCAAGGCCCTACCGGTGTAACAGGTACAGCAGGTGCACAAGGTGCAGTTGGTGCGAGCGGGAGAGCTGGAGTTCGAGGCCCAGCTGGCCCTGCGGGCGCTCAAGGAGTCACAGGTACTGCAGGTGCTCAAGGAAGACAAGGCGCTCAGGGCGTTCAAGGTACTCAAGGGGCAGTAGGGGCTCAAGGCCCTCAAGGAGCAGCCGGGGTTCAAGGTGCAGTTGGCGCCCAAGGAGCAGTCGGAGTTACTGGCCCAGCCGGTGCACAGGGGGCGCAAGGAGCACAAGGAGCAGCAGGCCCTCAAGGCCCTCAAGGCCCGACCGGTGTAACAGGTACAGCAGGTGCTCAAGGTGCAGTTGGTGCGACTGGGCGAGCAGGGGTTCAAGGACCAGCTGGACCAACAGGTGCACAGGGCCCAAGAGGACCGCAAGGAGCTACCGGGGTAACAGGAGCTCCAGGAGCAACTGGAGTGACAGGAGCACAGGGGTCTACTGGCCCAGCCGGTGCACAGGGGGCACAGGGGGCACAAGGAGCAGCAGGCGGCGGAGGACCCGCTGGTTCTCAAGGACCCACAGGACCTGCTGGGTTTCAAGGAAGACAGGGCGCACAGGGTCCCGCCGGTGGCACCGGCCCTACTGGAAGACAAGGAGCGCAAGGCTCAGCCGGAGCCCAAGGACCAACCGGGCCAGCTGGAGGAACAGGTCCAACTGGCGTTCTCGGCACAACTGCCACTGCAGTGGGAGTGAATACAGCAGCAGGACCAACTGGAACATTGAGGGCGACCGCAGACATCACTGCATTCTTCTCAGATATTAGATTAAAGGATAAGATCGAATATATAAAGAATGCTGATGAAAAATTATATACTCTCAGCGGAGTCTTTTACAGACAAAATCTACTAGCAGAAAAGTTTGGATATCATGATTATAAAATGCAGGTTGGCGTCATTGCACAGGACGTACAAAAGATAATGCCTGAAGTTGTTAAGCCTGCACCATTCGATGTCGAGGGGGAGAGCGGCAGTAAAACAGGTGAGTTTTATCTAACAGTTCAATACGACAAGCTTCTTCCCCTAATCATCGAAACTGTCAAGATACAACAAAAAGAAATTGAAGAATTGAAAGAGAACTTAAATGTCAAACGATAAAAGTTTTGTCATTAAAAAAGGGCTTACTGTAGGAGCCAACGCAACAATCAATGCGTCCGCAGTATGGATAGGACCTGCTTCATCGTATGCAGGATTTCAAGGGGTACAAGGAGCACAGGGCGCACAAGGTGTCGTTGGTGCCCAAGGTGCAGCAGGCGCACAAGGTCCTCAAGGGGCACAGGGTATTCAAGGGGTACAAGGCGCAAGCGGTGCTCAAGGAACGCAGGGAGCAGTAGGAACGCAGGGAGCAGTAGGAGCGCAAGGTCCTCAGGGTGCCCAGGGTCCGGCAGGAGATCAAGGAGCCCAAGGTCCCGCTGGAGCCCAAGGTCCCGCTGGAGCCCAAGGTGCACAAGGTACAGCACCGACCGGAGCAGCAGGTGCTCAAGGACCTGCCGGAGCCCAGGGACCAACAGGGGCACAAGGCACTCAGGGCGCAGCAGGTGCTCAAGGAGCCCAAGGTCTCGCTGGCGCGCAGGGTCCTGCAGGGGCAACAGGTGTATCGGGAGTTGGTGGTACTGCTGGCGGCACGGGCCCACAAGGCACTCAGGGTGCAGTCGGCGCACAAGGAG
>Ga0247837_1009070_pt1 | contig 12130 bp, 4 predicted proteins | sample LaCtaG_2_FD_187115 | JGI IMG/M metagenome (GOLD analysis project Ga0247837, IMG submission 187115) | Freshwater microbial communities from meromictic Lake La Cruz, Castile-La Mancha, Spain - LaCruzMarch2015_14.5m | ecosystem: Environmental > Aquatic > Freshwater > Lake | place: Spain: Castile-La...
GCCATTGTCGTTTGCACCTCGATATTTGTGTCTCTGCAGAGGGAGATATAGCTTCCTTGGAGATGGGCTTCAAATGTGCTGAAGTCGATGGAGGATATTATAGCCGGGAAGTTGAAAGCGGCGGAAAGTCGCTCGGATGCGAGGGAACTACTTGCAATTGATAGGAAAAAGTCCACAAATTGTCTCCTTAAGTCTTCATTTCGAAGGTAAAAAGCGAATTTCACCGCAATTTCCCCGCAACATTCCGCCAATTTCCCCCTCATTCCCTGGTCTCGACTAGGGAAAAACTCCTCACACAGCCACGGCAATACCTGACTCTGCACCGTTGCTCCAGGCAGCAAGTCCGCAACATCCAATAGCAGAGGCACTGCCTCCAGCCGCACCTCCGCCTCCTCATCCTGCACCAATTTCACCACTTCCAGGAACACCCTCGCATGCAGGTCCTCCCCTATAGCTCGAATTATCCGCTTCAGCTCAATACACATATGCTTCCGGACTTCGAAGGAAAGGTCTTGGGAAAGCTGCAGGGCTCGCTGCAGCAACTCCCCTCGGAAATCCGCCTTTATCCGTCTTGCGAGGATACCTAGGAGCTGGCAGGCCACTAGGCGAGTGGATACAGTCTGACTGGACTCCCCTAGGTGCAAAGTCGCTTTTCCTGCTATTGGCAGCACGGAAGTAGTTGGCAATTTGTCGAGCACAGCAGCGAAAACTTGCAGCCAAATGACATGCACTGGGTCACTCCATGTAGATAGAAGCACTAGCGCCACATCTAGCAGTGCGGAAAGTCGAGTAGTCGGGAATAAACCTCGCTGCAGGGCTGTAAGCAGCCCGTTTCCTGCCTCTATTTGCAGGACTTCTTCCCAAGTCGGTAATTCCCGCTGTGTGAAAGGTACGAACACTACTGGGAGCACTTCTCCGAGCTCAGATTCACTTATAAGCTGACTCAAGTTTCGCAATATTGCCACTTTCTGCAGGGCGAAGCCTTTGCTGAGCAGGTGTAGAGCCTTTCTGCCTTCTGGGAGATTTTCGTCTGTCGTCCACTTCCGCAGCTCTTCCTCTGACTGCGTAAAACGCACCTTCACATTTTGGAACTGGGCTGGGTCGAGTGAGCCGTCATTGAACAGGTCCAAAATGTCCATTTGCTATTTCGCCCGCTAATAGTGGCTGCACCACGACATGTACCCTTACCAATGAAATCCAAGAAATCGCTAAATGGGTCTTTTCCATACTGAAATTTTCCAAATTTCACTTCCGTATGCTGTGTTTTTAGAGTGTTAATCGAAAAGTCCCAATTTCAAGTACAGTTCATACATCAGATGTCTCAATCGGTCAGAAAGCAGACTCCATATTAAGAGACCCATAACAGGGTCCGAGCAAGTACAGGCTAAAGGACCCAGCGGCTACTAAGAGTATCGCAGGGTCAATCTCAGAGCGATTTAATCTTTCGCCTTTTACTAAAGATTACCGTGAGTTTGGTCCTTCAATGCGATTCGCATCTTTTTGTAGCGGCTCTGCCGCCTCAGAATGAACTGAAGCTAATAAGATGTGGCAGCCAGGCGCAGGGCGGCTTTCCTATGACCCTGGCGAAGTGCACATAGGCCTGTGCACTAGTGAGCGCCGCCTGCAGTCGCATTACTTCCAAACATTCGTAGCTGCGCTGAGAACTGTGCAGCGCTTCCGCATCTATGAACTCTCAGACCTCTTCATCAAGTCCACCCCTGTCGAGGACTGGCCTATCCTCGACTGCCTTCTCGTAATTTACTCCCCCAAGCTGGATCTCTCGCTCATCCTCAGCTACGTGGAAAAGTGCTCTCCGTACCTGATCAATGACGTGCATTTCCAACACTTGCTAAAAAACAGACGACTTATGGCGGAAACGCTACAAGCCCACGACATCCGCGCCCCTCCCTTCTACATCCTAGATCCAGAGGACGAAGTGTCTGAGTACGACGACCACATCGTTGCAGGCAATGTCCACGTGCACAAGCCTTTCATCGAAAAGCCACTGGACACCGAAGACCACTCCATCGCCATTTACTACACTAGTGAGACCGGCAGAGGGTCGACTCTGCTCGGAAAGGCCAACAAGGTACGGAGTTGCGAGTACTTGCCTGGGGAAAGCCGCAGAAGGAGGGACAAGCAGTACCTCTACCAGCCCTTTCTGCAGAGCGACGGCTTCGATGTGAAAGTGTACGCAGTAGGAAGAGACTACTTCCACGCAGAAACCAAGAAGAGTCCCGTCATCAACTCCATCCGCGCAGGGTTCTGCGAGAAGAAGTACCCAGTGATGCTGACATCCGAAGAGAAGGAAATGGCAATCAAGGTCGTGCAAGCGTTCCGCCAACACGTTCTCACTTTCGACATCATTCGCTGTGAAGGGAAATCGTACGTAGTGGACGTCAACACCGGGCACATGGTCAAAGGGCCGGAAAGAGCCATTCTCGAGTGTGCGCGGACTTTAGGCCTGCATGTGCTTAGAGCGATGAAGAAAACTGGGTCTGAAGTGCACCCGGAAAGGCCGATTGTGGAGGAAACCTTGCAGGTGGCTGGAGGAAGTGAGCATTTGTGTGCAGTTGTGGCGATTTTGAGACATGGGGACCGGACGCCGAAGCAGAAGGTCAAGTTTGTGACTTCGAATGAACACTTTTTGGCGCTTTTTACGCAGCCGAAGGAAATAAAGATAAAGAGAAATGAAGATTTGGCGCGTTTGTTGGAAATCACTCGAAAGGCACTGGCGGAGGAGCCTTCCCCCGAGCTGCACACAGTTAGGGACGTGCTGGAAAGCGGCATCGGCGAGGACTACACTCCCAAAGCTCAGGTGAAGCCCCTATCCACCGACCTGACCAAAGTCACCAAAGCCCTGCTGATCCTGAAGTGGGGCGGCACTCTGACCCACGCAGGCATCCGTCAGTGCGAGCGGACCGGCCAGCACTTCCGCTCTGCCCACTACCAAGACGACGAAACCTTCCACCGACTCCATTCCACCTATGCACATGACATCAAGTGCTACAGCTCTAGTGAGGGCAGGTGTCAGATGAGCGCTGGTGCCTTTCTCAGAGGCTTTTTGGACCTGGACAGTGATGTGAACGCTGTGGCTACTTGCATGGTACGGAATGATGCGCCGGTCGTGAAGATGCTGGATGACTCTCCGCCTGCAGCAGAGGAAGAAACCACTATGGACAAATTGACTACTTTTCTCACTTCAGAACTGCCATTAGCAGTGTCCTTGCAGCCGTTTGAGGACGAGTTGCCAAAAGGCGTTATGAAAATCGCTAAAAATGTGGGTAACCCGAAGCAATATTTGCTCAGGATAAACGCAATAATGGAAAGTTTGCTGAAAGTTCTGGAAAATAGTCTGCAGAGTGCCTCAATTTGCGGATTGGAAAGTGCTCATTTGGTCTACCAGCGATGGAAATGTATGCACGAGCGGTTTTACAATGCTAGTAAAGACACCTTTTCCATCGCTAGTCTTCCTCCTCTCAGTGACTGTGTGCGTTACGACCTGCTGCACAACCGAGAATTAGTGGGAGAAACAGGCAAAGAGCTGTTTGGGGCTGTGCGCTTTTTGGCTAAATTGGTGGCGAACCTGGAATACGGCTTTACTTGCCAGGAAAAGCACCACCACTGTGCACACGTAATCGAGCAACTAATGCGGAAAATCCTCGCAGATCTGCACTACTGGACTTCCCTGGAAGCGTCCCACTCTGAGGAACTGATAGGCGACCAGAGCTACCACTGGTACCGAGAAGTCAACAAACACACTCGCACTCGCATATACTTCACCAGTCTGTCTCACCTTAACTCCATCCTCTGCACTTTCGCGAGGAAGGCGAAAAAGTGGGGTCCGGAGGCGCAAAGTCAACTCGACCAGGTCATTTCTTTGGAGTACTTAGGCCACTTTGTGATCAAAGTCTACGAAGACCCGCGAAGAAGTCCGTATGACCAGCAGCGCTTTAGAGGGGAAATCTGGGTCAGTCCCGGAGTTTCCTTTGCTAGTTTGGACGCTATTGAGGACCACACCGCCCCCGAGGCGCAGGCTTTCAAGCTCCAAATCACCCTGTCACTGACCGACCTAGAAGACCTCTTTTCTTGCTAAATGGGAAAGCAGGGCTCTCCCCAAGCTTTAACTATTACATTCAGTCTTCTCACTTTGGTCGTATGACTTCTCCCATTGCTCGCTTCCTGGCTACAGTGGAAATGAAGCCTTCGAAGGAGTGGGCTTTGTCTGCGCTCCACTTCTTGAAAAGCCTTACTCCGATTTGGGTCAATGTGTGGGAAAGCAGGTTGGGGTATAGGAGCACGAGAAACCGCTGTTCAGTCATCAGTGCTTCTTTGCCATATAGACGCTCGCACAGTCGAAATACGTCCTTGAAGTCGATTCTGTACTGGCCGGATATAGCGACGCTGGCGACTTTGAGACTCACGTGGCCTCTGCTTTCCTGGCTGATCCGATCCCACCACCGCTTGAATCGCTGGAAATAGGAATTCGCCTTCGACACTTCTTCCTCCACTTCGGTCATTACAGAGGTCAAATTGCTCTCTATTGGAGTGACCGGACGCTCCTCAAACCCCCTCCAGTCCTCCCCCTCCCCCACGCTTTCATCCATTATGTCATTCGTCAGCAGTCTCATCCATTGCTGCTTCGTCACGATTTCCCCCACTGAAGTGTCCAAATACGCCTCCAACATCGAGTTGAAAGCTACAGAGTTGAGGTCCAGACCCAGGTGTTGCAGGAAGTGGAGGAGGTTCAGACCTTGCACTTTCCCTGTGCTTTCTACGTCCAAAGCGTCGAAGAAGGATGCTAGGACTGTGGATTGGTGGCGGGAGGGGTCGAAGTGGTCCCTGTGATGTCGGCGCAGCCAAGAGGAGAGGTTGGAGATGTCGTGCTTGGGTGTCCGCACGGGCTTCTTAATGACCATGAAGGGCGGCAATTCCCTCGGTTCCTGCACGAGTTTGGGAGACGCCAGTGCCCGCATGCCCACCAAAAGCCTGGAAAAGAGGATATCCGCCCTCACTACCTTCCGCTCCTCAGAAGTGTCTCGCAAGTACTCCTTCTTAATTGCGCAGACGAGTTGATGCGAGGGTTTCATCCTATATGCGCAGTACATTAGGTTGTGTCGGTAACGCTCAGTTTCCACTTCGTTGAACGTCGGAGTTTTGGGAAAGTCTCTAGTGAGTCGAGTGGGTGTGTGTGGTTCCTGAACGATGGTGGTTCTGGGGAGACGTCTGTGAGTGAGTGACTTCCCGCGGCCTAAATTGGGCTTGATATTTTTTAGCCAGGCCTGCACATCCACTCGTTTATTCTCATACAAGTACACCGGCTCCTCATGCGTCTTTACAGCCTCCAGTCTATGAACGGTCTTCCTGTGCACACTTGCATCTGACTTGCCCCTAGTCCGCAGCTCAACTTCCGTCTCTGTCAGTTCAAAGGAACGCTGGTGTTTGGTGAGTCTCATCAGAGAGGTGGCTGGCCGGTCACTCGCCATTGCACTATGACGTTAACTAGCAGCGGACTTGTCAGGCTGGCTCTCGCTGGTGAAGCAGTATTCACGAGGAGTGGCTGAGAGCGAAGCTTCCCTGCTCTCTGCTTCGCAGTTGCGGCGCTCGGTTTGGAGAGTGCTGTTGACTTGGGCAGGCATGGAGGGGGACACGGCGAGAGATGGAATCACTGATATTATTTTCTCGCGGGACGGCTGGCTACTGAGAGACTGGTAGGAGGAGGAGAGGTGGGAGTAGCCGGCTTGGAAGCAGTTCACTGCGGAGATTTTGAAGGTTAGGGACAGTCTACGCTCACTAATCGCCTCTCCCAAGACATCACAAAAGTCATCCGGATCATCCCCAATTTTCGCTCCTTCACAGTAGAACTCCGTCAAGGAATCATTGACTTTCAGCGCTTCCCCAAGCGCCTGTTTCACCTTAAAGCTCAATTCCTCAATCTCAATGCTATGCGAAATATTCAGACACCGCAAATTCCTAGTCTGCGTCAGCGCCTGCGCCAAGAGCAGCAAAGTCCTCGGGTCGTTGATTTGGTTGTAACTGAGGTCGAGGGAGGACAGGCAAGTGGGGAGTTCGGAGAAGAGAGATAGGAAGCCGGCAGCACTGATGCTGTTGTTGTGGAGGTCTAAGATGCAGATGGGACTGGTGCGAAGGTGGGTTAGGAGCAGGTCCAGGCCTTGGTCGCATAGGTTCAGTCCTCCGACGCCCAGGGATTCTAAGGAGGAAGTGGCCTTTAGAGTGCTGCAGAGGGCGGTTAGCCGCTTGGGTTTCTGCAGGGTATTGTTCCCGCCTAAATTCACATGCTCGAGATGAGAATTGAGCGCCACGCCGTTTCCAAAGGCCTCAATCACCTCCACATCTGAGAAAGCCCCAGCATTGTACCCCAGATCCAATCGCTTGATCTTGGCATCATTAGCCAAGGCTTCCGCCAAAGCAGCCAGTGCCTCTACAGACAGGCGGGTATCATACAGGTTCAATTCCGCAAGTGTCCCACAGTGAGCGAATAGCAGCGCCACTGCCGCAGGGTTCTGCAGAGTGTTTCCTTGCAGAATCAGCGTCTTTGCTTGAGAGTTCACACGCTTGGAAAGCAGTCGAGAGAGCAGGTCTGCAGTGTCCTCCGCCAGGTCAATGCGGTTATTGCCGATATCCAGGTAGCGCAGTGCAAGCGGCCTGCGGACTTCCAACAAGCCTTTGAGGACTGCATTCAGTCTCTGAGTCTCCAGCATCACATTCTGCAGACAAAGCTTCTTCAGTGAATTCCGCTTGAGGAAGTGCGCCTTGAGGCTGGATATCAGCTGTGCGCAGGCTTGGTCGAATAGGAAACGGTTGGACAGGTCGAAGACCAGTGCGTGTGTGTCCAGGTGGTCTTTGATGAAGGCGACGGTCTTCGTGTCTTCCGCTGCTCGCAGGGTGGTGAGGTGCTGCTGCATTTCCTTGAAGTCCATTACATGACTGGTCCTAACTACTTCTTAGCTGCCAACAAGTCCACGACCGTGGTGCTCTTCTTGAACTCCTCGTAGACCCTGTCGAAGTTGGGCCCCTTGAAGAGAGTGATAACGACCTTAGCGACAGGCTTGGGGCTGTCCGGCAGAGTCTCCATCGTGGTAGCGAAGGCAGTGGATATCGCATAGTTCTCCGTCACCAAGGAATCTGCTATCAGCACTGAGGAGGAGATGGCTTTGCCAAGCCCATGCAGCTCCACCTTGCCAGTCTTCTTCAAAGTCTCTTTGGCGGCCTCTAGGATGAAGCGCGGTGGTCTGGCGGAAGAGACGCGAACTACGCTCTCGGACATTATGAGCCAAGCTTTCCAGCTAATTGGACTGCGACCCCCTAAGACCCGGGACTGCCTGGGCTGTTGGGGGGATGTGCTTAGGACATACTTCCGCTACGAGCTGCCAAGGCTAAATATGCCATTCAGCAATACGAGGCAGTGCAAGGCTGAATGCAATTTAGGCTGAAAGATGGTTTTGCCAGCCTCTCCGATTTCACATTTCTCTGCTGTTATGTCTCTTTCTCAAGGATTCCTTAGTTTACACATAGAAATACATAGGCTAGATATGTAACGTTCTTAGACGATTCAATATCTAAAGTATGTGAAACACACTTTCAACTGCGAAATCTCACTTTTCTTCGAATAGCCTCAATCAAGAAGTCAGACCTTGATTTATTTCCTATCATGTATGTATGAAATATTGTTTTCTAAGCTACATTAGACTCTAAGCGCTGTAGCACTGATAGTAACAGACCTCAACTCTGTGAACGTTTAATTTAACTGTACAATTACCGTGTTCTCGTATCTCCGAAGTCTTGATGTCCTCTGCTCGAAAGAACTGCCTAGGAACTCAAGAATAGTCTCTATACGTCTCTGAGAGTGACATGGCTGAATAGGCTCTCTGCAAGCCTGTTCTCTACTAGCTTTCTCTAGCCCTGAAATATGTCCCAGTCCAATTCCCATAGTAAGGTTAGACAGGGCTAAACCTGGAACAGGGCTCAAATTGGCTAAAGTAGTCGAAAGTCCCCAAGTCGGAATTGGACTTAGACAGTTCTTTGGGTAAACCTGTTCTGCTTTCATATAAGCTTTTTGCCGTATCTGGGTATGTCTAGGCTTATTAGCACCCTGTGAGCCTCACTTTCTGTCCTGTCTCCAGATCTCCCAGGTCCTTTGCGAGCCACGATCTGCCATGAAACCCGTGAATTACGCCTCTGTGCTTTGTTTCTGATAAAGACTAATTCACTTGAAAGATGAAAAATCTGCTTTGGGGTAATTTTCTGCTAGTAGTCACTTCTACCGACCACATTTATTAGGAAATGCAACACCGAAGACTCCTCTTAGAGGCGAACTCGGATATCCGAATTGCCATCAAATCTACAAAGTAGACTGCGAGAGGGGAGCATTAATGCGAATGCTAAGGCTTGCTTTCTTGAATGCACTCTCTAAACTCTCTTTGCAGCCGTGGAAACTCCAGTTATTGCTTGTAAGTGCCTGGATTCCTTGATGTTTCTGACATATCGCGTATAAACTATCCTTAGTCCTTGTGACAGCCCAATTGAAGGAGTTCCGGTCACTTTCTGTATTGAAGTTTTCCCGGCCAGTAAGTAGCTTATCTGAATATCCCTAACCACGCCCACCACTTCGCAGTACATGTCCACGGCGGCCTGAAAGGCCTGCTCTCAAGCCTTCTTGTGCTGCAAAATCCACTTTTTCAGCTCCCGGAGCCAAGACACGAGCGTAAGTAAAGTTCGATCTCACAGGCCGGAACTGCTGAATAATTCCTTGACCTTTCGGCTGTTGGGAATGCACCAGCTTCATGCTGTCTCTGGGAATAACAGCTTGACGTTATTCCTTGTTGCTTTGCATACATCTAGAGACCCAGTGAATTAACAACTGCATTTCGTTAATGCGCCTGTTATAGATTACTTGTACTTCTCCTACAAGTGAGCCGCCGTCCCATACTTGTCCCGTCTGGGAATAACTGGGACTTGCGGGATTGAGAATTCACTAGAAGAGCTGGAGCAAAGGAGTATTTGTAAGTCTATACTTCTATTGCTTTGCGTCACTAATCAGAGTTCACGTAGCTGATTTCAGATTGCAGGGGAAAGAATGCTGTGGTCTATAAATTGTAACGAGCTTTAAAACCCTCCAGTTCATGAGAGGAAAAGGAGCCCTGACTTGTAAAATCAACCTACACATAGCACTACTGCAGAACCCCAAGCGAACTAAGTAGCGAGGCACTGTCCTAACAGCTACTTCCTCCTTACAGTTCTATCAGTACTCCAAAGGCGTCTTGATGTTGCCTCTTGCACTAGGGGTCGCAGACACCTCTTCAGTTCTTTTCGTGAGAGTTATTGACTTGACCTTAGGGTTTAAAGTGAACTCCACTCCCATGTCTATTGGCTTCGACTCATCGAAGAAATTCAGACGGTTGAAGCCGACTTGGGTGAGATCAAGGTTGTGGGAGGGCTGGAAGGCAAAGCGGAAGAGAGCCCGAGTGTCCTTCTGTCTGCGGAAGAGCAGGGATGGGAAGAAAAAGCGTTGGATTAAGACGGTGAATACCAGTAGTGCACTCCAGCCGCCTAATAACAGGCCTTGGTTTTGACCTTGGTTCTCGAGCAAATTGGAAAAGACACTGACTAGCGCCATCCAAATCGCTGCTAAATAGCTTGTAACATGCCACAAATTCACTCTCCGGTAGTTATGTGGCCTGTTGAAACAGTATAAAATTGCCATAGCGCCCACTGTAGCCAAATACATCCACGCATACACGAAAGCGGAGCTTTTCTTAATCAGCTTATTTTCAATGATGAGCACAATTTGAAACAAAGTGCTCATCATCAAGTGAAACGGGTGCGTTTTAACATGCAAATTAGTCTGAATCCGCTGCCAAGCAGGACGCGTATAAACCGCCACAGGGATATACACAGCCAAGCAAACAGACACCATAGCCACATACACCCAGTGAGAGTCCTGCCAGCACTCCACAAAGCAGTCGGAGTTGAGTACACTGGAAGTGAAGTTGTGGGAGTAGCTTCGGTCGCAGATGTATATGTTGAGGAGGAAAGAGACGATTGGTAGGAAAGAGTTGTCGCCTATGAAGGGCAGCCAGCGCTCTGCTAGAGGCTCTAGCCACTGCAGACCAATCCGGCTCCACAGGTTAAAGACAGTTATTGCAAAGGCAAGAAACCAGGAGACACAGACCGACAGCACTGCGTCGAGCACCAGCCAAAAAGTCCCTCTTTCCAGATAGACCAGAGAGGAGAGATTTAAGGAAGTCGCATGACTCACATTGGCCACTAGGGAGGTGATTTCTGTGATGTCTGGTCCAATGCCCAGCAACTGCAGCCACTCAATTCCCAGGCCTGCGAACATTATGTAGTCTTCGACTGAGATTTCCTGCGGGGAGGCCAAGTCGCTGAACCGAACTTGCCACCAGTTTTTCCAAATGTACCATATAATCAGTCCCGATACAAGCGCAATAAAGACCAAAATGCCTGCGAGCAGCGATCTACCCTTAGGAAAGGCCTCGAGTTCTCGGTCGTTTGGACAGGGAGGGTCAGGCCGGATATCAGAGGGAGTGGTAGAGGAGCCGTCGAACCACTGGATGTCGCCTGCTTTCTTGTAAAGCAGTATGGAGGAAGGGTTGTATATCACTACTTTTTCGATTGCCCAGGTGTCGTTATCAGCCCAGTATTTGAGGTTATTCAACTCAAAGCTCATTTGCGAGCGGTCATTCGTCCCAGGCTCAAAAGTAACAATCCCACTGCAAGCCACAAATCGACTCGCCCTCATTTCCCTACTAAGCAAATAGGGGTCCTCAAAGTCCTTCCCTGTCAGCAGCATAGAGCGCAGAGCATGTGCCAGCAGCAGAACGGCATCATAGTACAGGCAATCTGAGTAGTCCAACTCGATGTTCCGAAGTCGCTCAGTGATGATTGCCCCTTTAGCCCCTACGAATCCGTGTGGGACGCAAGTAATCGCCCCTTTCAGTAATTCTTGAAAAACAAGCTTTTCAGGCTCTTCAGCGGTAGTGACTTTGTCAAGTGTGAGCCACTCTATAGCCAGGAAGACCAGATCTCCAGTGCGGATGCCTCGATCATACAGCATCTTCAGAATTACAGTCAACTGAGGAGTGTACAGGATGAGGACGGCTACTCTGGCCTTGCAGTCTATAAGTCCCTGCACTTGGTCTATGTATTTCTCTGGGTCCATAGAGTCGTCGATTCCTCTGGAATCCGCATTATTTGCGATTGTGAATTTCCGAGTTTTGGCTGATTCCTGGAAATACTGATATACGCCTTCGCTCCATATGTCTCCGGTCATGTATAGAACTGAACAGCGAGTCCACCCGAAGAAGACCAAAAAGTTGAGGTACATGACAGCCATGTAGGCATCTGACATGAGAATTCTCACAAACATAGGGAAGTCCTGAGTACTGGAGAGCACTGGAGAGGTGCTAGAGCTCACCATGGGCCTCTCTACACCCAGGTCTTGCAGTAGTTTCAGCACTCCGATGGATACGCCGGAGGCAGGCGACCCTACTATGCCGAGTCCAATAGTGCTCAGAGTTGGCTCGAGTCTTGCCTGGGCCCAGGCTCGATCAAACTCGTAAATCCCAAAGGAAATGCCTACGGATTTCAGGTCGAACCCTGGTAGAAAACTATGCGCCTTATTGATGTCGTCCAAAGCCGCATTAGCTGATTTCATGATTCCCATCGCGTCTGCAGCAGGTGGCAGAGTGGGATTTTCCGTACTATTGAAAATACTAATAGCCAGAGGCAGACTCGGTCCAGGAGGCTCGTTTGACCCTAAAAAGTCTATAGTAGGAGAAAAGTAGCGGACTTGATTTTGATACAACTCTGCAATTAGCTTAATTCCCCCTTGTTGAGAGTTATACAGGCAGTAGTGAGGATTCCCACGGGTTGATATTAGAGTATTTCTCAAATCTTCCACTGATCCAGTAGCAGTGAACAGGCGAATCAGCGTAGTCCGTATAGCAGAAATCCGACTAATAACAGCGATTTCCCCACATATAGGAGACAAAAACAACAGTCCATCCCTCACTTCCTCTATAGGTAAAGCCTGGAAAGTAAGGAAGTAGGCATACCCAGCCTTAATCATTTTCAATGTTTCCGCTGC
>Ga0247837_1009075_pt1 | contig 12126 bp, 10 predicted proteins | sample LaCtaG_2_FD_187115 | JGI IMG/M metagenome (GOLD analysis project Ga0247837, IMG submission 187115) | Freshwater microbial communities from meromictic Lake La Cruz, Castile-La Mancha, Spain - LaCruzMarch2015_14.5m | ecosystem: Environmental > Aquatic > Freshwater > Lake | place: Spain: Castile-La...
ATTAGTAATTTATTTTAAACCACAAACTTTTTTTTAGTATTTATTTTTGGCGTGCTCATTTTATGTGTAAATACAAGGATTTCAATTTTTTGCTAATAGTTTTTGTGTGTAAATAGCCTTCTTTCTTTAGTCAATATCCTAGTTTCTGTTTTCTATGTCCTAGTTTTAGTTTTTTATGTCCTAGTTTTAGTTGTTGATATCCTAGTTTTAGTTATTGATGTCCTAGTTTTAGTTGTCAATGTCCTAGTTTTAGTTGTTGATGTTCTAGTTTTAGTTTTTTATGTCCTGGTTTCTTTTTACAATATCCTAGTTTTTGTTTTCAATATCTTAGTTTTAGTTTTCTATGTCCTAGTTTTAGTTGTTGATGTCCTAGTTTTAGTTTTCGATATCCTAGTTTTAATTATTGATGTTTTAGTTTCTTTTTACAATATCTTAGTTTCTGTTTTCTATGTCCTAGTTTTAGTTGTTGATGTCTTAATTTCTTTTTACAATATCTTATTTTCTGTTTTCTATGTCCTAGTTTTAGTTATTGATGTTCTAGTTTTAGTTATTGATGTCCTACTCTGCCACATTCGATGTCTTAGTCTGCCACATTCGATGTCTTTTTGTCAGTACGTATTCCAAACCTTTAAATAATCCATTCACAAATCACAAATCCCAAATCCCAAATCCCAAATCAAAAATCAAAAATCAAAAATCAAAAATCAAAAATCAAAAATCATTTTTTGTGTTGTAATATAATTTCTAAAACATACTTTTATGCCCTCCATTTATGTTACAAAAGTTAAGTATAAAAAATTACGCAATCATTAGCCAAGTTGAAATAGAATTTCACAAAGGCTTAAATATAATTACTGGCGAAACAGGCGCAGGAAAATCAATTTTAATGGGTGCTTTAGGCTTAGTGCTTGGCGAACGAGCCGATGCAAAAGCCATTACCAATGGTGAAGAAAAATGTGTAATTGAATCGCATTTCGATATAAAAAACTACCAATTAAATACGTTTTTTTCGGAAAGCGAATTAGATTACGATGATCATTGTATCATTAGGCGAGAAATTACTTCCAACGGAAAATCAAGGGCATTTATAAACGATACACCTGTAAATTTAAATCAGCTAAAAGATTTAGGCGCCATGCTCATTGATGTGGTAAGTCAGCATGAAACTTTGGCTTTAAACGAAGCCGTTTTTCAATTATCAATTGTTGATGCAATAGCCAATAATGTTGAACTTTTGGGCAATTACAAACAATTGTTTTTAAACTATAAAAAACAAGAAAAGCATTTAAAAGACCTGATTGAGCAAGAAGCAAAATTGAAACAAGACGAAGATTATTACCAATTTATTTTTAACGAATTGGTAGAAGCCAACTTGCAAGAAAACGAACAAATTGAGTTGGAAGATAATTTGAATTTACTCAGCAATGCCGAGGAAATTAAATCGGTTACTTACAATACTTATGCTGCCCTCGATTTAACCGAACCAAGTTTAATTGACCAATTGCGAAGTTTAAAAAGTAGCTTATGGCCAATTGTTAAACATAATAAAACAATAGGGGAGTTAAGCAATAGGTTAGAGCAAACCATTGTTGAACTAAAAGATATTTCGGCCGAATTAGAAACCATTTCCGAAAAAACTTCAGCAAATCCTAATGAACTTGCCAGTGTTGAAACTCGTTTACAATTATTATATAATCTACAAAAAAAACACCGTGTTGCAAGTAATTTGGAGTTATTGCAATTGCAACAAAAACTGGATAACGATTTACAAACTTCTTTTTCGCTTCAATTGGAAATAGAAAAAACTACCAAAGAATTGTTGGAACAAAAAGAAAAATTGATTCAGCAAGCTGAAATATTAAGTAAAAAAAGAAATGAAATAATACCAAGCATTGAGCAAAAAGTGAAACAATTATTGTTTGATGTTTCTATGCCCGATGCTGTTTTAAAAATTAGCAATGAAGTTTTAGATACTCAACTAATAAACGCAACAGGAATTGACAAAATTGAGTTTTTATTTGCAGCAAATAAAGGTTCAAATTTCCAACCAATTAATAAAGTGGCAAGTGGTGGAGAGTTAAGCAGGCTAATGCTTTGCGTAAAATCGTTAATAAGTGAAAAGGTAAATTTACCAAGCATTGTTTTCGATGAAATAGACACTGGAATAAGTGGTGAAGCTGCTTTAAAAGTTTCGGAAGTTTTAAAAAAACATGCTCAAAAACACCAAGTTTTAGCCATAACTCATTTGCCTCAAATAGCTGCTAAAGCCGATGCCCACTTTAACGTTTTTAAGCAAAACGATAACGATAAAACTTATTCTAATATTAGATTGCTTAATAAAGCCGAACAAATAAATGAAATTGCAGTAATGTTAAGTGGAAATAATCCAACAGAACAAGTTATTTTGGCTGCCAAAGAATTAATAAACAACTAGCACTAAATGAGAGAAAAGTTTTTTAAATATAACCAACAAATATTGCTGTTTTTTTTATGGCTTTCGGTTATTGGAATATTTACCACCGATTATTTTAGGGCCTTGTTAAGCATTGCCATGATTGGGTTTACATTGGTAGGTTTGCTTTCAGCAAAACCAAAACATTATTTAAAAAACTTAGTAAATAACAAACCACTTTTAGCATTAGTTATTAGTTTTTTGGTAGTAATTCCATCAGTTTTATACTCCAATAATTTAAAATATTTTGGGCTAAGAGTTCAAATTCTATTACCATTTTTGGTAATGCCTTTTGCTTATGCGCAAATGGATAAAATTACCGATAAAAACAGAAAAGTTATTATATATACTTTTATTGTAGGAGTTATTATAACTGCTATTCAAGCCTTAGTTTTTTATTATAACAATCAAGCTGAAGTAAACCAAGCATATTTAGAAAGTAGGGTAATGCCTACCATGGTTGGCCACCATCCTACTTTTAGTTTAATGTGTGCTTTTTCTATTTATTTATTGTACAACTTGTTTAAAAACGAAAACCAGAATAGTACTAAATATTTCATTGTTTTTATAGCCATTTTCCTTATTTTTTTTCTTCATATATTCTCTGTTCGGGCTGGTTTGTTCTCGTTTTATGGCTTAGTTTTATTGGTAATTTACGAACAAATAATTCTTAAAAAACAATACATTTTATCGTTAACTATTTTGGCTTTATGTGCTGCAATAGCAGTGTTTACTTTTAAATATTCACCTACCGTTCGAAACAAACTAACCAATACCCAAAACGATATTAATAATTATAATAATGGCGGTAGTGCCAACGACCAATCATTAGGAAGCAGAATGATTTCGTACAAAAATGCCATTGAAATTACTCAAAATTCTTCATGGATTATAGGTTGCGGTTTAGGCGATATTGAAGACCTAAACAATAAAATTTTTGATGAAAAATATCCCGACATTACCAAGAAAATAATTCCTCATAATCAGTTTTTGTTTTATATGGCAGCCATTGGTATTTTAGGCATGTTGGTTTTTGTTGCTTCGTTTTATTTTCCCGCAATTTCTAATTTGAAAAACTTAAATTTATTAGCCCATTATTTGGTTATTTCAATGGCTTTTCTCATTGAAGCCTTTTTAACTACTCAGTTAGGAGTTGCCTATACCATTATTTTTATATTGTTGTTTGTAAGCAAAACAAATACTAGCCTTCGTAGTAGTTTAGCATAAATTGTGGACAATGATTGAGAAACATCAATTGGCAAAAACTTAAAAAAGTTTACTTTTGCCCAAACTCAAACCACTTTGACAAAGTTAATAAACAAATTTCCAGCAGTGTTACTTTTAGCCGATGGCACTGTTTTTAAAGGAACTTCAATCGGTAAAATAGGAACTACTTATGGCGAAATATGCTTCAATACAGGCATGTCGGGCTATCAAGAAGTATTTACCGACCCAAGTTATTTTGGACAAATTTTGGTTGAAACCAATGTTCATATTGGAAATTATGGAATTCACAACGATGAAATTGAAAGCAACGACATCAAAATTGCTGGTTTAGTTTGTAAAAGTTTTAACATTACTCACAATAGAAAACTAGCCAATCAAACCATTCAAGAATATTTTGCCCTAAACAATTTAGTTGGAATTGCCGATGTAGATACTCGTGCAATTGTTCGCCATATTCGTCAAAAAGGTGTGATGAATTGCATCATTTCTTCCGAAGAAAAAAGCATTGAAGAATTAACTGCTGAGTTAGCTAAAGCCCCATCAATGGAAGGTTTGGAGCTTTCAAGTAAAGTATCTACAACCGAAACTTATTATGTAGGAAATGAAGATGCTACCAGAAGAGTTGCTGTGTTAGATTTAGGGGTAAAGAAAAATATTTTACGTTGCTTAGTCGAACGGGACAATTATTTAGCAGTATTTAATTGCAAAACTTCGTTCAATGAAATGATGAAATTTAAACCCAATGGTTTCATGATTTCTAACGGTCCTGGCGATCCAAGTGTAATGCCTTATGCGGTAGAAACTGTTAAACAAATAGTTGATGCTGGAGTTCCACTTTTAGGTATTTGTTTAGGTCATCAAATTTTGGCTGAAAGCCAAGGACTAGAAACTTTCAAAATGTTTAACGGACACAGAGGTTTAAACCATCCGGTTAAAAATTTACAAACTGGTTTATGCGAAATTACTTCTCAAAATCATGGTTTTGCTGTTAACGCTAAAGATGTAAATAACAATTCAAATATTGAAATTACACATGTTAACCTAAACGATGAAACCATAGAAGGTATAAAACTTAAAAATAAAAAAGCATTTTCAGTACAATACCATCCTGAAGCAGCTCCAGGCCCACACGATAGCAGGTATTTGTTCGATGATTTTGTAAAAATAATGAATTAGTAATCCCAGCATTTTGTTATTATTTATAAAAAAATAATAGATTGCGTTATAAATAAACATAAAAATTTTAAAGAAATGAGTTCAATAGTAGAAATTAAAGCAAGACAAATTCTTGATTCAAGAGGAAATCCAACTGTAGAAGTTGATGTAGTTACCGAAGATGGTGCAATGGGCAGAGCTGCTGTTCCTAGTGGTGCTTCCACTGGTGCGCACGAAGCAGTAGAGTTACGCGATGGCGATAATGCAGTTTATATGGGCAAAGGTGTTTTAAATGCTGTTGCAAATATTAACGGTAAAATTGCTGATGCAATTTTAGGTGTTGATGTGTTTGAACAAAACAATATTGATGCATCAATGATTGCTTTAGATGGTACAGAAAATAAAGCAAATTTGGGTGCTAATGCAATATTAGCAGTTTCATTGGCTTGTGCAAAAGCTGCTGCCATTGAAGCAGATATGCCATTGTATCGTTATGTGGGTGGAGTAAATGCAAACACGCTTCCAATTCCAATGATGAACATTGTAAACGGTGGTTCTCATGCCGATAATTCTATCGATTTTCAAGAGTTTATGATTATGCCTGTTGGTGCCGATAGTTTTAGCAGTGCATTACAAATGGGAACTGAAATTTTTCATCATTTAAAGTCAGTTTTAAAATCAAAAGGATATTCAACCAATGTGGGTGATGAAGGTGGTTTTGCACCAAATATAAAAAGTAACGAAGAAGCAATAGAAACAGTTTTAACAGCAATTGAAAAAGCAGGATTTAAACCAGGACACGATGTTTATATAGCTATGGATGCTGCTACTTCTGAATTTTACGATAGCAAAACAGGTTTATATACTTTCAAAAAATCGGATGGTAAGCAATTAAACTCGTCAGAAATGGTGAACTATTGGAAAACTTGGTGCGATAAATATCCAATTATTTCAATTGAAGATGGCTTAGATGAAGACGATTGGGCTGGTTGGGCTGAGTTAACTAAAGCTTTAGGTAATAAAGTGCAATTAGTAGGTGACGATTTATTTGTTACCAATGTAAAACGCTTAGCCGATGGAATTAAGCAAGGTGTTGCCAATTCAATTTTAGTTAAAGTAAATCAAATTGGTAGTTTAACCGAAACCATTGATACAGTAAATTTAGCTACACGTAACTCATATACAAACATTATGAGCCATAGAAGTGGTGAAACAGAAGATACTACCATTGCTGATTTGGCAGTAGCTTTAAACAGTGGACAAATAAAAACTGGTTCGGCTAGTAGAACAGATAGAATAGCAAAATACAATCAATTACTTAGAATAGAAGAAGAGTTGGGTGGCAATGCTTATTTCCCTGGAATGGATTTTAAATTTTTAAAGAAATAAGCTTTTTAGAATACAATAAATTTATCTGAATTGAAAAATTTTATCGTAAAATATTATGTATATATTTTAAATAAATATGCTGCAGCAATAGCAGTATTTTTATTTATTTTATTGTTTAATGAACGAAACGGTTTAACCAATCAATGGGAACAGAAAAGTAAGTATAACAAGGTTTTAGAGGAAAATGAATATTTTAAAACAGAAATAAAAAAGTTGAATTACGATCACGAAAATTTGTTTTCAAATGCTAAGAATTTAGAAAAATATGCAAGAGAAAAGTATTTAATGAAACGTGACGATGAAGATGTTTTTATTATAGTAAAAAAATAGCTTGCTTTTTCAATTGATAATCTTACTTTTGCCAACCCAATGAAGGGAGGTGTTAAGGGATATGATATATATTAACGTAAAAGAAAACGAATCATTAGATAAATCGTTGAAGAAATTTAAAAAGAAGTTTGAAAAAACTGGAGTAGTAAAAGAATTACGCGCACGCCAAGCTTTTATTAAACCATGTATTCAAAATCGTATGCAAAGCATTCGTGCAGCATATAAACAAAAAATGCAACAACAAGTAGAAGGATAATTAATAAAATTTTTCTTAATATTTTAAAAAGCCTGCCTTCAAGCGGGCTTTTTATTTTTTATTGTCAATAAAAATCTATACAATTGCGCTACTAAATTTTAAAAATGAAAAAAATAACCTTATCCATTGTAGTTTTATCTACCTTATTAATTTTTGCTTGTGAAGAAAAAAAAACCACAACTCCTTCAACAAGTACTACCTCAACAACTAGTACAACTAGTACAACAAGCACAACTTCTACCACCAGTACTACTTCAACCACTGGTACTACCAGCGGATATTCTATAAAAGGAGAATATAATGGTGTAGTAAAAGAATTTACAAACTTAACTGTGTATAGAGATGAATCAACTGCAGATAAATATTTATTGATAGTTGCAAATAATAAAGACATGGATAATCCTAAGATTGAGTTTAAATTCAAGCAACCTGCTTCTGGTTGGGCCAACAATATGAGTTATTTTATAAATTCAGAAACATCTGGTTCTTTTGTAAAATATACTAACGAATCGGGCAAAGTATATAATACAGAAAACACAAATGTTAGCCAAATTCCATTAACAGTAAATTTCAATAAATTTGAGTATATAACTAATGGAATCATTAAGGCTGATTTATTTGGTACTTTAGCTTATGATACCGATACAACAACAATTAGAATTACTGCTGGAAAATTAAACTTAAAAGCTGACAACTAAATTATTGTCTGTTTTTGTTTTCAAAACATTTTGATGTGTTTATAATAAAATAAACACATCAAACGTTTACCTTTATATTTGATACCCTTATTCTAAACTAAATGTTCAAAAAAATAATATTCATTCTTACTAGTATAATTGCAACAAATGTTATTAGTGCTCAAACAATTTTGAGTGATAATAATAATTTTTTAGCAAGTATAGATTCTAATACTGTTAAACTTCGTAACAAGTTATATCCTGTAGTTTGGCAAGGTGATTTGAATATTTATGGTTTTGAAGAAAATGAAATACCTGTATATTCAACAGAGGATATTAAAGCACGCTTGAATTTGCTTGAAACTGAAATTCCTCTAGATTATAATGATCAAGTAAGACCTTATATTGATTTATATACTGTTCGCAAACGCAAGTTACTTTCTAAAGTTCTTTCATTGTCAAAATTATATTTTCCTACTATTGAAGAAATTTTTGATAGAGATGGAATTCCTTTAGAAATGAAATACTTGGCAGTAATTGAATCTGCTTTAAACCATGCTGCTACTAGCCCCGTTGGAGCTGCTGGAATGTGGCAATTTATGGCACCCACAGGCCAAATGTATGGTTTAAAAACTACCAGTAATTTAGACGAAAGAAGAGATTTTATAAAATCAACGGAAGCATCTGTAAAGTACTTTAAAAACTCGTACCGTGTTTATGGCGATTGGTTATTAGTAATTGCTAGTTACAATTGCGGAATGGGAAATGTGAATAAAGCCATTAGAAAAAGCGGTGGTAAAAGAAGTTTTTGGGAAATTATGCCTTATTTGCCAAGAGAAACTCGTGGTTATGTACCAGCATTTATAGCAGCCACTTATGCCATGAATTATGCTTCTGAACACAATATTTATCCTTCAGAATTAGATTTAAATTTCCAAACTGATACCGTTCAAGTAGATAATAGATATTCTTTAGAACAATTGTCAATGGCGTTAGATATTTCGGTTGCAGAAATAAAACAGTTGAATCCTTCACTAAAAAAAGGATATATTCCTTTTACTTCCAACAAAATAACGCTTACATTACCTTATAATAAAATTATAAAATTTGCTTCGGTTAATAATATAGAAAACCTGAATTTAGCAGATGAACAGTTAATGGCATTAGCCAATTCAAAACCTAAAGCAGCAAAAGTTTCTGATAAAGTTTTTTATAAAGTTAGAAAAGGTGATTTGTTAGCAAGTATTGCCAGAGAGTTTGATGTAACAGTAAAACAACTTAAAAAGTGGAACAATTTAAAAGGTTCTAAACTAAAAAAAGGTCAGCGACTTAAAATATTTACCAATAGAGCTTAGTGGAAACTAAGCTTTTTTTTTGATTAATTTTGGCAGTTTAACAATCCAACAATTCAACAATCCAACAATTCAGTATCTCGATATTTATAGTGTAAAATCAATTTGAAATATGTATAACAATTGAAAAATTGTGGATACTCCATTGAATATTTTAAATAAATTTGTTTGCTTTTAAATAATACAATTTTTTTTTGATGGACGAAATAAATAACGACAATAACGAAATACCAGGTAATAACGAATATCACATAACTCCAGTTAGTGGGTTATATCAAGATTGGTTTTTAGATTATGCTAGTTATGTGATTTTAGAACGTGCAGTTCCAGCTATTGAAGATGGTTTAAAACCTGTTCAGCGCAGAATTTTGCACAGCATGAAAGAAATGGACGATGGCCGCTTTAATAAAGTAGCCAACATTATTGGTCAAACCATGCAATATCATCCTCATGGCGATGCAGCTATTGGTGATGCTTTGGTAAATATTGGTCAAAAAGATTTACTGATGGAATGCCAAGGAAATTGGGGCGATATTAGAACTGGCGATTCGGCTGCTGCAGCTCGTTATATTGAAGCTCGTTTATCAAAATTTGCTTTAGAGGTAGCTTTTAATGGTCAAACTACTTATTGGCAAAGTAGTTATGATGGAAGGAAAAAAGAACCAATTTCATTACCCATGAAATTTCCTTTGCTGCTGGTTCAAGGTGTGGAAGGAATTGCAGTAGGATTGGCAACTAAAATTTTACCACATAATTTTATTGAATTAATTGAAGCTTCTATTGATTATTTAAAAGGAAGAAAATTTGATTTAGTTCCTGATTTCCCAACCGGAGGATCTATTGATGTAAGTAATTACAATCAAGGAATGAAAGGTGGCAAAATTAGGTGCAGGGCAAAAATTGAAGAGTCGGATAAAAAGACTTTATTTATTAAAGATATTCCTTTTGGAATTACCACTACTAGTTTAATTGAAAGCATTATAAAAGCCAATGACAACAATAAAATTAAGATAAAAAAAGTAATAGATAATACTGCAAAAGATGTAGAAATAGAAATACAATTAGCTCCTGGAATTTCGCCCGATATAACAATTGATGCATTGTATGCATTTACCGATTGTGAAATATCTATTTCACCAAATACTTGCGTAATTATTCAGGATAAACCTCATTTTATGCCTGTAAATGAGTTATTGAAAATAAGTACCGACAATACTTTAGAATTACTTAGAAGAGAACTTGAAATTAGAAAAGGTGAGTTAGAAGAAAACTGGCATTATGCTTCGCTCGAGAAAATATTTATAGAAAACAGAATTTACCGTGACATTGAAGAGTGTGAAACTTTTGAAGATGTAATTGATACCATTTGGCGAGGAATGAATAAGTTTAAAAAACTATTTATTCGTGAGTTGAATGAAGACGATATTTTAAGATTGACAGAAATAAAAATCAAACGAATTTCGAAATACGATGGTTTTAAAGCTGACGATTATATTGCTAAAATTCAAGCTGAATTGGAACAAATAAAAAATGATTTAGCCAATTTAAAAGCATTTGCAGTTAAGTATTTTGAAAACCTTTTGAAAAAATACAGCAAAGGCAGGGAGCGTAAATCGGAAATAAAAACTTTTGATACCATTGATTCAAAAACGGTAGCCATTGCAAACCAAAAATTATATATTAATAGGGTAGAGGGTTTCGTGGGAACTGGACTTAAAAAAGACGAATACATTTGCGATTGTTCCGACTTAGACGATGTAATTGTGTTTAAGAAAGATGGCAAAATGCAAGTAAGCAAAGTGCAAGACAAAACTTTTGTGGGCAAAGATATTTTATATGCTTATGTGTTTAAAAAAGGCGATGAGCGCATGACCTACAACATGATTTACATTGATGGAAAAACCAAAGTAAGTTATGCAAAACGCTTCAATGTATCGGGAATTACTCGCGATAAGGAATACGATTTAACATTAGGAACTCCTAATTCAAAAGTGCTTTATTTTACTGCAAATCCTAATAGCGAAGCTGAAATAGTAAGTGTATCTTTAAGTCCATTGAGCAATGCGCGTAAGTTGGTTTTTGATTATAATTTTGCCGATTTAGCAATAAAAGGTAGAGGTGTTCAAGGAAACACTTTATCGAAATATTTAGTAAAATCTATTAAGCAAAAAACCAAAGGAATAAGCACCATTGGCGGACGAAATATTTGGTACGATGATGTAATTGGTAGGTTAAATAGTGATGGTAGAGGCAAGTCGATAGGTAGTTATTCAAATGATGATTTGATATTGGTAATGTACAAAGATGGAAGTTATGAATTAACTAATTTTGAATTGACCAATCATTACGATGCGCCCCAAGTTTTATTGATAAATAAATTTAAACCCGACAGACCTTTAAGTGTTATTTATTTTGATGCTAAGCAAAAAACTTATTTTGTAAAACGTTTTTTAATTGAAACCAAAACCATCAACTCTAAGTTTTTATTTATTACCGAAGGCGATAAAAATACTTGTTTGGTTGCAACCGATTTAAAGCTTCCAGAAATAACTTTATTATCTGGAAAAACCAAGAAAGATTCAACTGAACAAACTATCAACTTAGCTGAATTTATTGATGTAAAAGGTTGGAAAGCCATTGGAAATAAATTAGGCGGAACAGAAATATTAAGTATTAATTTAGTTGAAGCTGAAGACGAAATAGAAGAAGAAATAAAAGTTGAAGAAAACACGGAAGATGCAATAGTTCAAGCTGAATTATTCAACGATGAATTTATAAAAGAAGAGCAAGAATTGGTGAAGAAATTATTGGAAGATGATGAAGATGAAGAAAAACCAACGGTTTCAAAAGTGAAGAAAAAAATTAATACAAAACCTGATCAACCAACTTTATTTTAAACATAAATAATATGCACGAAGAAAAACATTTTGAAGGTAGCCAATTAGTTCGCGATATTGTTATAGGTATGAGCGATGGTTTAACTGTTCCTTTTGCGTTAGCCGCAGGTTTAAGTGGTGCTGCTATAGTTGGAAATAATGTAATTGTAACTGCTGGCATTGCTGAAATAGTTGCAGGTAGCATTGCAATGGGATTAGGAGGTTATTTGGCTGGAAAAACAGAAATTGATCATTATAAAAGCGAGTTAGAACGCGAGTATTTTGAAGTAGATCATTATCCAGAAAGAGAAAGACAAGAAGTAGCAGAAGTTTTTGCAGATTATGGTTTAAGTATTGAACATCAAAACATCATTGTTGACGATATTTCGAAGGATAAAGACCGTTGGGTTGA
>Ga0247837_1009076_pt1 | contig 12125 bp, 5 predicted proteins | sample LaCtaG_2_FD_187115 | JGI IMG/M metagenome (GOLD analysis project Ga0247837, IMG submission 187115) | Freshwater microbial communities from meromictic Lake La Cruz, Castile-La Mancha, Spain - LaCruzMarch2015_14.5m | ecosystem: Environmental > Aquatic > Freshwater > Lake | place: Spain: Castile-La...
ACCGAGAACAGGCTTGAAGGAAAACTGCGGATTGACGGAACCGAGAGCCCGAGATGATTTATTGTGACAACCAACGATAGTCAACCGAGGAAGCAATACAGACGAGCGCACAGGCAGGTCATCGCAACGCAGCCAGCGTCGCGTGATCAACCAGCCTTCCTTGGAGTCATGGCTTCCTATTGTAGATACTCATTTCCTTGGGTAATCAAGCTTCTCAAAATGGAAAGAACCACGCGGGTTCTGGTTTACGTTTCGGCTTCAACATCTTGGTAAGCCGTTGAGGCGATCTTAGCAGCCACTCAAAGTTGGCTTCTGATCCTTGCAGGCAATCGTAGATCTCAACCGTGCCAACAATGACTCCGCGGGGAAGTGCTTCGAGATCGAATTTGACTTCTGCTTGAATCTTTCTCTCTGTTTCGGCCTCGTACCGCGAGGCGCTGGCGTAGATGTAAACGACACCTCGAACATCCGTCGGGTAATTTCGGTACTCGATCTCCTTGTCGCCATTCATGATCAATTCGGCCCATGGCTGGCGAACACTCAACGCTCGGAGCGATTTGTCGGCGGACTCTGCGTCTTCAAGTTCAATCTCGGTGTCCCCAACGCGAATGGTCTTGGGTGATTCAGGTTTGCTGGGTGTCGCGTGGCTGGAGCGACGACTACCGATCGATGGTTTAAACGATTCATCGGGTGACGGTATGGTCACTCGAACTTGCTCGTGAAGTACGCTGGCGACCGCTGCGTCGTCGCGTAGTCGCATGGACGTGACTTCGTCTGCCAAACGTGGTGACAAGCAGTCGGAGAACTTGAGCCCTCGGATCGCCTTCTCGTGTGCAACAGGACGCAGGTCTGCTGGTCTTGCCTGCATAAGCACCTGTTGAGCCGTTTGTATCTGATCGCTCGTTACGCCTTCGGAGAACTTGAGGCTGAACCCGTCGCTCGACACCGTGGAATTGATGTCTTGAGCAAGATAGTAAGCAAGCGTGGCGTTTGCTTTCGCGCCGGCGAACGTCCACCATGACCAGCGATCGCCAGATTCCAGCAGCAGCGATGTCGAGTCGGCTTGAAGCCAACTGAAGTCATCTCGCAGACGTTCGATCTCGGCCTTGCAACGTTTCGACCAACGGTCTGATTGATCCGAGCGACACAGGATCGATTGCATCGCCTGACAGATCTTGTAGGAGAGCCCAAGCCCCGAACCAGGCCATCGAGTTCGGCCAAGAACATCGGTTGGCTCCACGAAAGCGATCTTACGTTGCCAGTCGATGTAGTTCACTTTCCACGCATTGCCACCCAGTGACAGAACGCGAGGGCCATCTTGTTTGGCCAATAAAGCCGATTCGTCGACTTGGCCGATCTCTTGTCGACCATGCAAAACCAGGAAGATGGGCGGCGTCATGAAAACGGAGAAGAGCTCCATGAAGTTCTGCCGACCAAACGTTTGCTCTCCCTTGGCTCCCAACCAAAGCAGTCCCGAGTCGTCGGACAAAATCTCGGTCTCGATCATCCAGCGAACAAGTTCGTCGATCGATTCTTTGGGCAGCTGGCTAAAGCCATAAACGCCTTCGATCCACTTGAACCAGTCCCCTCGCCCTATGCCACTTTCCTGCAGGGCTAGTGCCATCAACTGTTGTGAAAGTATGTGATAGGGTTCAGGCGGAGGAACGATTGGCTCGACAAAGCCGCTCTCCCACAGTTCGGTTAGAGCAGCGGCTTGAAGTAGCCGTTCAGGCTTGGTCGCCAGCATTTGGCAATTCCGCATGCTTCCCAATCGACGCCCAGTGCGACCCATTCGTTGAAGAAAGCTCGCTACGGTTAAAGGTGCATCAATCTGGATCACGCGATCTAAATCGCCCACATCGATGCCAAGCTCCAATACGCTGGTTGCAACAATGACACAATCGGTCTCTTCCGCGAAGGCTTTTTCGGTACGGTGTCGTTCCTCCTGACTCAGTGAACTGTGAGTAACGAACGTGTTGATCCCGAGAGATCGAAGCATCAATCCAAGGTCTTCCGTTCCAGCACGGCTATCGAGGAAAACAAGTCGTTTTTCGCCACGATGCAATTTGGAAATGACCGTAGCTGCGTTCTCGAGCGATCCTACGTAATCGATCTGTACGTCAGCTGGCGCAGCTACCGACTTCGGAGGGTACGCAACACTCTTGGTACGACTACAGTTTCCGGCAAGCCATTGAAGTAATATCTCAGGATTTCCAACCGTTGCAGATAATCCAATCCGCTGAATCTCTCTACCTGCCAGTTTGGATACTCGTTCAAGTACGCTCAACAAGTGCCAGCCACGATCGTCGCCCGCAAAAGCGTGCACTTCATCGACAATGATCATCTGCAGGTTCTCGAACATACGCTGTTCATCAACGCTTCGTGAAACTAGCATAACCTCGAGCGACTCAGGTGTCGTAAGCAAGCAGTTTGGAGGCTCTCGCAATATCTTTTTTCGAGCTGATGTGCCCACGTCGCCATGCCAAAGCCCGGATCGGCGACCTAGCAGTTCACAATAGTGTGACAACCTATGATCTAGGTTGTTGAGCAAAGCCTTGATTGGGCAAACATACAAAACACTAAGTCCTGGCCAGTCCTCGGTGAGCATTCTCGAAAGCGTCGGGAAGAAAGCAGCTTCCGTTTTGCCGCCAGCAGTCGGTGCGAGGATGATTAAATGATCACCTGCTATCACATTCGGAATGACTTGTTCCTGAAACGGACGCAACTCTCGCCAGCCAAGACTATTGACGATGTGATGTTGCAAAGCGGGATGCAGGAGGTCGAAGCTATCCAAGGTAAACGAGCCACTTTCAATTCGTTACAGGTCCAACTCAATATCATTGACATCTTCCGCAAACATCGCTTGACGCTCGACGACGGTTAGTTCCGTTTCACTGATAGTGAGCGAGTAATTGACAGTGGGATCAAAGTCTGGGTACTGATCAATTCGGTCTAAAACGTCTGCAACAAGTTTCTTAAGGAAAATGCGTGGTGCCACGCCCACCTTCCCAGCAAGTTTCCCCGTAACCGCTCGTGCAAGTTTTTCGATGTATTCATCAGTTGCCATCTGCCGAATTCGGTCCGGGGAATCGCAATCACTAGCGAACAAGTCACGAACCTTGATACCCACCTCCAACAATCGATCGTGATCGAAAGCGGACAGCCGTAGTTGCACTGCCCGGGCATTGTCAAAACGAGGGTCCGTCTGAAAATCCACATGAAGTCGCTGAGCTAAAGGTTCCAATCTTTTAACACCTTGGGGGCCATCAAAGAATGCAGGGGTTCCGGTTGTTAGCAAATACAGATTAGGAAATCGTCCACCGTCAATGTCGTCAATCAACTGCCGCAGGGCATTGAGTCCCTTCTCACGCACATCTCCACGTACTCGCTGAAGCGTCTCAATTTCGTCGAGCACCAACACGAGCCCTGAATACCCGGAGTCTTTCAAAATCAGCAATAGTCCTCGGAGGAAACTCAGCGCTGCATAATGGTCAACATCACCTTTGATTCCCGCCGCTCGTTTCACGGCAGCGCCTACATGAGGTTGACCAGCCAACCAGCCGGCCAAGCCTTCCGCGGTCGAATGATCGTTTGCCCGTTGTGCTGTTCGATACGCTCGCAGCGCTGCAGCGAATTGCGGCGTAGAACGGGTTATCTCTGCCAGCCTTTGTTCCAACAATTCATCAGCACGCGTCGAGAGCGATTTTTCATCTGATGGATCAACAGATCCATCCGCAAGCACTTCCTCTTCCAGTCCGTAGAACCAACCATCAACAATGGATCGAAAGGCGCCGAGGAAAGTGTCCGTCGTTGAGAGCTGTTCCATCGCGCGACGGTAAACAGTTTCAAGTCGATGAAGCGGTGTCTCCGTTTCCGAGATTTGTACTTCGGCTGTCGCAAAGCCTTTCTTCTTTGCATATTCCTGAACCCACCGCCCAAAGAAGGTCTTTCCGCAACCGTAATCGCCACGAACCGCTTTGAATGTGGAGCCACCTTGAACGACGTCTGCAAGTTCGCCCGTTATGACTGGTTCGAAGCGCCCCAATCCGACGGCTAGGAAATCCAAGCCACGCTGTGGCACCGTTCCTTTGCGGAGTGCGGAGATAATCTCTCTTCTACGTTCACGACTAATTTCCATAGATCAATCCAGATCAAACTGCCTCATCAACTTGGAAACATTCAATTCGATCCGATTTTCAGATCGACTGAATGTCAAAATTTCGTAGCCGTCGACATTCAACAGTCTTTGAAGACGAGCGATCAATCCATCTAAACGAGCGGCGGGAATGTCAGCCAATTTTGAAAATGCCGCAGGAGTCATGATACCGCCACTACCTTCGAGCGATTTGAGACAGCGTCGGACGACATCGTCCTCTGGGGCATGTCGCTTTACGAACGCCTTTTGGTCTTTGTATGCGACTGAACTTAATAGGATGTTCACCCATTCGGTTGACGCTTTTTCCGTTTTGGTTGGTTTGGTAACCACAGCCGGCTTTAACGCAGGCGTCTTATCATCTTCCCAGAGTCCGTCTAACAGGTCCTTTGGCCTACTTTTGATCACTGCGATCACGGGTTCGTCGACTACCGGAGCAGCAACCGGCTTTGCGAGCCACCAATCGGGCTTTGGATATTCACAGGGATACAAACCAGAGTAAGTGCTCGTTTTGTCCATCAGAATTACGAGAGGGCAAATCATTTCTTGTGGAGTTGCACCACCGTGATAACCGTTTTGTTGGCGACTATAGTAAATTGTTTCAACGAAGGGAACGACTACCGAGTGATTCCCCGCCTCGTCCAATACGCGATTTCCAGTGATCTTGATTTCCCCCTCCGCAGCATCTTGGCTTTTCGTTCGCCATCGGCTGCTTGCATCGCCCGGCGTTAATCTGGCTTCCGGACGGTGCCAGACATGTCCGTGATCACTCACAAGAATGACGACTCTACCCGAGTCACGTGCCAATTTCAGAATCGCTCCTAAAGGACTGATTCGATTGATGTTCCAATCCTCTCTGACTTGCTGCGCTCCGCTGAGGCGATCATCGATCGCATTGAAGACGACCCCAACGATCTTGTTGGTGGTCGAGACTATCGCTTTGCTTAAGTCTTCGCCGACAATTCCGCGCGCCCCTTCTGAAACTTCCTTTTTGTGAAAGATCATAGGCGGGTATCGTCTGTCACAAGCTTGTCGAAGTGTATCACTTGCTTCGAAATTGCGTTTTTCAGTTGAGTAGTCACCACGAAGCAGTTCACCAGACAATAACGAAACGCGTGAATAATTTGTCACGCTCGGTACCGTTGCGATCACAGGAGTTGGCAGGGAAGAAGATTCTTCCAAAGTTGCTTCAAACCAATGTTCGCTTCGAAAATCTCCTAGCAATTCATGGCAGACCGCCCAACTCATTCCATCCAATACCACAAGAAGGACTCGATTGTTCTCACCTGCAATTTTGCCAACAAATTGTGAGAGTACATCCTCTACCCCGCACACCTCGCTCGATGTAGAACCAGTTGATATCCAATCAGCTAACGATTGAGCGAACTTCTGATTAAACTGTTCCCGACGAATTAGTACCGCGTGATCTAACTGCTGATATGCTCTCGTAAGCTCTTCAACGTCCTCTCCTCGACAAACCGATTCACGAGCCCAATCGACGAATGCGAGTTCCTTGCGATATAGGTTGGCCATCTCTGCGAAGGAAGTTGCCTCAATATTCGATGTTGCAAGCCAACGAAGCAATCGTAAGGCCATCTCGGAACGCGCGAGTTGCTGTGAACGCTGTCTTATCTTGGCTCTGCGATGCAATGCGATTTCGGTCTGCAAACTTTCGCATAGTCGAATCGACGCTTCCGATAGATCTCCAATCGCTTCACTCAATTGATTTCCGAAACGTTTTAGCCTTTGCTCATACCCAAGCAATGTCAGCTGACTGCGATACGCATGATCTTCGCAGCGGAATTGCTTTAATAGTTCGTCGGCACGTTGAAGGTGCTGTTGTGCCAATCGAGGGTCTTCGGTTCGATCGAGATCCGCGATGGCATCGCTCGCAATGCGACCGAGTGTTTGGCCAACCATCTTTGCAATCGATTTGTTGCTGTGGTACTGCTCTAATCGGGCTGCTGCTGCATCGAGAACCGGATCTCGACCTTCGCCAAAGATTACTTGGCACGACACAGCAAGCGCGAGCGCATTTGATCCTCCATTGCAATCCACAAAATTTAGAATCGAATCTGCTGCCTCACCTAGATTTGATATCAATCGTTGCCTCAGACTAGCTCGCAAGTCCTCATTGGCAGTTACGTAACGTGCCGACGCTTGTTCATTTGTCGCCCATAGCATTAGGGTTACCAAATCCGGCTCTCGGTCCCCCATTTCGAATACATGTCTGCAGATTGCCCTCCATACCGTCCCTGCGTCTAATACCCCAGCAGAAACCGGTGGGTAACCGTCCGTTGGAGCACATTCCAATAATGCCTCTGCAAGCGAAGCGTCACAGACGGAACGATCCAGCTCTTTGGCCTTGAACAGTGAGCATAGGCTTGCCCAGTGATCAATTGCAAACAGTCGACTTCGCGCAAGTCTAGCCACGACATCATTGCCTAGGTCCGCTTGCCGAAGTTTCGTAAGGAGGATTATTCGCCCGCTGCTCCTCTCTGCATCTAACAACGCTTCTCGAATCTGAAAAACGGTATCCGCACGTACGACAGCTGCCTTACCAAACTCGAATTCCACTGAATCGGGCAATCTCCATGGCTGAACAACATGCAATCCGACAGCCAGGGCGTCATGATCTCGTTGCCACTTGTCCTCAACGAGGGATCGCAATTGTTGTGAGCTGAGAGTTTGGGTCATGTTAGTTGTCAGTCGCCAGTTTTCGGTTAGCTAGGAAACGTTGCGTTCTTTGGAGCTCATCAATCAGGAGCTGTTCATTCGGCAACGCAAGTTTGTATTCTCTCGCCATGACCTTGTTCGGTAGGTTGTCTAGCGCATAGCGAGCAACAGACTCGTCGTTACGAGCACACAGGATCAGTCCGACTGGAGGGTTTTCGCCATTGCGGGTCCAATGCTCAGCCGCATAGTTCAAATACATATGCATTTGGCCGGCATCGGCGTGCGTGAACTTGCCAATCTTTAAGTCAATAACGACTAGACATTTTAGGCCGCGATGAAAAAAGAGTAGATCAATGCGATACCATTCGTCCCCAATACGCAGCCGCTTCTGACGCCCCACAAATGCAAAATCGCTACCCAATTCCAGGAGGAACGCCTCAAGCTTGTGAATCAAAGCATCCTCCAGATCGTTCTCCGAGTATTCGTCTTTTAGATCCAGGAATTCTAATACTAACGGGTCTTTGATCTCAGACTCTGGCGACACTGCATCTTCCGGCGTTGGTGTGCTACCCTTGCGTAGCATCGTGGCCTGGTTCTTGGACAGCAACGTGCGCTCGTAGAATTGGCTGTCTATCTGGCGTTTTAGCTGCTTAACGGTCCAGCCTCCACGATGCGCTTCCTCTTCGTAAAATCGCCGAGCTTGCTCATCCTCGACAGCGATGAGAAGAAGATACTGAGACCAGGAAAGGGGAAATTGGTCTGCCAGGGCCAGGACAGTAGATAGCCCATTTGCCCCAATACTTTGCGATTTTGTCAACGCCGTCGACAATTTCTTATCGATCTCGGCGCTGCTCAATTTTGTCAACGGTGTCGACAAAATCTTTGGATAGGCTGCGTAAAATCGCCTCATTCGATACAAATTCGGCCATGCAAAACCCCGACCGAATCGCTTGCTTAAATCCGCCGCCAATTTTTTGATCAATTGCTCTCCATACTCAGCACGTCCCTCGCCCGCCTGGTCTAACTCAACAATCCGTCGACCCATTTCCCAATAAGTTGCGGTCATGACAGAATTCACAGCCCGGGAGCTTAGCCGACGGGCCGCTTCCAATAGCTCAACCATTGAGGACAGAACATCCCCATAGCTCTCGTCCTGCTTCGCGATTTTTCTCGTTGTTCCCGTCTTCTTTGCCATCGCTATCAACGCCTTAATTTGCAGTCCCTAAATCGAAAACTATAGACTGAAAACTCAGCCGTCCCCCTCTTCTTCAAGCGTCCACTGAACCGTAAGACGTAGCTTAGGATTCTCATTTAGCTGACGCAGTATCTCCTTCGCTTCCGAGATCGATTCCGCGTGACTCATACGTGATTTACCGCCCGCACCTATTGGCTTGAAAACTTGCTTTGGGGCAACCTTTTCGAAAGGTGGCAAGTCAGGCAGATTTGGTTTTGAGGGCTCGATCTTGACCGGAGTAATCACCTTTGGGGGCGTCAGTAGTTTAATTGCCTTTGCTTCGGCTTCGGAAAGCTTGCTTGAGAGGCCACCTGCTAATGCGTGCTCGTCTGTCTTGAGCCAAATACAGACATCCTTGATTAGCTGAGTTGCATCGATCTGGCGATGGTCTTGAATCTGAGTAACCGCGTTTAAAAGATCCCACTTGGTAGTACGTAGACAGTCGAGTACATCTTTTGCGGACTTCAGACTTTTATCCATCGCCGTACTGGTGGTTTCCAATTTTGCATTCGCAATAACGCCCACCAAGGCTGTTGCGTCACGGCTCTCGCAACCTGAAAGCAATGCCTTGATCGCTTTGGCGGTTCGCACCCGATCGCAATGGGTGTAGTCGGACTCCGCAACACCCAGGTTCTTCATCACAAGTTGCAAACGATCTGGCAAGCTGTCACAAACAGCTTTATGATCCGTAACGCTTTGTTTCACTTTCGCGGCAAGATCCGCCAAGTTGGATGCATTCAGCAATCGCGAAACCGCGTGTCCCATCAGATCCGCAACACGGGAAATCGACTCCGTCCAGTCTCGCGAATCTGGCAGCGTTTGTTCCTGCAGCTCAAGTTCGTTCGGAAGATCATCGATGGCTGGCTTATAGTTCGTGCCATAACGAACAAACGATCGATTTGTTTGATCCGCGTAAACCAAAATCAGAAGATTTTGAATTTCTTTTGGGAGGCCGCGATCGTCTGGTTGGTCTGTCCAACGTCGAAGATCGGCAACGGTTGGATGCGGTTGGCCTGATTGTGCAAGCATGCGATTGAAGTGATTCTTCCAGAAAGAATCCAACACCAAATGTGTCTCGGTCATTTGTCCAAGGTCGAGCGGATTGCAAATATTGCGCAACTTCACTCGCAGAGTTTTGTCTTCAATGAAAAGCCGGCCATCTGGTGTACGAGCCGCCTCCTGGCATGATTCCAAAACTTGTCGCAGCTCCTTTCCGAGCTTGATTTCCTGTCCAAACTTTGGGTGTTTTGGGAACTGGTGAGATAAAGCCTGATCAAGCAGGTGTTCTAGTGCCTCTCCCAGATTTGCGCCAACCGGTCGTTGCAATACCAGCGTTGGAAAAAGGGACTGAAAATGAGACTCTGACATGTCATAGGAAGCGTCCAATGTCCCAGGTGTTGGCTCCGACCGAATCGCATAAGCCGACTCTACAGACTGAAGCAAACGTTGGGACAACGCGCTTTGTTGATTTTGAAGCAATAGTCTCGCTGTTTGCCGATCCTGGAGGGACAAATGCTTGGAGTGCTGCTCTAGATTATTCGAAAGCAAGAGCCTGTCGATGACAATCAGCTTAGCGAGTTCGCCTTGCGTTCTAGTAGAGAAGAACGAAGGAAGCCAAACTAGTGTCCGTTGCTTCTCGCTCTTCTCCCTAAACTTCTCGACGTGGTCAAGATCTTCAGTTGGAGAGTGTCCTTCGGAATCAAATGGGAAATCGATAATGAGTTTCCAGTCATCACCGGAACGCATCGATTCGTCTGGCAACGTGCGCACGTTGGTAAAGAGAACATCGCACGACCGTTTACTGCCTCGCCATACAAACGAATGTGTCATGAACATGTCGTCTTGTTCAGGAATTCCCAACGACTGGAACAGTACTTGGCGGATTTTGAACTGACGGGTACCGATGTTATCGAAGGTCTTGGCGGAATCAATAATCGAGTCCGTATCGACACCAGACAGTTGCAAAGAGACAGTTGGATTCGTTACTTCTTCGCCAACTCGAATCTCGCCAACGATACCAGCCCATCGACGAAGTTTGTCGGCGACCACCTGGTGCTCGCGGCCAGGAATGCGAGATCGGATCGTACCGTGGTTCAATGCCGCCAATCGCATGCAAGTCATGTTCTTGAGTGCGTCAACTCCGTGAACCAACGCACTGAGCAATAGACTCTTTACCAATCGATCATCGTTCTCGAAACGTTGCAGTTTCTCGGCGATCTCTGGATTCGTCTTGGCACGCTCGACATCAACTTCCAAATCGACTTCGTGTTGCTGCTCCAAAAGCGGTAACAATTTGTTCTGGTAAAGCTTTTTGGCATTCTCGAAGTTCACACGCATGACATCCGTGAATGCTTCGTCGCCGTGAGCAACAACATCCCACAAATCGCCAAGCGGGATCACATCTCCAAGTCTCAATGTGTCCCTGCGATTTACGAGCAGTTGCAGCATGATCTTCAATGCTGTGCGTTCTCGTTGGAGCGCACTCGATACAGCAACGAGTGCTTGAATCAGTGCAGGACTAAAGGGATAGACCATTTTGAACATGGTTCGATCTGACTCCCGTGTTAGCAGGACTTCCATAATCTCAGATCTTATTTGAGCAGTCTTTTCGAAAGACTCTTCCAACTCGGCTCTGCATGCGTCGTTCTTTGGTTTCAGCACACGTTTCTGAGCGATCACTGGGAGATTACGGTCTTCCAATGTGATCGTGTGAAAGCGTCCTTCCCAATGGCTCAGCACGTCCGAGAAATTAAGTTGCGCCGCACCAGGTACGTTTTCACCGATTAGATCTCGCAAATCTCGTTGTCGAGCTACAAAACTGATAATAGGAACGGGTCGTTCGGACTTGCGAGACTCAACGAGCTTTGCAAGTTTGTTACCTTCGGTTTGGACGAACCCAATATCTGCCGAGTGGGTTGCCAGCCACAGAATCAGTTCATCCAAGAAGAGGATGAGCCCGTCGTACCCGAGGCTTTTGGCGTGGGTGCTGATAATCGAAAGTCCTACATCCAAATCGACATAGGCTTCGTCTTTCCCTTGCGCGATACCTTTGAATGCGGGGAAAATGTATTGAACCAGATCACCAACAAGACGGCTTCGTTCTTCACTAGATGGAGCAGCTTCGAGAGCGGAATCAAATCGTGCTGCATCCCAGCCCTTGGCAAGCTTACCCCAGCCCTTCTTCACACCTTCGGCACTCGCTACGGAGGTCGTCGATGAAGGGGTCTGTCCTTGGTTCAACTGGGAAAAAAACTTTTCATCGCCAAGTGCGTCTCGGTGCTGTTTGGCGTTGCTGAAAATCTCATCGGCAAGATACACACCTGGGAGATCGGCATCGGGATGAATCTCCATGACGTGATCCACGTAGCCACCAAGAATGGCCGACTCCATACTACGTGCGCCAATCATGTGGTAGGGGACCAAAAGAAACTTTTTGTCTTCGACCCAACAATGATTGTCTTTTTTGTGACTATCGAACAACTTCGCTAGTTCAGGAACCGATCGGACAGCAGGATTATGCTGTAGCAATAGGTGGAGTACAGCCATGAAGTGCGACTTACCAGCACCGAAGCTGCCATGCAGATAACAGGCTTTGCTACTTACCGAATCGACAGAGGAGCGGATGAAGCCCAGTGCGTCTTCGAAGCAAGAAACCAACTGAGGCGTAACAACGTATTGCTCCAGCGTCTTCTCGGGCTCGGTTACACCCTTGGAAAGATTGAGTACGAAGTCACCTTTCCGCACACGGTCGGGTAAATCGAGCAATTCACTGATGAGTTTGTCTTTGGTCATTGATCTGATATCACTTGTCTCTGTTTTTGGTAATCCACGAAGCTTCGATCGGAAGATAGGCGCAATCTAGGAAGCACTAATCTGCAACAGTCGCTTCGTCTTCCAAACTCTCAATCTTCTTTTTCGTGGTTCGAGGTTGTTTCGTGCTTGCCTTTGCTACTTTGGCTGGTGGAGTCCAATTGCGAATATCTTCAATCGTCAACCCGAGTTCGTGGGCATCTTGTTCTAGCAATGTTTGAAACGATTGGCCCGCAGTTTCACCGAACTCTG
>Ga0247837_1009078_pt1 | contig 12123 bp, 10 predicted proteins | sample LaCtaG_2_FD_187115 | JGI IMG/M metagenome (GOLD analysis project Ga0247837, IMG submission 187115) | Freshwater microbial communities from meromictic Lake La Cruz, Castile-La Mancha, Spain - LaCruzMarch2015_14.5m | ecosystem: Environmental > Aquatic > Freshwater > Lake | place: Spain: Castile-La...
GCAGCAGCGATAGAATCAGCTTTTGCTTTTTCAGCTTCAGCGTTTCCACCTCCACAAGATGCTAATACAGCGATACCAACTGTAAGGATAGCGAATGTTACTTTTTTCATTTTCGTTTTGTTTTTTTGAGTTTACAAGGGCACAAAGTTAAAAAAAACTTAAAAAATCCAAGCTATTTCATAAAAAATGTTAAAATTATTTAGGAATTTATAGATAAATACCTGATTTACAAAGAAATAATATTTATGTTTATGCAGGATTCTGTTAAAAATACTTGAGAGAAAACTAATAAATATGTAAATTAAGCATCAAATTGGTATGTTTTGAAGGATTTGCATTGCTTTTTGTTAAAATAAGTTAAAATTACAATATGTAGAAAGCAGTAATTGTGCAAATTTATATGTATAATTATGTAAATCAATGTGCTACGAAAATTTTAAAATAACAAAGATTTCATTTACTTTTGCCCACGAAAACAATAAAAACATAAAACATGAAAAAAATTATTTTTGGATTATTGGCTGTTACAGCCGTAGCTTTTACTTCTTGTAAAGATGAGTGTAAAGATATTACTTGTTCTAATGGAGGTACTTGTACTGAAGGAATCTGCGATTGCCCTTCTGGATACGAAGGAACAAACTGCGAAACTTCTTGGGCATCTGCATTTGCAGGTAATTACAATGTTTCAGAAACATATACAATTGCTGGCGGCGGAAGTGGAACTGAGAATTTCTCAAGTGTAATTTCTACTGGAACTGATCCTAAGAAAATTACTATCAGTAACTTCAGCGTTTCTGGTCAGAATATTACTGCTGATTTAGAAACTGCTAATAGCTTAAAAATCAATAGCCAAACGGTTACAGTTTCTGGAACTCAATTCGTTGCTAACGGAACAGGTTCTATTGCTGGTTCTACAGTTACTTTAAATTATACACTTGCTACAGGTGGTGTTGTTGCTCTAACTGTAACAGATATCTACACAAAATAATTTAGTATTCCTAATTTTAAAAAGCAGCTCTCGTAGCTGCTTTTTTTTTGGCTTAAAGTTTAGAAACGCAGTTTTATTTTGCACCGCACATTTGGATTGTTCTTTTTGTTAAGTATTGATAGATTAGTTTTTATTAATTCTTTTCCAAAAATGAAATGCTCCATAAAAACAGAAAAGGCTGCCTCAATTTGAAACAGCCTTCTCTCATTTTATAATATTTAAATATTATTTCTTCTCAATAACTTTATCAAATTTTGATTTTGGAGCAGCTGCGTCTTTCTTATCTCCACCAGTTACTTTATCAAATTTAGATGGTTCTGTTTTACCTCCTGTTGCAGCACCAAATTTATCTTTTGGTTCATCCTTTTTAGGCTCTTCTTTTTTCTTTGGCTTAGATGGTTTTTTACCACCCTTTGCAGCAGCGTCAGCAGCAGCAATAGAATCAGCTTTTGCAATTGCAGCTAATGAATCAGCTGTTGCTTTTTCAGCAGCCATTGCAGCTTCTGCAGCAGCAGCTTCAGCTTGCGCAATTGAATCTGCTTTTGCAGCAGCAGCAATTGAATCTTGTTTTGCTTTTTCTGCGTCAGCACCGCCTCCGCAAGATGCAAACAGCAATAAACTTGCTGCAAGCACAGATAATGTTACTTTTTTCATGTTTGTGTTTAGTTTTGAATATTCGGCTGCAAAATTAGAAAGAAGTAGCATATAAAAAACAACCCTCAACACATTGCATTTTATTGATTATAAGCAATATAAAGTAGACACCCTCGTTTCTCTTTTCCCAATCAATTAAAATCATACTTTTACGTCATGTTTCAAACAATTAAACGCCTTTTTTTCTTTGTATTTATATCCGTATTATTACCTTCCTGTGATAAAACAGGTTGCACAGATATATATGCCCGCAATTTCGACGATAAAGCGGAATCTGACGATGGAAACTGCAAATACAACACCGACCCTTTCATCGGCATTTGGACAGCCAAAGATTCCATAAAAATTAGCGAAGATGTGTATGAAGCAGATACCATTCGCACGCTCGATATTCGTTTAGTAAACTTAAATAAATCGAAAGTGCGCTTCTTTTGGTTTACAGAAAACGGAATTCCACAAGATACCATAGATGCCGATTCTGCTCCTGCAGGTATAATTTTCGACCCACAACCGTTTGGACCAGGAAAAACCATTGAAGGCAAATTCAAACTCACTTTTGATGGGTACATCGAAACCGAATATACCATCACAATTGTTGCCGATGATTTAGTTACCGAATACCGCGGGCGAGCCGATTTAAACAACTAACTTCTTTAACACTACTTTTCTCAGTAAATTCATCGCGCTCAGCGATGCATGAGTTATATTTCTGTTTCGGTCGATGCTAAATCTAAAATGTTTGGCAAACGTTCCTTCCGGGCCAGAAATTCCAATCCAAACCGTGCCAACTGGCTTTTCTTCACTTCCTCCATCTGGCCCAGCAACGCCAGTTACAGAAAGTGCATAATCTGTATTCAATGTCTTTTTCGCTCCTTCAGCCATTGCTATGGCCACCTGTTCGCTAACAGCCCCGTGCGCTTCAATCAATTCTTCGGGAACATTCAATTGCTTTATTTTCATTTCATTGCTATAGCTTACAAAACCACCTTTAAAATAAGCAGAACTGCCAGCTATAGACGTTAACAAATGTGCAACATTACCACCTGTGCAGCTTTCTGCCAATGCAAAAGTCTTTTTATTTTCTACAAACCATTCTTGAATCAACTTAGGCAACGTTGTTTCTCCTTCACCATAAATGTGTTCCCCAATCAATTCATATAATTTAATGGCCAATTCTTCTACCTCATTTTCTAAAATCTCTGCATTTTCACCAGTAGCACTTAGTCTTAAACGCACCATTCCTGGGCTAGGCAAATAAGCCAGTTTAATGTGCATTGGTAACGCATCTTCCCATTTTTCTATCCATTGCGCCAGCATACTTTCACCAACACCTTGGGTAAGAAAAGTGCGGTGCAGAATAGTTGGTGTGTTCAGCTTTCTGCGCAACAATGGTAAAATGTCAGAAAGCATCATTCCCTTCATTTCGTAAGGTACGCCAGGCATCGACACAAATATCGTTTCCCCTTTTTCAAACCACATTCCAGGAGCTGTGCCATTATTATTTACTATGCAAGTGCATGCTTCGGGCACTTCAGCTTGTAGTTTGTTTATCGGCGTAACTTCTCGCCCAAAACTCTTAAAAATGAGCACAACCTGTTCAAATTGGGCTTCATTAAACACCATTCCACAATTAAAATATTTGGCCAAAGTTTTTTTCGTAATATCGTCTTTAGTAGGGCCTAAACCACCCGTAATTAAAACTACCCGAGCACGACTTTCAGCTTCTTGCAAAGCTTTCAAAATATGCGACTCATCATCAGATATCGAAGAAATTTGTTTCACCCTTAAGCCAATTTTATTCAGCTCTTGCGCCATCCAGGCCGAATTGGTGTCTACAATTTGACCAATCAAAATCTCATCACCAATCGTAATAATTTCTACATTCATTCCACTCAAATTTAGGTTGCAAAACTAATCGGTTTTACATGTTCGCCGCGTTTTCTTTCAGCGTTTTTATTTGGGCGCGCCCCTCATTGTCGCAGCACATTTTTTTTAAAATCTACGTTATTCGGGTCAGGCTGTCGGAAATAGTCCCAACAAGAAGAAAGTTGGGAGCTATTCTCCTCCATCCTTCGCGCTGCAGCGGTTACAAATTGGTCTTAAATCGTGATATTAGGCGATTGCTTCTTCATAAGTCGTCAACTTTGTCTTTACAAAAACAAAAAAACCAACTTATGAAAAACTTATTCTTTGCCTCCATTTTGCTCATGCTCATTTCTTCTTGTCGCATTTTCAATACACTGCATTCTACCACCACGATAAAACCTCAGGAAAGTTTTGTGTTAGGAGACAACAAACACGGAAAGTTCTCTGTTAAAATTAGAAACCTTTCCGCAAATACCATTCAAGTGCACCGAGCACCAATCAGTGGAGGTAAACATTCCTTTATCGACATCAAACCAAACGAACAAGTAAAAGTAAAAGTAGAGCCCAATACAGCATTTGTAATAAACAATGCAAGTAACGATACAGCTTTTGTTAGCTTAGTTGTTAAGGGCGATGTTGGCTTGAGTATGGGGTATAAGTAAAAAAGAAAAGAATTGAGAATTTCGAATTGTATTTCAAATAGTTATTCTAACAAAGAAAACGTACATTTGTATTAGTTCAAAACTGTTTATGAAATGAAAACATTGAAAATTTCTATTTCAGATTTAGATTATAATAAGTTTGGTATTCCTAGTGATCAACTTTCCTTTTCCGCACTTGTTGATTTAGTAAGTAGAGAGCTTTCAAGACAATCTTTAAGTAATAGCGTGAAATTGGCCGAAAAATTAAGTCTTTCAGAATTGTCAATAGAAGAAATTACTAAAGAAGTAAAGGCTGTAAGAAAGAATGCAAAAAATAATAATTGACACAAACGTTTTTGTATCAGCACTTATTCAGCGAAATTATCCTTATTACATTGTAGATAGCTTATTTTCAAATCAGAATATTAAACTATGCATTTCTAATGAAGTGTTAAAAGAATATCAAGAAGTTTTAAATCGAGAAAAATTTTCAAGATTCACTGATTTCTTTGCGCAAGCTCAAATTCTACTTTCCGAAATTGAAAGAGTATCAGAAAAGTATTACCCCCAAGTTAAGCTCGATATTATTCAAGATATAGATGATAATAAGTTTCTGGAGCTCGCAGAAACTTGCAAAGCCGATTTTTTAATTACTGGTAATTCTAATGATTTTTCAATGCAGGCTTATAAAACAACAAGAATTATCACTCCAAAGGACTATTGGGAAATTTATTCATCTTAAATCGTAAACTAATGGAGGACTAACATTTTTTAAAAATCATTTAATTGATTTCCTATTTTTACTGGCTATATTATTCAAAGTCTATGAAAACTTTCTTATTGCTTTTCCTACTCATTACTACAACCCTTTCTGCCCAAGACATCATCACTCTCAAAAATGGAGAAGAAATAAAAGCGAAAGTTACAGCCGTAAATCCCAACGATATTCAGTACCGAAAATTTAATGATGCCGACGGACCTTTGTACACCAAATACAAGTCGGAAGTATTTATGATTAAATACGCCAATGGTTCCAAAGATGTATTTTCTGCAACAAGTGCAGGAAGTTCGACCAATGCCAGCATCGACCCAAATTCACAGCGCGAACTAAAATCCGGAACACAATTTACCATAGAACTCACTTGGGACCTCAATTCCAAATACGTGCAAGCCGGCCAAAATGTAGAATTTAAGGTAGTAGGCGATGTAATTATCGACAATAAAACGGTTATTGCCGGGGGAACTTCCTTACAAGGCATCGTAGTAAACTCAGAAAAAGCCAAAGGTTTAGGCAAAGAAGGCAAGCTCGATATTCAATTAAATCAGGTAAAAGCAATTGATGGGCAAAATGTTCCTTTAAGCGGCTATCTTTCAAAAGCGGGCGAAAACAAAACCACAGAAACAGTAGTTATTGGCGCCCTTTTGTTTTGGCCCGTGCTACTTGCCAAAGGCAAAGAAGCAATTGTTCCTGCAGGCAGTAAGTTTTCCGCTACAGTAAGTCAAACGGTTGTGGTGAGGGTGAATTAGGGGGTGATTTTCACGGGGCAAAATGGGTGTAAATACCTATTGTTTAGTATTACTAGGTTATAATATGTTTGCTCCTAACAAATCATGTTAGAAGAATTAATATTTAGTTAATACCTAATTCAGACAATTCCAATAACATTGCTAGTGAAATAATTTGATTTCTTTCCCATTTCTAGTTTTTTTAGTTATGATTAAACTTTACGCTAAAACCAATAACTTAAATTCATTTGTTAAGAATTTAAAAGGAAATCCTTTTAACTGCAGCAAGACCGAAGACTTCTTGCAAGAGCATAAATCATATATAGAGCTTATGGATAGTATGGGACATGGCTCATACATTTTTAACTATAAAGAAAACAAGTACATTTATGGAAGCAATCATTTATTTAACATACTAGGGAAAACCGAAGAGGAATTAAAAGGAGGTGGAATAGAGGCGTTTTTGAGTACAATTTATAAAGTTGACATAGATAGAGTAATATTTCTTTTTCAAGAATCTATTAAAAGTTTAAAAGAGATTCCTGAAAAACTAAGAGAAAAAGTTACTGTAAAATTCTATTTTAGAATTAAAAAAAGCAATGGGCCACTTCTTTGGGTGATGCTTACCAAAAGGGTGGTTAAATTTCAAGAAGCTTGGCTAGTTATAGGTTTTCTTGACTTAATCTCAGATTCAGATGTGACCTTCCCATTACATAGCTATATTACAAGTGGAAATTTCACCAAAATAATACAAGCTCCAAATGAGCATGTAAGCTTGACCCAACCCAATTTATCTATTAAGGAACAAGAGGTTTTGCTCTTAACCAAAAATGGCTTAACCATTAAACAAATTGCAGATCATATTTTTCTTACGCAAGCAGGTGTAAGGTACCATAGAAAAAACATTCTGAAGAAATCTGGCCGCAAAAATTTTATTGGCATTTAACCCCTGAATTACTATCTCTATAGATAGTTGTGTCGCTTTTCTATTAACAATAATATTGTAAACAACTTAAACCAAATAACTAACCCTAACCTCAAAACACATGAAAACAATTACAAACATTCTATTCGTCATCACTTTTTTAATGGCTAATTTTAATGCTAATGCTGTTGTGCGCACCGTAAGCAACTGGAGCGCTATACCTGCGCAATACACTTCTGTGCAAGATGCAATTGAAGAAGCCAATGCAAATGACATTATATATGTACATGGAAGCCCCAATAGTTATGGAGATATCACAATTTGGAAAAAATTAACCATAATTGGTGCAGGATTTTATCCGTCCGGGCAAAATCAAAACAGAAGTACTTTTCAATCAATTAATCTTTCACCTAGAGTATTAGCGGGCATTGATAACTCTAGTCTAATAGGAATATCTGCGGCAAATATATATTATCAAGTACCTATACAATATGGTTTTGACGATACTGTTTATGATGTAAAAGGAATAACTATTGATAGGAGCTTCTTTTCTTACTTATCTGCTTTTTTGGGATCTGGCACTAACAATAACTCATTTTTAATTAAAAATAGCTTTATAAATGGCCTAATTAGTCTCAACGCTGTTACGGATGTTACAATTGCAAACAATTATTTTATTGGCAGTAGCAGTATAGATGGAGCAAACAGTCCAGCAATAAACGCTGTAATTTCACAAAACGCATTTATTGGAGGATTTTATGGGGCTAATTCTTCTACAGGAACGATTTGTAACACAGCGGGTCAAAATAGTGGTAATGCTATCGGAATATTAAATAATGCCATTTTTACAAATAATATTTTTTATGGAGTGCCCCTTAATCCAATTTTAAGTAATACTGTTTTTAACAACAATCTTACATTTGCTACAAATAATGACGCTTTATCTTTTTCTGGAGCAATCACTACAGGTACAATTTCGTCCAATCCAAATTTTATTCAAATTGAAAATCCTCTTACTGCAGATTGTTTTTTTTATGGTGGTATTGGTTTTGATTTAAGAAACGTTGTTTATTATTTTAATCAAATCAACCTTACATTAGCAACAGGCTCTCCAGCAATAAATTCTGGAATTGGTGGCGTAAACATTGGTCCTTCCGGTGGAAGTTTAGGGTTTAATTACAGAACACAAAGCCGCCCGCGCATTCCTCAAATGCAATCACTCGTAATTAATAATGCTGCTATACAGCAAGATGGAACTTTGAATGTGCAGATTCAAGGACAAAAACAAGACTAATTTGGGTTTTCTAACTTTTAAAAACTCAAATTATGAAACTAAAACTTTTTACCAGCCTCTTGCTGGTCTGCTCGGCTGTTTTTACAGCATTGCACGCTCAGCAAATTAATCGGTCTGAATATTTTATAGATGTTGACCCAGGTGTAGGTAATGCCATTGGGTCAAACATTACTAGTCCTGCTAATAGCGTAAACTTTATTCAAAACATTCCGACCACTGGACTTTCAACAGGCTTCCATAAATTTGGTGTAAGAATAAGAAATTCAAACAATGAATGGAGCCATACTCTAGCGCAGCAATTCTACATTTTTACTATTGAGTCTGGTGGAGGTAATAATCCTACCGCTAACTTAAACGGTTTTGAATATTTTACAGACAATGACCCAGGAGTTGGTTTAGGTACTTTCACGGCTGTATCTCCTGCTGCACCCACTGCATCCTTACTAATTAATGTTCCAACAACTGGCCTTTCTACTGGTTTTCACAAATTAGGTATTCGAACGCGTAATGCAGACAATATTTGGAGTCATACTTTAGCGCAACAGTTTTATATTTTTACAGTTGAGTCTGGCGGAGGAAACAATCCTACAGCAAACTTAAACGGTTTCGAATATTTTATTGACTCTGACCCAGGCGTTGGCTTGGGGACATTTACTGCTGTTTCTCCTTCTGCACCAACAGCTTCTTTGCTTATAGATGTTCCAACTACTGGTCTTTCTAGCGGTTTTCATAAATTGGGTATTAGAACTCGAAATACAGATAATACTTGGAGTCATACCTTAGCACAGCAGTTCTATATCTTTACAATAGAATCAGGAGGAGGTAACAATCCAACATCTCAAATAATAGCCGCGGAGTATTACATTAATACCGACCCAGGAGTCGGAAATGGAATTAATATACCAATTACATCGGGTAATGCTATAAATGCACTTGTTAATTTGCAAACTGCCTCCTTCAACCTTACAGATCCTATCAACATTCTATTTATAAGAATTAAAAATCAAGATGGAACTTGGAGCCATCAACTGGCGCAGGAATTTTCTATCTGCACTCCTGCTTCTACTCCCGATTTTACAATTCCTGCACTTTCCTGCATAACCAATACAGTTACTTTTACAGATGCTTCATTAAATGTGCCTGCGGATGCAACTTATTCATGGGATTTTAATGGAGATGGAACTATAGATGCTACCGGTCCTGGACCACACAACTATACCTATTCTGGATTAAATACATATTATCCTCGATTGTTTATTGATGAAGGGGAATGTCGTCCTTCTAAAACCAAAGCAATACAGATAGGAGGAAGCACTATTCCATCCATTCTTCCATCTTTTACTGGACCTGTGTGTAATGGAGCTTCTCTTAATCTTACTGCCTCTAGCGGCAACGGATTTGAATGGTTTCGTAATGGAGTTAGCCTAAATCTATTTACTTCTTCAATTGCAGTAACTACTTCAGGAAATTATACAGTGGCTATCAGTAACGAATTTGGCTGTTCAGGAACATCAGTACCTTATACGGTTACAACAGCAACTTCACCGGTACCGACAATTACAACCGTTCCTGCCACTCCAAATGTTTGTTATGGGCAATCCATTACATTAAATTCAACAGCAAGCGGAGCTACTGGATATTCATGGGATTTTAATGGAGTAACAACTCAAAATACTGTATTCCAGTCAAACAACTATGTTGGCTCAAGCGGAGGAACATTTCCGGTTAGAGTTTCTGCAACCTATTCAAACGGTTGTACTATACAGTCTTTGGCCAAAACACTAACTATAAAACCATTGCCTAATGTTAGCGCAAGTGGTGACGTATCAATATCAAGCGGTTCAAGCACCACATTAACTGCTAGCGGAAACGCCACTTCTTGGGCTTGGACACCAACCACAGCACTTTCTCCTTCCAATGGAATTGGAGCAAGTGTTTCGGCAGCACCAACAAGTACAACAACATATACACTTACAGGAACATTAAATGGCTGCACAGCAACTGATCAGGTTATAGTAAATGTAAACACTGTTGTTCCTGTAAGTTTTTCTGGATTGAATGCAAACTATTGTGTATCTGATGCCGTTATTCCCTTGTTAGGCTCGCCTACAGGAGGAACATTCTCAGGTGCTGGTATTTCTGGAAATAATTTTACCGTTTCTGCAGCTGGTGTCGGTCAACATATTATTACTTATACTTTAAACGGTCAGAGCTCCTCACAAACTACAACGGTGAATCCGAATGTTACGCCTACGTTCACTCAAGTTGCTCCGATTTGTGCGGGAGGAAGTCTTTCGGCTTTGCCAACAACTTCTAACAATAGCATAACTGGGACTTGGACACCAGCGTTGAATAATGCAAGTACAACTACTTACACGTTCACCCCAAGTGCAAGTCAATGTGCAACTTCGGCTACAATGACCATTACTGTGAATCCGAATGTTACGCCTACTTTCACTCAGGTGGCTCCAATTTGTGCTGGGGGAAGTCTTTCAGCTTTGCCAACAACTTCTAACAATAGCATCACTGGAACTTGGGCACCTGCGTTGAATAATTCGGCAACAACTACTTACACTTTCACACCAAGTGCAGGTCAATGTGCGACTTCGGCTACAATGACTATCACGGTGAATCCGAATGTTACGCCTACGTTCACTCAGGTTGCACCGATTTGTGCTGGAGGAAGTCTTTCGGCTTTGCCAACAACTTCGAACAATAGCATCACTGGAGCTTGGGCGCCTGCGTTGAACAATGCAAGTACAACTACTTACACATTCACACCAAGTGCAGGTCAATGTGCGACTTCGGCTACAATGACTATCATTGTGAATCCGAATGTTACGCCTACATTCACTCAGGTAGCTCCGATTTGTGCGGGAGGAAGTCTTTCAGCGTTACCAACAACTTCAAATAATGGCATTTCAGGAACTTGGGCGCCTGCGTTGAACAATGCAAGTACAACTACTTACACATTCACACCAAGTGCAGGTCAATGTGCGACTTCAGCTACAATGACAATCACGGTGAATCCGAATGTTACGCCTACGTTCACTCAAGTTGCTCCGATTTGTGCTGGAGGAAGTCTTTCGGCTTTGCCAACAACTTCTAACAATAGCATCACTGGAACTTGGGCTCCTGGGTTGAATAATGCAAGTACAACCACTTACACTTTCACTCCAAGTGCAGGTCAATGTGCGACTTCAGCTACAATGACAATCACGGTGAATCCGAATGTTACGCCTACGTTCACTCAGGTTGCTCCGATTTGTGCTGGAGGAAGTCTTTCGGCTTTGCCAACAACTTCCAACAATAGCATCACTGGAACTTGGGCACCTGCATTGAATAACGCGGCAACAACTACTTACACGTTTACACCAAGTGCTGGTCAATGTGCAACTTCGGCTACAATGATTATCACGGTGAATCCGAATGTAACACCAACATTTACTCAAGTTGCTCCAATTTGTGCAGGTGGAAGCCTTTCAGCTTTACCAACTGCTTCAAACAATAGCATCACCGGAACTTGGGCGCCAGCGTTGAACAATGCAAGTACAACTACTTACACTTTTACACCAAGTGCTGGTCAATGTGCATCTTCGGCTACAATGATTATCACGGTGAATCCGAATGTAACACCAACATTTACTCAAGTTGCTCCAATTTGTGCAGGTGGAAGCCTTTCGGCTTTACCAACAACTTCTAACAATAGCATCACTGGAACTTGGGCACCTGCGTTGAACAATGCAAGTACAACTACTTACACTTTCACACCAAATGCAGGTCAATGTGCAACTTCGGCTACAATGACTATCACAGTGAATCCGAATGTTACGCCTACGTTCACTCAAGTTGCTCCGATTTGTGCGGGAGGAAGTCTTTCGGCTTTGCCAACAACCTCGAACAATGGCATCACCGGAACTTGGGCGCCAGCGTTGAACAATGCGAGTACAACTACTTACACGTTTACACCAAGTGCTGGTCAATGTGCAACTTCGGCTACAATGATTATCACGGTGAATCCGAATGTAACACCAACATTTACTCAAGTTGCTCCAATTTGTGCAGGTGGAAGCCTTTCAGCTTTACCAACTACTTCAAACAATAGCATCACCGGAACTTGGACGCCAGCGTTGAACAATGCGAGTACAACTACTTACACGTTTACACCAAGTGCTGGTCAATGTGCAACTTCGGCTACAATGATTATCACGGTGAATCCGAATGTAACACCAACATTTACTCAAGTTGC
>Ga0247837_1009084_pt1 | contig 12120 bp, 11 predicted proteins | sample LaCtaG_2_FD_187115 | JGI IMG/M metagenome (GOLD analysis project Ga0247837, IMG submission 187115) | Freshwater microbial communities from meromictic Lake La Cruz, Castile-La Mancha, Spain - LaCruzMarch2015_14.5m | ecosystem: Environmental > Aquatic > Freshwater > Lake | place: Spain: Castile-La...
CACTTTCAGCGCCACTCAGAGCACTAGACCCTACAGAAGGTTCATCCAAGCAGAAGTAGCTGCGTCGCATAATAATTCTATGGCTAATCGAGTTACTCTCTCACATCTGACATAGATTCAGCATGGCAATCTGTGCACTAGCCGTTTGCACTGCATTGCCGCATACTTCAATAGGTCTTAACTTCTGCTTGACTAAGCAGGTAGAAACGATAGTGCGAACCCAGTTTCTAATAATACACTCTGAAAGGCCTCAGAAACACAGAAGCTTATTATATCCCGATAAAGGGGGAAAACCGGACTGAGAATCGACAAAGTCGCTATTGAGTTTTCTATTTCAGAATCCTCTGCAGCCTAAATACGGCCTAATTGTCTCCCACAGAGGACAAAGACTTCGAGAAGAGTTATCCAAACTTCTTTTTGAGTGATTGTGTGAGCCCTGGTGCGACCCGAATATGAACCTTTCCTGCTATTCTGGTCTTCCAAGAGTGATGTATTAGTCCAAAGGCGGAGTCACTGGCTTTGCGCTGGCCACAATTAGGAATTCTTCACATCTCTCCACTCTTGCGACATCAAGTCCCTAAAGTATGTTCCCTCGTGTCAGTCCAGAGCGCATCGCTTCCATTTCCAAAGCCTTGCGCAAGTACAAGCCTGTGAACTGCTCCAAAGGCCGCAGGTACCTCGAGCCCTACTACGCCCCCTCCCCGCCCTCCTCCCCTGTCCCCAAGCACAAGCCTCGCTCTGTGCATGTCTCCCTATCAAAGCCTCCTCCCAGCCTGCAAGATAAGCAGAGACTTAGCCTCATTCCCACTATTACGCAGGGTCCAAGGACTGATACTGACGCTTCCCCTACATTAGAGCTAACTGAAGGTCCATTCCGCACCACGCCGACCCCCCGTCCTCGCACAGTGCGTATCTGCTCCTGCTACAGTCCCTGCCGCAGCAAAACTCCTTCCTCAGACGTCCGCTCCCGCCTCACCGACTTCATCGCCAAATGCGACCGCTCCGAAAGTGAAGAAAAACATCGACGAAAATCCCCGATCAGACTTTCGACCAGTTTCGAGGACTTGCAGCAGTGCGTGCAGGTCACGAAGGACAACACTGGCCGGGGGGAGTTGGTGCCTGGACTAGGGATCGCGCACACTCTGCGGCTTATGCGGCTTCAGCGGAAGGAAGAAGCTAGGAATGTGGAAGACCCGGCGACTCTGCGACAACTGGTCGACCAGAAGCGGGAAGTGTCGAACTTCATTATTACTCGGTTCAGAAAGGTGAAGATGTGGAAGCATGCAGGCGTGATAGTGCCCAGGAAGCTGGAGGACAGTCTGCACTTGTATTGGACGAAGGGGGGCAGGTAGGAAGAAGGTAATGATGGCGGAGCCTGAGATAACTGGGGAAATCAACAGACATTGCCAACTCCAACCTCCAATTTCCCTATAGGAATAAGCGGATTTAGCACTGTCATCAGCCCTGTAAGGGCCTGGGATAGGGAATGAGAGGGAGGAACAGGCACCATCCGCCTTATAATGTCCTCTGACCTCAGGACTGGCATCTATATGGTAAACGGCGCTCTGTTTTGGGAAATCACAGTGCAAGGCGCTTCCTTCCTAGTCCGCTCCGGCCGCAGATGGCAAGGCAAAGAAACCGACATCCAGAGCCAAGAAACCTCCTTCCCCTCTCCCGAAGCCGCCACCCAGCGAGCCACCGACCTACTAGGCTCCAAGGTCGTGAATGGCTATAAGATCCTGGTAAGTCCCCAGCCCTCTCCCAGGCCTGCTGTACTGCCCCAGAGACCTTCAGTGCCCTGTGTGATTGTAGAGGAGTGGAGATGTGTGCGAGAGGACAGACCTGTGCGAGTGCAGGCCGGCTGGGTGCAGCCTAGAGAAGTCATTAACTTGGAAGAGGAAGCAGACGCCGGGAGATACAGAGGCTGGAGAGGCGGCAGAGGCAGGAGAAGGCCTGGCAGATATTTCTTTTGACCTACAAATTCTCCTATATCCTCCAATCGTATATATACACCCACACAGCCTTATCTCTGCCAGCCATTGAGAGGGGTGCTGACTCAGGGACAAGACTTAGCTAGTGAGGTGCAGTGCCCAGGGCTTCCTTCTTGAACTGGACCTTGAGCCGCTTGCCAAGGATGCTGAAGCCGTTCATGCTGCGGAGGGCGGTCTGGGCGCTTTGGGGGTTGTCGTAACTCACAAACCCGAAACCACGACTACGGCCCGTATCTCTATCAGTCATAATCCTCGCACTCACAATTGTCCCAAATGCCCCAAAGCTCCTCGCCATGTCCTCCTCTCTCCACTCATTGGGCAGGTGAAAGACGAACAAGTTGGTGCCTGAGAAGCTCTGCATAGTAGGTACTGAGGAAGGGTGCTGGGTGGGTGCGGAAGCTGCGATCCGGGCCACTGGGGAGTCGAGGGGCCGGTCCCATTGAGTAGTGTTGGTGTTGGAGTTCCAGTAGTAAGGCCGGCCTTCAGATGTAACGTACTCTACCACCTTAAGAGACGGTAGTTCTGAAACTGCAGAGATGAGTCCGAGGCGTTCCTGCTCTCCGTCCGCCCATCTGAGTTGCAGGGTGCCCTACCTAACTGTATGAATATACACACACTTCTCACGCTTTTGCTCAGTGCCCGGATCGTTTCCTCGGCTTCGCCTTTGCGGGCGAAGTGGACGTACGCACAGCCCAGACCTGCCTAACATGTACTGCGTCCCTCCTTCTGAAACAGTGACACAGACTGCAGTAATCCGTGCGGTTCGAAGTAGCGCTTCACGTCCCCTTCTCCCCATGCCAAGGGCAACCGCGACACGAACACCTTCAAGCTCGGCTCTGACATTTATAGCCACTGCCCTAGTCCGCCCTATCTCTGTCTGCATGCTGCCAGGCTCCTCCACCTCTCCCCCCGGCTTCAGTCCCTTCTGTGCCTCCCTCTTCGCGAAGTTCATCACTCTGCGCACAGTATCCGGCGCCAACTTAAACTCATGCGCAATCCTGTCCACTCCCACAGTCGACACCCCCTCTATCAGCGTCGCCATAACGTCCCTAAACAGAGGGTCTGCGCCTAGGTTCTTGATCCACCCCAAAATCACCAAAGGACTTACGTTCAGTCGGGAGCTGGTCTGCGGCACGCCTAGGAAGATGCCCATGAGGGCTACTTCGCGCATCATTGTAGGGATTATAGGGCGGATGGAGGTAGTGATATGGCGGCTAGGGCGATGGGAACCATGAGGGAGACGACTGGAGGATATATCAGGAGGTTTTATAAGAAGGTGAATGTGATGAGAGAAGGCGAAGGGTACGAAATACTGCTTGACAAGAGAACGCTAAGAACCCCATCACGTCAACTAATGCGTCTCCCCAGCCTTCCTTTAGCCCTGGCCATTGCTGCAGAGTGGCAAATCCAAGGTCCCTACCTGAAGCCCTTCTCCATGCCTCTGACCCAACTCAGCTCCACCGCCCTGGACATCCCCTTCACCCTGCAGCGTCCTCCTTTCTGCGATCGCGTGGTTTCCTTCCTGCACAGTGACACCGCCTGCTATCGCGAGGTGAAGGAGAAAATCAGAGCCCTGCAGAACGCTTGTTTGGACCCTGTGTTGGCGCATGTGAGGGAAAGGTATGGACTGGAGATGAGAGTGAATGATGGGATGGACCTGCAGGATGCGAGTGAGGAGGTGGTGGGGAGATTGAGGAAAGTGTTGGAAGGGGTTAGTGATATTGAGCTGGTGGCGCTGGAAACTGCGGTTACTGTCACAAAGTCGGTAGCAATAGCGCTGTGTCTCCTAGACGGCCATCTCTCCATAGAACAAGCTCTCCGCTGCAGTCGCACCGAAGAAGACACTCAAGCAGACCTGTACGGCCGAGTGGAAGGCCACCACGATATAGAGGAAGCGCAGACTCGGATGCTGCTGGCAGCTGCTAGGGTCCTGCCTCAGCTCGAGCGAATAAGGCACTAAGCTAGTCTCCCTGCAGGGGCAGAGATACACAGTCTAAGGAAACAAGCAGTGCGCTGTCCTAGTAGCCCTGCAATTCTACGTCTAAGCCTTAGAGCTGAAACCCTCTTTCCGCCAAGTTCTTCCGAATGCTCTCTTCTCCGCCGCCTCTCGAAACGATTTGAATGAACTCCTCGACTCGGTCCTGGGCTTCATTCTGCCACTGCCCCGCCAGCTGTCTGAGCAGAGCAACTGTCTCATCCCCTCCCTGATTTCTGAGATTCTCCTCGACTTCCGCAATATTGGGCATATTCTTGTACATCCAGGAGTAGCGGTAATTTCGATTGGGAAAGGTCAGTTCCGCGTCCAAATTAACAGCGAAAGTGAACAAATTGCTTATCGGCGACCTATCCAGGAAATGCCCAACAACAGCCTGGTACCGTCCCGGCTGCAAAGGACAAATATCCGTCAAATTGAGTTCCTGCAGGTATGAAAAGGACAGCGCTGTGCGGCTTTCTCCCACCTGCGCGTTTTCTTGGTAAATCTGCACGTAGCCCCACACAGGGTACAGCTTTCGGTTGGAAATGGTCAAATAGGCGCAGGGGTCGCCTAGCTTGGTGGTGCAGGCTTGAATGGTCAGAGGGAAGTTAGCGGTGGAGGAGGCGGGCTGGCGGGCGTTGGCTTCCAGCGTTTCCAAGGCGGATATGCGCGCCTTTAGGGCGGAAATGGCAGGAAATAGGGTGGTTGAGAGCTGATTTAGAGCGGATTCGACTGCAGTTTGCCCTTCTAAAACGGCTTGAAACCCGACTTTCACTTCTTCCGAAACAGCGGATTCCTTGCCTAAGTCCACTGCCTCTTTGGCCAGTAGTTCCTGCTGCTTTGATAGTGAGCGGCGCATTCTTCCCAACACTGATACCCCCTGGCTTCCGGAAGCGCCGGATATGCCTGAGCCCAGCTGCGCTGTGAAGGCCTCACACAGCTGTCCCAGTTCCTTGCTGAACAGCTGCTCTAGTAGCGAGACAGGGGCTGGCTGCAGCAAGGAAATCGAGACTGCGAGTGACTGGGCAGGAGGCTGCTCCAGCACTACCGACTCCGTAAGCGACATTCCACTGAGCAACCCCTGCAGTTCCACCGACCCACCAAGACTTTCCGGGTTCACAGCACTTTGTTGGTGATATAGAACCGCTAGTTCCTCATAGTTATTCGCAGTGAAGGTGTTAAGCGAGCTTCCAGCCTGCGGGGTGATTCGCCACATGCTGAAAACAGGCGGAAATGCCAAGTTATCGACTCCCATGAGGGACAAAGCCGTGGAAATGACCTCAGGTCTCGCGAGAACCACAATTCGTCCAGTATACCCCTTATATATCTCATTTCTTATGCGAGTTTCATAGTCCTGAGGACTTTCTTCCACTATATACGCGTCGAAGTCTATCTCAATGTGCTGAATTCCGATGGCCTGTCCATAAGACTGCAGTTCCTCAAGGCTGGGAATGGTGTAGTCGTATATAGACAGGGGGGACCGCTTAGGGTCCCAGAGAGGCGCAAACTGGCACTGGAGTTGGAGACTCTGAGCAGTCTCCACTGCTAGGTCAATAGCAGGTCCTGCTAGGCTGGAAAGGAGGTACATCTGAGGGCCTGCGAGCCGCTTCAGGGCTGACAGGATCTGCTGTCGCTCTGAGGGGTTCTCAACCATGCAAGAGACCAGGACCAACTCATAGCCGTCTGCCATTTCTATATTTCCAGCCCCTAGGTTTGCACATGGCTACTGTCTACTCACATATCTAGGAGTTTCCTTGACCACCCAGACATAGTCCAGCAGCTCTTCAGACTCAGAGTCGTAGTGCTCCCAGTAGAAGTGAGAAGTGTTGAAGACCTTCATAGTTCCGAAGCCATAGGAACGACTTTGGTAGCTCATCCAGGCCTGCGGAGTAGGAGTGAGGACGTCGTTGCCTTCGTCATTGCCTGCTGAGCCCTCTAGAATGTACAAAGGGGCTTGAGGGGCTTTGTGGGTGTGCTGGTCGTCGTATGCACTTGGAACTGTCGAATTGTGGTAAATCGGCATTAGACGCTGGTAGTTGTGGTTGTGAGCGTCGAGAATGACATCCACTCCAGAGGCATAGAACAGCTCTTCGAGTTGCAACTTGAGCGGCTCTGTGCGGTAGCTGCAGTCTCTATTCGGTCCCTCCTCATAGTCTAATGGCAGAGTGTAGTCTACCCCGCAATACAGTGGTCTGTGCATCAGTACAATCAGCCAAGGAGCGATTTCTCTGTTCCGATTCGCAGCTTCCAGGTCCTCTACCAGCCAATTCCAGTGCGTGAGTCGCTCAGCCTCCGGCCACTCGTAGAAGTGGTCAGAACTGATAGCCACAATATGAGCCCTTCCTAGGTTAAAGGAGTAGAATAGACTACTGCCTTGGCTTGCAGCGTTATCCGGCATGCGGAAGTCCGCCTTATATTTGGTATAATTGTGCCTTAATTCGTGGTTGCCGGGGATGACCATGTAGGGGAAAATGCTGGTCAAGGGCTCTAGTTCTTGGAAGTACACTAGGTCCAGGTAGGGCTCGAAGTCTTCTAGGTTGTAAGCTATATCTCCGAGGTGGAGCAGAGCGTCCCACTCCCCTGTTGCTTGGAATCGGAACAAAGATTCTCGAGTGGCTTCCCCAGTTGTGCCAACTCCCAGATCGCCAACTATGAGGAAAGAGGCTGGACTGAGGAGGTCCGCTTCGGAAGGAGAGGAGGGACTGTAGGGCGTTTTCACCTTGAATTTACGTATTGGCGTCCAAATTACTCCTGCGCCAATAAAATACTCATATTCGCATTCCGGGTAAATGTCTTGCAATATTGCAGTGTACACCACTTCCCAAGTCCTAGAAGCGATGTCGTAGCTCCACACCCACTCCACCTGCACATCCAGCCACTCCGGGTCGTCAGGAGTTCCAGGACAGTAGGACTGTCTGACTAGGAAAGTGCTGTCCCAGAGAGGGAAACTGGACGTCCAGCGAAAGGACAACTCGTTGGGTCTTTCAGTATAGGCCATGTGGATGCCTGAGGGGTAGATGAGGAAACGGCTGCCTGGGCGAAAGATAGCCAGGACCGACAGGAAGAATGGTAGCAGCGCACTGAACATATATCACCATACTTCCATCCCACCTCTCCTAATCCCTTCCACAAGGATCTGTCCAAAAGCCAGGAATAGCACTGGTGGCCATAATATGCTGCTGCGGACAGCCCTGAAAGCCTCTTCAGCCGCCCGCCTGCGAAGCTTTGCTGGGGTCAGACCACGTGTAGAGAGCGACACCTACACATCTGGGGACGAGGAGCCGCGCTTCCTAGAGATGGTCCTGATGTACTTCGACCAGGCCTGCAAGTATGTCGACATACCTGCGGACGTACTTAATGTGTACAAGCAATGCGACTCAGTGCTGCGCATCAATATCAACCTGCGTCGTGACGACGGCACTATCGAGTGCTTCCCAGCCTACCGCGCCCAGCACTCCAAGTACCGACTTCCCGTCAAGGGCGGCACTCGCTTCGACCCCAATGTCAACTTGCAGGAAATCGAGGCTTTGGCGAGTCTCATGACTCTCAAGTGTGCGTGCGCTGGACTGCCTTTCGGAGGAGCCAAGGGAGGGATCAGAGTCGACCCGAAGCTGCTGAGTCTGAGAGAACTGGAAAGACTGACTAGGCAGTACGCAGAAGCCTTGTTCAAGCACGGATTTCTGAACCCTGCAGTCGACGTCCCAGGGCCAGACATGGGCACAGGCGGGCGGGAAATGGCCTGGATGATGGACACCTTCAAGTACTACAACCCCACCAACATCAACGCTATGGCCTGCGTGACCGGGAAGCCTGTGCAAGTGGGCGGCATTGACGGCCGCGCCGAGTCTACAGGCCTGGGCGTCTACTTCACTCTGAGAGAGTACTGCAAGGACCCGGTCTACATGGACCCGTTGGGACTGAAGACGGGACTGAAGGACAAGACTTATATCGTGCAAGGCTTTGGCAATGTTGGGTATTGGCTGTCCTACTACATGCATCACTATGAAGGAGCGAAGTGTGTGGGCATCATTGAGCGCTCCGGAGCCATATATAACCCTGCTGGGATTGACATCCCGACCGTCAAAGCCTACTTCGACCAACACCACACTCTTACCAACTTCCCAGGGGCTGAGACCTTCCTTGACGTCCAACAAGTCTTCGCCAAGCCCTGCGACATCCTCGTCCCCGCCGCAGTGGAGCGCTCTGTGAACGGCACCAACGCTCCCAACTTCAAGTGCAAAATACTCGCAGAAGGCGCAAACGGACCTACGACTCCCAGAGGAGAGGAAATCCTGCTGGGCAAGAACGTGCTGGTGCTGCCTGACCTGCTGACCAATGCAGGGGGCGTCACAGTCTCCTACTTTGAGTATGTGAAGAACCTAGGCAAGATCAAGCCTGGCCTGCTCACTCGTCGCTTTGAAATGAAGATCAAAACGAAGCTTCTTGAACTAATCATGAAGCGACAAGGCGAAGCCGGACAGCCCGCTGGTCACAGCCCTACTGACGAAGAGCTCCGCGAGGCTGCCAAAGGGGCCAACGAGATCGACTTAGTGAACTCCGGACTAGAAGATGTGATGTGTGAAGCAGTGGAAGAGACCAAGCGGACCTCCCAACAGCGGAAAATCGGCCTGCGAATGGCCGCCTATGTGAACGCACTGCACCGTATCCACGCCACCACACTCAAAGGCGCAGTAGGCGTTTAAGTAGCTAGACAGCCGTAGTCTTGCAGGTGCAAGGGCAGGGCTTGCAGCAGGCCGCGCGGGAACTTCTCACTGGGATATACGGCGGAAGCCACACAGTCACGGACAGCTGTGCCTCTTTGAGACGTCAATAAGGCTGAATTGGAGTCTAAAGAGGTAGTTTCCCGTTCAGATATATCCCCGATTCCTACTAACAGGAGGGAAACTGGCAGGGCGGAGAGGAGCCGCAGCTCTTCCTTGCAGGCCTCGAGGTCACTAAAGCGCCCAGAACTCAGTATGACCAGGACATAGTACCGGCCGCTGTTTGGAAGAGCATTGAGTCGGTACTCCTGCAGGAGTGGAGACAGCAACTTGCTGGAAAAGGGGTAAATTGCCTGGGAAACAGAGTGGAAATAGGCCTTTAGCAGTGCTTTAGTGTCCACTAGAGGCGTGCTGGAGAGAGACCAGTGGCTTTGGCGTTCAATGTGAGGGCTCATATGTCCTCCAAACCCCACCAATGCGAAAGGACCCTCAGTATAAGACTCCAGCGCTTCCGCAACCCCCGAAAGCGCCCCATAGTACAGGTTCGAAGCCTGAGACTCAGTATGGAAACTGCCACTTCCCCAGCCAAAGTCCACACCAAAGCACACCTCCAAGGCCAGTCCAGTCCGCATTTCCCTCACAAACTCATACTCGTCAGTGACTTTCGCCACTTCCACGCGCACAATCCCGCTCTCTCGACCCGCTTTGTCCTGTATTCTGAGCTCTGGACCGCCCTCTGTCAGCTCTAGGAGGGAGGTCTGCAGACTGCCGATGTGGTCGGAGCCGATGAAGTCTTTGTCGTAGAGAGAAAGCTGCAAAGGATTTGAAGCCAGGGCGGGAGTGATAGGCAGGCGCAGGGGCTTCCAGCGAGGCAGCAGGTCGTTATCCAGCACCTCGCTGGTGTACAGCACTACAGCCTGGGACAGGACAAAGAAAGGGTCGTTGGCGCCGATTAGGTCCATTGGCCGCAGATTCCGGGCCGACAGCTTCAAATAGAGCCATTTGGAGGGACTGTCTGGGACTAATTCCGCCACTATGAACAGTTTGCCTTCGGGGTGCAGCTGAATTTCCCCACTTGCATGTCTCAGGAGCCAGCCCAAACTCACTCTCGCAGAGGCTATTACGACCCCTTGTTCTCCCTCAGTATCGTATATTTCCACCCTCAGCGTCCGCACATCCCACAGCCAAATGCCCAAACGCAGGTGTTCCTGCCACGTAGGTGTGGGGGACTGCGGCACTGGCCCAGTTCTGAGCAGTTCTCTGTCCTTTTCCGTAGTTTGTCCCTCTAAAAGGACCCTACAGACCGGATTCAGACTGCGGAGGAGGTCTTTCGCACTGAACTGCAGTCTGACCTTGTATTTGGCACTTCCAGCCATATATAGTGGACGTTCTAGCTCTATTTCTGGGATTTACGGAAAAGGGGTGAGTATTGGACCTGATGTGCAAGGCGAAGCAGCGCAAGGGACGCTGAAGCGAGTTTGAAGCACAAATGTGTAGGAAATCCATAGAGTAAGGAAGATAAAGTGCAGAAATCGCCCCTATTTCTCTCATATCTGCAATAAACTCTATGCCAATGTAGAAGGCTAACGGATTCCTCTAACTACTGACCACTTCACAGTAGGAATTCCTGCTAGGACCCAGGACAAGTCCGAGGGAAAGCCTCCCTCTTATTGCTGTCACTGTCTTTTCCTCGATCCGAGGCACTAACCCATTTGAGCCTGGACCACTGCGCAGAGGCAGCCTAGGACCATCAATGGACCCATACTCATTATCATCGATGACGTTTGATAGATGGGTGGGTCTTTGTGGAAATGGCGGCGGATACTGCGAGACTGATGCAGGTGCATACCAGTGCCAACAAGGATGTGTACCTGTATTAGCCTACCAACGCACCGCCCACAGTCAACGATGGAAGTACGGATCATCCCAGTACAGGAAGTCCCAGTAGAGAAATGAGAAGTGGTTTCACGCTATTCTGGGAGACTCCAAAAATTCTTTGTATGCAGTGGTAACTGGGCGAGGAACTACCACTCAGTATGAGATTGATGTGCCGTGGAAAATGAGGTGAATGCGGCTTCCAACTTTATAGGTCCTGTGGGCGACTCCACCTTTGTCGCAAGTATATTATGGAGTTCCTAGATGTCAAGATCCTCTAACACACCGCAAATTTGTCGAATATGAATGGCACTGTGGCGGCTAGTTTTATGTGCGGCGGTGAATTTTTACCGTGTCAGAATGTCATCCGTCTTGTTTCAACTGCAACGCTACTCCGGACAGACGTTTGCCAAAGTTGCAGAGCGGGAGCAGACACGATGTCAATTGCTAATGAAGCGGCCTGCCGATGCATCGACGGAAGGGCACATTCTATCAGATCATGCAGTACTACCATGAGGTGTGTTCACCCTGTCACGGCTCCTGTGCAACATGCTTCGAAACTCAGTTCAACAACTCTACACCTGCAAAGTCTCAAGTGCCCGATGGGTACAGGACTGATATTGGGGAGTGTCAGTGTGGGGATGGCTACCTGTCTTCGCACTTCCGGTTCAAGAAAGTGACTGTGTGACTGTGTGACTGCAGGATGTCTTGCATGTCTCGGAGCTACGGCTGAGTGCTTCTGTGGATGCGGCCGAGTTCGCTCAGCAGTTGGAGACAGCGTGGAGATAGACTGGCAGGAATGAATCATTGAAGGCTGCCGAGGTAGAGGACTCAGGGATAAATCAGCACCTAACACACGTGCATAATAGCGATTATAAGCCTAGGTTAATTTTGGTCTGTATAGCTAACTTGCGTTGACACCTTCCTCGGCTTCTCGTCATCCAGAGCTCAGTTCATACTGAAACGGACTTCAGTAGGACCCTGTGCCCACAGTTCTAGGAGCAAAGAGGCTGTAGTCCCGAAGCAAGAGACCTCTATCTCCTCCCTGGCAGTAGGCAATGCACCCAGACCTGCAATTCACCGGCAGTCCAATGCTCTCGATTTCCCAGCGACTCCTGCATAGCCTCAGCGCCAAACGTCCGCTTGTATGTCGCCTTCACATCAATTTCCCCTGCAGCTGCTCACATCCAGCCCGAGTTCTTTGGTCTGGTGGAGTTTTCCTCTCAGTAAGGCGTTTCGTCCCTAGTCCATTTGACGGTTACTAATGTCATCTGGCGACGAGGACTGCTGCTTCAACACTCACCCAGGGTCAAAGCCACTTCACTAGCAGCCTTCTCAGCCACTAAACAAGCTTGGAACCGCCCAAAAAGCGAGTCACTTTGTAACAGGTCTGTTTACCAGCACGGCAAAGCTTGACAAAACGACGGCCTTCCTAGCGAAGCCAAAGGGTCTGCGTTCGACTGGAATCGCTATTTTTGACAAGCAAGGTGCAGCCCGAAGGGATCACATGTGGGGAAGACTCGAAAACACCTCAGAACGAACAGTGAGAATTCTAGAA
>Ga0247837_1009089_pt1 | contig 12110 bp, 11 predicted proteins | sample LaCtaG_2_FD_187115 | JGI IMG/M metagenome (GOLD analysis project Ga0247837, IMG submission 187115) | Freshwater microbial communities from meromictic Lake La Cruz, Castile-La Mancha, Spain - LaCruzMarch2015_14.5m | ecosystem: Environmental > Aquatic > Freshwater > Lake | place: Spain: Castile-La...
GAGAAAGTCGTGTCACAGTTGGAGTATGTGAGCACTGCATCAAAACTGCCTTTTTTGCCAGACTGCAGTGGGTCTAATATGAAAGTAGGAAAATGGTGCAGACTTTGTGCATGTCGCTGGACCCAGAAAAGCTGCTAGTTTAATTAGCCTCCGGAATAGCGTGAGTCCGACACTGCTGCGACTCAAGGCAGAAAACCTGCAGCAGCCTGCGGTCACTGAGCACACAGACTCGACCCTGCACACAGATAGGCCGCATGCAGCCCCACCAGCCTCCACACAGCGCCCTCACCCGCTGCACAGTGACCTGCTTGCCTTCGCTCCAACGTCGCACTTCCTCGGTCGACAGGATCAATACTTCCCCGCCCACGGCCACGCAGCTGCGCACTGCTCCTTGAGTGGGCACTTTGATGCCAGTGGGCTGGAACTGCTGGGTGAGCAGACGAAAGGCGAGGAGAGTGTTGAACTCAGTGCCGCATTGATAGATGCTTTCGTTTAGTAGACAGGCACCAGAGTTTACCGCGCCATCTGGAGAGTCTGGAAGCTGAGCCCAAAGTCCCTGCTCCAGGTCTAGTTTCTCACAGCTGCGGACTACTGCTCCGTCGTAGCCTGAAAACACATACACGCACATGCCGTAGGCCACTACGCTATGCAGTCCGCGGGCTTGATTCATAGAAGGCAGCTCTCTGATCTTTCCGGTTTCCACTTCAACCAGTGCAGCTGTAGCAATGCACGGCTCAAACCCGCCGCACACGAATAAGTCGCCTGACGGAAGCCAGGTGCAAGCTGAAGTTAGACCAAATGGCAAGTTCAAATGATGGACAGTCCTCCAGCTCTCACTCAAGCAATTGTATATGCGTGTGCCTGCTCCCTCAGTCTCAGCAAGGCAGTACGCAGTCCGAAACTCAAGTTTGAAGCTAAGAGCGTCCAGACAAGTCCTGAGCTGCAGCATGTCTGAGAAGGCCTGCCAAAGCTCCTGGCTGCTGCACACCCGCTTCCAACTCCTGCAGGTGGCACTGGTGCGCAGTACGTCCTGGGGCGAACTCAGCTTGAGCACTTCCAGCACTGGGCGGTATGCCTCCATTTTGTGCGTGACACTTACTCTACCCAATGCGCTGCACTGCGCCTCCGTACAGCTGCCGGACCTTGCTTCCGTCTGGGTAGCTCACGTCCACATGTCCTCCAGGGTGCTCCACTCTCTTCACTCCGCTCGCCACAGTAGCCACGCTACCGTCCACATACACACACCTCTCATCCCCATTCGGACTGATAGTCTTCACCGTTCCATCCGGAAACCTCACCTTCCTCGTGCCATCCGGGTAGTGAGTTTCCTTCTGTCCATCACTAAAAAAGAGCACTTGCTGCCCACTGGAATACGTCATTTGCTTGGTCTTCGCTTGAGCGTAGATGTAGAGACTTCTGCCGTCTGGGTAGTCGTGCTTTTCGTCCTCATTGCTGAAAAAGGTCACGCAGTAGCCGTTTTGGTACAGCTCCCGCTTGGTGCCGTTGGCGTATGTGCTTTCCTCATGTCCGTCTGCGAATACTCGCTTGATGCGGCCGTCCTGCAGCACTTCGGTGTAGTTCTCTGGGCCTTCGCTGGGAGTGCACACAGGGTTGGAGGCTTTGGGAGGGTCTGGAGTGTCGGTGGACTGGCGGAGAGGCATGAGTTGGAGCATGCGCGCCTTTTCCTCCTGCAGCTCTTTGCAGTGCATCATGGAGTCCTCAAGTTGCTTGAGTAGGCGGCCTTTGGCCAGCTGGTGGCGGGCTTTGCGGGCCTTGGCTTCCTCCTGCAGACCTCGCAACTGTCCCTGCAGTGCGTCCTTTTCCTCGCGCTCTCTGCGAGAGGGCATTTCCGCGAGCGCTCGCTGGTTCCGCTCTCGAGTGCGGCGCTCCCGCTCTGCCTTCTGCCTTTCGCCTTCGCAGTACTGTCTGGTTTCCTCTCGCACTGCCTCTTCCCACGTCTCCAAGTCGTCCTGTTCCCGGGCCATAGTCTTCCCCTTTTCCTCGATTTGCCTGGCTGTAGCTGCTACTCTTTCCTTCAGTTTCCCCAAGCGATCGACTTCTCTATTGAGTTCCTCCAACTTCTCAGAGACCAGGGCTATTTGTGGGTCAGGGTCGGGTGGTCTCTGCGGCTTTGCAGACGCGGGCTCCTGCGCAGTTTTGAACAATTTCTGCATCAGCCGAGAAGCAGGCGCAGGTGCATTGGCCCTAGTGCGAGGCTCTTCAAGCGCCACCACCTGTTTGAGCACTGCAAGGTGGTCCGCAGTGTCGTCCCGGTACTGCACCTGGGCTGCCAGGTCGCCCCAGGCCTGCTCCACACAGCTGGGTTCTGACACATAAGCTTTGAAGTTGTATTCTTCGCGTTCCTCCCAGTCTTCGTTGCCGAGCATGTTCGCATATGCTCGGTCGTATAAGCCGCCTGCCATACTAAGGAGTGCAGGACAGCTGTAATGATGGGAGAAGCAGTGGATGAGACTCGCAAGAAGCTGAGCATGGTCAAAAAGGCACTGCTGCAGGAGCGGGAAGACCACAAAAAGACGCAGTTGCGTCTACAAGAAGTGGAAAGAAGCCTGGCTGCAGCAGAAAGCGACCTGCAAGAGGCTGTAACTTTCAGGCAGCGCAGACATATGCAGCAGCTTGAGGCCGCAGTGCGTAATTTAAAGTCCACTGGAGGGAAGGACAGCCTGCAGGAGCCAGTTGCAACTGACTTGAGTCGCAAGTTGGAGTTACTGCAAACTGAACATCTCATGGCCTGCAAGAGCAACATGCAGCTCAGTGATAAAAACGCTCGACTTGAGGAAGACTTGGAAAGCGTGCGTGCAGACTTGAAAGCCAGGAAGTCGGAAGTGGAGCTGAAAGACTTGGCTCTCAAGGGGAAGTAAGCACTAAACAGACAAGACATCATCCTCGCCTTGAACGAGTCCATCCTAAGACACGGCGACTCCGAAGCTGCGCTTTCAGAAGACCTAATGCGGGCGAAAAACGAGCTGCTGGAGGCCAGGTCGTTCTACCAGAAGTACGAAGTGCAAGTGGTGTCGCTGCTTTCCACTGCTTCTGCCAAACTCACGCTGCGGCAGGACGCGAGTGGCGAGCTCTGTTTGGAACTAGAGCCTGCGAAAGGCACACGCCGCTCCTATAGCTGTCGCAACATTGAAGCCATTTACACGCACCCTACTCGGCCTTCGAGGGTCGTTATCAGCCTGGTGGGTGAAAAGAAGCTGGAGCTGGAGTGTGTTGATGCGGATAAGGTGGCTGTCAACCTGCGCGAAGCGGTGTTCCGTCGGTGTAGCTCTGAGTAGCCTATATGATAGGAGAACCAAATCGAATCGCTTGTGGAGCATTAATAATATGCGGAGGACGTTAACGGGCTTAGCACACGCACATACAGGGCCCTGGCCTGAAGACTTGGCCTCTGTGATAGTGTCCATTACGAACAACGTCCCAGGAGCACTCAACAACGTGCTCAGCTGTTTCCAGAAGCGCCACATCAACCTCGCCCGCATTGAGTCCCAATTCAACGACCCCTTGGCCCACGAGTCCGGCCATTCCTTCCTCATCGACATCATTCGGCCGGAACGCGCGGCCATGGACCACTTGCTGGCGGACCTCAAGACGATAGGGGCGAATGCGGAACTGGTGGGCGGCTACCATGTGCCGTGGTTCCCCAAAAGTCGCAAGGACTTGGACTTCTTGGAGCAGAGACTGATGGAGGCGGGGGCGGACTTGGCGTCTGACCACCCTGGCTTTTCAGATGAACAGTACAGGAATAGACGCAAGGATATATCTGAAGTGGCATTCAATTACAGGCTGGCGCATGGTCCGGTGCCCAAAGTCAAATACACGGATGCAGAGGTTAACACCTGGAAGACTATTTACGAGGCTTTGTCTCCGCTGCACAAGCTGCACGCCTGCAACGAGTTCAAGGACACGATGAGGGAAATGGAGCAACGCTGTGGCTTCGTCCCCAACCACATTCCCCAAATCGCTGACATCAACGCTTATCTGGCCCATAAAACTGGCTTCATGCTCCGTCCTGTCGCAGGTCTCCTAACTGGCCGCGACTTCCTGAACTCTCTGGCCTTCCGTGTGTTTTCCTCCACGCAGTACATCCGCCACCACTCCGTGCCTTTCTACACCCCTGAGCCCGACATTGTGCACGAGTTCTTAGGACACGTGCCCCTCTTTGCAGACAAGGAGTTCGCGAACTTCTCACAAGAGATCGGCCTGGCTTCTCTCGGAGCTTCAGACTCGGAGATTACCCAACTGGCCACGTGCTACTGGTTCTCAGTGGAGTTCGGAGTGATTGAGGAGGAAGGCAGGAAGATCTACGGCGCAGGCATTCTCAGCTCCGCAGATGAGATAAAGAACGCCATTCGGCCGGATATAGAGATCCGGCCCTTCGACCCCAAGACCACCTGCAACGTCTCCTACCCAATAACCTCCCTGCAACCCTTCTACTACATGGCGCGCAGTTTCAAGGAAATGAAGGAGCAGATGCGCAAGTACGCCTTAGGAATCCGCCGCGGCTTCAGCGTCACATACAACTCCAACGAGCACAGTGTGAAGACAGATAGACACCTCAATAAAAAGAAGTAGTGGCCAGCCACATTCGTTTTAGTCGCCACATGTTGCCTTAGTGTCGGGAGAGGCCCTAATGGCACTATACAAATGGCGAGGTCGGAGGGAGACTATTCGCGCTCGGAGACTCGAGGTCCTATGGCTTGCGCGGCGGTGGAAACGCCAGTGTTGGGATCGGTGTTCAAACTGGACCAGCGCTACCAGATCCTGGACCCTGTGGGCAGCGGAGCCTATGGCGTAGTAGCTGCTGTGACTGACACTATCACTAATACACAATTGGCAATCAAGAAGATTGAGAAAGGACTGGACCACCCGGTGCTCGCGAAAAGGACGCTCAGGGAGCTGAAGATACTGAGACTTGTGCAGCATGAAAACATTATTCCCATTCACACCATTCAACTGCCCCGTAGTCGTGCGGAATTCAACGAAATCTACGTCGTTATGGAACTCATGGAGACGGACCTCACATCTATTGTCAAGAGTAAGCAGGCGCTCGGAGACGAACACTGCCAATTCTTCCTCTACCAAATCCTTCGCGGAATCAAGTATCTGCACAGTGCAGGAGTGCTGCACCGAGACTTAAAGCCCCGCAACATCCTCGTCAACGCCAACTGCGACCTGAAGATCTGCGACTTCGGCCTTGCACGCCCCCAAGTCCCCGGCACTCGCATGAAGGCAGCCATCATGACAGACTACGTGGCTACTCGCTGGTACCGTCCTCCTGAGGTATTGCTTGTCTACAAGCGATACACCAAGGCTATGGACATGTGGTCTATTGGCTGCATTTTGGGGGAGTTGCTGCTGAGAAAACCCTTGCTGCCGGGGAAAGACCCGGAAGGGCAACTTGACCTCATTTTGTCACTCACTGGCACGCCCTCGGCCGAGGACGTCAGGGCTATTCCTAATGCAAGGTCCCGCGCTTTGATGGAGCGCATGCCGAAGCGCCCGCCCAAAGACCTGCGCACTATTCTCAGAGGCGTCAATCCCCTTGCACTGGACCTGCTGAAGAAGATGCTGGAGTTCAACCCCAGCAAGCGCATCTCCGTGGAAGAAGCACTGTCTCACCCCTACCTCGCCAGACTGCACCTGCCCGCAGACGAGCCAGCCGCCCCTCGCCTCTCCGCCTTCGACTTCGCCTTCGAAAACGAAGATTTACCGATAGAACGGATCCAAGACATGATTTACGAGGAAATCTTGCTGTACCACTTCCCCAGCAAAAAGCGAGAGTACGAGGCTTTGAAGCGAACTTACGACGAAGCCAATCCGCGGTCCGAGGCTCCGTTCGAAGAAGTCTCTGACGAGGACAGTTAACACATACTCAGGGATTAGCTAGGTGAGGAGATATATGAATAGGGAGTTGACGGGCAGGGTTGAGGGCTGGCTGGGGGAGGCGGAAGGCAGGAGAGGGGAGGCGGAGGGGCTTTTGCAGCTGCTTTGTGAACTTGCGGCGAATGAGTCTTTCTACTCTCAGGGGCTTGCGCGTGTTTCTGTGCATGCGGTCTCTGAGTCCTGTGGCTATCAGGGTGTATTCAGCACTATACGTCTGCTATGCAGGGCCAAAGCTCAGGCTTCTAAGCGGCTTTCTTCCTGCCTATCTGACCTGATCGACCCTCTCCGCTCTCTGCTTCTCACCCAACGCACAGCTTTCAAGGTAACCGAGAGAGCGATTTGCAAAACCATGCAAGACTTCAGCACTCAGCAGGACCAGCTGACCACTGCAGAGGACTGGTATAGACTGCAACTACAGCGGTCCGAAAACTTCGTGGTTCAGATGGACCAGGCAGGGGACAAGGACAAGCGGAAGAGACTGCTGGCGGACCAGCCCGAAGATGTAAACTGGAGGATGGAGCGAGCCACTACAGTGTACCAAGCGGCAGTGGACGGGTATAACGAAGTGGCAGCCAAGCTACAGGATGAGCTCAGTGCACTACTAGCTGGACTCTACATGCAAGAACAGTCGCGTCTGTCCCTTCTTCTCCCCGGCTTTACCCAGGTGCAGACCCTCATTCTGCAGTGTGAACAAGACGTACTGAGGGACTTTTCTGAAGTAGATGTTATCTAGAGCTGCAGGAGCCAGGAGGATGTGGAAAAGGAGCTGAATGCCTATGCTGCTAGCCTCAAGCTAGACCGCTCTACTCTCTCCCCAGTGGAGTTTCAGCCTTACCAGGGCCACCACCAAGCCTTCCGAGACCTGGGAGAGAAGTCTCCGCTCGTGGCTTGGGTGGGCGCCGACCTGACTTTCGAGAAAGAGTCTGAAAAGCTGGGAAACGGAGGAAGCGAGGAAATGACACGTATGCGAATGGAGCTTTTGATGCAGAGCGCCTGGGCAGGACTTCTTTCCCAACACGAAACTGCGCAGTTCCAAGACATCGTTAGAGAAGCGACAGGCCGGAAACACTGGGTGTCTTACATGAATTCCAAACGTGCAAGTGGCAGTTTCCGACTATCGGAGAAGGGCTTTGAATGTCTCGCGGAGCTGTTTGGTATTGTGCTGACTCGGTGTGAAGTCGACCAGGACAGCGCCACTATCCGCAACTGCATTATCTTGTCTCAGACTTTCCACCATTTGGCTGGCTCGGGTAAAGAGTTCCTGCAGTCTCGACTCCTCGCCCACTCTATCTGGGGACAGGAAAAACTGTGGGAGTCGCTAGTGTCTGATAGCATTCAGTCAGAGCTGGAGAAGGGCAAGCTGTACGGAGGCGCAGAGACTGACACAGACCGGGTGAATGTGGTGTGCACGCAACTGGGGTCGTTTGTGCATGCCATGAACTTGTTTCATGTGGAGCCGACGGAAGTGAGGAAGCTGCTAGAGCGGTTTAGATGGGAGTACCATCTGAGTCCCAGCGACCTTGCGCCTCTCCTGGACTTCTCCAACGAGTCTCCTTCCAGCCCCGTTCTATCACTCTCCCACAGCCAAAGCATCAACAGTCCTTCAGACACTGAGGAAGACTTACCCTACCAACGCAAAGCAACCCGAAGCAAGTCTCTGCGACTCTCTCCTTTCTAGTCCTGCTAACTGATTTAGAGACTGACGATAGCTCGGGGAGGGCGGTAGGCCACGTCCAGCTTCACGCCTGCCAGTCCCTGGCCGGTTAGGAGGGTGGTTACTCCCACTGCTCGGTGACCGTGGCGAATTTCGTCTTGGAAGACAGTGCCTGTCGCTTGGCCCCAAAGTCTGCTCCTTCCTAGCGAAGTCTTTAGAGTGAGGCTAGTGATGACTCCATTATCCAAAGTGCCTGATACTGCTGTCAGTGCCTCCCCACTCTCAAAGTCCAGCACATCATAAATCAGGTCAGACTCTCCAGTGCCAGGGAAGTGCAGTTTAGACGCAGGCGTGGAGTCCCAATACAGCACTTCCAAGTCTTCTACTGCTGTTCTACTCACCTTCACGCCAATGCGTCTAATACCAGCTGACTCTGGCACTCTGGGAAACACGTCTTTATAGCCTTTCTCAGGGTTGGTGGAGAGCACACTTTCAATGGATTGTCGCATGAAGATAGGCTTCTGCTGCCCGCCCACGGCCTGCAGCGAAGTGCTGAATCGTCCTGCAAAGGCCCGCAATCCGTAACATTGCGGAATCACTAGCGAAAAGGCAGTTCCCCTGGCACTCCCAACCTCCACATACTGTCCTCTATTAGTATCCAGTCTCAATCTGCTGATTCCCTCATCTATTAGTCCGCTCATTCCCACAATGAACTCGTCCTTGGCCAGGCTGAGCAGTGCCAAAGTGCCCTGCTCAGCTGCGCAATGCGAAGCAGTTTTAAGCTCTTCCGTTGAGTAGTGCATATACTGGACCTGCAGCCCCAGGATGCGGGAGTCCGAGTAGTGAATTCTCACTTGGGAGACGGAGAAGGCAGGGGAAAGTGCAAGATCCGACCAGTCGTCAAAGGGAGAGCCGGAGACTGAGCCAAGGCAGGCCAGGGCGGAGTCGAGGTCGTGGGTGACAGGCTTGTGCTGGAGACTGCGGTAGTGCTGGTGCAGCATCTCAGGTAATGGCGCAAGTCAAGGAGCAACTCGTCAAGGAACTGCTGGCTTCGGGACTGGTCAACCCGGACTCCTCGCAGGAGTGGCGCAAACGACCTGACAAAATCAAGAATTCCTTCCTCTTTGAGCAAGCTGCTATCGCAATCGCCAAGCGCAAACTAGCCATTCGTGAAAAACTGCAAGAGAAGTAACCTCCAGGCAGTAGCAAGATCTCCTCTACTTTGGAGCGACTGCAGGCCAAGCACGCTCAGAAACTCGACCACTTCAACAAGCTGACCGCCCAGAAGAATGACCTGGATGCGCAACTGGCGGCCCTGCAGAAGGAAACGAACGAAGAATTGCAAGGCAAACAAAAGGAATTGGATGAAATTGTGGCCGCCAACCAAGCAGTATCTCTATATAGATCCAAGACTCCATTGAGGCTGTAAAGGACCAGACTAATCAGCACATCCTGGAAATTGAGTCTCGAATCGACCATTTGATGCAGCGCGCAGACCGCCTCACAGAGCTGATTCGCAAGGAAAAGGAGGCCAGACTGGAGCAGCAACGCATTGTAAGGACGAGGTAGGCCTCCACGCTCTGCCACTTGCCCAGTGAACTGGCCCGAATGAAGCTCGCCACTGAGAAGCAAGAGAGGAAGCTGGAAATTCTGATGCAGTTGCTGGAGGCTTCGAGGGACCACTTGGCGAAAAGCATACAGCAGAAGACTGACCTACTCAATCAAACCCGGGAGGCAGCGGAGCGCATGTCCAAACTATGTGTGCAGACTTTGCAAGAAGAACAAGCTTTCTATGAAGAACGCACAGAGGACGAAATGCTGACTCCGCCCTTTCTCAAGGTCAAACGGCGTCCTCGCAAGCCGGAGTAGAGCTAGAATTAGAGCTACTGCACCTAGGCAGCCTCTCTGTTCCCTACTTATATGCACTGCAGAAGCATAGTACCTGCTTCCTCCAATCCACTTTTATATATAAAGGAAATGTTGGAAATATGTCCTTCCCGCCTCACTCGCTGCCAAACCTGCAACTCCCCTATTCTGCCTGAGACTATCCGAGTCACCAAACATCGCATGTACAGCAACACTCTCTATTACCACTTAGCCTGCTGGCGTCCTGACCCTGTCGTTCCGCTCTCCCTGTCCACTCTCTGCACTTGGAAAATCAAAGACAAGGAACGACTGAAAGAGGTGGAGCAGTGGGTGGAGCAGTGGAACTGCCAATTTGAGCATCGAGAGGAACTTGTGCCTGCGCAGTATCTAGGCAAGGCTGTCAATACGGCCGGCACTCCCCTGCGCCGCTTGCTGTTGGCAGTGTTCCAGTATTGCACTATGGCGGAAGTGGAGAGGCAAGTCGCATACACCTGCAAGGCCTGGTTCCACGTCAGTAGGGATGAGGAGTACTGGAGAACTCGCTTTGTGGTGGATTACCACCCGTCTGAAACTGAAGCCCAGGGTGACTACCGCAGGAAGTACATTGTCTACATGCAGGGCTCCTGCTGGCATTGCTGCAAATTGCTGGAAATGGCTGAAGTCCACTTCAAATGCAGCTACTTCAAACGGCCTCTATGCAAAGTGTGTGCTGACTTGCCAGAGTGTGAGGTGATTTCCTTCCATGAGTACGCCAGTTCTCACAGAGTCACATCCACCACTCTCATCCACCTCTCAGTGCCGTCTTTTCCCTTCCGCAAGGCCAAATCCAGCTATATGCTGCTCTTCCAGCGCTGTCTCACACTCTACTCCACCACTCGTAGAAAGCAGCTCTTAGCCACAATCGACTCAGAGCATGCTGGAAGACTGCAGCCGACAGAGAGGAGCTTAGCGGAGGAATTCGACCTGGGCAAGTACTACGGAGACAGGTACCAGAGAGTGGCGGGAGTGGGGAAGGCGCTGGTGGAGTACTGCGGCAGGAGTTGCAAGAGGGGGGATGGGAAGGGAAAGGTGGAGGCTTTCTTGGAGGAGGTGGAGAAGGCGCGGTTTACTTCTTAGCATGATAATATCATAACGAAAGAACTGTGTTGTTTCTTTGCTAAAGCTGGATAGGAGTATTAGAAGTTAGTTGAGATGGGTAATGCATCTGGTAGATACAGTTCTCTACCAGCATTTTCATAGTGCAGATTATACCACAAGCTGTCCCTGTCTCATACATCAAACAGCACTACAGTGCTTAGTGGAGAATACAAATCGAATAGAACCCTAAGGAAAGACAATAAGACATACCCAATTCCCTTATATGCTTGACCCTTGCTTCTCAATAGTATGGTAACCGTCGAAACCAACTGCTCAGGTCCTCTGCGCTGCTCTATCTGTCACACCTGCATCCCAGACGCAGCTCTTCAAGTGGTCAAACACTCTGCACGGTTCGGAGTGCAGGTGTGTCACTTGGCCTGCTGGCAGCCGGTTAAAGCCACTCCTTTCAAATTAGCCTGGTTTCGATTCGGAGATGCAGAGGCGAGAGCAAGGAAATCGGAGGTGCAGAGTTGGGTGGACTCTTGGAACGAGAAGTTTGAACCAAGTGAAGCTCTCGTGCCGTCTTTGTTTCTGAATAAAGCGGTGAACACTGCAGGCACTCTTCTCAGACGTTTGCTTCTAGAGGTGTGCATCTATCTGACTACAGGGGACATAGAAACCAGGGCGGCTTTGGTGTGTAAGGACTGGCTGCATGTTAGTAGAGACGAAGAGTTCTGGAGAACTCGCTTCACAGCTGAGTTCCACCCCTCAGAAACAGAGGCCCAGGGAAATTACCGCAGGAAGTACATCGCCTATCAGTTCAGCTCCTGTTGGCATTGTAAGGTATTCAAGCCTATCGCAGAGATCGAGTTTCGATGCAGTCTTTTTAACCGGCCTCTGTGTAAACTTTGCGCTATGCAGCCTGTATGCCACATTACCTCCTTCCATATATACAGACTTTCCCACTGGATTTCCAAGTCTGTCCTAGACGGTCTGTCCGTCCTGTCCTTCCCACACAATCGAAACGCAAAATCTACTTATATGCTTTTGTACCAATTCAAGTTGCAGCCATATGCAGAATCCCGGCGACAACTCTTACTGCATACAATTGAAATCCATTATTCTGGCCTATTGCAGTATGAGGACAGAGCTGCAGTGGAGAACTTTGACTTGGGGAAGTTCTATGGACAGAGCTATTACTCTCCTATTTCCTTAGTGGAAATGGCATTGATGAAGTTTTGTGGCAAAGGAGGAAAGAAGGAAGATGTCAATGCGAGTGTGGAAGAGTTCTTAAAAGACATAAAACCAAGATAGTAACTTACTTAAGTGCAGTCCCCATTTTAATATTATCATTGCTTGCTCTGGAAAGCCGCAGATCTCAGGGATTTTATTAGAAATAGTACTTTAATTAGATTGCAGAAACAAGACTTTCCCTCTTCCTTTTAGTGACAAAGCACCTTTAAGCTGTGCAGGTCGGCTGCATTTCCCATGCTTCAGCCCATATGCTGGCAAGACATAGGCTAAACTCCCTATTCCTAATGCCTCTAGTCTATTCCTATGAAGCAGGTGCTGGACATTTGTCCCAACAGCCACACCAACTGCCAATCCT
>Ga0247837_1009091_pt1 | contig 12108 bp, 10 predicted proteins | sample LaCtaG_2_FD_187115 | JGI IMG/M metagenome (GOLD analysis project Ga0247837, IMG submission 187115) | Freshwater microbial communities from meromictic Lake La Cruz, Castile-La Mancha, Spain - LaCruzMarch2015_14.5m | ecosystem: Environmental > Aquatic > Freshwater > Lake | place: Spain: Castile-La...
AAGACGATAGCGCGATCACGGCCAGTCCGATGGAGGAAGGCACCAGGTCACCGGCATCAAGATGGTGGTGCCCAGCGGCAGCTGCGGCCTCTACCTTCTGTTGAAGCACTGCCTCGCTGACGCCGCCGCTGGTGACATGGTCAGCAGCGCCAAGCGCCACCAGTTGGGCATGCACCTCCGTAGTGGTGGTGACGTCAATGTCTGGATAACGCTCCAAAGCATCCTTAACGTATGCAACGGACTCGGTGGCCTTGGCCTGCAGCACGTCCACCGTATGACCATCAGCATCCAATATTTTTATGTCGTAACCAGGCTGAGTTGCTGACCCAGCGAGTTCGGCATGAAGGCCATCCGGTAAGTTGCCAGCATTCATGTGGTCAACCAATTCGATCTCAAACAGCTTGCCCTTGATCCCATTCACAAGCCCAACAACGTCATCCGCAGGCAGGCGCTGAACAACATCAGAAAATGTCTCCCCGTGACTTGCCAGCCCGGGATAGGCAAGTTCAAAGGCCTTTTCAACATCGACCGGAACCTTGGACGGATCGCGAACGATTTCCCCTAGCGTCACACCGCCAACGACCAACAAATCGAGCAAATCCTTTTTTCGCCGCTCACGTTGCGCAAGTGCGATCGATGCGAGCTTGCGCTTCGACTTTTCCCTGGCAACAAAGCTTGCCCTTTGCAAGCGCTGTCGAAGTCGTTCAAAGTCACCGTCTGTAATGGCTACCGAGTCAACCGCGCCAGAAACGGTCCCGACGACACCGCTGACCGCACTTCCTGCTGCTCCCCCAATTGCGGGAGATGCTCTTTGCGTCATTGTTCCGATGCCGCCCGTTACCTTTCCGACTAGGCCGACAGCATCAACGGCATAGCCAGCCGCATGTCCTAGCACTTTGCCCGCCGCGCCATCAGACTGAGCGCCTGCCTTGTGTAACCCACGGGCGACAGCACCGGCCCCAGTTGCGACGGCACTTCCCGCTTCCTTGACGAGCATTCCGCTCACGCCAACTACCGCCTTGGTTGCACTTGAGATTTGGTCTTGGTGATTGGCAACGAATTTGGCGGTTCCGTTCAGCGCCTTCCCCGTCACCTTGACCGTTCCAACACCAAGCTTGCCCGTTAACTTGGCGGTGCCAACCAAGAGCTTTCCTGTCGTACTAAAAAACCCCATTTCAACTCCCTATCTTGTTATGTACCGAGTAAACACCGCACATGTCAAAACGTCAATCCGCCAGCGTCAGTACGCCTGGCAACAGTCCAGCAGCATTCATTCTCGATTGAAATTCTTGGGCTCTCAATGCCGGAACAGTGAGGGTCAACATCCCTCCTGCAACAGTCTCCCAACCACCACCCACTTCGTGCACAAGCTCGGCGATCGGATTTGCATTTTTGAACCCCCCTGAGGTGAGATACCGGAAGTGCTCGAACGGCCGAGGAAGTACCAAGTGGGTCATGGTCAACGTATTTCCCTCCGAGCGGTTGGCGAAAAACTCATCACCCCAGTGCAGCCGCAAGCTGGAAAAAGGCCCGAGACAACGCTCGGCCAGGCGATACCGATTACCGCCAAGGGAAACCGCCTCGATATCCTCCGTCTCGATTTCACCGCCACCAGAGTGGACCAATTCGCCAGACTCCAACCACGATGGTCCGGCACAGTCTTCACTTAGCGGAAATATCAAACTGAATTTTTCAGCACCACCCAATTGGTCGTAAAAAGGGCTTGGATTTGTTTGTTCCATGGTTCAAGACTGAGCGCTACTTTGGGCTATATCGACTCTTGATTCCGTCGATGGTTCTGAACTCGTCGTAGTAGTGGGTATCACCTGTGGTGTTGTCTTGAAACGTACGTTGGCTATGCCGAAAACAGGGCTCGCACCAACCCAAGCTGAAGCGCTTTGGGTTGGACGTTGCCCCAAATTGGGTTGGGCCACCGCAATTTTTGCAAGCAACCTTGTCTTTGCGCTCGGTATCAGAAAAGTCTAGGCTGTCCAAGATGACGCTGACAGCCTCTTCGCCCGAAACCTTTACGGGTTGGATGAAATCCAGCGCAATGGCTTTTTCACCCGCATGTGCGAAAAAGACCTTTACAGCCCCTCCCGCGCTATCAGCCAGGACTTGGCCGATACCCCAATCACCCTTTTTAGGGTGCTTCACTCGCTCACCTTTTTTGTAATCCATGTTGCCTCCCCAAAAGTGCCTCTTAGTCGTAAGCTGGCTCAATCCGCAAGCTTCTTACGCCAAGCTAGATTGTCAGCCCGCTTCGCCTCAGTCTCTACTTCCTCCTCGACGTCTTTCCAAACTGTCTGGAAGTGTGCACCAACGATGTCGCCGCGCACAATGACGTAGCCATCCCTCAATTCTTTGCGACCCCACCTATTCCAGTTCGCCGAAAAGGACCAGACGGCATCATCTGGTCCCATACCCTCCAGAAACGTCTTCCATGCGGAGTTCAGGTGACCAAATGGCAACGCAGGCACCGCACCCAATGGATCAATGACACGTTCACGAGCTTCAATTTCTTCAACTGACAGTCTCTCTTGCAAATCATCGCTGCTAACTGAGAATTCGCGCTGCTCGCCAACGGATGCTCCTGAGTATGGATTCATTCCGAGCATATCCTTGACCTTCATGAAAATGGCAATGGGCCACCCGACAACAACAGCAACGCAGGCAAGCAGTGGCACCACAAAGTTGTGCAGGATTCGATAGGAGAGCTTCTCTCGATCTGGGTCCATGGCATCAAGAATGTCACGTAACGAATCCGACTCTTTCCTTTTCGTCAGCAGATGCGCGCCAAGGACGACGACAAAGACAACCGCGCCGAATCCAAGATACCAATACAGATAGATCACTGGACCTCCCCACTACCCTTGATTGCCCGGGGGAAAACGGTCATGGCCCCCACTTCATAACCTTCAGGGGCTGTCTCGGACTCAGACTCTCCGTTATGGCGTACCCGAGTTTTCGTTACGACGCCGCGCTCAAGATCCAACAGCAAGTCGCGCTCATAAGTGCTTCCGTAGCCCATGTGAACGTACTCAAGTTGTTTTCCCTGCGGAATCCTGATCGTGCCGGAGTACCAGTGAGCGAACACCCGATCCGGAAAGTCGGGAAACATAGTTGTCAACGAAGCCTCGACACCGCCTTCAAGCGTGCCGCTGATACCAATAAGGTACAACCTGTCATCCACAATTTCCCAGCTGCCGACATAGCCACGCCAGAGCGCCGTGCAGTTGGATTCAAAACCTGGATTGACACCGCCCATGGCGAAATAGTCACTCAGCGGGTTGGTGCACATTGGGAGATCTTCTCCGCTGTAATGCAAACGCTCTGAAAATTGAGCTGTCATGTTATTTCCTCACTTTTGTCAGTTATCTGTATTCAGGACCGCGATCGCTCCACCAGGCGGTCGCAAAGCCTGAGGATTTCAACTCCAGAACATCTGGACGCCACAGCTCGTAATACGAAGTATTCAGGGCTTTGCTGATGAATGGCTCCGGCAATCCCTTCGCCCGGAAATCAATGGACGTCATGTACTCGGTAATAGACCACTCCGTGTCGCGTGGTCTGCCCTTGTAACCAGACTGGTGAAAACCGAATCTGGCATCTTGATCAACGTACCTACGCTCTCCAGCCAGAAAAATATCGGTACAGGCACTGGCACATTTCTCCCGCACAAATGTGTCGAGATGATTGCTTTCAACGATTGCGACCAGTTTGTTCATCTCGGAGACATACCCGCCCTTTGAGTTGAGCTCGACCAAGCGAAGCTCTGGGTACTGACGAACTACCTTTTCCAGAGCATCAGCACTGCCATGACCAATTCTTCCTTCCGCAATGATTCGGCGAAGTTCTGGTTGTGCTGTCACCCGCCACGGCTGTCTTTTGTTGCCCTCTTGCAGGTCTGCCAAATACTCACGCTCGTCACCTATGCGCTTATACAAAGTTCCAATCGAGTCGAGCGCCTCTGGAAAGAAGAACGACCCTACCTGCCATGAAGACCAGCATGCGCTCAGATACACCAACGCAGCGATCGCCATCCGATTTTCGGAAAGCAGGCTATTTGTTTTTCTGAAGGCACCCACACACCACCACAGTCCGCAGGCACCTATCCCGGCAATACCTGATGCTTCCAAATAGGCTCGTTTGACTGCGCTTAGTTCGAATGCAGCTTCGGCTGTCAGTACAGCCCCGAAAAAAATCACCAGGAATAGGAACGCTAAAGCTGGACAGTAAAAGTAGACCTGAAAAAGACTTAGATCACCACGCCAATGCCCCCGCACCCTGTCACCCAGCTTAGAAATCGCCTGCTTGTTTTGACTGAGCTGACAAGACGCCCAGGAACGCATTGAAAGCACCATGCGCTCCTGAACCATACGCAATGAGGCCGTCACAAAGCTGCCCGTCTTGCCCAAATCTACTTTGAGCACAGACGAACTTCGGTCTGGTCCATGGCTGGCAATCATGTCGTTTCCCTCGCTGACGCTACTGCTGAATATTTCTATTGTTTCCTGCAGGTAGCTCAAGAGATGAGCTATCGAATCAGATTTGTGAGAATTTGACTCAACAGCACTCTTCAGGGAAATTGACGACCGCAACTGGCCAGGTCTGTTGTCCGACACCAACCATGGCCAACCGAATTTCCGACTCCAATTCAGTTTCAGGCTTTTCAACTTTCACAATGGACATGGCACCCTTGACTGCCGGAACGGGGCGAGTCGAGTTGCTATCGCTTTTAAATCGGAATTCGCGCACGGCACTAAGAAAGGTTGCAACTACTAGTTGCTCATTGCGCTCGCGACCGATCTCGAACTCAAGCCATTCGCAAATGGAAAGACCCAAGCCCAAATCCCTCAAATCGGCGTAGGTTGATGGCCACAGAGAACTGTGATTGACACTCAGCCATTTTTCCAAGCCTGCCGGGGTAATTCCCACATAGCTGGCCCCTTGCTGACCGACGGGCTGTTTGGCAACGGACGGGTTGCTTGCCTTCCAGTAGAGTGGGTTCGACTTATCGATACTGTTCCTGGTGTTGACGCTCGGCTCCACCAAGTCATCAAAGTCCGACTGTTTACGTAAAAACGCCGGAATATCAAAATCATCCATGCCAGACGCGCTCAATGCATCCACTCGTGCAGCTGCTTTAGTCCGATTTGTTCTCCACACCGACGCGGCAGCGTGCCCCACGGGTAATACACTTGCGCTTGCAAGCGACGGCACACCAAACGGAACGTCATCAGATCCAGTTCTCAATGACCTTAGCACCGGCATTGCTGCACTGCGAACCACTGAGCCCGTCCCGCCCCATCCACCTGCAAGCATTTGGGGAACTTTGTGTGCATCCGGCATCACTGTTGCTTTGTCTGTGTCCGATCTTTCGTGAACCAGAATGAAATTGGTCTCTTCAGTAATCAGCCTATAGGTGATTGCCAGATCAATGCGCTCTGACATTTGCACACCACTTTTCTGCTTATCGCCTTTGCGATACATCTCTGCGTATTTCGCATTGGCCGCCATTCGTGCCAGAACATTTGTAGATGAATCAGTGAGGCTAAGCGGAGCAACGCCAAGCAGTACATCATTATCTGAATCGTCAACCTGGCCCCAAAGCTTTACGGAGGTGAGTTCCTTCATGTCTTCCGGCGTGTCCACGAAGGCGTGCACATGCAGGACGTCACCTTCAAACGCGTAGGCCTGTACTTTCTGCTCCCACCGCGTTTTCAGAGAGTTTGGCCATTTGACCCGCAAGTTTCTGACGCGTGGAGCACGCATGCGACCAAACATCCGTAGGATGGCCGGTTCAACTGTTTCACCAGGTGCAACAAAATCACAGTAGCCGCCGGTTTCTGCAGCCAGTCGCCTAAGGTGCCCCTCAGCAGGGCTTGAGCCAATGGCTACGACAAAGATGCGGTGCTTGGCATTCATCGCAACTTCGATGACCTCATCGATGCCTTCAATTTCTCCGTCAGTGACCAAGAAGATGTCAGCCTTGCCGGTATCGGCGATAGCGATGGTAGATACCAGGGCCGCTGCCATTTCGGTGCCACCCATATTGGCATGAACACCTTCAACCCACCGCATGGCAGAAGCTTTGGCCTGAGCGGTGCCGCTCCACATTCCACGGCTTCGGTGCTCCACGCTGTCACCGAACTTGGACAGGGAGATCTTGTCTTCTTTTGTGAGACCTTGAATGAAACCAGCCAAAGCCCTGCGTGCAGCGTCAATGCTGTCGCCAGCCATCGAGGAACTGCAATCGACAAGGATTTTTGCATTCAGTCCTTTGTTTCCAGTCACATCGAACTGCGGACAGAAGCTTGCCATCATGGCGTGCTGTCCGTTTTGGTAGAAGTCTCTGCTAGCCAAAGCTGCGGACTCACTCTTGAGATTGCTGAAGATGAGGATGAAATCCCTGTCCAGATACCCGCGCTGCGCCAGCTTTATGAACAGGTCATTTCCAACTCTGGAATAGCTCGTCTTGTGGCTTGGGGATGAGACGTTCGAGTACGCCATGTCATCCAACAACGCAACCGTGATGTCAAAGGGGTATTCGGCCAATGAATCAGTGACCGGCACCTGGTGGGGTTGCAAACGACCCTGCGTAATTGGATTGCCGTATCGGGGAGCGATGGTTGTTGGCAGCATCATCCGAATCTGCCCGTGCTCCGGCGAAAGAGTCTGGGCGTAGCGAATCATGATCTTGCATTCTTCACCCGCCATCAGGTTACCCAGCTCCAGGGTAAAGGAGCCGTCGTAGTTGCGCTCCAACAGAATGCTGGTATTTCCCTCAGATATGGCTTCTTCGTATTTGGCCCGTGCCGTGTTCTTTGGTGAAACCTCGCCTTTGAGAACCTTGCCATGGATGTCAACTTCCACATCCATCAACACGGCACCGCCATTTGGACCGTAAGGCAGTGGAAATGTGTAGGTAATCTCTGCGTTGTTTGAGCTTGCGTTTCGATAGCGCTGCTCCAACGTCATAAGCAAAAGTCTGCCCTTTACCGCCCCACTGGCCTTGACGCCCAACAGCATGGGCTCCCGTCCACTTTCACATTCCATCTTCGCCTGACGCAAATTGCTCATATTTCCCTCACTGATTTCTGTGTGACAACCGAAACTTCATTCATTGCCAGGCGCACCCGCGTCCTGGTCTGCATTGGCTTTGATCGACTCGTACAGAGCCATCACCCCTTTTGCAAAGGCCCGAACCTGCTCCGGCGTCATCTGCGCGCGGGTCGGTTCTATAACCATCTCCAAACCATCTGCCACGTGGAGATGGCTGCAGACTTCAATTGATCCAGGCTTTTTGGCTCTAGGTGGTACGGCAGGTTCCTCTCCATGCAATAGCGCCTTGACGCGCTCAAGGGATACGCCTGCGGAAGTCCATTTCTTGACGAGTAGGACTTGCTCCAGATGCTTGGCCCCATACCGTGCTGCTCGTGTTTCGCCCTCTGGGCGATCAACAAGGCCGTTTTGCACGTAGTAACGAAGCGTGCGAACCGGCAAATCTGCAAGTACGCAAAGCTCGCTGAGCGTGTGTTGGACTTGGGAGTCTGGCATTTTGTTTGTTTCGTACACTTGTTTAATACACCGATAGTGTACGTAAATGCTGACGGATTGCAAATCATTTTTTCAAACCAATCTTTTTAGTGAAAACGACGCGGATAAAGACATGTAACAAGGCGATGGCGCACATGGTCAGAACCTTCAGTGGTGCAGGGACAGTGAATTCAGGGCTCTCGGACTCCGGCTGCGACCAGGCCGGAAGGACGAAAGGCTCAGATCCCTTGGAACGCGGCGAAAACGATGACCGGCGGTGATGACTACACCGGTTGAGTCCACGACGGCGTACAAATTTCGGGAATCTGAAGCTCGCCGCATGGCTGGTCTGTACTCTGGACCGGCCAGTTCATCCAACGCCTGTCCATCGAACGTGACAACCTGGCAGCCTTTGTGGTCCGGTTCATGGTGGCCATAAGTAAGCAGGCAATCGAGGACTCTGCGGTCAACGCCACGTTGCTGCACTCTGACGCCAGCGTGCTTAGTCAGTGCGTAAAGGGCACTTCCAAAATGATCGCATTCATACGAAGAACGGTTTAAAAAGCCCATTGCCTACTCCCGGTTGGTTGTCGATGAGACTATTATTCGGGGCATCTAGCTCAAGGCGTGAGCTAGTAAAAGCAGGAGTTATATGGACCGAACTGAGCGTTTTTACAAAATTGACGCCCTTTTGCATGCCAACCCCGTGGTCTCGACAGCCCGTTTTTTGAAAGAGCTGGAGATTTCTGTCGCAACGCTGAAGCGCGACATCGAATACATGCGGGATCGATTAAATGCACCCATCGAATGGGATCGGTCCGATGGCGGCTACCGGTACGTTGCTGGCCACACCGCCCAGCAACAATCTCTGCCTGGACTGTGGTTCAACGCGAGTGAGGCTTATGCCTTGCTGATGATGCAGTCACTCTTGTCTGAGATGCAACCTGGACTGCTCGGCCCGCATATAGCACCCCTAAAGGCTCGTCTTCGCGCTGTGATCGAGTCCGGCAAGCACCCTGCCGTCGATGTGGAGAGTCGCGTGAGGCTGCTCAACGTGGCTGCCCGCCCAGTCCCTGACAAGAATTTTGAGGTGGTTGCTGGCGCTCTCTTGAGCAGGCAGCGTCTGCAAATCAGTTACTACAGTCGCGTTCGAGACGACGTAAGCGAGCGGGAGGTTTCCCCGCAATTGCTCATCCACTACCGGGGAAACTGGTACTTGGGGGCGTGGTGCCACAAACAGGATGCCGTGCGCAGCTTTTCCATGGATGCTATTCAGCAGGCTGAAGTACTGTCCAAAGCCAGTAAGGCCATATCAAAGAAAGACTTGGACGGCTTTGTTGGGCAGGGGTATGGGATCTTTTCCGGCTCGAATGTGAAGTGGGCGAAACTTCGATTCTCTGCGGAGCGCGCCCGCTGGGTCTCAAGGGAAATGTGGCATCCACGGCAGCGAATTACAGAAGAAGAAAATGGGGAATTGATTCTTGAGTTGCCATTCACCGATATCCGTGAACTGTCCATGGACATCCTTCGACAAGGACGCCATGTTGAAGTTCTGGAGCCCAAAGAGCTTAGGGACGAGGTAATCAGCGAGTTCCAGGCGGTACTGCAAAAGTACAGCTCCGGCTAAGAATTCCCATCTGGAAACTCGGAGTGTCATCATCAAAATGATTCTAATCAAATAACCATATCGTATATTTGTACATTTCATTTTGGCTCATATATACTACCCCTAAGAACCCTAACCTGCCGTCATTTTCACGAATGTGTGCCCTGGAATGCCCAACGACCTGCGAGCGGATCTAACTAAAACACAGCGCGACCGGCTCGCCTTTGTGGAACTGCGCGTGCACTTCATTGGGGAAATCCGTCGGCAGGATCTGGTGACGCGATTCGGCATCCAGTCGGCGGCAGCGACAAGGGATTTGGCACTCTACAAAGAGATTGCCCCCGGCAACATTGATTACGACTCAAAGGGCAAGTCCTACGTCATCGGCAACGACTTTCAGCCGGTTTTTGACTTTCCACCAGAGCGAGTCCTGGCCTGGCTGTCTCAGGGCTTCGGTGATGGTGAACCAGCCAAGCTCAAGGCTTGGATTGCGAGTGATATCCCGTCACGCCTATCCCAGCCGGAGTTGGCAACACTCGGTTTTGTGACCCGGGCCATCCACCAGCAATGCCCGCTAAGTGTCCAGTACCACTCCATTTCCAGCGGCCAGTCTGACCGAGAGATCGTCCCCTTCGCACTCATTGATAACGGTCTACGCTGGCATGTCCGCGGCTTTGATCGCAAATCCCAGGAGTTTCGCGACTTCGTCATCACCCGGATCCGGAATCCAGTCGTTTTGAAAGGCGCTCCAGTTCAGGCATCTGAACGTAGCGATCAGGACATTCAGTGGACTCGAATCGTTGAGTTGGAGCTGGTACCGCACCCGGATCAACCCCGTCCAGAGATCACCGAGATGGACTACAACATGGACGGCGGAGTCATGAAGGTGAATCTGCGTGCGGCCACTGCGGGTTACATCTTGCGCCAGTGGAGTGTTGACTGCTCCCCCGACCACAGCCTGCGTGGCCATGAACATCGGCTTTGGCTCAGAGATCACCTGGCCCTTTACGGCGTAAAGAACGCACTGCTAGCGCCAGGATACCGGCAGCCAGAAAAAGATAAGGGAGAACAATAAAGTGGAATACAACTCAAAGCGAGCACTGGAACTGCTCCGAATCGGCTCAGGGCGGGCCGATGCGACGTTCCGCGATGGTCAAGAAGATGCAATTCGCCATATTGTTGCGGGCAAAGGACGCTTGCTCGTCGTCCAAAAGACGGGCTGGGGAAAAAGTTTCGTCTACTTTGTCACCACCAAGCTGATGCGCGAAGGCGGCAATGGCCCCGCGCTGTTGATATCGCCGCTGCTGGCGCTAATGCGAAATCAAATTGCAGCAGCTGAACGAATGGGAGTCCGCGCAGCCACGATCAATTCGGACAATGTTGACGACTGGACACAGGTAGAGGCAAAACTCGCCCACGGAGAAATCGATATTCTGTTGATCTCACCAGAGCGACTGGCGAACGAACGCTTTCGCACGCAGGTCTTAGCTGGCATAGCCGGACAGATTTCCATGCTTGTCATTGATGAAGCGCACTGCATTTCCGACTGGGGTCACGACTTCCGCCCTCACTATCGCCTGCTGGAGCGGATTGTCAAAACGCTTCCTCCCAACTTGAGACTTCTCGCAACTACAGCCACTGCGAACAACAGGGTGATGGAAGACCTTGCTGTCGTGCTCGGTCCAAAGTTGGATGTTTCGCGCGGAGACTTGAATCGAACATCGTTATCTCTACAGACCATCAGGTTGCCTAGCCAAGCAGAACGCCTTGCATGGCTTGCAGAGCAACTGGAATCGCTTCAAGGGCACGGGATCATTTACACACTAACAGTGCGCGATGCCAACCAAGTCGCGGAATGGCTCAAACTCCGTGGCTTCAATGTCGAGGCCTATACAGGCGAAACAGGCGACCGCCGAGAAGCGCTCGAGCAGGCACTTCTCAACAACGAGGTGAAGGCGTTGGTGGCAACTACCGCATTAGGAATGGGTTATGACAAGCCTGACCTTGCGTTCGTCATCCATTACCAAATGCCGGGATCCGTTGTCGCCTACTACCAGCAGGTTGGTCGTGCCGGTCGTGCGCTGGACTCGGCCTACGGTGTGCTACTCAGCGGCCAGGAAGAAGAAGACATTACTGATTGGTTTATCCGGAGTGCATTCCCAACCCGCAAGGAGGTTGCCGAGGTTTTAGGCGCGCTTGAAGAAGAGGAAAACGGCCTGTCGGTTCCCGAACTGCTCAGTCGCGTCAATTTAAGCAAAGGACGAGTAGACAAGACCATTGCTCTTCTTTCCCTTGAAGCACCTGCGCCGATTGCAAAACAGGGAACCAAGTGGCAGCTCACAGCAGCCACGCTGAGCGAAGGCTTCTGGGCTCGAGCGGAACGACTTACTGCTTTGCGGCGTGATGAACATCAGCAGATGCAGGATTACGTCAAACTTCCATTTGGCAATCACATGGGATTCCTAATTGGTGCGCTCGATGGTGATCCGTCTGTTGTTACGCCGCCAGTACTTCCACCGCTGTCGGGTGCTGTGAACGAAGCATTGGTTCTGGCTGCTGTTGAGTTCTTGCGGCGTACCAGCCTTCCCATTGAGCCACGCAAAAAATGGCCCGACGGTGGCATGCCACAGTACGGCGTCAAGGGGTTCATTCCGGCAGGCCACCAATCCCAGCCAGGCAAAGCCCTGTGCGTTTGGGGCGACGCTGGCTGGGGCGGCTTGGTGAGGCTGGGTAAGTATCACGACGGCAAGTTTGCGGAAGACCTGGTCGGGGCAAGCGTAAAGATGATTCGCGAATGGGGCCCTCAGCCAAAGCCGACCTGGGTGACATGCGTACCATCCCTAAGACATCCCGATCTCGTGCCAAATTTCTCGAAACGTTTAGCGGCCGCTCTGGGTCTGCCGTTTCACTTGGTAATTGAAAAAACAGACGATCGACCCGAGCAGAAAACAATGGCGAACAGT
>Ga0247837_1009102_pt1 | contig 12092 bp, 14 predicted proteins | sample LaCtaG_2_FD_187115 | JGI IMG/M metagenome (GOLD analysis project Ga0247837, IMG submission 187115) | Freshwater microbial communities from meromictic Lake La Cruz, Castile-La Mancha, Spain - LaCruzMarch2015_14.5m | ecosystem: Environmental > Aquatic > Freshwater > Lake | place: Spain: Castile-La...
ATTTTGGCTGCATTTTTATCGCCAATTGGTTGAGTTCCTGAACTGCCTTTTGACGATGTCGTTTGAGGCGTCTTGCTGCCGCCACCTCCAGAATAGCCACCACCACCACTGCTACCACCGCCACCTCCTGAACTACCACTGCTCTGGAAAGCCGAGCTCGTATCTGAAATTGCACGATTAGCTGGTGATGGAGCAAGATCAGGATTGTCTTGTCCGCTAGCAATAATTCTAAGTACTTCGGCCACGTGGCTAGCATCAGCATTGCGTAGATAAACCACGTGTAAATTATTGTTACTCTGTTGAGTTTCTTGATCTAAACTTTGTGCTAGTTTTTTTAAATCCTCTTGCTTGGAGGCTACATTAGATGAAATAATTAGCGAATTAGAATTAGCATCAACCGTAATATTAACCGCTGGTCCGTTATCTGCCGATGCACCACCACCGCCACCTGTTGCACCCCCACCAGCATTACCCAGGTAGCTTTGTAAAGTTTGTGCAACATCACTGGCATAAGCATATTTTAATTTAACCGTAACTGGCGTAATTTTAGTGGCCTTAGTTACGTTTAAATCATTGATTATTTTGGTGATGCGTGTCATATTAGATGCATAATCGGTAACAACTAACGCGTTGCTATTCGTATAAACTGAAATGGTATTATTTGGTGAAATCATTGGACGCAATGTATTGGCTAATTGGGTTGCCGAACCATTGTCAATTGTGAAAATTTTGGTGATTAATTGATCACCTGGATTATTTTTGCCCATACTGTCAGTGCGCATGCCATAGGTGCGCGCATCGGTTTCAGGTAAAACTTTAATGACTCCATCGGCCTCAACCGTAGCAAAACCTTGCATGCGTAAAGCTGACTCTAAAACTTTATAACTTTCAGCTTTTGAAATGGGTTTTTCTGAAACGATGTTAACCGTACCTTTAACCCGCGGATCTACCACGAAATTTTTACCGGATAATTTGCTAATCGCTTTAATCACGCTTTGAATATCTGCGTTTTCAAAATTAAGCACAACTTTATCATCTGAAGTAGCGCTTTGGTTATTGCCACTTGAACTTGACGCGTTAGATGAGCTGGACGTAGTTGTGTTGTTGGTTGTCGGTGTAGGACTAGCTGTCATTGGATTAGTTACCGCATAGCCAGTATTTAAAATAGATATTCCGCAAAGTAGCGCGCAAAGTTGTTTAAGCTTTAAATTCATGTTATTCCTTTAGGTCGTGGAGTAAGTTAATTTTGATTATTAGTCGAATTTTGTTGTTGAAATTCTTGGATCATTTTTTGGCGCTTTGCAGCTAGTGTTTCATCTGGATTGTTGGGTGCATTGGCATTTGCGGGTTGACCATCCGTTCCATTATTAGCTGGAGGTATATTTGGTGGCGTAGTAGGTTGAGAGTTATTTGGATTGCCATTGTTTCCATTACTATTGCTATTATTAGAATTATTATAAGAGTTTACTTGAGTTGTTGACGCTGCTGATGAAACACTTGGTGGTGTATTACTCATTGCATTACTTCCGCCAATTTGTATGTTAACATCCTGATTTTGGCTGATCAAAATAATCCCAGTTGGCGTAATTGCTTTTATTTTCCCCTCAAGCACCGTATCGCCAATTGACGCGATGATATGTTTGTCATCGACTTGCAGGAAAGCTACGCTATTATCAGGACCAGCAGCATAAACCCCAATAACTTTTAGATTAATTGTTGGTACAGCAGCATGTTCCTCAACGTAAATCCCAAAAGCCGCACGATTAATAATTGCTTGGGCAAAATCTTGGCTTTTAGCTGTGTTAAGCGCTGGGTTTTCAATGCTGTTATAGCCGATAGGCTTAGCAAACCACCAAATTATCTGAGCAATCAAGATAGCGGTTAGAATAAAAACTAGATAGCGTAGTGCGCGGCTAGTATTTACAATTAATTGATTTGGGCTTATTTTTTTCATTAATGAGTTTTATTTATTAAAAATTAAAGGCTACGAATAGACATGAATATAAAAATAACCCAATATTGTAGCACATTTAAGCGCTAAAGTTAATTATCAAATAAAACCAATCGTAATGTTTGAATTGTATTTTGGTTTACATGTTATTATTTAAGTTACTACTGCTTTAGGGATAAAATTTGCTTTCACTCGTCGTTGTTTCTGCACCTTTCGCAAATGCCGTAAATATTTAAAGTATGACTTAGAACTTGAAAGTTATTTAGTTTGGCAATGGTCATTTGTAGGTCCTCAATTTGTTGATTACTAAACTCAACTACTGTTGCACACTTGCTGCAAATTAAATGATCATGATGTTCTAGGCTATTATTTAGTTCATAAATAGCTTGCTCGTTGCCAAAATTATGTTTACTAATTATTTTATGTTCTTCAAAGCTAGCTAAAATACGGTAAACTGTAGCAAGGCTAATTTCAATTGATTGGTTGGCTAATTGATTGACTATTTGCATTGCACCAATGTGTTTATGTTGAACAAATAGTTCTAGAATTGCAAGTTTATGCGGTGTAATTTTAATTTTACACATTTTGAGTTGTTGAATGTAGTTCATTCGTGCTTTCTTCTGTTAGTTATTAAAAAGAAGTAATATTTACGCTCTGGAAGTGCTTTAAATCATAAAAATATGAATATGCTTGTTACCAAATTAGTATTTTAAGGTTAAAATAACGCTTAAAGCAAATTTTTTGGTGTAATTAATGAAAATCATGCGTAATAGTTTAGTAATTTGGTATTGTTTTATCACTGTTATTCTTAATGGCTGCAGTGGTGTTAAATTCTCAGAATGGCGCTTTCCATATATGTACCCAGTTCAACAAGGTAACTATGTAACTGAGCAACAAATGAGTCAATTAAAGGTTGGTATGACTAAGGATCAGGTTTCTTTTGTTGTTGGACATCCAGTTACACAGTTTATGTTTAACTCACAACAATGGCAATATATGTTCCAACAGTTTAGAAATGATAAGCTAAGAAATAGTTATATTGTTAATATTAATTTTGAGAGCGATATCATGAAGTCGGTTGAATCGGCTGGACAAGTATTTATTAAGTAAGGGGTAGTTATGTTAAATATTGCGCTTAATGGTGCAGTGGGGCGAATGGGGCAGGAAATTTTAACTCTGATCAATGCTGCGCCAAGTGAATATCAGTTAAGCTTTGCGAAATCACAAAGTTTAGTTGATTCAGATCCGAGCATAATTACAACTTGGCCAGTAGAAAATATGGCTCAAGTAATAATTGACTTTTCTGTGCCTGAATCTTGTCTGGAAACATTAGACTGGTGCTTAATTAATCGTGTTCCACTCGTAATTGGCACAACTGGGTTTAATGAATCGCAGTTGCAACGCTTACAGGACGCGGCATTACAAATCCCTGTGCTTTTATCGCCAAATATGAGTCTTTCGGTTAATATCATGTTTAAAGTTGCCGCCTTGGTTGCAAAATCTTTAGCCCAAGCTGAAGTTGAAATTATAGAAAGTCATCATCGCTACAAGAAAGATGCGCCTTCGGGAACTGCGTTGGGTCTAGGCAAAGCGATTGCGGCTGCGCGCGGAGTTGAATTTAGTCAAGTGGCCAAATTTGAACGTTGTGGTGTGGAAAATCAGGTTCGTAAGCCCGAAGAAATTGGCTTTGCGGTGGTGCGTGGAGGAGATATTATTGGCAAACATACTGCACTTTTTATTAATGATGGTGAAGAGTTAAGTTTGACTAGTGAAATTACTAATCGGCGCAGTTTTGCGGCAGGTGCATTATTAGCCGCTAAATTTTTGTTCGCTCAACCGGCAGGTTTTTATTCGATGTATGATGTATTAGGTTTAAGTACGATTTAAACTTAAATGTTTTAGTTGTAATTGACGATTATTTTAACTAAAAAGCCAATGGCTATGCGGTTTAATCTTTGGCAGAGATTAAAAGTTGTGATAAAATCCGCTATTATTTTATTTTAACGATTCTATTTATTTTTAAAAGGGCGTCTTATGCAAGTTATGCAAAGAAAAAGATCCGGGTTTACTTTGATTGAAATCATGGTAGTGATTGTAATTATGGGGATTATGGCAGCATTAGTTGTTCCTCGTGTAATGGGTAGCACCGATGATGCACGTAAAGCTGCGGCATTAGCTGACGTTAAGAATATTAAAACAGCGTTAGATTTATACAAACTGGATAATACTCGTTATCCAACTCAACAACAAGGTTTAACTGCATTGGTAACTAAACCATCAATTGCGCCCATTCCGCAAAATTTTAAACCTAATGGCTACTTAGATAAATTGCCACAAGATCCATGGGGTAACGAATATCAATATCAAAACCCAGGTAAACACGGTGAAATTGATGTCTATAGCTATGGTCAAGATGGAGCAACTTCATCGGGTGATAATGGTGCGAGTGTAGTTGGTAACTGGCAATAATAGTTAGTTAGCTGCTTTGGACACCAATAATTTGAATGCTGTTTATTAAAGAGTTTTATGCGCACAAAAGGCTTTACCCTAATTGAAATCATGATAGTTTTGGTCATAATTGGGGTAATGTCAGCGGTTGCGACTATTAGTATTACGGCGCCAAGTTATTCACGCTTTTTGGCTAGTGCAGAAAAATTAACTGCAACCTTCTCTATTTTATCGGATGATGCGATTTACACCAGTAGTGTAATCGCATGTTCGCTTGCGAGTGATCACATTACGTGTAGTCGTTATCGTGATGGCGAATGGGATGATTTAGATCTAAAAAAATTACTCTCGTGGAGTTGGCCATCGGGTTTGGTGGTTAAACAGGTGTTGATTAACGGTAATCAGATAAAGGAAAAGCAACAAATTAAATTTTTGCCTAGCGGGGATAATGATAGTTTATCGGTGGAAGTTAGCAATGGTGAATTTAGTTCATGGATTGATAGTGACTTAACTGGTAGATACAAGGTCTCAAATTAATGTTGCAGCGTAAAGGATTTACACTCATCGAATGTTTGGTTGCGTTATTTATCGTAACCATCGTTTTAGCTTCAGCCTCACGTGCAATTGGTTTAATTATCAGTGATGTGCATGATACATTTGTGCGTGAGGTTGCCACTTGGGTTGCAGAAAATGAATATAACTTGTATTTTGTTAATGAAGAATACCCCGATATAGGCACCGTCAAAAAAAAACTTAGCTTGGCAAAAATAGATTTTAATGTTGTAGAAACCGTTAGCAACACTCCAAACCCATACTTCAGAAAAATTGATATTGCGATTAGTGAGCAAAATACGCCTGATTATGTCATTTTTAAGACTGTTGTCTATGTTGCGCAGTATTAAACCATGAGTAAATATAAAAAACAACATGGCTTTACCTTAATTGAAATTATGATTTCGGTGATTATTTTTGCAATTATTTCGGTAATTTCCTATCGGATTATTACTAGTTTGATTAACACCAAACAAATCGCGGGTGGTGCTCAAGAAAAATGGGGCAATCTGTCATTAGTTAATTCGAATATGGGAACGAGCTGGAATCGTGTAATTCCACTTGTTGCACGTGATGGAAATGGTGCCATATTGCCTGCGTTGCAAGGTAAACCTAAATTAAGCAGCAACTATGATTCGCAGTTGGAATTGACCCTGAGTGGTTATATCGGCGATGATGTTTATGGTACCACTCCGCCGAAGCGCGTCGGTTATCGGTTTAATCAAGGTAGTTTATACTTGGTTACGTGGTCTGTGCTTAACCGCGTTTTGACCACAGTTCCGCAAATTGATTTATTAATGGATAATGTGCAATCATTTAGTGCGCTGTACTTATATCCAGATAAGCAATGGCATGATAGTTGGCCACCAGAGGGAGGTGATCCAACGGTATTGCCACGTGCGGTAAAATTGCAGTATCAACTAAAATCTGGTGAGAGTGTTGAACGCGTGAAAGAACTATGATGGCGAGGCACAAAAAATCTGGAGCTGCACTCATTACAGTAATGGTGGTGGTGTTTATTGTAATGGCAATTATTGCTAATTTGAGTGTTACGGATTTTCGGGTAATTAAACGACTAAGTAATCGCCAACAGATTGAACAAGCCTCCACGATGGCTTGGAGTGCGGTCGCTTTTGGGCGAGCTGGGCTTGGTACCAGTGGCGCAACCTCTGGCTTTGATAGCCTGAATGATGTTTGGGCACAGCCAATTCCTAAGACCAAGTTGTTAGAAGAAACCTATATGAGTGGTTATATAATTGATGAGCAAAGCAAGTTTAACATCAATGATTTAGTAACTACCAATGGACAAGTAAATCAAGTGGTTTTAGCTCAGTTTACGAGCTTGTTAAGTAATGTGAATTTACCCCAAAGTATGGCGGCCAATATTGCGTCCTATATGGCGGCGCCACAATATCAATCGGATATAATGCAGCAATATACGCAGGGTAAACCAGCCTATCGTCCAGCTGGAAGACCCTTGTTGGATTTATCTGAATTAGTTTTGGTCAAAGGGATTACTCCGCCAATGGTTCTCAAAATGGCTCAGTATGTGACCGCTATTCCTGTCAATGGTGCGGGATTGACGAATGAAAGCGCCAATGAAAGTAATAATCAACGTCCCGCGCCACCGCCTGCGCCTAATCAAGCACAGGGTAGTGGTATGACGGTAAACGTAAATACAGCGTCAGCTGAGGTGATTGCGGCAAAAAGTGGGATTCAACTCCCTGTTGCGCAGCGTTTATTAAGTTACCGTGCGACAAATGCTTTTGAGAATGCAGCACAAATTAAAACATTTTTAACCCAAAATGGCGTTCAAGATAAGCAAGCCAATGGAACTCCTCTAAATTTGGCTGGCCTTGGAACGACCTCCAGTTATTTTACTATCCATGTGCTAATTGATGTTCACGAGGATCAATTTCGTTGGATCGCATTAGTTTTTCGGCAAAATCGTAGTGGTCAATGGCCACAAATTTTATGGCAACATCCAGAATGACAATTTTACGTGTTTTTATTCATAACGAAGATTTAATGGCCTGCAACTGGCAACTTTATGATGCTTTGGAACAAACTGGCTCGGGTAGTGATAGTTTAGCAGCAATCATGAAGATTCCTTTTGATGCTGTTGAAGTCTATTTATCTCCGCATTTAGCGACAATTTTTAAGGCTGAACTTGGTGCAGTTAGCGATCGCAAAATTAGTGATGAGCTATTGCTTGGAGTTATCGAAGATAATTTAGCCGAGGAAATTGATGAATGTAAGCCGATTTTAATGCGCTTAACCGATGGAGAGTCTTATATCGCGGTCTTAACGCGCAATTTTTATCAGCGGCTGTTGGAGTCTTTAAGTGAGCATGTTAAGCAGGTTAAATTTATTCAACCATTTTCTTATGCGAGTCATTACCAAGATAAATTATGGACGGTATTTTTAATTGGTGAGCATAAATATGTGCGAATTTCGCAATTTGAGTATTTTTTACTTGATGATGCAGCGCCGCTACCTTTATTGCTAGAAAGTATGTTAGAAAACTATACCGAAGATAGCCTTATTTTATATTGTGAAGAGAGTTCGGTTCAAGAGTATTTGGAACAGAAGTACTCCGTAAAATGTCAGCTTTATACTGAGTTTAATTACAGCTCATTACTGTGGAATTTTTATAATGAAAAAAGTAAACGCTTTAATCTTAAGCTAACCCCTGAGGCTAAAGTTGCATTATTGAAATTAAGTAAAAGTGCTGGGGTGTTATTAATAATCTATTTGATTTATTGGTTGTTAAACCTTGGGGTTTTGGTTTATGAAAAACATAAATTAGAAAAACAAGTCATTCAAGATTTGAATGGTGTTGTAAAAGTTGAGCAATTTACACCAAATTTATTAGCGACCATTGATGATAAATTAAATACAATGTCACATGACAAAGGGGTTTATTCGCAGAATGATTATGTCTTTCTCTTTGCCACGTTTTTGAAAACAATGCCTGATGTTAATAAAAATATGCTAGCTGGGAGTAAATACTCAGCTCAACATCTGCAGGTTTTTTTAAATTCACAATATGATCCAGCACAATTTAATAATGATAAAGTTATTTTATTAAATAAGCGTATTTTAGCAACGATTACTGATTATAAGAGTTATTTAGCCAGTCAAGACGGTGCGAGTAAGAATAATAATGGTGGTGGGGTTTTAGATAATATGGATGCCAATGGGAGTACTGCTGCTCAAATGCCTGATCCGGCATGGGTAATTAGTTTAAAAATAATTTCAAGTATGGATGAACTGAATGATAGCCAAGTTAAAATTACAAAATGAGCGACTTCAGCAGTTGCTAAAACCTAAGCTCAAGTTGTTAGTTACGCGTTGGCAATTGTTGCAAACACGGGAGCAACAATTGTTAATTGCTATGGCGGTATTTATTGTCGCGAGTGTGGTGTTTTATTCTGTAACTGGGTTGATGAAATATAATAATCGCCTGAGTCGTGATGTAGAAAATTTAAATCAATTTACACTTTTTTCAAAGCAAGCGGCTAATTGGTATAAAGTTTTAAATAAGGTTCAGGCTAATACCTTTAATCAGGTTAACCTAACTCAAGCTAAAGCAGATGTTGCACAAATCTTACAGGTTAAAGATCCAGATATTTTAATTCAAGATGAGCAAATGACGATTAATGTGCCTAATGTACAATACAATCAAGTGGTAACGTTACTGGAACAATTTCGCAGAAGTTATGCTTTATTTCCAACGCAGGTTAATATAATCCGTCAGTCTAAGGCTGGGTATGTATCTTTTAATGCTATATTCTGGGTTAAACAATAATGAGTAAATTACAACGTGTATTGATTATTTGCCTGATCAGTGTGAGTTTTATTGGCGGTTTAATTGTGTATATGCCGGCTTGGCTGGTTGGGTCATTGGCCTATAAATATTCGGAGCATCGCATTTCAACCAGTAATGAGCAAGGTAGTTTCTGGAATGGTAGTGCAATGTTAATGGCATCAGATTCGAATGGTAAAACTTTTGTCCAAATTATGCGCATTAAATGGAAAATTAAGCTTGGTTTGAGTAAATTTATTGAAGTGAATTTCACCTCATCAGATAAAAGCGTCGCCAATGTTAGTCTAAGTAAAGCTGGTTTACAGATAACCAACGTAAATTTAGATTTATCGGTGGATCAACTTGAGCCATTTTTGGGAAATTTGAGTAGCATGAGTTTATCGGGCAATGTTCATGTTGATGCGAGCAGTTTAACTTTGGGCAAAACTAATGCAGGTACGATTAATGTAAAACTTGAAGATGTTGGTTCGGGTATTTCACCAGTTAATCCAATTGGTAGTTATACGCTGCAGTTAAATTTAGCTAGTTCGAGTATTGATGTAAATAGTAGCCCTGATTCGGTGATCGGTGTAACTGCATCTGGTAGCATGAATAGTTTGACATTAAATTCAACCGTCCAAGCTGATAAAAAAGACAAACTTTTACAATTTATGACGATGATGGGGCTGCCACAAGCAGATGGTTCTTATAAAATGAAGGTGTTTTAATGAATAATTTAGTCTATGGATTTCATAGTGTGAGTCCTTTAGTTTGGCAGTCGCCTGAGACTATTCAAATAATTTATTTGGATGGTAAGCGTCAAGATAAACGTACCCAAGATTTGCTGGATGCAGCTAATGATAAAAATGTTGCAATTGAATTAGTCGGTGCGGCTAAATTGGATAAGTTGTGCGGAAGCAATAAACATCAGGGTGTAGTTGCGGTTTTATTAGAAAAATTGAGCAAGAAAGACATTAGTCTTAAAGCAACCCTCAAAGAATTGGCGGATAAGCCGAATTCGACGTTAATGATTTTAGATGGGATTACCGATCCGCATAATTTAGGTGCAATTATTCGTACCTGCGATTGTTTTGGTGTAGATGCAATTATTATTCCTAAAGATAACTCAGCCAATGTAAATGCAACGGTAGCGAAAGTTTCATCGGGTGCGATTAACAATGTGCCTGTTATTGTGGTGAATAATTTGGCGTGTACGCTTGAAGAAATTAAAGAATTCGACTATTGGATTGCTGGCACGACTTTAGGTGAGCGTTCGGTGAGTTTATTTGAATTTAAACCCGACAAACGTATGGCGTGGGTAATGGGCAGCGAGGGCGAGGGGATTCGCCGCTTAGTGGCTGAAAACTGCGATTATTTAGTCAGTATTCCAATGTACGGCAATACACAATCTTTAAATGTTTCGGTTGCTGCAGGTGTGGTTTTATCATATGCTAAATATCATACGCAACGTAAACCTAAATAAACTCAGTGTAAAGTTATCACTAATATAGCGCAAAATTCGCCGTGCTACTGCGATAGAGCATAAATGAAAATAAATAGATAAGGGAATAAAATGGATATTCAACAACAATTAGCCATTATTAAAAAAGGTGTCGATGAATTATTGTTAGAAAATGAATTAATTGAAAAACTTAAACAGAATCGTCCCTTACGCGTAAAACTTGGTTTTGATCCAACGGCACCCGATTTACATTTAGGTCATGCCGTGGTGTTAACTAAAATGCGCCAATTACAAGATCTTGGGCATCATATCATGTTCTTAGTCGGTGATTTCACTGGTATGATTGGGGATCCAACTGGTAAAAATGCTACTCGTCCGCCATTAACTCATGAGCAAGTTAAACTTAATGCTGAAACTTACACTACGCAGGCGTTTAAAATTTTAGATCCTGAAAAAACCGAAATTTGTTTTAATTCAACCTGGCTAAGTGAACTAGGCGCGGCTGGAATGTTAAAGCTTGCCGCCAGTCAAACCGTTGCTCGGATGCTGGAACGTGATGATTTCTCAAAGCGTTTTAAAAATAATCAATCAATTTCAATTCATGAATTTATGTATCCTTTATTACAAGGTTATGATTCGGTAGCCATGCGCGCCGATATTGAATTAGGCGGCACCGATCAGAAATTTAATCTTCTGATGGGGCGCGAATTACAAAAAAGTCATGGTCAAGCTACTCAAGTCGTAATTACTTTACCATTGCTAGTTGGTTTAGACGGTGTGAATAAAATGTCTAAATCATTAGGTAATTATATTGGCATTGCTGAATCAGCAACCGAAATATTTGGTAAAGTGATGAGTATTTCCGATGAGCTAATGTGGACTTATTTTGATTTAGTGTCCTTGAAAACACCTGAAGCGATTACTGAATTAAAACAAGCGGTGGTCAATGGTGAAAATCCACGCAATGTAAAAGTTAAATTAGCCATGGAGTTAGTTACTCGTTTCCATAATTCAAATGAAGCCGAAAAAGCTCTGGCTGATTTTGAAACTAAATTTAAACGTAATGAGATTCCTGATGATTTAGTATTGCAAGAAGTCGAGCTGGCTACGGACAATATTGGTCTGGGTGTGTTGTTGAAACAAGCTGGATTAGTTGCCTCAACCAGTGAAGGATCACGCATGATTGAGCAGGGTGGCGTTAAAATTGATGGTGAAAAAATTAGCGATAAAAATCATTTACTGAATAAAGGTGCGGTGTTTGTGGTGCAAGTTGGTAAGCGTAAATTTGCTAAATTAAGTTTAAACTAATTTGCTCCTAATTCAACCATTTGATGGTCATAGCATTCAAAAATATAAAAGTTTATTGTTTAAAATAAACTTTTATATTTTTGGTGCGTTGTAGTTTTGCTTTAGTTGAAATGCTACTGTAGTTTAGGTTGGAGTTATCTTTTAGTCTAAACTTTTCTCTGGTTTTCTTACCTGATAGTCCGTGCAAATTAATTATTTAAGGTTGTTTATTGATTTCACTTGATTTTTTAGGGACGCTTCTGATATAATCATGGGCTTGTGTCATTTTGACATGAGTTATTTTAACCTTTCTCTACGCCAAAGCATGGGCGGGAGATGTTTTTAAGCCGTAAGGAGTTTACATGCGTCATTACGAAATTATTTTCCTTGTTCATCCAGATCAAAGTGAACAAGTTGTAAATATGGTTGACCGTTACAAAAAAATTATCGCTGATAATGGTGGTAAAATTGTTCGTTTGGAAGACTGGGGTCGTCGTCATTTGGCTTATCCGATCCAAAAATTAGCTAAAGCACATTATGTATGTATGAATGTTGAATGTGGTAATGCAGTTCTTGATGAACTA